>PJUA01000180.1_pt1 | contig 54824 bp, 52 predicted proteins | sample 1512151 | NCBI WGS metagenome assembly PJUA01 (sample SAMN08177678, study PRJNA422409) | Soil metagenome, whole genome shotgun sequencing project. | isolation source: Soil enriched on filter paper: beechwood xylan treatment | place: USA: Madison | collected 2015-01-15
TCGCCGGCGGCGCGCGGCTCGCGCACGTGCACCCGGACACCGACGAGGAGGCGGCGACCTACGCCGGCCTCGGCTTCACCGAGTCCGGCGCCCTCGACATCTACGTCGACCTCGCCTGACTCCCGCCGCCCCGCGCGCTCCCGTGGGCCCCGAGCCGCCGCCGCCGAGGCCGTCACCCGCAGCCGAGTTCGTCGGTCGCTGCCGAGTTCGTCACCTGCAACCGGCGAACTCGGCTCGGACTGACGACCTCGGCGGAGGCCGGGCGGTGGCTCAGCAGTCGGCGGGCTTCGGGATGTCCGTGCACAGGTCGTCGACCAGCCTGGAGCGGCGCTCGACGACCTCGAACGGGGCGCTCGTCGTCGAGGTCTGCGCGGTGCCGGTAACCGCGTGCCAGGTGTCGTCTCCGGCGACCCGGTAGCGGCCCGACCACTCGGTGGTCAGGGTGATCTGGACGGTGCCGGGCTGCTCGTAGACCCGGTAGGTGTCGTGGTTCGGGTACGGGCTCCCCGCCGACGTCGTCCACAGGTCGGTGCCGTCCCCGAACTCGTAGTGGAACCGCTGCGGGGAGGCGACGACCTCGACGTCGCGCCCCAGCAGGTTCGTGACGAACGTCTGCTCGACGCGCTCGGTCATCACGATCGTCTCCTTGTTGACCAGCACCCACCCCCGGTCGGGCTGCAACCGCAGCACCGGCGCCGCCAACGGCAACCGCCGGAACTCCTCCAACGTCAGAACCGGTAACGCCTCACCACACCCGCCGACGTCAACCTGCTGCCACTGCGTCCAGCCGTCCTCGCCGACCGGGTAGCGCCGCCACAATGGCTGACGGAACTCCTCGTCTGCGCAGTCGAGGACCAACCCGTTGTCGATTCCCGGCGGGCAGGATCCGTCCTCGCCGCCCATCACCCAGACCCCAGCCGCGTCACGACACGCTGCCGCGCGACGAAACTCCGGACGTCGTCCGGGGTCCTTGGCGGGGACCGCTGCTCGCTCCTCGGCAACCGCGCTTCCTCGCTGGGCCGAGGCATCGATCGCGTCGCCCGTCGGCGAGGTACTCGCGTGGTGGCCCACACCACGGCCTTCGGGCGGCACGGGCGTCGGGGCGGCGAGCAGCGCGATGGCCAGGGTGGCGCCCACCGCTCTCACGGCGCGGTCAGAGTTCCCGGCGCCAGCACGTCGACATCGTCGACGCGCCACCACTCGTCCGCCCAGCTCAGGGCAAAGTACAGGTCGTGCTCGGCCTCCGGGTCGTGCACGAGCACTTCCCCGTTCGCGTCACGACGCGTCGAGGCGTGCTGCGTGATCCGCAGCGTGGCTGAGTACCACTCGTGCGGTGAGATCTCGGTGCCGACTGCACTCGTCACCGTGCTGCCTCCACCTTCCTCGGTCGACGAGGCCGCGCGGCTCTGCCGGATGTCGTCGAGGACCGAGTGGCAGAAGTCGCAGTCGTCGTCGGACATCTGCTCGAAGCCCGCTGTGTCGCCGGTCGTGTAGGCGTACTCGTAGAGGCTCATGAAGTAGCTGGCCGCTGCGGCGGCACCGGTGGCACTCGGCGCCTCCATCGCGGCGGGTCGCTCTGGTGGGATCGAGAGGTCCGCCGTGGGCGTGGTTGTGGGCGTCGATGCCGAGTGTGTGCCGGAGGTTGTGGGAGCAGGGTCAGTGGTCGACGGTGCGGGTGCCGTGCACGCGGAGAGGGCGAGCAGCCCGGTCAGCAGTGCCGCGGCGGCCGCCCCCTGCGCGGTTCGTCGGCGAAGCATGGCCGCGAACCTACCGATATCGGACACCTCGTGGGACGGTCCGGCCCGATCTGTGGACACCAGGTCGCCGGCCACGCTCCCGCCACCAGCCGGCCCACGACGGCGGCCCATCCCGTGACGCCGGCCCACGCGCCCTCCCGCCGCGCTCAGAGCGTCGAGGTCGTCACTTCGGGCCGAGTTCGTCACCTGGAGGTAGCGAACTCGGCACGAACTGACGACCTCGGGGGCGGCAGAGTCACCTTGGCGTCGGCGTCGTCAGGCGGGGGTGTCGTCCGACAAGGCCGACAGGACACCCTCGCCGTAGCGGTCGAGCTTGGTGGCGCCGACGCCGCTGATGCTGCCCAGCGCCTCGATGGACGTGGGGACCTGTGTGGCGATCTCCCGCAGGGTCGCGTCGTGGAAGACGACGTAGGCGGGCACGCCCTGCTCCTTGGCCGCCCCGGCGCGCCAGGCGCGCAGGCGCTCGAACCGCTCGGTGGCGTCGTCGGAGAGGTCGGCGGCCACGGACGCGCGGCGCTCGCGCCCGGAGGACCCGCCGCGGGACCGGCCGGTGCGCTCGGGCTCCCGGCGCAGACGGACCTCCCGGTCGCCGCGCAGGACCTCGCTGCTCAGGGGCGACAGGCGCAGGGTGCCGTAGCCGTCGGTGTCGACCGCGAGGAGCTCCATCGCGAGGAGCTGGCGGACGACGCCGCGCCACTCGCCGTCGGACAGGTCGGTGCCGACGCCGAAGGTGCTGAGCGTGGCGTGACCGAGCTGCTGGACGCGCGGTGTCGTCTTGCCGCGGAGGATGTCGACGAGATGGCCGACGCCGTACCGCTGGTTGCGCTGGTCGAGCCGGACGATGGTCGACAGGAGCTTCTGCGCGGCGACGGTCCCGTCCCACGACTCGGGGGGCGTGAGGCAGGTGTCGCAGTTGCCGCACGGCTCGCCGGACTGGCCGAAGTAGTTGAGCAGCTGGACGCGCCGGCACGTCACGGTCTCGCAGAGCGCGAGCATCGCGTCGAGGTGCTGGGTGAGGCGGCGGCGGTGCGCGGCGTCGCCGTCGGACGTGTCGATCATGCGGCGCTGCTGCACGACGTCGGCCAGCCCGTAGGCGAGCCAGGCGGTCGACGGCAGGCCGTCGCGGCCCGCGCGCCCGGTCTCCTGGTAGTAGCCCTCGACGGACTTCGGCAGGTCGAGGTGCGCGACGAACCGCACGTCGGGCTTGTCGATGCCCATGCCGAACGCGATGGTCGCGACCATCACGAGACCGTCGTCACGCAGGAACCGGGACTGGTTGCGCGCACGGACCTGCCGGTCGAGGCCCGCGTGGTACGGCAGCGCGGGGATGCCGGCCGCGACGAGGTGCTCGGCGGTCTGCTCGACGGACGCGCGCGACAGGCAGTAGACGATGCCGGCGTCGCCGGGGTGCTCGCTGCGCAGCAGGTCGACGAGCTGCGCGCGCGGGTTGTCCTTCGGCGCGATGCGGTACTGGATGTTCGGGCGGTCGAAGCTCGCGACGAAGTGCTTCGCCTCCTCGAGCTGCAGGCGGGACGCGATCTCCGCGTGCGTCGCGGCGGTCGCCGTCGCGGTGAGGGCGATGCGCGGCACGTCGGGCCAGCGCTCGTGCACCATCGACAGCTGCAGGTAGTCGGGCCGGAAGTCGTGCCCCCACTGGGACACGCAGTGGGCCTCGTCGATGGCGAACAGCGCGATCCGCCCCTGGTCGAGCAGGTCGACGGTGTCGGGCACGCGCAGGCGCTCGGGGGCCAGGTAGAGCAGGTCGAGCTCGCCGTCGAGGAACGCCTGCTCGACGGCCCGGCGCTCGTGCGGCTGCTGCGTGGAGTTGAGGAACCCGGCGCGCACGCCGAGCGCGGACAGCGCGTCGACCTGGTCCTGCATGAGGGCGATGAGCGGCGATACGACGATGCCGGTGCCGGGCCGCACGAGCGAGGGCACCTGGTAGCAGAGCGACTTGCCGCCACCGGTCGGCATGAGGACCAGCGCGTCGCCGCCGGCGACGAGCGTGTCGATGATCTCCGCCTGGTCGCCGCGGAACGCGTCGTAGCCCCAGACGCGCTGCAGGACCTCCTGCGGCGTCGGGCGCGGACCGTCGTCGGGCTCGGGGACGGCCCGGGGGCGGGCGCGGCCGGGGACGGGTGCGCCGTGGGCGGCCTCGTACCGGACGGTCTGCGCGTCGGGCTCCCGGTGTCCGCGCGCGGAGGTGCGGGTGCCGCTCGACGCGGACCGGCCCGGCCGGGCACCGCCGGACCGGCCACCGCGGGACTCGCCCGGGTCGTCAGGGGGGACGTCGTCGTACGCGGGGTCGAACGGCGGCTCGTCGTACGCGGCGTCGAACGGGGGCTCGTCGTACGCCGGGTCGTACGGCGGCTCGTCGAGGGGCGGGGCGTCGTCCGCCCACGACGCCGACGCGGCGGCGCGGGACGCGGGGCGGGCGGGTCCGGGAGGCACCCGCTCACCCTACGAGGCGCGGCCCACACCGGAGGCCGTCGTCGCCAGGTGTGGACGGCGCGACGCGACGCGCGACCTGGGGACGCCTCGCGCGAAGCCGTGCGACAGGACGTCGGCGGTCCGTAGGGTGGCCGCATGGGAACCGCACTCGTCACCGGCGCCAGCGCCGGCCTCGGCCTGGAGTTCGCCTGGCAGCTCGCCACCGCCAAGCACGACGTCGTCCTCGTCGCCCGCGACGAGGAGCGCCTGACCCGCCTCGCCGCCCAGCTCCAGGCGGCCGCCGGCATCCACGCGGAGGTGCTCGTCGCCGACCTGGCGACGGACGAGGGGATCGGCCGCGTCGCCGACCGCCTGCGCAGCGACGAGAAGCCGGTGGGCCTGCTCGTCAACAACGCCGGTCTCGGCCTCAACCAGCGGTTCGTCGGCGGCGACGTCGACGCGGAGGTCAAGGCCCTCGACGTCATGGTCAAGGCCGTCCTGGTCCTGTCGCACGCGGCGGCCGGCGCGATGGTCGGGCGAGGCCGCGGCGCGATCCTCAACGTCGCGTCGGTGTCCGCGCTGCTCGCGTCGGGCACGTACTCGGCGCACAAGGCGTGGGTGCGGACGTTCACCGAGGGCCTCGCGGTCGAGCTCAAGGACACCGGCGTCACCGCGACGGTCCTCAACCCGGGCTTCACGCACACCGAGTTCCACGAGCGTGGCCGCATCGACATGAGCGGCTACCCGGAGATCGTCTGGCTCAACGCGGAGGACGTGGTCGCGACCGCGCTCGCGGACGTGCGCCGGGGCGTCGTCATCTCGACGCCGAGCGCCCGCTACCGCGCAGCCTCGGCCATCGCCCGGCTGGCCCCGCGCAGCGCGATCCGCGCGATCGGCCGCTACCGCAAGGCCCTCGACGAGCCCGCGGACGCCGACGCGGGCGTCTGACCGACCCGCTCGACGGCGCCGGTCGGGGCCGCTCGACGCGCCCGCCAGGACGACGTCCGGCGGGGCGGGTCGGGCCGAAGGTCCGGCTCGCCGTCCGGACCGCCGAACGCGCGCGACGCCCGCCCGGGTAGCCTGGTCGGCCGTGACCCACGACCTCTCGCCGACGCCCCGCGAGCAGCTGCTCGCCCTCATCGAGGACCTCGCGGTCGTGCACGGGAAGGTCACGCTGTCGTCGGGCCTCGAGGCCGACTACTACGTGGACCTGCGCCGCGCGACGCTGCACCACCGCGCAGCCCCGCTGATCGGCCACCTGCTGCTGGACCGGCTGGAGGAGGTCGGGCTCGGCACGGCGGAGATCGACGCCGTCGGCGGTCTGACGCTCGGCGCCGACCCGGTCGCGACGTCCCTGCTGCACGCGGCGGCGTCGCGCGGTCAGGACCTCGACGCGTTCGTCGTCCGCAAGGAGGCGAAGGCGCACGGCATGCAGCGCCGCATCGAGGGCCCGGACATCGCGGGTCGCAAGGTGGTCGTGGTCGAGGACACGTCGACGACGGGCGGCTCGCCGATCACCGCGATCGAGGCGGCGCGCGAGGCGGGTGCCGAGGTCGTCGGCGTCGCGGTCATCGTGGACCGTGCGACGGGCGCGCAGCAGAAGATCGAGGCGCTGGGCGTCCCGTACCACTACCTCTTCTCGCTCGCGGACCTCGGTCTCGCGTGACGAGGTCGTGACGTCGCGCCGAGGTCGTGAGTCCTGACGCACGACCTCGGCGGCAGCTCACGACCTCGGCGGCGCAGCGCCCGCGTCAGACGACCGCGAGCACGACGACCATGACGACGACCGTCGCCGCCGTCTCCCCGAGCCCGATCGCCTTCGCCGACGGCCACGGACGTCGCCGGGGGACGAGCACGGCGCGCGCGAGCAGGGCCGCGGCGACCGCGACGAGCAGGATCGACCCGCCGAGGCCGCGCACGCCCCAGCCCTCGGGGACGGCCAGGACGGCCCCCGCGACGGCCCCCACGAGCAGCGCCGCGTGGAAGACGACGGACACCGCGAGCACCCGCGGGTCGTCGCGGTCGCGGATGAGCGACTTCACGTACGGGACGGTGCCGAGGAAGTAGGCCGCGAGCAGCCCGGTCGCGGCCCAGGCACGCGGGTCGTCGGCGCCGGGCAGCGGCCCGGACGACCCCAGACCCGCGGAGACGACCGTCATGAGCATCGCGGCGACGACCGTGACGCCGTCGTTGAGCCACGACCGGTCCGCCCGCCGCGCGGAGCACAGGAGGCTCACCGCGAGCAGCGCGCCGTAGATCGGCGCCCACCACAGCAGGCCGGGTGACGACGCGACGAGGGCGACGCCGAGGATGCCGGTGAGCGCCCCGTAGGCGCGGACGGGCGGCAGGTAGCGAGGGCGTCGTGACGCCTTGAGCCACAGCCCGGCGGCGTGGAACGCGAGGTAGGCGTCGAGCCAGGCGACGAGCAGCAGGGCGTGCCGGACGTCCGGGCCGGCGAGCACGGCCCCGACGACGACGGGGACGGCGAGCATCGCCCACGCGCCGTGCTGCTTCGGCACCCAGCCGGGTCCGCGGCGGCCTCGGGCGGTCGGCGCGGTGCGTCGCGGGACGGTCGTCGGCACGGCGCGAGCATCGCCCCGACGGCCACGAGGTGCCCGGGACCTACGTCCCGACCGGGTGCGGCCCGACGGGCGCGTGCGGAGGCGCGGACGGTGGCCTCGACGAGGGCGCTCCTCGCGCGTGGCAGCCCTCCTCGCGCGCGGCACCCCTCCTCGCCCGTGACGGCACCGCTGCGCATGGCGGCGGCTCGCGCGCGACCGCACTCCTGCTGTCCGGGAGCGCGGTGGCGCCCGGCCGTCGCCTCAGCGCGGGCGTCGGACGCGAACGGCGCGGGTCAGGGCGGTCCCGACCGCGACGGCAAGGACGGCGGCGACGAGCAGCCCGGGGGAGGCGCCTGTCGCGGCGAGCTCGGCACCGCGCACCGGGGCCGGGGCGGCCATCGTCCCCGCGGCGGTGCCCGTCGTGCCCGTCGTGCCCGTCGCGTCGACGCCGGACACCGCACCGGCGACCGGCGTGACGCCCGCCGACGGGGTCGCGCTGGGCGTCGGCGACGGCGTGACCGTCGGCGTCGGCGCGGGCGTGACCGTCGGCGTCGGAGTCGGCGTCGGCGTGGGTGCCGGCACGGCGGCCGTCGTGACGGCGAGCGTCGCGGAGACCGGCAGGTCGACGACCTGGACACGCACGGTGAGGGCGGATGCGGGCGGCAGCCCGGTGAGCACGACGGAGGTCCCGGAGGTCGCGACGGGCGTGGACCACGTGACGCCGTCGGCGGACCACGCGACCTCGTAACCGGCGGGTGCGCCGGCCTGCGCGGTCCACGAGACGGTCGCGCTGGTCGCGTCGACGGCCGAGGCGGTGGGGGCGAGGGGGTCCGTCAGGCGCAGGACCAGGTGGAGCGTCGACTCCTTCTGGATGTTGTAGTCGGCGAGCGTGCGGCCGTCGTCGAGCTGCTTCCCGGCGAAGACCAGCGTCTGCTGGTCGGGCGGGATCCCCTCCTTGTCCTGGATCTTCTGCTTGACCGCCTCGACCGTGTCGTTGGCCTCGACCTCGAGGCCGATGGTCTTGCCGGTCGTCGTCTTGACGAAGATCTGCATGCGCGAGCGCTCCTGACCTGCGAGGGGAGGCGGTCAGTATCACCTGGGCGGCGTGACCCGGCGGCTGCGGCGCGCGGCCCGACGGTCGGCGCCGCCCGAGAGGGGGGGCGGGCGGCGCCGCCGAGCCCGGGTGTGCCCGGGAGGCGTGTCGTCGCCGGGTGCGTCGGCCCCTGGCGCGTCGAGCTCGCCAGGGACGATCCTCCGCCGCGTGCTGCCGGACCCGCAGGACCTAGGTCCCGGCGCGGGGGAGCCGTCGACGGTCGCGCGGCGTGTCGGGGCGGACGCGCCCGAGACGCCCGGACGCGCCGGTCAGACGCGCGCGACGAGGTCCGCGACGGAGTCCGTGATCTCGCTCGGGCGGAACGGGAACCGCTCGACGTCCTCGCGCCGGGTCGACCCGGACAGGACGAGCACGGTGTGCAGCCCGGCCTCGATGCCCGCGACGACGTCGGTGTCCATCCGGTCGCCGACCATGACGGTCGTCTCGGAGTGCGCGCCGATCCGATTGAGGGCGGACCGCATCATCACGGGGTTGGGCTTGCCGACGAAGTAGGGCTGGCGCCCGGTCGCGGCGGAGATCATCGCGGCGACGGCACCGGTCGCGGGCAGGTCCCCGTCGGCGGACGGGCCGGTGACGTCGGGGTTCGTCGCGATGAACCGCGCGCCGCCCTGGATGAGCCGGATGGCCTGCGTGATGGCCTCGAACGAGTAGGTGCGCGTCTCGCCGAGCACCACGAAGTCGGGCGAGCTCGACGTGAGCGTGTAGCCGGCCTCGTACAGGGCCGTCGTGAGCCCGGCCTCGCCGATCGTGTACGCGGACCCGCCGGGCATCTGGTCGGTGAGGAACTGCGCGGTGGCCAGAGCGGACGTCCAGATGGCGTGCTCGGGGACGTCGAGGCCGCTGGTGCGCAGGCGGGCGGCGAGGTCGCGCGGCGTGAAGATCGAGTTGTTCGTCAGGACGAGGAACGGCCGCTCGGCGTCGCGCAGGGCGGTGACGAACTCGGCGGCGCCCGGCAGGGCGGTGCCCTCGTGCACGAGGACGCCGTCCATGTCGGACAGCCAGGAGCGGATCTCCCGCGTCACTCGCCGAAGGCCTTGCGCTCGACGGCCTCGCGCTCGTGCTGCTCGTCGTAGCGGGGGTCGCGGCCCTCGGCGTCGAGGGGGGCCTTGGCGCGCTCACGCCGGGCACGCCACATCTCGACGGCGATCGGGATGACGGAGACCAGCACGATGAGCACGAGCAGCGGCTCGATGTTCTCGCGGACGAACGGGATGTTGCCCAGCAGGTAGCCGAGCAGCGTCACCCCGACGCCCCACAGCAGCGCGCCGATGAAGTTGTACGTGACGAAGTGGCGGTACTTCATGTTGCCGACGCCCGCGGCGACGGGGGCGTAGGTGCGCACGATGGGCACGAAGCGCGCGACGATGATCGTCCGGCCGCCGTACTTGTCGAAGTAGGCGTAGGTCTGGTCGATGTAGGACTTCTTGAAGAACCGCGAGTCGGGCTTGTTGAACACGCGCGGGCCGAGGCGTCGGCCGATGAAGAACGCCGTCTGGTCGCCGAGGAACGCGGCGAGGAACAGCAGCCCGCACAGCGCCCAGATGTTGATGTTCACCGGGAACGAGTCCTGCGCGACGAGCGCGCCCGCGGTGAACAGCAGGGAGTCGCCGGGCAGGATCGGGAACAGCAGGCCGGTCTCGATGAAGATCACGGCGACGATGCCGATGACGACGGCGGTCCCGAACGACGAGATCATGTGGTCCGGGTCGAGGAAGTCCGGCCCGAGGGCGGGCACCGGGCCGGCGGCGTGCAGCGCCGTCAGGACGTGCGGGGCGGCCTCGAGGGTCGACGTGAGCATGGCGTCCAGGGTACGGGGCGTCCTGTGCCCCGGCCGTGGGTCCCTGTGTGGGAACCGTGTGGACCTGGGCGTCGGGCGTCGTCAGAATGGGCGCTCACCTGCGGTCGAGGAGGGGTCCGGGGATGCGGTCCACCGTGAAGGACGTCGCCACGCGGGCGGGCGTCTCCCCGAAGACGGTCTCGAACGTCATCAACGGCACGGCGTTCGTGCGGCCGGACACGCGTGCGCGGGTCGAGCAGGCGCTCGCGGACCTCGACTACGTGCCGAACCTGGGGGCCCGGGGGCTGCGCAACGGCCGGTACGGGCTGATCGCCCTCGCGCTGCCGGACCTGTCGACGGCGTACTCGGCGGAGCTCGCGCACCACTTCGTCGAGGAGGGGCACGCGCGCGGGTGGAGCGTGCAGATCGAGGAAACGGCCGCGGAGCCGCGTCGCGAGCAGGCGCTGCTGTCCCGGGCGCGCTCGCACCTGGTCGACGGGCTCGTGCTCAACCCGGTGTCCCTCGCCGACTCGGTGGTCGACGAGCACGTGGCGCGCGGCCCGCTGCCGCCGACGGTCCTCATCGGTGAGGTCGAGCAGGACCGGACGGACCAGGTCGGGGTGGACAGCGTCGCGGGGGCGCGGGACCTCACGGAGCACCTGCTGGCGACGGGTCGGCGGCGGATCGCGGTCGTCGGGTCGCCGGGCGTGCCGGAGACGGCGGCGGCGCGGCAGCGCACGGAGGGGTACCGGCAGGCGCTGGCGGCGGCGGGCGTGCCGCGCGACCCGGCCCTGGAGGTCCCGACGCCGCGGTGGACGTCGGACGAGGCCGCGGGCGCGCTGCGGGCGTTCCTCGACGCGCACCCGCTGCCCGACGCGTTCTTCTGCTTCACGGACTCGATGGCGCTCGCGGTGGTGCACGTGCTGTGGGAGCGCGGGCTGCGGGTGCCGGACGACGTGGCGGTCGCGGGGTTCGACGACGTCGAGCCCGGGCGGTACGCGGTGCCGTCGTTGACGACGGTGTCGTTCGACCTGCGGGGCTTCGCGGCGACGGCGCTGGACCTGCTGCGTGACCGGATCGAGGACCCGGACCGGCCGCCGCGGCGCCTGACGGTCCCGCACGCGGTGGTCCCGCGGGCGAGCACGGCCGTCTGACTCCCTCGGTCCGGCCGCGCGCCGCCTGACACGCGTGCCGGCGGCCCAGGGAGTTGTCCGGATTCCGGCGTGGCGTCCCTCTTGCGGGTCCGTTTCAACGATGTAATGCTCGCGTCTGGTCCGGCCACGGCCGCCCTGGGAGGCGTTCCGCACGCACCCCACGGCCGCGGTCCGCGCGCCTCGACACGTGTCTCACGAAGGAGTGACGGCATGACCGATCGCCACGCGCCGCCCCGCGGCGCGACCCCCTCCACCCCCGCCCTCGACCGCGCGGGCTTCGTCGTCCCGGGCCGCTCCGGCCCGCCCGGCGGCGGCGGGCCGGGCCTCACCCGCCGCCAGATGCTCGCCGGGTCGCTCGCCGCGCTCGGGGGCGTCGCCGCGATCGGCGCCCTGAGCGGCTGCTCGACCGCCAGCGCCACGACCGGAGTCCGCGAGCTCGCGTTCTGGCACCTGCTCAGCGGCGGCGACGGCATCAACATGGCCGGCCTCGTCGAGGGCGTGAACGCCCTCGACCACGGCTACCACGCGACCCAGACCGTGCTCGCGTGGGGGGCGCCGTACTACACCAAGCTCGCCATGGCGAGCGTCGGCGGGCGCTCGCCGGACACCGCGATCATGCACGCGTCCCGCATCGCCGGGTACGCGCCGGGCGGCCTGCTCGACGCGTGGGACCTCGACCTGCTGGCCGAGTTCGACGTCACCGAGGACGACTTCCTGCCGCGCGTCTGGGAGAAGGGCGGTCTCGACGGCACGCAGTACTCCATCGCGCTCGACTCGCACCCGTTCGTCATGTTCTACAACACCGACGTCGCCGAGCAGGCGGGCGTGCTCGGCACCGACGGGCAGCTCGCGCCGATCGAGGACCCCGAGCAGCTCCTCGAGGTCGCGCGCGCCATGCAGGCCGTCACCGGCAAGCACGGCCTGTCCTACGGGTACCTCGGCGACGGCGCCCAGATGTGGCGGCTGTTCTACACGCTCTACAAGCAGCACGACGCGCCGTTCGACCTGTCGGGAGAGCGGGCCGAGGTCGACGACGACGCCGCGATCGCGTCCCTCACGTACATCCAGCAGCTGCTCGACGGCACGGTGTGCGCCGTCGACGGCGACTACGGGACGGCCGTCGCGGAGTTCATGTCGGGGGAGTCCGGCCTGTTCTTCACGGGCGTCTGGGAGCTGCCCACCGCCAAGAACGCGGGCATCGCGTTCGACGCCATGCCGATCCCGACGCTGTTCGGCACCCCGGCCGCGTACGCCGACTCGCACGCGTTCACGCTGCCCCACCAGTCCGACCCGGACCCCGAGCAGCGGCGTGCGACGTACCGGTTCGTCAGCGACCTGCTGCATCACTCGCTCGACTGGGCCGTCGCCGGGCACATCCCGGCGTTCCAGCCCGTCGTGCAGAGCCCCGAGTACCAGGCCCTCGTGCCGCAGGCGCACTACGCCCCCGCCGCCGAGATCCTCAACTACGACCCCGAGGCGTGGTTCACGGGCTCCGGCAGCGACTTCCAGAACTACTTCCTGGAGACCGTGCAGAACGTCTACCTGCAGGGTGCGGACCCCGCCGCCGGGTGGGACGCCTTCATCCGGCGCGTGAACGTCCAGCTGTCCAAGCCCAACCCGGTCTGACGCCGTCCCGGCGACCCCTCCGCTCGATCGACGAAGGAGTCCGATCGTGTCCTCTGCCGCACTCGACGTCGGCGCCGACCGCACCCGGTCCCGTGGCGCGACGTCCGACCAGTCCACCGTCACCCGACGATCCCGCGACAACCGCATCGGCTGGCTGTTCGTCACGCCGTTCGTCGTCTTCTTCGCGATGTTCCTGCTCTGGCCGCTGATCCACGGCTTCTGGCTGAGCTTCACCGGCGAGTCCATCACCGGCGCCGGCGGCGCGTTCCTCGGCCTCGACAACTACGCCGAGGCCGTGCGCGACCCGATCGTGTGGCGCTCGATGCTCAACACCCTGTGGTTCACGATCCTGTCGACCGTGCCGCTCGTGCTCGTCGCGCTCGTCATGGCGCTGCTCGTGTTCCAGGGGCTGCCCGGCCAGTGGCTGTGGCGGCTGTCGTTCTTCATGCCGTTCCTGCTCGCGTCGACCGTCGCCGCGCAGTTCTGGATCTGGATGTACAACCCGCAGCTCGGTCTCGTGAACTACCTGCTCGGCGCGCTGGGCGGCGAGGGCAAGGCGTGGCTGCAGGACCCCGCGTGGGCGATGGTCGCGGTCGTCGTCGAGACGCTGTGGTGGACCGTCGGGCTCAACTTCCTGCTCTACCTGACGGCCCTGCAGAACATCCCCGAGCAGCAGTACGAGGCGTCCGCGCTCGACGGCGCCGGACGGTGGCGGCAGCTGCGGTCCATCACGATCCCGCAGCTCGGCCCGACGACGGCGCTCGTCGTCATCCTGCAGATCCTCGCGTCGCTCAAGGTCTTCGACCAGATCTACGTCATGACCAACGGCGGTCCCGGCGGCGTGACCCGCCCGATCGTCCAGTACATCTTCGAGTCCGGCTTCACCGGGTACCGGTTCGGCTACGCGTCGTCGATCGCGTACATCTTCTTCGCGGTCATCATCGTCGTGTCGCTCGTGCAGGTCCGGTTCACGACCCGCAGGAGCGCCGCATGACCGCCACCGTCACCCCCCAGCCCGACGCCGCCGGGTCCGCCCGGGTCCTCGGCCGATCCCGCCGTCCCCAGGGCCGGTTCGCGTCCGCCGCGGGCCTGCGCGTCGGCGAGCGGTTCGCGAGCCCGAGCCGCATCGTCGCGATCCTCGCGCTCGTCGTCATGGCGGTCTTCTGGCTGGTGCCGTTCCTGTGGGCCGTCGTCACGTCGTTCAAGTCCGAGACGTCCGCCGCCGCGACGCCCGTGTCCTGGTTCCCGCCCGACGGGTTCACGCTCGACGCCTACACGAACGTCCTGCGCGAGGGGAACATCCCGCTCTGGACGTGGAACAGCCTGCTCACCGCCGTCGCCATCACCGTCGTGACGCTGGCCGTGTCGTCGCTCGCGGCCTATGCCCTCGCCCGCATCGACTTCCGCGGCCGCAAGTGGCTGTTCTGGCTGATCATCGCGTCGATCATCGTGCCGCCGCCCGTGCTGATCGTGCCGCTGTTCTACGAGATGCTCACGCTCAACCTCGTCGACACGTACTGGGCGATCATCCTGCCGCAGGTCGTGCACCCGGCCATGGTGTTCATCCTCAAGAAGTTCTTCGAGCAGGTGCCCGTCGAGCTCGAGGACGCCGCCCGCATCGACGGTGCCGGCCGGCTGCGCGTCTTCTGGTCCGTCGTGCTGCCGCTGTCGCGGCCGATCATGGCGGCCGTGTCGATCATCGTGTTCATCGGCGCGTGGAACAACTTCCTGTGGCCGTTCATCATCACGAGCGACGCGTCCCTCATGACGCTGCCGGTCGGCCTCCAGACCGTGAAGTCCGCGTACGGCCTGCAGTACGCCCAGACGATGGCGTCCGCCGTGCTCGCCGCCCTGCCGCTGATCGTCGTCTTCCTGTTCTTCCAGCGGCAGATCATCAAGGGCTTCTCGACCACCGGCTTCGGCGGCCAGTGACGGCCCGTACCACCTGTTCCACCTGTTCGACCGAAGGAGTCTCATGACCCAGGCACGACTCGTCCTCGACCGCGACTTCACGGCCGGGGAGGTGCCCCGCCGGATCTTCGGCTCGTTCGTCGAGCACATGGGCCGGTGCGTCTACACGGGCATCTACGAGCCCGGCCACCCGGCCGCCGACGCGCGCGGGTTCCGGACCGACGTCCTCGACCTGGTCCGCGAGATGGGCGTCTCCGTCGTGCGGTACCCCGGCGGCAACTTCGTGTCGGGGTACCGCTGGGAGGACGGCGTCGGACCGGCCGACGCACGGCCGCGGCGGCTCGACGGCGCGTGGCACACCGTCGAGACCAACGCGTTCGGGCTGCACGAGTTCGTCGACTGGTCCCGCGCCGCGGGCGTCGAGGTGATGGAGGCCGTCAACCTCGGCACCCGCGGCGTCGAGGCCGCCCGGCAGCTCGTCGAGTACGCCAACCACCCCGGCGGCACCGCGCTGTCCGACCTGCGCCGCGCGAACGGGCACGCCGAGCCGTTCGACATCAAGCTCTGGTGCCTCGGCAACGAGATGGACGGCCCGTGGCAGATGGGCGCCAAGACGGCCGAGGAGTACGGGCGCCTCGCGCAGGAGGCCGCGAAGGCCATGCGGCTCGTCGACCCGTCGATCGAGCTCGTCGCGTGCGGGTCGTCGAACTCCGGCATGCCGACCTTCGGGTCGTGGGAGCAGACCGTCCTGCGGCACGCCTACGAGTACGTCGACTACGTGTCGCTGCACGCCTACTACCAGGAGCACGACGGCGACCACGCGTCGTTCCTCGCGTCGGCCGTCGACATGGACCACTTCATCGAGTCGGTCGTCGCGACCGCCGACGCCGTGCGCGCCGCCGGGAAGCACACCAAGCGCATCAACCTCTCGTTCGACGAGTGGAACGTCTGGTACGCCAGCGGCAAGGACACGCCCGACCAGCCGCACGTCATCGAGCGCGAGGGCGTCTGGCGCGAGCACCCGCGGATCATCGAGGACGAGTACTCCGTCACCGACGCCGTCGTCGTCGGCACGTTCCTCAACTCGCTGCTGCGGCACGGCGACCGCGTGAAGATCGCCAACCAGGCGCAGCTCGTCAACGTCATCGCGCCCATCCGCTCCGAGGCGGGCGGTCCCGCGTGGCGGCAGTCGATCTTCTGGCCCTTCGCGCGCACCGCCGCCCTGGCCCGTGGGGAGATCCTGCGGGTGTCGGCGCGGTCCGACCGCTACGACGCGGGCAAGTTCGGCGACGTCGACCTCGTGGACGTCGCGGCGACCTGGGACGCCGAGCGGGGGCGGGTCGCGCTGTTCCTCGCGCACCGCGGGCTCGACGAGTCCGCCGACGTGACCGTCGACCTGCGCGGCTGGACCGGTGCGCGCGTGACGACGGCCGACGTCCTCACGGTCCCCGAGGGCGGCGACCGGCACACCGCCAGCACCCAGGACGCCCCCGACGCGGTCGGCCTGCGCCCCCTCGACGACGTCCGCACCGACGACGCCACCCTCACGCTGCGCCTGCCCGCCCTCTCGTGGGCGGTCGTCGAGCTGGAGGTCGCCCAGTCCTGACCCGTCGCCCTGTCGCCCCGTCCGGTCCCCGCCGAGGTCGCCGGTCCGCGCCGAGGTCGTCAGCTCCGACCGGCGACCTCGGCGCCGAGTGACGAAGTCGCGTGTGGCAGGCGGGTCCGGGCCGGTCGGGTGCGCGGGATGATCGGGGCATGACGCAGCGGACGGTCGTGGTCGTGGGAGGGACGGGGCTCGCCGGGCGGGCCGTCGTCGAGGAGGCGCTGCGACGCGGCGACCGCGTGCGTGCGGTGTCCCGGCACGTGCCGCCCGCCGCACGGCAGGTCGTCGGCGCGGAGTACGTCGCCGCCGACGCGCTGGCGCTCGACGCCCCCGACCTGCTGCGGGCCGCGTTCGACGGTGCCGACACGGTCGTCGACACCGTCAACGGGCAGACGCCCGCCGCCGCAAAGGTCCTCACCGCCGGTGCGGCGTCGATCGCGCTCGCCGCCCGCGACGCCGGAGTCGGCCTCACCGTCGTCCTGTCGATCCTCAACGTCGACCGGGGCACCGCCGTCGGCTACTACCGCACCAAGCTCGCGCAGGAGCGCGTGCACCAGGCCGGGGCGGTGCCGTCGACGGTCGTGCGTGCCGCGCAGTTCCACGACTTCTTCGACACGTTCTTCGGGAGCCCGACGCTCACCGGCGCCCTCACGCGCGTCGGCACCGTGCCGTACCTGCGCGGCGGGCGGTTCCAGCCCATCGACGTCACCGACGTCGCCCGGGCCGTCGTCGACGCCGCCCAGGGCCCCGACGCGACCGTCGACGGCGACGTGCGCGACGAGGGCGAGCCGGGTCGTCGCACGATCTCGGTCGCCGGGCCCGAGGAGATCGCCGCCGCCGACCTCGCACGGCTCTGGGCCGACGCGCACGGCAGCCGGCGCATCCCGGTCGGCGTGCCGCTGCCCGGGTGGGGGCCGTTCTTCGCGTCGGGCGCCGCCGTCGCCCCCGACGCCCGCTACGGCCGGGTCACGTACGCCGACTGGCTCGCCCGGACCGCCGAGGCGTCCCCGGCGTGACGGCGGAGCACCCGTCCGACGCCTCCGCGACGACCCACGCCGACGGCCCCGCGGCGCCCCACGCCGACGGCCCCGCGGCGACCCATCTCGACGACACCGCGGCACCGGGCCGGCCCGGCCACGCCGCGGCACCCGCCCGACCCGGCCACGCCGCGGCCGACGGGCGGGTCGTCGACGACGTCGGCGTCGGCCCGTGGCCCGGCGGCCCGGACGCGTGGCCGCGCGTCCCCGGCACCGCCGACCTCGACCCCCGCTACGACCCCGACCTGCTCGCGCACGGCGACCGCCGCAACGTCGTCGACCGGTACCGCTACTGGACGCTCGAGGCGGTCGTCGCGGACCTCGACACGCGCCGGCACCCGTTCCACGTCGCGATCGAGAACTGGCAGCACGACCTCAACATCGGCTCGGTGGTCCGCACCGCGAACGCGTTCCTCGCCGCCGAGGTGCACGTCGTCGGCAACCGCCGCTGGAACCGCCGCGGGGCGATGGTCACCGACCGCTACCAGCACGTCCGCCACCACCCGACGGTCGACGACCTGCTCGCGTGGGCCGTGACGGCGGGACCCGACGGTGCCGCCCTGCCGGTCCTGGGCGTCGACAACCTGCCCGGGTCCGTCGCGCTGGAGGGCTACCCGCTGCCGCGCGCGTGCGTCCTGCTGTTCGGCCAGGAGTCCGTCGGCCTGTCGGACGCCGCGCGCGCCGCCGCCGTCGACGTCCTGCACATCGCCCAGTTCGGCTCGACCCGGTCGATCAACGCGGGTGCCGCCGCGGCGATCGCGATGCACGCGTGGGTCGCCCGGCACGCGGGCCCTCCACCCGCCTGACGGCCCACCCGCCTGACGGCCCACCAGGCTGACCGCCCGCCTTACCGCCAGCCTGACCGCCCGCCTGGCGCGACGACCCGCGACCGGACCGGCGACGACCCGCGTCAGCCCAGCCCGCGGTGCCCCGCCCACAGCCCCGACGCCCGGTCCGCCGCGGCCGCGACGAGCGCCGCGAGCTCGGGCCGGTCGGGCACCCGGAACGACACGTACGCGCCGCGCCCACCGGCCACGGGCCGCCCGTACGCCTTCGCGGCGAGGGTCCCGTCGGGCAGCAGCCGCACGTTGAGGGTCAGCAGCCGGAACTCCTCCCCGCGCCGCGAGTCGGTCCACTGCAGGTCCTCGGGGATCGTCACGTTGATGGCGAGCGCGGACACCACGACGTCGTCAGTCCCGGTCATCCGGCCATCGTCGCAGCCCACGGCCCGAGGTCGTCAGCCCGTGCCGAGGTCGTCGGCTGGAACCGGCGACCTCGGCACGGACCAGCGACCTCGACGCGGGCACGACGTCCCGGCCGTGCACGACCGTCGCCGGTGTCCGTGGGCAGGACGTCCCGACCGGTCCTTCGTCGAGCAGTGGCAAACTGTGGGCGACACCGCCCTACGAAACGCAGGAGTGCTGCAGATGGCCATCGCCACCCCCGAGGTCTACGCCGAGATGATCGACCGGGCGAAGGCGGGCAAGTTCGCCTACCCGGCCGTGAACATCACGTCGTCCCAGACCGTCACCGCCGCGCTGCAGGGCTTCGCGGAGGCCGAGTCCGACGGCATCATCCAGGTCTCCGTCGGCGGCGCGGAGTACGCGTCCGGCTCGACGGTCAAGGACCGGGTCGCCGGTTCCCTCGCGCTCGCGGCCTACGCCGCCGAGGTCGCCAAGGGCTACGGCATCACGGTCGCGATCCACACCGACCACTGCGTCAAGAAGAACCTCGACTCGTGGGTCCGCCCGCTGCTGCTGCTCGAGGCCGAGCAGGTCAAGGCCGGCAAGAACCCGACGTTCCAGTCGCACATGTTCGACGGCTCGGACATCCCGCTCGAGGAGAACCTCGTCATCGCCGCCGAGCTCCTCGAGCTCTCGCAGGCGGCCCGCACGATCCTCGAGATCGAGGTCGGCGTCGTCGGTGGCGAGGAGGACGGCCACGAGGCCGAGATCAACGAGAAGCTCTACACGACGGCCGAGGACGGCCTCGCGACGGTCCGCGCGCTCGGCGCCGGCGAGAAGGGCCGCTACCTGACGGCCCTCACGTTCGGCAACGTGCACGGCGTCTACAAGCCGGGTGCCGTCAAGCTGCGCCCGTCGATCCTCGCGGACATCCAGAAGGCCGTCGGCGCCGAGGTCGGCAAGGAGTCGCCGTTCGACCTCGTGTTCCACGGTGGCTCGGGCTCGACGGCCGAGGAGATCGCCGAGGCGGTCGACAACGGCGTCATCAAGATGAACATCGACACGGACACGCAGTACGCGTTCAGCCGTCCGGTGGCCGACCACTTCTTCAAGAACTACGACGGCGTCCTGAAGGTCGACGGCGAGGTCGGCAACAAGAAGGCCTACGACCCGCGTGCGTGGGGCAAGCTCGCCGAGGGCGGCATGGCGCAGCGCATCGTCGAGGCGGCGCAGCAGCTCCGCTCGGCGGGCAACCGCATCAGCTGACCCTGCGGTCCTGACGACGACGGGCCCCGCCACTCACGTGGTCGGGGCCCGTCGTCGTTCCGGCGTCCGGTGGTCGGCCGTGCGGTCGCCCGCGGACGTCCGCCCGGCGTGCCGGGGCGTCGCTCAGGGGGTCGGCGTGCCGTCCGCGGGCGCGTCGCCCACCGGCTGGAACGCGCTCTCGTCGTCCTCCTCGACGACGTCGAGCAGCTCGCCGATGCGCGTCACCTCGAGCAGGAACCGCACGGTCGGCGGGACCCGCAGCAGGCGCACGCGGTGCTGGCTGCGGATCGACAGGCGCGCGAGGAACGCGACGCCCGACGAGTCCATGAACGTCACGTGGTGCGCGTCGACCTCGATCGGCAGGCCGACGTGCTCCGCCTCGGCGGTCGCCTCCTGCAGCTCGGGCCCCAGGTCGGCGTCGACCTCGCCCGAGAGCACGATGCGCGTGCGGTCGGTCCCCACGATCACGTGCACCGCCCCGGGTTCACCCACGACCCGGCCTCCCGCGTCGGTCGGGTTCGCCGACTCGTCCGGGATGCTGCTGTTACCGTCGCCCACGGTGCTCCTTCTGGTACTGGCAGTCCACGGGTCTTCGCCGAGGGCCCGACGATTCGCCCGTTCGGCACGCTAGACGATCGGAGGTGGTGGTGGTCAACTCCCACGCTGATCCGGTGTCGACGGCGGGGCCCGCCACGACCGTCGAGCGGACGGTCGACGAGGCCGTCGACCTGCACGCGCGAGCGCTCGCCGCGACCGCCGTCCCGATGGCGCTGTTCGAGTCGCGGGACGGGATGCTGTCCGTCGTCTGGGTGAACGACGCGTTCGTGCGGTCGCTCGGGTACGGCGTCGAGGGCGCGCTGGCGCGCGAGCCGGCCGTCCGCCAGGAGCTCGAGCAGGACCCCGTGCGTGCCGGGCAGCTCGCCGCGGCGCTCGCGGCGGGGCAGCCGTTCACGCCGACCTTCTCCCTGGGGCGCGGCGACGGGACCCGGTTCGTGTGCCAGGTCCACCTCGCACCCGTGCCGACCGACGACGGCAGCACGCCCACGTCCTGGGTGGCCGCCTTCCAGGACATGACGGAGCAGCTCTCGCACGACGCGGAGCAGGCGGCGCTGGTCGAGGCGGAGCGGCGCGAGCGGCGCAGCCTGGGCCTCATCGCGCAGGTGTCGGACCTGCTCATGGACGTGGACGACCCGCACGCGCTGCGCGAGATCGCGATGCTGCTGCGGCACGGCGTCGTCGCGTGGGCGGGGTTCTTCCTCAACGACCGCGGCCTGCGGGCTGCCGACGGCGTCGACCCCGCGCACCCGCCGAGCGGCAAGGGGCACCGGCACGGCGGCGACGTCTACCGCCTCGACGGCCGGGCGCCGCGCCCGTCGACGCCCGACGTCGTGCAGCTGCTGCTCGACGGCGACCGTGACCGGCCGGTCGAGATCCAGCTCGACGCGGGCTACCCGCAGAACAGCGCGTCCGCGTGGCTCGCCGAGCACGTGGGCACCGAGGGCTACCGGCCGTCGGGCGGTGGCACGGTGCTGCCGGAGGACCGGCGTGCCGTCGTCTACCCCGTGCCGGGACGTCGGCGCGTCCTGGGCCTGCTCGCGGTCCTGCCGCGCGGCGGCGGCGGGCTGCGGGGCGTCGAGCCGTCGACGACCACGGTCCTCGAGCTGACCGCGCGCCGCGTCGGGCTCGTGCTCGACAACGCCCGCCTGTACGACCGCGAGCACCGCCTCGCCGAGACGCTGCAGCGCGCGATGCTGCCGCAGCAGGCCGAGGTCGACGGGCTCGACGTGTGGACGTACTACGCGCCGAACTCGGAGAACGTGCAGGTCGGCGGCGACTGGTACGACGTGCTGCAGATCGCGCCGGACGTCGTGGGCGTCGTCATCGGCGACGTCGTGGGGCACGACGTCGAGGCCGCGGCGACCATGGGGCAGCTCCGGTCGGTCGTGCGCTCCTACTCGTTCGACATCACGACGCCCGGCCCGGTCCTGGAGCGGGTCGACCAGCTCGTCGCGGGCATGCGCGTCCCCCGCTCGGCGGGTCTGGTCCTCTCGACGCTGACCCGCCGCGAGGGCGGCTGGCGGCTCGACTACTCGCGCGCGGGGCACCTGCCGGTCCTGCACGTCCGCAAGGGCGTCGCGACCGAGCTGCGCGGCGCGGGCGGGGCGCTCATCGGCTTCGGGGGTTCCGGCCGCTCGACGAGCTCCGTCGAGCTCGAGCCGGGGGACGTCCTCGTCTACTACACCGACGGCCTCATCGAGCGGCGCGACCGCGGGCTGCGCGACGGGCTCGCGGCGCTGGCCGAGGTGTCGTCCCGGATCACGGCGCGCGACGCCGCGGGGATCGGGGAGGAGCTGCTGTCGCGGCTCGCCGACCACCCGGAGGACGACGTGGCCGTCGTCGTCGTGCGCGTGCCCGACCCGGGCGACCTGGTGGAGCGGGCGCGCAGCCCGCGGCGGCGGCGCTGGTCGCTGCCGAGCGAGCCCGCGTCGATCGGCCGCGCCCGGCACGCGGTGGTCCGCACCTGCCAGGCGTGGGAGATCCCCGACGCCGCGAACGCCGAGCTCGTCGTCTCCGAGCTGGTCGCGAACGCCGTCCTGCACGGGTACGGGCACGTCTCGCTGCAGCTCTACGACACGGGCGACGGCCTGCGGATCGAGGTCGAGGACGGCAACCCGGCACCGCCGGTGACGACCGACGGCCACCCCGGCCGGGTCGGCGGGTTCGGCATGCAGATCGTCGAGCGGCTCGCGGACTGGGGCTGGCGGCAGTCGCGCGGCGGCAAGCTCGTGTGGGCGAAGGTGCGGCCGGGGCAGCTGCCGCCGACGGCACGCGGCTGAGGTCCTGCGGCGGGAGCCGGGTCAGTGCGGGGCGGGTGCGCCGTCGGGCTGCACGAAGCCCGACCCGAGCGTGCCGTGCGCGCAGCGGTGGTCGGGGTCGATGCGGAACAGCTCCATCGCACCGCAGATCTCGATGACGAACAGGTCGCGTGCGTCGGCGCCGCGCAGGACGGTCGCGCCGCCGCGCTTGCGGCTCGCGTCGGCCAGCGAGATGAGGAACGCGGCCCCCGTCGAGTCCATGAACGTCACGCCGCACATGTCGATGACGAGCAGCTGGCGGCGCAGGCCGACCACCCGGGCGGCGACCTCGGGGAACTGGTCGCGTTCCGCGAGGTCGAGGTCGCCGGTGATGACGAGCGTGGTCGTCGTCGCCGACGTGGAGATCTCGATCATGTGGGGTCCACCGGGTTCGAGGGGCGACCCAGCGCCTGCGGGGCGCCGGGAGGGGGTCCGGCGGGTCGACTGTAGTTGCGCTCCCAGGGACCCGCATCCGGAGCACCTGGACACGCGACCGGATCCCCCGGACGGCCCATGCGTGCGCCGGCAGACCCACCTGCGGGCGCAGCGGCGCCCACGCACGCGCCCAGCAGGGGGCGGGCGGGGGACACTGGTCCGATGAGCCACGAGAACCTGCTCGACGGTCCCGCCCCGACCCGCCTGCCGGCCGACGGCCCCGACGCCGACGCGCGTGCAGCGCTGTCCGCGGGGAGGTCCCCGCGCGAGGCCGCCCCCGTCGCTCCCGCGTCGTCGCTCGTCTGGGCGCTGCTGGCCGAGCGGGCCCTCGCGGACGACGGCGACCCGGTCGCGGCGTACGCGTACGCCCGGACCGGCTACCACCGCGGCCTGGACGCGCTGCGCCGCGCGGGCTGGCGCGGGCGGGGCCCGATCCCGGCCGACCACACGCCGAACGAGGGGTTCCTGCGCGCGCTGCTCGCGCTCGCGGAGGCGGCCGACGCGATCGGGGAGACCGAGGAGGCGCAGCGGTGCGAGCAGTTCCTCGCCGACTCGGGGACGTCCGCCGAGGAGGTCGCCGCGCTGCGGTGACGCTCCGGCCGAGGCGTGAGCCCGGCCATGACCGTTCCTTGACCGTCCGGTACCCTCTCGGAGGTACCGGGTCACTGCCGCCCGTGCCCGGGTCCACGTGCAAGCGCCGCCCTCCGCGGGTCGGTCTCCGCCGTGCGTCCCCGCATCGCAGGCAGGTGGGAGTGGTGACAGATGCCTGCAGTGGTGGTGCTCGGCGCCCAGTGGGGCGACGAGGGCAAGGGCAAGGCGACCGACCAGCTCGGGTCGCGCACCGACTACGTGGTGAAGTTCAACGGCGGCAACAACGCCGGCCACACGGTCGTCGTCGGCGGCGAGAAGTACGCGCTGCACCTGCTCCCGTCCGGCATCCTGTCGCCCGGCGTCGTCCCGGTCATCGGCAACGGCGTCGTCATCGACCTCGAGGTCCTGTTCCAGGAGATCGACGCGCTCGAGGCGCGCGGCGTCGACACGTCGCGCCTGCTGGTCTCGTCGGCCGCGCACGTCATCGCGCCGTACAACCGCACGCTCGACAAGGTCACGGAGCGGTTCCTCGGCAGCCGCCGCATCGGCACGACGGGCCGCGGCATCGGCCCGACCTACGCCGACAAGATCAACCGCACCGGCGTGCGCGTGCAGGACCTCTTCGACGAGAAGATCCTGCGGCAGAAGGTCGAGGGAGCCCTCGACCAGAAGAACCACCTGCTGGTGAAGGTCTACAACCGGCGCGCGATCACGGTCGACGAGACCGTCGAGGACCTGCTGCGGTTCGCCGAGCGTGTCCGCCCGTTCGTCGCGGACACCCCGCTCGTGCTCAACCAGGCGCTCGACGCCGGCAAGACCCTCGTGTTCGAGGCGGGCCAGGCGACGATGCTGGACATCGACCACGGCACGTACCCGTTCGTCACGTCGTCGTCGGCGACCGCGGGCGGCGCGTGCACGGGCTCGGGCGTCGGACCGACCCGGATCGACCGCGTGGTGGCCGTCGCGAAGGCGTACACGACGCGCGTCGGCGAGGGGCCCTTCCCGACCGAGCTCGACGACGCCGACGGCGAGTGGCTGCGGCAGACGGGCGGCGAGTTCGGCACCACGACGGGCCGCCCCCGCCGGACCGGCTGGTACGACGCGGTCGTCGTCCGGTACGCCGCGCGCGTCAACGGGCTCACGGACCTGGTGCTCACCAAGCTCGACGTCCTGACCGGCAAGGACCGCATCCCGGTCGCGGTCGCGTACGACGTCGACGGCACGCGCCACGACGAGATGCCGTTCGACCAGACCGACTTCCACCACGCGAAGCCGGTGTACGAGTACCTCGACGGCTGGACCGAGGACATCACGGGTGCCCGCGAGTTCGACGACCTGCCCGACGCCGCGCAGCGCTACGTGCTGCGTCTGGAGGAGATCAGCGGGACCCGCATCTCCTCGATCGGTGTCGGCCCTGGGCGTGAGGCGACGATCGTCCGGCACGACCTCCTGAGCTGACGCACGCAGACCGACGGCGCCCGCCCCTTCCCGTGGCCGGGCGCCGTCGGTGTCTGCGGGGTCAGGCGGCGGCGTCCGCCAGGGTCGGGGCGGCGGCCGGGGCGTCGTCGGTGCGGTCGTCGTCCGGGTGGTCGTCGGCGCGCACGGCGGCCTCGGCGGCGGCGACGTCACGCTGCCGGACGACGGCCATCGACCCGAGCGTCGCGAGGACCGACACGACGGTCCCGCCGACGAGGACGGCCTCGAGGCCCCACTGCTCGGCGACGAACCCGGCGAGCAGCGCGCCGACGGGCATGAGGCCGTAGCCGAGCGTCCGCCCGGCGCCGCCGATGCGGCCGAGCATCGTGGCGGGCACGATCCGCTGCCGCATCGACACGGAGACGACGTTGCCGATCGTGTTGGTGAGGCCGAGCGCGAGCAGGGTGACGACGAGCGTGGGGACGGTCCGGACGACGACGGGGACGAGCAGCAGCGCGCTGTTGACGAGCCAGCAGCCGAGCATGAGCCGGACCTCGCCGACGCGTCGGGTGAGGGCCTCGGCGACGAAGGACCCGGCGACGGCGCCGACGGCGAGGGTCGCGGCGAGCAGCGTGTAGTGCTCGGCGCGCAGGCCCAGGACGGACCCGGGGCCGACGCACCAGAGGATGAAGACCGCGAAGTAGCCGGTGCTGGCCATGTTCATGAGCGACCCGGACAGCAGCAGCGGGCCCAGCACGCGGTGCCGGGCGAGGAACGTGACGCCCTCGACGACCTCCCGTCCGGCGTGCCGGCGCTCGGTGGTCGCGGCGGCGTGCCGGTAGCGGCCGGGGATGCCGCGCCACAGCAGGACGGCGGCGGCGACGGCGAGCGCGGCGGGGACGCCGAAGACCCACCCGGTGCCGAGGGTGAGGACGGCCCCGGCGACCGGTGCGCCGACGAACGAGTTGGTGACGGTCTGCACGGCCATGGTGCGGCCGTTGGCGGCGTTGAGCCGCGACCGGGGGACGAGGTCGGGGACGAGCGCTCCGGCGGCGAGGTCGGCGAACACCTCGGTCGCGCCGTAGACGAGGGCGACGACGACGAGCGCGGTCATGGTGAGCCGGTCGGTGGCGACGAGGCCGACGGTCGCGGCGAGGACGGCGGCGCGGACGACCATGGCGACGATCTGCACGACGCGGCGGTCCTGCCGGTCGACGACGACGCCTCCGACGAGTCCGAGCAGCAGCCAGGGGAGCCAGACGGCGGCGGTGATGAGCGCGATCTGGCCGGGGGAGCGGGTGAGCGTGAGGGCGACGAGCGGGACGCCGAGGCCGAGGACGCCGTCCCCGAGGTTGGCGGCGCCGGTGGCGCCGAGTGCGGCGGTGAAGCGGCGGCCGAGCGGCTCGGCGGCGGTGTTCCCCTGCGTGCTCATCGTGCGCCCCTAGGATCGAAGAGGAAGTTCTGCAAAGAGTTCTTTGCAGAGAAGACTTTGCAAAGGTATCTCTGCACATGGCCGAGCGCAAGACCCCCGCCGACGACGCCGCGACCCCGGCGCTGTTCGCCGAGCGCCCCATCACGCCCGAGGCGCTCAAGGCCCTCGCGCACCCGCTGCGCATCGCGATGTACAACCTGCTCGGCGAGCGAGGACCCGCCACCGCGAGCCAGCTCGGCCGCGCCCTGGGGGAGAGCAGCGGGCAGACGAGCTACCACCTGCGCCAGCTCGAACGGTTCGGGTTCGTCGAGGACGACCCCGAGCACACCGGCGGCCGCGAGCGCTGGTGGAAGCCGATCGGCTTCAGCATCGACGGGCGCGCGATGCTCGCGGACCCGGCGACGGCTCCCGCCGCGCGGATCATGCTGCAGTCGGTCGTCGCCGACCGCGCCGACGTCCTCACGCGCTGGATGACGTCCGAGCGCGACCCCGCATGGGACGACGCGCAGATCAACGACCGCATCACCACCGAGCTCACGCCCACCGAGGCGCACGACCTCATCGCCGAGGTGCAGCAGGTCCTCGACCGCCACGTCGACGCCGCGAAGAAGCGCCGCGACGCCGGCGAGACCGACGGCCGCCGCCGCTACCGGATCTACCTCGACGCCCTGCCGCTGCCGCTGTCCGACGAGGAGGGCAGCGCGACGCCGCAGGCCGAGGGCTGACCGCGACCGCCTTCGCCCCGCCTGCCGTCCGCTCCCGCCGTCCGCCCTCGGCGTTCACCACCGGCGTTCACCACCGGCGCGGAGGGCGGCACCGCCCGGCGGTCGGACAGCACCGCGGTCCGGGCGGCGGCGTCGGTAGGCTCGACGCCCGTGAAGATCCTCGTCGTCGGCACCGGTGCCCGTGAGCACGCCCTCGTCCGCGCGCTCTCCCTCGACCCGGCCGTCACGGCCCTGCACGCCGCCCCCGGCAACCCCGGTATCGGAGCGCTCGCGGAGCTGCACGACGTCGACCAGCTCGACGGCGCCGCGGTCGCCGCGCTCGCCACCGGGCTGGGTGCCGACCTCGTCGTCGTCGGCCCGGAGGCCCCCCTCGTCGCGGGCGTGTCCGACGCGGTGCGCGCCGCGGGCATCCCGGTCTTCGGCCCGTCCGCCGCCGCCGCGCAGCTCGAGGGCTCGAAGGCCTTCGCGAAGGACGTCATGGCCGCTGCGGGCGTCCCGACCGCCGAGCCGCGCGTCGTGAGCGTCGCCGCGGACGTCGAGGCCGCCCTCGACGCGTTCGGCGCCCCGTACGTCGTCAAGGAGGACGGGCTGGCCGCGGGCAAGGGCGTCGTCGTCACCGACGACCGCGACGAGGCCGTCGCGCACGCGCTCGCCTGCCTGGCCAAGGAGGGTGGCCGGGTCGTCGTCGAGGACTACCTCGACGGTCCCGAGGTGTCGTTGTTCGTGCTGTCCGACGGCACGGACGTCGTCCCGCTGGTCCCGGCGCAGGACTTCAAGCGCGCGCTCGACGGCGACGCCGGCCCCAACACCGGCGGCATGGGCGCCTACTCGCCGCTGCCGTGGGCGCCTGCCGGGCTCGTCGACGAGGTCGTCGAGACGGTGGCCCGGCCGACCGTCGCCGAGATGGCCCGCCGCGGCACCCCGTTCGTCGGGGTCCTGTACTGCGGCCTCGCGCTGACGTCGAACGGTCTGCGCGTCGTGGAGTTCAACGCACGCTTCGGCGACCCGGAGACGCAGGTCGTCCTGCCGCGCCTCGCGACCCCGCTGGCCGGGGTGCTGCTGGCCGCCGCCACGGGCGGGCTCGGCGACCTCGCGCCGCTGCGGTGGCGCGACGACGCGGCCGTGACGGTCGTCGTCGCGTCGCGCGGCTACCCGGGCACGGTCCGCGACGGCGACCTGATCACCGGGCTCGACGACGCCGAGGCGCTGCCCGGTGTGCACGTGCTGCACGCGGGGACGGCGCTGCGGCAGAACGCCGCGGGCGACGACGACGCGCAGGTCGCGGGCGGGCACCTCGTGTCCGCGGGCGGTCGTGTGCTGTCCGTCGTGGGCACCGGTCCCGACCTCGCCGCGGCGCGCGCCGCCGCCTACGCGGGGGTCGCGCAGGTCGAGCTCGACGGGTCGCACCACCGCACCGACATCGCGGCGGCCGTCGCGGCAGGCTGACGGCCACCGTCGGTCTGCAGCCGAGGGCCGTGACCGCAGGGCGGTCCTGAGGGCCGCCACCGCCGGACGGCCCTGCCGACGCGGTGGTGCCGTCACCACGCCCCGGCAGGTGGACGTCGTGCACGGAGGTCGTGCCGCGCGCGTCACACTAGGCCGGTGACCCTCGCCGCCGCGCCCGAACCGTCCGTCACGCTGCCCGGCTGGGCGCACACGTACTCCGGCAAGGTCCGGGACCTGTACGTCCCGGACGACTCCGCGGCGGGTGCCGCGATCACCGCCGAGCACGGCGACGTGGTCCTGGTCGTCGCGAGCGACCGGGTGTCGGCGTTCGACCACGTGCTGTCGCCGGGTGTCCCCGACAAGGGTGTCGTGCTCACGCAGCTGAGCCTGTGGTGGTTCGGGCAGCTCGCCGACCTGGTGCCGAACCACGTCGTGTCGACGGACGTCCCCGCGGCCGTCGCGGGTCGCGCGATGGTGTGCCGCCGCCTGGCGATGTTCCCGGTCGAGTGCGTCGCCCGCGGGTACCTGACGGGCTCCGGCCTGGTCGAGTACCGGGCGTCGGGCGAGGTCACGGGCATCCCGCTGCCCGCGGGCCTGGTGGACGGGTCGCGCCTGCCGGAGCCGATCTTCACGCCGGCGACGAAGGCGGAGCTCGGCGAGCACGACGAGAACGTGCCGTTCTCCGCGGTCGTGGCGCAGGTCGGCGAGGACGCGGCGACGACCCTGCGGGACCTGACGCTCGCGGTGTACGCGCGGGCGGAGGCGATCGCGCGCGAGCGGGGCGTGATCCTGGCCGACACGAAGCTCGAGTTCGGGACCGACCCGACGACGGGAGCGGTGACGCTCGGCGACGAGGTCCTCACCCCCGACTCGTCGCGGTTCTGGCCCGCGGACGCCTGGCAGCCGGGGCGTGCGCAGCCGAGCTTCGACAAGCAGTTCGTGCGCGACTGGCTGACGTCGCCCGCGTCGGGCTGGGACCGGGCGTCCGACACGCCGCCGCCCGCGCTGCCGGCCGACGTGGTCGAGCGCACGCGCGGCCGGTACCTGGACGCGTTCGAGCGCCTGACGGGTGCGCCGCTGCCGCTCTGACGGCGCCCGTCCGGGTGTGAGCAGGGCGACAGCACCGTCCCGACCACGAGGGTCAGGCTGAGGTTAGGCTTGCCTCATACGCTGGCCGACGGGCGATCCCGCGCCGGCACCGACCCCCGAACCGATGGGAGCCCCCGTGCGCCACCTGCGCCGCACCGCCGTCGTCGTCACCGCGACCGCGCTGACCCTCGCGCTCGCCGCGTGCTCCGGCTCGACCGACGACGACGCCACCGCCACGCCGGAGCCCGGCAGCACGGAGTCCGACGGCACCACGTTCCCCGTGACCATCGAGTCGGCGCTCGGCACCGCGACCATCGAGGAGAAGCCCGAGCGCGTCGTCACGCTCGGCTGGGGCGCCGCCGACATCGCGCTCGACCTCGGCACGGTCCCCGTCGGCGTCGAGGCGGACACGTGGGGCGGCGACGCGGACGGCTACCAGCCGTGGTTCCGCGAGGCCGTCGAGGAGCGCGACGCCGAGCTCCCCGAGACCATCGCCGCGTACCCGCTCGACATCGACGCGGTCGTCGCGCTCGAGCCCGACCTGGTGCTCGCGCCGCAGTCCGGCATGGAGCAGGACGTGTTCGACCAGCTCTCCGAGCTCGTGCCCGTCGTCGCCTACCCGGGCGAGCCGTGGCAGACGACCCTCGAGGACCAGGTGACGATCATCGCCCAGGCCCTCGGCGTCCCCGAGCAGGCCCAGCCGCTCCTCGACGCCCGCCAGGAGGCGATCGACGCCGCCGCGGCCGCGCACCCCGAGCTCGCCGGCGTCCAGTTCGCCTACGTGTACGCCTCCGAGCCGGGCAGCCTGTCGGTGTACCTGCCGGGTGACCCGCGCGTCGAGCTCCTCACGGGCCTCGGCCTGGAGCTCGCGCCGTCCGTCGCGGACCTCGAGGCGACCCCCGGCACGTTCGCGGCCGAGCTCGGCCTGGAGAACGCCGACACCATCTCCGACGTCGAGCTGCTGTTCACGTGGTTCAACGACGACGCCGAGAAGGCCGCGACCGAGGCCCAGCCGCTGTTCGCGCAGATCCCCGCGTTCGCGAAGGGCGCGTACGTCCCGATGCTCGACCGCCAGCTCGGCATGGCCGTGTCCGTCGCGACGCCGCTGTCCGTGCCGTGGGCGCTCGACGCCTACCTGCCGCTCATCACCGCGGGCGCCGCGAACGTCTGACCCGGACGCCCGCGACCGGCCCGACCCGGCCGGTCGCGGCGCCCGCGTTCCGTACCGTGCACCCATGAGCGCCGTCGCCGCCGCGCGAGCCCCGCAGGCCCCGCACGCCCCGCGCGTGCGGGGCTCACGCGCGCTCCTGCTCACCGCGGGGATCGTCGGCGCCGCGCTGCTGCTGGTCCTCGCGGTCGGGCTGAGCATGGCCGTCGGCGCGAAGCCCGTCCCGCTCGGCGACGTGTGGTCCGCCCTGCGCCACCCCGACGACTCCTACGTCTCGACGGTCGTCGCGTCGCGCATCCCGCGCACGCAGCTCGGGGTCGTCGTCGGCGCCGCGCTGGCCGTCGCGGGCGTCGTCATCCAGGGCCTCACCCGCAACCCGCTCGGCGACCCCGGACTGCTCGGCGTCAACGCCGGGGCGTCGGCGTCGGTCGTCCTCGCCATCGCGCTGCTCGGTCCCGCCGTCGGGCGGTCCGTGTGGGCGGCGATCCCCGGCGCGCTGCTCGCGGCGGTCGCCGTCTACCTCATCGGCTCCGGCGGACGACGCGCCACGCCCGTGCGGCTCGTCCTCGCCGGGGCGGCCGTGTCGGCGGTGCTCGTGGCGCTCGTCGAGGCGGTCTCGCTCACGCAGCCCCAGGTCTTCGACTCCTACCGCGTGTGGGTCGTCGGGTCGCTCGCCGGACGGTCCCCGGAAGTCGTCGGGCAGGTCCTGCCGTTCGTCGTCGCCGGGGTGCTCCTCGCCCTGCTGCTCGCCCGGCAGCTCAACGCGCTCGCGCTCGGCGACGAGTCCGCGACGTCGCTCGGGCTGCACGCCGGACGCACGCGGCTGCTCGGCGGGCTCGCCGCGACCGTCCTGTGCGCCGCGGCCGTCGCCGCGGTCGGCCCGATCGCGTTCGTCGGCCTCGCGGTGCCGCACGTCGTCCGGTCGTTCACCGGGTCCGACCACCGCTGGATGCTCCCGTACTGCGCCCTGCTCGGCCCGGTGCTGCTGCTCGCTTCCGACGTCGTCGGGCGCGTCGTCGCCCGCCCCGGCGAGCTCATGGTCGGCGCCGTCACCGCGTTCGTCGGCGCACCGTTCCTCATCGCGGCCGTGCGGCGCGGGCGGGTCGGCGTCTGATGCTCCAGGGCCGCCCGCCCCGCACCCTGCGCCTCGGACCCGAGGGGCGCGGCGTCGTCCTGCTGTGGCGGCCGCGGCCCGTCGTCGTGTGCGTCGTCGTCCTGGCCGTCGCCGTCGTCGCCGGCGTCGTGACGATCACCGCGGGCCGCCTCGGCATCCCCCTCGCCGAGCTGCCCGACGTCCTCGCCGGGAACGGGTCGCGGATCCAGGAGTGGGCGCTGTTCACGACGCGCCTGCCCCGGCTCGCCGTCGCCGCGCTCGCGGGCGCCGCGTTCGCCGTGTCCGGCGCGCTGTTCCAGTCGGTGACGCGCAACCCGCTCGGCAGCCCCGACGTCATCGGGCTCGGTGCGGGCGCCGCCGCCGGAGCCGCCGCGGCCGGGCTCGTCTGGCCCGGCACGATGCCCGTCCCCGCCGGCGCGGTCGTCGGCGCGGTCGTGGCCGTCGTCGCCGTCTGGCTCGGCACCGGGCGCGGGTTCTCCGCCCCGCACCGGATGGTCGTCGCCGGCATCGCGGTCGGTGCCATGGCGATCTCGTTCGTCCAGCTCGCGCTCGCCAAGGCCGCCCGGGAAGAGGCGCAGGAGGTCGCGATCTGGATCAACGGGTCCCTCGTCGCCCGCACCTGGTCCGACGCCGCGCTGATCGGCGTCGCCGTCCTGCTCCTGCTGCCCGCGGCCCTCGCGCTCACCCGCCCGCTGCAGCTCGTCGAGATGGGCGACGAGGCCGCGACCGCCGTCGGTGTCCGGCCCGGCCGGGTGCGGACCGTCGCCGTCGTCGTCGGGGTCCTCGCGACCGCCGCCGCCGTCGCCGTGTGCGGGCCCATCGCGTTCGTCGCGCTCACCGCACCGCAGATCGCCCGACGGCTCACCCGGTCCACCGGCCCCGGAGTCGTCGCCGCCGCGTGCACCGGCGCCGCCGTCCTCGTCGTCGCCGACCTGCTTGCGCAGCACGCGATCCCTGGCCAGCAGTTCCCCGTCGGTGTCGTCACCGCCGCGCTCGGCGGCGTCTACCTCGCGTTCCTGCTGGTCCGCGAGTGGAGGAGGAGTGCCGCATGAGCACCGCACCCCCGGCCGTGCCCCCGGTCGTCCCGGCCGTCGCCCCGCTCGTCGCGCAGGGCCTGACCCTCGCCTACGACCAGCTCGTCGTCGCACGCGACCTGTCCGTCGAGGTCCCGCGCGCGTCCTTCACCGTCATCATCGGCCCCAACGGGTGCGGCAAGTCGACCCTGCTGCGCGCCCTCGCCCGGACCCTCAAGCCGCGCGCCGGCCAGGTCCTCCTGGAGGGCCAGCCCCTCGACCGGCTGCGCGGCAAGGACGTCGCGCGCCGCCTCGCGCTGCTCCCGCAGAGCCCGCTCGCGCCCGAGTCCATCACCGTCGGCGACCTCGTCGCGCGCGGCCGCTACCCGCACCAGGGGCTGCTGCGGCAGTGGTCGCCCGCCGACGCCCGCGCCGTCGCTGCCGCCCTCGACGCCACCGAGGTCGCCGACCTGCGCGACCGGTACGTCGCCGACCTGTCCGGCGGCCAGCGGCAGCGCGTGTGGCTCGCGATGGCCCTCGCGCAGGAGACCGACCTGCTGCTCCTCGACGAGCCGACCACGTACCTCGACATCGCCCACCAGGTCGAGGTCATGGACCTGTGCGCGCGGCTGCACGAGGAGGGCCGCACGCTCGTCGCCGTCCTGCACGACCTCAACCAGGCCGCCCGGTACGCCACGCACCTCGTCGCGATGCGGGAGGGCCGGGTCGTCGCCGAGGGGCCGCCCGCCGACGTCGTCACGGTGGACCTCGTGCGCGAGGTCTTCGGGCTCGCGTGCCGGGTGGTCCCGGACCCCGAGTCGGGGACGCCGATGGTCGTGCCGCTGCGCCGCGCGGCACCCACCCGCTGACGTCCGCCGGACGTCGGACTCGTCGCCCGACCGCACAGCCTCGCGACGGGATCGGGCGGGCGCCCGTCACGGACCTCGCACCGGTGCGCCGGACCGGACGTCGGCGCGCCGGCGCGAGGGGGTCAGACCACGATGTCGGACGGCTCCGTGAGCGGGACCCACGCCTTCTCGCCGAACGCGCGCGTCGGTGGCAGGACGTCCGCGGCGACCGCGGGCCCGAGGTCGAGCCCGGTGAGCTCAGCGACCTGCGACACCGGCACCTGGAAGGTGCGGAACGGCCCGAGCGGAGGCGGGGCGTCGGCGTCGCGGGCCGAGCGCAGCGCCTCGTCGAGGTCGAGCCCCGCGAGCAGCGGCGACTGGTCGACGAGGAACGCGGCGGCCGCGAGCCGCAGCGGCGGCGCCTCGGCGTCGCCGGCGCCCTCCGACGTCGCGCCCGCGGTCGTGCCCGTCCCATCCGTCGTGCCCGTCCCGTCCGGCGCGCCGGTGTCGGGCGTCGCCCACACCGCGACCTTCCAGAAGTGCCGCGGCACCCCGACGCCCCGGTAGACGGGGTCGTCGTCGCGCAGCACCGGCCCGGTGAAGACGCTGACCCGCTGCCGCCACGTCTCGGCGTAGCGCAGCACGTGGTCCTCGAGCCCGACCCACAGCTGCTTGCCCTGGTTGAAGTCGTCGACCTGCGGCGCCGCGTTCGTGTAGAGGAACGTGTCGACGTTGGCCTGCTGCGCGACGTCCACGGGGCCCCACACGGGGTCGGCGCGCCGGACCAGGTGGCCGCGGTCGAGGCGGTTGTTCCGGTAGACCTCCGGCCCGGCCTGCCGGTCGACGGGGACCCGCGGGTCGAGGAGCCACGTGTCCTCGCGCGGCAGGTCCTTGAGCTGCGAGCCGTCGATGTTGACCGCGGTCGCGGCTGCCAGCTTGTGCCGGGTGTCGAACAGCACCGTGAAGTGCGTCGACGGGAGGTCCTCGACCGGCCGGGGTGTCCCCGGCAGCGGTAGCGGAGGTCCCAGGAAGAGCGCGTCGTAACCCTCGGTGTGATCCATGCCGCCCCCTACGGTGCTCACATGGCGACGGTAGCGGCGGTCCTCGCGTGAGCGACATCGGAAACGGGACAAATCACCCCCTGCTGCTGCGTGGCGCCCGACGGCTCGGGGACGCCGCCCTGGTCGACGTGCTGGTCCGGGACGGGCGGCTCGCCGCGCTCGGGCCGGACCTCGCGGACGTCGCCGGACCGCGCGCCGAGCACGTCCCGCTCGACGGGCGGACGGTGATGCCCGGCCTGTGGGACGCGCACGTCCACCTCACGCAGTGGGCGCTCGCCCGGCAGCGGCTCGACCTCGCGGGCGCGACGTCCGCCGCGCACGCCGTGACGCTCGTGCGCGCACGCCTCGACGCGGGCCTGCCGCCCGCCGGCACGCCGCTGGTCGGCTTCGGGTTCCGGGACGGGCTGTGGCCCGACGCGCCGACGTCCGCCCTGCTCGACGCGGCTGTCGGCGACGTCCCCGTCGTCCTCGTGTCGGGCGACCTGCACTGCGCGTGGCTCTCGACGGCCGGGCTGCGGCTGCTCGGCGTCGGCGCGCACCCCACGGGGCTGCTGCGCGAGGGGGAGTGGCTGCCGCTGCAGGGCGTGGTCGACCACGTGAGCGACGACGTCGCCGACGCGCTCGTCCACGACGCTGCCGTGCACGCCGCGTCGCTCGGGGTCGTCGGGGTCGTCGACCTGGAGATCGCCGACAACCTCGACGTGTGGCGCCGCCGCGCCGCCGCCCGGCCCGGCGTCGTGCGGGTCCGCGCGGGCGTGTGGGAGGACTGGCTCGACCGCGTCGTGCACGACGACCTGCACACGGGAGACCGGGTTGCCGGCCTCGTCGAGCAGGGGCCGCTCAAGGTCATCACCGACGGCTCGCTCAACACGCGCACGGCCTACTGCCACGACGCGTACCCCGGCACGACGGACCACGGGGTCCTCGCCGTCCCGCCCGAGCGGCTCGTGCCGCTCATGTCGTCCGCGCACGCCCACGGGCTGCGCTGCGCGATCCACGCGATCGGCGACGCCGCCAACGCGCTCGCCCTCGACGCGTTCGCCACCACCGGGGCGGCGGGGTCCGTCGAGCACGCGCAGCTCCTCACCGACGAGGACGTCGCCCGGTTCGCCGCGCTCGGCGTCGTCGCGAGCGTGCAGCCCGAGCACGCCATGGACGACCGGGACGTCGCCGACCGGCACTGGGCGGGCCGCACCGGCCGTGCGTTCCCCTACGGCGCGCTGCACGCGGCCGGGGTGCGCCTCGCCCTCGGCTCCGACGCCCCCGTCGCTCCCCTCGACCCGTGGACCGCGATCGACGCTGCCGTGTGGCGTGCGCGTGACGGCCGCGACGCGTGGCACCCCGAGCAGCGCCTCGACCTGACCGCGGCGCTCGCGGCCTCGGTCGACGGTCGGCCCTTGAGCCTGCGGGTCGGCGACCCGGCCGACCTGGCCGTCCTCGACGACGACCCGCTCACGCGCGGCACGACCCCGGGCGCCCTGCGCTCGACCCCTGTCGCGGGCACCCTCGTGGCGGGCACCTGGACCCACCACACCCTCTGACCCACCACCCCCTCCGACCCACCCCGCGGGGCCACCGGCCCGCGCGCCGAGGTCGTCAGTCCCGGTCGAGGTCGTCAGTCGTGGTCGAGATCGTCAGCTGGAACGCGCGAACTCGACCACAGGTGACGACCTCGCGGTAGACATCTCCCGTGACGACGCCTCGTGCCCGCCCGACGAGACCGCCCTGGCGCGTCGTGCTGGCGTACCGCCTCCGTGGTCGCCGCCCCGCGGCGCGCTACGACGACTGGCTGCGGCGCGACATCGACGGGTTCTGGTACCCGCTGCGTGCCGAGGCGCCCGCGCAGGCCCTGCTCGTGCTCCTGCTGCTGGTGGTGGGCCTGCTCGCGGACACGCTGGGCGTCCACGTCCCGACCGACGTCGCCTTCGGTGCCTGGTCCTTCGCGCTGGTCCTGGCCGTGGCGGCGGTCGTGCGACGCGCGCAGATGCGCGAGTGCGAGCGTCAGGACCTGCTCGGCGACACCCCAGACGTCGGGCGGTTCCGCCCGTACGTCCACCTCGACGCCCACCCGCGGCCCGGCTCGGCACCGGCGTCCACCCCTCGGTGGCGCGGATCGTGGCGCGGCGGGGGTCGGTAGGATCGCCCCGACCCCCACCGCCGCGCGAACAACAGGAGCACACCCGTGGGACGAGTCGTCGTCGACGTCATGCCGAAGCCCGAGATCCTCGACCCGCAGGGCAAGGCCGTGGCGGGTGCGCTGCCCCGGCTCGGCTTCGGCCAGTTCGCGTCGGTCCGGCAGGGCAAGCGGTTCGAGCTCGAGGTCGACGGGCCGGTGACCGAGGAGGTCCTCGCGGCCGCCCGCGCCGCCGGTGAGCAGGTGCTGTCCAACCCGGTGATCGAGGACGTCGTCGCCGTGTACGAGGACACCGAGGTCCCGGCCCGATGAGCCGCATCGGCGTCGTCACCTTCCCGGGCACCCTCGACGACCGCGACGCCGCCCGTGCGGTGCGCCTCGCCGGTGGCGAGCCCGTCGCGCTGTGGCACGCCGACGCCGACCTGCACGGGGTCGACGCGGTCGTCCTGCCCGGCGGCTTCTCCTACGGCGACTACCTGCGTGCGGGCGCCATCAGCCGGTTCGCGCCGGTGATGGGAGAGGTCGTCGACGCCGCCCGCGGTGGCCTGCCGGTGCTCGGCATCTGCAACGGCTTCCAGGTCCTCACCGAGGCGCACCTGCTGCCGGGCTCGATGATCAAGAACGACCACCTGCACTTCGTGTGCCGCGAGCAGGTCCTGTCGGTCGAGCGGGCGGACACGCCCTGGACCCGTGACTACGCGGCGGGCGAGCACATCACGATCCCGCTGAAGAACCAGGACGGCCAGTACGTCGCCGACGAGCGCACGCTCGACGAGCTCGAGGGCGAGGGCCGCGTCGTCTTCCGCTACGAGGGCTGGAACCCGAACGGGTCGCGCCGCGGCATCGCGGGCATCAGCAATGCCGCGGGCAACGTCGTCGGGCTCATGCCGCACCCGGAGCACGCGGTCGAGGCGGGCTTCGGCCCCGACGGCCCGAAGGGCCCGCGCACCGGCACGGACGGCCTGCGCTTCTTCACGTCGGTGCTCAAGGCGCTCGTCTCCTGATGACGCAGGCGGACGCCCCGACCGTCGAGGTCGACGTCGTCGGCTGGGACGACCCGGACGTCGTGCGGCTGCGCGACGCGCAGCAGGCCGAGCTGCGCGAGCGGTACGGCGAGGACGACATCGGCCACGAGATGACGGGCGACGACATCGTCGCGGTCGTCCGGGTGCGCGTCGACGGCGAGGCCGTCGCGATCGGTGCGCTGCGGGACCTCGACGAGGACGCCGCCTACGACGACGTGTCGCCCGGCACGGGCGAGATCAAGCGCATGTACGTCGAGCCGGCGCACCGCGGCCGCGGCTACTCGCGCCTGGTCCTCACCGAGCTCGAGCGCCTCGCGACGGCCCGCGACTGGCGGGTGCTCCTGCTGGAGACGGGTCCGCTCCAGCCGGACGCGATCGGCCTGTACCTGCGGGCGGGGTACTTCCCGGTCGAGAACTACGGCGAGTACGTCGGGGTCGTCGACTCGCGCTGCTTCGCGAAGTGGCTGGTCCCGGTGCCCGGTGCTCCCCGCCAGGAGCGGGCGACCGGACGCGTCGAGCTCGTCCGGGTGCCGTGGCAGGACCCGCGGGCCGTCGCGCTGCGCCGCGCGATGCACGAGTTCAACTGCCAGCGGTACCCGGAGCTGATCCCGGTGTTCGACGCGGCCGGCGGCTTCGACGGTGACGACGCGCAGCAGGGCGTCGGGGTGGTCACGGCGACGCTCGCCCTCCTCGACGGCGAGCCGGTCGGGCACGTCGCGCTGCGGGCCGCCCGCGACGGCTACCCGGACGGGTCGGGCGAGGTCAAGAAGCTCTACGTCGACGGCGTCGCCCGCGGCGCCGGGGTCGGCCGCGTGCTCATGGAGGCGGTCGAGGCGGACGCGCGCGAGGCCGGCATGTCGTCCCTGCTGCTGCAGACCGGTGTCCGCCAGCCCGAGGCCGTCGCCCTGTACGTGTCGCTCGGCTACCGGCCGGTCGTGCCGTTCGGTCCGTACGCGGGCGACCTGCTGTCGCTCTGCTTCGGCAAGTCGCTCTGACGCCGCGACCGGGGCCGCCGTGACGATCCGCGTCGGCACGTCCGGCTGGTCGTACGACCACTGGGAGCACGTGCTGTACCCGCCGGGCCTGCCGCCCGCGGACCGGCTCGCGCGGTACGCGGCCGAGTTCGACACCGTCGAGCTCAACGCGTCGTTCTACCGGTGGCCGCGGGACGCGACGTTCGCGTCGTGGAACCGGCGGCTGCCGGAGGGCTTCACGATGTCCGTCAAGGCGTCGCGCGGCCTCACGCACGCGAAGCGGCTGTACGCGCCGGAGGCGTGGTCCGAGCGGATGTCCCGCTCCTGGCACGCGCTGCGCGACCGGCGCGAGGTGCTGCTCGTGCAGCTGCCGCCGGACATGCCGCGGGACGACGCGCGGCTCGACTGGTTCCTCGGGTCGCTGCCGTGGTGGCTGCGGGTGGCCGTCGAGCTGCGGCATCCGTCGTGGCAGGACGACGCGGTCTTCGACCTGCTGGAGCGGCACGGTGCCGCGGCCTGCGTCATGAGCGGCGCGGGGCTGCCGTGCGTCCTGCGCGCGACCGCGCCCGTCGTCTACGTCCGGCTGCACGGCCCCGACCAGCGGTGGCTGTACGGCGGCTCGTACTCCGACGACGACCTGCGCTGGTGGGCAGACCGGGTGCGTGAGTGGGACGCGCAGGGCCGTGACGTGCTCGTCTACCTCAACAACGACGGCGACGGGAACGCGGTCCGCAACGCCCGGACGCTGCGGTGGATGCTCGGCGCCTGACGGGCTCTCACCCGCCGCCCGGGCGTCCGGTGCCCGGACAGGGGTGGTGCGCGGGGCAACCACGTGGTTAGCCTGCCCCCATGTCCTCGATCCGGGTGTGTTGTCGCTGAGCTGACGACCCCGCGCGCCTGCGGCCCGACGGCCCTCGCTGCGCACCCCGTTCGACCCGAGGACTCCCACCATGGCTCAGCACGTCCTGACGCACCCCCACGCGCACCGGCAGACCCGGCGCACGGCCCGTCGCACCGCCGCTGACGCGGCCCGCGCGCCCCGTTCCGCCGACGAGGTCGCCACCCTCACGCCCTGGACGACCACGACCGAACCCGCCGCCGATGTGCCTGTCGTCATCGAGGTCGTGGGCGCCCCGCTCCGCACCGCCGCCGACGGCCGCGACCACGACCGCCCCCGTGCCGAGGTGGTCGTCGCGAGCGCCGCGCTCGACGACGTCGAGCTGCTGCGCTCCGCGGCGCGCGCCGATGCCGTCCGGATCCGCTTCTCCGCCGCGCTGCCGAACGCGACGGCTGTCCGCACGCTGGTCGCGGTCCTCGAGGGGCACGTGCTCGCCGTCGGACGCCGGCGCGAGGACGTGCGGCTGGTCCTCGAGGTCGAGACCGTCGTCGCCCGCGACGAGGCCGACGCCGCCCGCCGCCGGTCGTGGCTCGCGCACGTCGAGGCGTTCGCGGGGGCGTCCTGGGCGCCGTCGGCGTCGTGGGTCGTCGCACCCCGCGAGCGGGTCGTCGCGGACGGCGTCGCCCTGGCCCGGCACACCGGGGTGGACGTCGTGGCGCTCGCGCTGGTCGGGTCGTCGCGCGGCCACGCCGAGCAGCTCAGCGCAGCCGCGCTCGCGGCCTAGGTCCCGTCGCCGTCAGGCGAGCTCGCGGAGCGGTTGCGTGCGGTCGCCGCCGACGTCGCCCGTGTTGGTCGTGCCGACCTTCTCGACGAGCAGCGCCTGCACGACCCCGTGGGCGAGCGGGCAGTGCTCGACACCACGCGGCACGACGAACGCATCGAGCGGGCCGAGCCGGACGTCGCCGTCCCGGAGCTGGATCGTCAGGTGGCCGGAGACGACGACGAACAGCTCGTCGGTGTCGGGGTGGGTGTGCCACACGAACTCGCCCTCGAGCGTCACGACCTTGACGTCGTGGTCGTTGAGGGTGACGAGGCGGTGCGGCTGGTAGCGGCCGGGCAGGCCGTCGAGCGCGGTCCGGACGTTGCGGACGCCGTCGGTCGTCGTCATGCCCCGACGGTAGGGGTGCCGCGATCGCGCGCGACACCCCCTGCCGTCGGTCGAGCGGCCGGGGTCAGCGGCCGAGCCGCTGCCACCGCCGCACGGCCAGCGTCCCGAACACCGCCACCAGCACGACCGGCCAGACGACCGCGAGCAGCGTCGCGTGGTCCGCCGCCCAGCCGCTCGCGGCGACCGTCGGGTTGCCGAACAGGTCGCGCGTCGCGGCGATGGTCGCCGTGATGGGGTTCCACGCGGTGACGGCCTCGAGCCATGCCGGCATCGTCGAGATCGGCACGAACGCGTTGGACAGGAACGCGAACGGCCACACGAGGATCTGCACGGCCGTCACACCGCCCTGCCCACGGAACAGCAGCCCGAGCCAGATGCCGAGCCACAGGAACGCGAACCGCAGCAGGAGCAGCAGCCCGACGGCCGCGAGGGCAGGCCCGGCGCCGTGGTGCCAGCGCCACCCGACGGCGACGCCCGCGACGAGCAGGACGACGAGACCCACGGTCGAGGACAGCATGTCGGCGACGGCGCGCCCGAGGAGCACGGCGGACCGCGACATCGGGAGCGACCGGAACCGGTCCGTGACGCCGCGCTGCACGTCCTGCGACACGGCGGTCATCGTCGACTCCAGCCCGAAGGCCATCGTCACGGCGAGCATGCCGGGGAACAGGAACTCGATGTAGCCGCCCGGGACGTCGATCGCGCCGCCGAGCAGGTACCCGAACATGAGCAGCAGCAGGATCGGGAACGCGAGCCCGATGACGAGATCCCACGGCTGGCGGCGCCAGTGGCCGAGGTCGCGCAGGGTGACGGCCCAGGCGTCGCGCAGCGCCCAGGTCGGGCCGCCCGCGGACGGGACGGCGGGGACGGGACGGGTGGTGGTGGCGGTGGTCATCGTGCGGCCTCCTCGGTGACGGCGCTGGTGGCGGTGCGGGCGGTGCCGGGGGTGCCGGTCGAGGCGGCGGTGTCGGGCGGTGCGCCGGTGAGGTGCAGGAACGCCTCGTCCAGGGTCGGCCGGCGCAGCACGACGTCGTCGACGCCGACGCCCTGGTCGTCGAGGGTCCGGACGACGTGGGTGAGCGCGGCGACGCGGTCCGTGACGGTCGCGGTGACCCGCCGGGTGGCGACGTCGGTCTCGACGTCGGTGCCGACGGCGTCGAGCGCGGCCTGCGCGGCGGGCAGGTCGGCCTCGTGCCGGACGACGACGTCGAGCCGGTCCTGCCCGATGGACGCCTTGAGCTCGTCGGGCGTGCCGCGCGCGGCGAGCCGGCCCTGGGACAGGACGCTGACCTGCGAGGCGAGCTGGTCGACCTCCTCGAGGTACTGCGTCGTGAGCAGGACGGCGGTGCCGGCGTCGACGAGCGTCCGGACGGCCCGCCAGACCTCGCGGCGCCCGCCGGGGTCGAGCCCGGTGGTGGGCTCGTCGAGGAGCAGGACCTGCGGGTCGAGCACGAGACCGGCGGCGAGGTCGAGGCGGCGTCGCATGCCGCCCGAGTAGGTGCCGACGGGCCGGTCGGCGGCGTCGGTGAGGTCGAACCGGTCGAGGAGCTCGTCGGCGCGGCGGCGGGCGGCGCGCGCGGCGAGGTGGGAGAGGCGGCCGAACAGGACGAGGTTGTCGCGGCCGCCGAGGATCTCGTCGACGGCGGCGTGCTGGCCGACGAGCCCGAGCCGGCGGCGCGCCTGGGTGGCGTGGCGGACGACGTCGTGGCCGGCGACGTGCGCGGTGCCGCCGTGCGGCTCGAGCAGCGTGGCGACGATGCGGACGGTCGTGGTCTTGCCGGCGCCGTTGGGGCCGAGCAGCGCGTGCACGGTGCCGGGCTCGACGTCGAGGTCGAGGCCGTCGAGCACGGTGGTGGTGCCGTAGCGGCGGGTGAGCCCGCGGATGCGGACCGCGGGTCCGGCGGGGTCGGTGATGTCGGCGGTGTCGGGGTGGTCGTGGGGTCGGCTGGCGACGGGCATGGGTGGACTCCTCCTCGTGGCGCGCTTACCGTACAGCGTACGACAAGAACGCGCGGACGTCTGCGGTTGTTCCCGGCAGGGAAGATGGACCCATGAGCGAGCTGACCGGCACCGGCGACCCGGCGCGCAGCATGGCGCTGCTGTGGCGTACCGCCGAGCCCGCCGCCCCGCGCGGACGCGGCGCTGCCGCCGGGCTGTCCGTCGACCGCGTCGTCGCGGCGGCCCTCGCGCTCGCCGACACCGAGGGGCTCACCGCGCTCTCCATGCGCCGCGTCGCGTCCGAGCTCGGCGTCGGCGCGATGACCCTCTACACGTGGGTGCCCGGCAAGGGCGAGCTGCTCGACCTCATGGTCGACACCGTGCTCGGCGAGGTCGTCGAGCTGCTCGGCGGCCTCACGCCCACGACGCCGCCCGACCCCGACTGGCGCGCCCGCCTCGAGGCCGTCGCGCGCGCCAACTGGACCGTCCTCGAACGGCACCCGTGGCTGCTCCAGGTCGCGACGCTCGGCCGCCCGCCGCTCGGCCCCAACGTCATGGCGAAGTACGAGATCGAGCTCCGCGCCCTCGACGGCACCGGGCTCGGCGAGGTCGACGTCGACGCGGTCGTCACCCTCGTCAACGGCTTCGTCGGCGGTGCCGCCCGCGGGGTCGTCGAGCAGGCCGCCGCCCGCGAGGCCACCGGCACGACCGAGGAGCAGTGGTGGCGGGCCGTCGAGCCGTACGTCGCCCAGGTGTTCGACGCCGAGGCCTACCCCACGGTCGCCCGGGTCGGGCCCGTCGCGGGCGAGGCCAACCAGGCCGCCTACGACCCGCGCCGCGCGTTCGAGTTCGGGCTGGCCCGCCTGCTCGACGGCGTCGCCGTCCTGGTGGACGGCGCGGGCGCCGCCGGCCGCCCCTAGACCCGGGCCTCAGGCCCAGGCGCGCAGGAGGTCGTCGGCGTCCCAGACGGTCGCCAGACCGTCGGCCGTCGCGCCGCCCGGGCACACGCCGACCAGCGGGGTCCCGACCTGCACCCCCGGGACGGCGAGCGCGTCTCGGGCGAGCGCGTCGACGTCCGTCGTCGTCAGCGGTGCGGTCCGCCACTTCACGGTCCCGACGAAGCCGACGCCGTGGTCGCCCGTCATGCCGACGAGGTCGACCTCGGGGACGTTCGATCGCGGCCACCAGCCGCCGACCCGGGGGACCGGCCAGCGGTCGTCGGGCAGCAGCCGTCCGAGCGCCTGCCGGACGACGGGTTCGACGGCCCGGCCGCGCCACGCGCCGAACCCGGCGTGCACCCGGTCCATCGCGAGGTCCGGACGCCCGCGGTCCACCTCGCCGAGGGCGGGCTCCACGAACGCCAGCCAGAACCTCAGCGCCGGGTCGGCGAGCCGGTACCGCCGGTTGCGCGGCGCCGGGCGCGCCGACAGCGGCTCGTCCACCTCGACGAACCGCTTGTCCGTGAGCGTCCGCAGCGTGGTCGTCAGCGTCGTCGCGTTGAGCCCGTCGGCGCGGTCGGCGCCCTGGATCCCGCCGAACGTCCGCTCGCCGCGCCCGCCCAGGGCGGTGAGGACCTGCCGCGCCGGGGTCGTCGCGGGGAACTCGCTGTCGAGCGAGCGGCCGCCCGCGACGACCAGGGCGCTCGTCGACGACGCGAACGAGCGGCGGAGGAACGACTCGACGGAGTCCTGCGGCTCCCACTCCTGCACGACGAGCGGCAGCCCGCCGGTCACGAGGTGGGCGTCGAAGGCGGCCGCGGCCGAGAGTCCCGTCATGGTCGCGACGTCGGTGGGGGTGAGCGGGTCGAGGACCATCTCGGTCGCGCGGCCGTGGAACGGCTGGTCGGCCGCGAGCAGGTGCTCCATCATCGCGAGGTCCGAGCCGAGCAGCAGCAGGAGGACCGGCTTCTTCGACAGACGCGTGTCCCAGACGCGCTGCAGCTCTCCCGCGCCGCCGGGGACCTGCTCGAGGAGCCACGGCAGCTCGTCGACGACGACCACGGAGGGGGTGTCGGCAGGGAGGGCCGCCGCGAGCAGCGTCAGGGCCGCGGTGACGGTCGTCGGCGCCGTGCCGGCGGCCGCGACGGCGTCGGGCAGCGTCGAGCCGACCACGGCGCGGGTCAGCTCGGCCAGCTCGTCGGCGAGCGGCGCGTGTCGTGCGGCCTGGAAGTACACGGACGGCACGTCGGTGCGGCGCAGGAACTCGTCCACCATCCGCGACTTGCCGACCCGCCGACGACCGCGCAGCGTGAGCGCGACGCCGGGATCGGCGCGGCGTCCGGTGCGGACCGTCTCCAGCAGCGAGGTGAGGATCGCCAGCTCCCGTGACCGACCGACGAAGCCTGACACTCGGACCATCCTTACTACGGTGGAGTTTAGTAAAGATCACTGTAGTACTAGTCGGGACTGGCTCGCCGGATATCGGATGAAATGCGTCCAGAAAGGCCCAAAAGGTTCAGCGACGACCCTAGGGTGGGCGCGTGCCGCCGACGGGTCCCGAGGTGCGCGCGCGGACGGTGCCCCGGCTCCCCGCGCTCGACGGCCTGCGCGGCGTCGCGGCGCTGATCGTCGTCGTCCACCACAGCCTGCTGACGTCGTCGCTGCTGCTGTCCCCGTACCAGCGGCCCCCCGCGCGGTTCGACGCGTGGTCGTGGGAGTGGTTCCTCACCGAGACCCCGCTGCACCTGCTGTGGGACGGGACCGGCGCGGTCTTCGTCTTCTTCGTGCTCAGCGGGTTCGTCCTCGCCCTGCCGGCGTCGGTCGGGGCGCACGGTGCCTGGTCCGTCTACTACGTGCGACGCCTGCTGCGGCTCTACCTGCCGGTGTGGGGGTCGCTCGCGTTCGCGTGGGTCACGGTGCTGCTGGTCGACCGGCACCACGGCGTCGGCAGCACGTGGCTGCAGCACCGCGGCGCCTACAGCGTCGGCGGCCTGCCGCGGGACGCGCTGCTCGTCGGCGGCGTCGACGCCCTCAACGGGTCGCTCTGGACGCTGCAGTGGGAGGTCATCTTCTCGCTGCTGCTGCCGCTGTACCTGCTGGCCGCGCACCTGCTGCGACGCTGGCTGCCCGCGGTCGCCGTGCTGCTGCTCGCGCTCGTCGGGGTCGGCTGGGTCGTCGACTCGCTCGGCCCGCTGCGGTACCTGCCGGTGTTCGGGCTCGGCGTCGTGATGGCGTTCGAGCGGGAGCGGCTCGCACGGGTCGCCGCGGCGATCGACGTGCGGCGGCTCGGGTGGCCGGTGGCGTACGCGGCGGTCGTGACGGCGCTGAGCGCGTACTGGCTGCTGTTCCTCGTCATGACGCCGACCGAGGTCCCGGCGGCGTTCGGGCACACCACGGGTGTCGCGGGCGCGGCGGCCGCGGTGTTCTGCGCGATCCACGGCCCGGCGTTCCGGCGCCGGCTCGAGTCGCCGCCCGTGCAGTGGCTCGGGCGGCGGTCGTTCAGCCTGTACCTCGTGCAGGAGCCGGTCATCGCGGCGGTCGCGATCGCGTGGACGGCGTCCGTCGGGGCGGGCCTGACGGTCGCGATCGCGGTGCCGCTGTCGCTGCTGCTCTCGGCGCTGTTCTACCGGGTCGTCGAGGCGCCGTCGCACCGGCTGTCGCAACGGGCCGGCCGGGGCGTCCGGCGGCGCGTCGAGGCCCGCGCCGCCCGCCGGACCGGGTCGCCCGAGCCGGCCGACGACGCGGTGCCGACTGTCAGCGAAGGGTCGCGAGCGCCTGGCTGAGGTCGTCGCGCAGGTCCTCGACGTCCTCCAGCCCGACGGACAGCCGGACCGTCGACTCCGCGATCCCGACGCGCGACCGGCCCTCGGGGCCGAGCTTGCGGTGCGTCGTCGTCGCGGGGTGCGTGACGATCGACTTCGCGTCGCCCAGGTTGTTCGACAGGTCGACGATGCGCAAAGCGTCGAGGAACGCGAACGTCGACTTCTTGGCGACGTCGGCGTCCGCGCCCTCGGGGACGCGCAGGTTCAGCGTGACGACGGTCCCGCCGCCGGTCTGCTGCGCGCGCGCGAGGTCGTGCTGCGGGTGCGACGACAGGAACGGGTAGCGGACGGACTCGACCGCGGGGTGCTCCTCGAGCCACGTCGCGAGCGTGAGCGCGGACGCGGCCTGGTGCCGGACGCGCAGGGACATCGTCTCCAGGCCCTTGAGCAGCACCCACGCGTTGAACGGCGACAGCGACGGGCCGGTGTTCCGGACGAGCGTCTGCACGGGGCCGTTCACGTAGTCCGACGAGCCGAGGATCGCGCCGCCGAGCACGCGCCCCTGCCCGTCGATGTGCTTGGTCGCGGAGTAGACGACGACGTCGGCGCCGAGGTCCAGCGGGCGCGACAGGACGGGGGTCGCGAAGACGTTGTCGACGACGACGGTCGCCCCGGCCGCGTGCGCGAGGCGGGACACCGCGGCGATGTCGACGAGGTCCTGCATGGGGTTGGACGGCGTCTCGAAGAACACGACGTCGGCGGGCGTCGACAGCGCCTGCTCCCACTGCGCGAGCTCGTGGCCGTCCACGTAGTCGGTGCGCACGCCCCACTTCGCGAGGATCTCGTCGAAGATCACGACGGTCGACCCGAACAGCGCGCGGGCCGCGACGATGCGCGACCCCTGCTGCACGAGCGCGGCGAGCGACGTGAAGACGGCCGACATGCCGGTCGCCGTGGCGTAGGCGGCCTCGGCGCCGTCGAGCAGGCGCAGGCGCTCCTCGAACGTCGAGACCGTGGGGTTGGAGTAGCGCGAGTAGAGGAACCGGTCGACGTCGCCCGCGAACGCGGACTCGGCCTGCGCGGCGGAGTCGTAGACGTAGCCCTGCGTGAGGAACAGGCCCTCGGACATCTCCTGGAACTCGGAGCGCACGAGGCCGCCGCGGACGGCGAGGGTGTCGGGGCGCAGCGTCGCGCGGTCGACGGACCGGTCGTCCCAGTCGCCCGGGCCGGGCACACGGCCGGGCGTGCCGGCAGGGCGGCCGCTCACAGCGTCGTCCAGGGCAGGCCCTCGGCGCGCCAGCCGACGTGGCCTCGCTGGCCGTCGGGGCCGACGTCGCCCTCGAACCCGCGCAGCACGTTGTAGGCGGGGCCGAAGCCGCCGGCGGTGGCCGCGTTCGCGGCGGCGACCGAGCGGACGCCCGAGCGGCACAGGAAGACGACGGGCCGCTCGTCGCCGGGCGTCAGGCCGGCCTCGGCGAGCTGGTCGAGGAAGCGGGGGTTCGGCACGCCCTGCGGCGAGGTCCACTCGACGAGTGCGGCGCGGCCGTCGATGCCCTCGGCGTCGGGGATGCCGATGAACCGCCACTCGGCGTCGGTGCGCACGTCGACGAGCAGCGCCCGCTCGTCGGCCGCGAGCAGGTCCCACGCCTGCTGCGGGGTCAGGTCACCGGCGTACGTCATGCTGTCCTCCATCGGTCCTGGCGGTAGCACCCTCGCCCGGCGGACCGGGGGGTTGCTGCGGCGTCGTCGAGCCAGATCTCTCGGCCGCTCTGGATGGTTGGCGCGATGCTACGCGCGATCCGGCCGCGGTGGCCAAGGGGCGGACACGGCGTCCCGTCATCCGAGACGGCCGGGGTGTCCCGTTGACACCGACCACGCTCCTTGGGAACCCTCGACCCAGGTCATGAGCGCCAGCGACAAGCCCCGGCTCGCTGGCCGGCAACCCTCCTCCGCGGTGGGGTGCCCCGGGTGACGACCTGGCCGACCGCCGTCCGGCGGGAGGCAAGCGCGGGACCGGCCCCGGCCGTACGTCCCCCACCTGCCCGTGGAGGAGCACCATGACCGTCATCGCCGAGCACACCTCCTGTGCCGAGGTCGACGCCGCCACGCCGGCGCCGTCGACCCGCGAGCCCGTCGCCGCCCTGCTGCCCGTCGTCGGCGGCGACACCACCGTCCCGCTGGTCGACGGCACGTCGCGCACCTACGCGAACCTCGACTACGCCGCGAGCGCCCCCGCGCTCGAGTCGGTCGCGGCCCGCGTCACCGAGGTCCTGCCGCTCTACGCGTCCGTGCACCGCGGCGCCGGCTACCTCTCGCAGGTCTCCACGGCGCTCTACGAGTCGGCCCGGCAGAGCATCGCCCGGTTCGTCCACGCCCGCCCCGACGACGTCGCGATCGTCACGCGCAACACGACGGACTCGCTCAACCTGCTCGCGGGCGTCGTGCCCGCCGGGGGCAAGGTGCTCGTCCTCGACGTCGAGCACCACGCCAACCTGCTGCCCTGGGTCCAGGCGTCGCAGCGGCACGGCAACACCACGACGATCCTGCCGATCGGCGCGACCGTCGCGGCCACCCTCGACGCGCTCCGCCGCGAGCTCGCGAGCCAGTCGTACGCGCTCCTCACGATCACCGGCGCGTCGAACGTCACCGGCGAGGCGCTGCCCGTCGACGAGGTCGTCGCGCTCGCGCACGCCGCCGGGACGCGCGTCGCCGTCGACGGCGCGCAGCTCGTCCCGCACCGCGGGTTCTCGCTCGCCGCGACCGACGCGGACTACGTCGCCTTCTCCGGCCACAAGACGTACGCGCCGTTCGGTGCGGGCGCGCTCGTCGGCCGTCGCGACTGGCTCGACACGGGCACGCCGTACCTCGCAGGGGGAGGTGCGGTGCGCGACGTGCGGGCCGACAGGACCGTCTGGCAGCCGGCCCCCGCGCGGCACGAGGCCGGGTCGCCCAACGTCATCGGCGCCATCGCGCTCGCCGAGGCCTGCGACCGGCTCGCCGCGCTGCCCGCCGGTGCGCTGCTCGCCCACGAGGAGGCGCTGCGGGCGCGGCTCGTCGACGGGCTCGGCGCGATCGACGGCGTCGAGGTCGCGCGCATCTGGCCCGACTCGACCGACCCCGTCGGCGTCCTCACGTTCACCGTCCCCGGGCACGACCCCGGCCTGGTGGCCGCCTACCTGTCCGCCGAGCACGGCATCGGCGTGCGCGACGGCCGGTTCTGCGCGCACCCGCTGCTCGCCCACCTCGGCAGCAGCGGCGGCGCGATCCGCGCGTCCGTCGGCGTCGGGACGACCAGCGAGGCCGTCGACCGGCTCGTCGAGGCGCTGCGGCGCTACCTGACCGACGGCCCGGCCTCCCGGTACGAGGTCGTGGACGCGTGCTGGGCGGTCGTCGACGACACCCGCCCGCTCGTGCAGGTGCACGGGCTCGACGCGCTCGCGGCCACGGCTGCGGCGGCCTGCGGACCGGCGCTCGACGACTGACCGCGGCGCGCACGGTCGTCCTCCGACGAGCGCGCGCGTGCGTGCGGTCGCCCGACGACCGACGAGGGCGCGGACCCGCGTGCAGGGCGTCAGTCGACGACGACGCCCAGGTGGTCCGCGAGGATCGGCGCGAGGTCGAGCAGCTGGGCGGACGTGATCCGCGCACCCCGCAGCCCGGCCACGCCGTCGATCTCCTGCAGGCCCGTCAGGCCCCGCAGGTCGACCTCGGTGAGCGTCGTGCCGGTGAGGTCGAGGCGCCGCACGCGGCAGCCGTCGAGCACGAGCCGCCTGACCCGCGCACCGCCCAGGTCGAGCTCCTCGACGACGACGTCTGCGAGGGTGACGTCGACCAGGTCGGCGTCCCGCAGGTTGAGGTAGTCGATCTTGCCGCCGCGCACCTCGAGGCGGGTGAGCGTCGACCCGTACGCCTGCACGGCGCCGAGCCGGCACCCCGTCCAGCGTCCGTCCTGCCACGTCGCCGACGCGAGCGACACCGACCCTGCCCGCACGCCGTCCCACAGGGTGTCGACGAGCCGCGCGTGGTCGAGCCGCACGTCGTCCAGGGAGCACGCGGTGAACGTGCACTCCAGGACCCGGGCGCGCCGGCCGTCCTGCCCGTCGAGCACCTCGTCGACGAGGTCGAGCGCGTCGAGGTCGGCGTCGGGCTCCAGGACCTGAGAAACCATGCGCGTCACCCTGCCAGACGTGGCAGCCTCGCGGGCGTGCTGCACGACGTCACGCTCGAGGGTCACGGTGTCCGGCTCGTCCCGCTCGACGCGTCCCACGCGGACGGGCTCGCGGCGTTCGTCGACGACCGTGTCTGGGCGGGCATGTCGTCGCCGCTGCCCGTCGGTCCCGCCGCGTGGCGCGAGGAGGTCGCACGGGCGCAGGCGGCCCCCGGGCGGGTCGCGTTCGCCGCGGTCGACGCCGCGACCGGCGAGGTGCGCGGCAGCACGTCGTTCTACGACTGGGAGCCGCGCCTGCTGCGCGTCGAGATCGGCCACACGTACTTCGCGCCGCGGTGGTGGGGGACCAGCAACAACCCGGCCTGCAAGCTGCTCATGCTCACGCACGCGTTCGAGACGTGGGGGTGCGCCCGCGTCGCCTTCCGCGCCGACACGCGCAACGCGCGGTCGGTCGGCGCGATCACGCGGCTGGGCGCCGTCCCCGAGGGTGTCCTGCGCAGCCACCGGCTCGCGCCCGACGGGACGCGCGGCGACTCGGCGTACTTCTCGATCCTCCCCGACGAGTGGCCGTCGGTCCGTGACGGCCTGCTGGCGCGGCTCGGCGCACGCGGCGACTGACGACCCCGATCTCGGCTCGCCCGCCGCGGACACCGTCCGGACCCGCCGCGGGCGGACCGGTGCCGTGCGACCGCGGCGGCCACGAGCAGGACCGCGACGACGAGCAGCGCGGCGGCCGCCCACCACGAGCGTCCGTGCGACGAGCGGACCGCCGTCGACGCGGGGGTGCCACATCGCCCGTCACGGGCGGGGTGCCACATCGCCCGTCACGGGCGGGGTGCAACATCGCCCGTCACCGGCAGACTGGGGCCCATGCCAGGCAGCGTGCTCCTGCCCCGGGTCGACCGGGCCGCCCTCGACGAGCAGCGCCGTCGCGTGCACGTCCGGGTGCTCGCCTCCCGCGCGGTCCTCGTGCTCGCGCTCGTCGGGCTGGTCTCCAGCCTGCTGCGCGGGATCTGGCGGGACCTGTCCCTGTTCGGCGGCGTGCTGCCCGACGCGGGCACCGCGTCAGCCCGGCCGGCGCTCATCACCGTCTCGATCGTCCTGCTGTTCACCGCGCGCGGGCTGCGCAAGGGGCACCGGCTGTCGTGGGTGCTGACGCTCGGCCTGCTGACCGCGTCGGCGGTGCTGCACCTGGTGCGCGGCCTCGACGTGCTCGCCGCAGCCCTCGTCGTCGTCGGCACCGTGTGGCTCGCGACCCAGCGCTCGGCGTTCCCGGTCCTGCCCAACCGGCGCGACGTCCGCCGGGCCGTCCTGCTCGTCGTGTTCGCCGTCGTGTTCCTCGTCGTGACGTTCGTCGGCCTCGGCATCTGGATCGCGGTGACCGACCCCGGGACCGCCGACATCGAGCGGCTCGGGCGCATCCTGCGCCCGGTCGAGTTCGTCCTCGAGCTCGCGTTCCTGCTGACGCTGCTGTGGAGCCTCACGTCCTCGCGCCGACCGGTGCGGCTGAACCCCGCCGACCACGCCGAGGAGCGCGAGCGCGCGCGTGTGATCGTGCAGCGCTGGGGGACGGGCACGCTCGACTACTTCGCGCTGCGTGACGACAAGGACTGGTTCTTCGTCGGGCGGTCCGTGATCGCCCACTCGGTACGCGGTGGCGTGTGCCTCGTCTCGCCCGACCCGATCGGCCCGCCCGAGGACCGCGAGCAGACGTGGGCGGAGTTCCTCGACTACACGGAGGACTTCGGCTGGTCCGTCGCGATCATCGGTGCCGGCCAGGACTGGCTGCCCGTGTACGAGGCCGCCGGGCTGCGGATCGTCTACCTGGGCGACGAGGCCATCGTCGACTGCACGACGTTCACCACCGCGGGCGGCTCGCACAAGTCGCTGCGGCAGGCCGTCTCCCGCGTCGAACGGGCCGGCTACACGACGACGTTCCACGACCCCGCGACGATCGACCCGCACCTGCGCGCCCAGATCGAGACGATGAGCGACGAGTCCCGCCGCGGCGAGACCGAGCGCGGGTTCTCGATGACGCTGTCGCGCCTGTTCGACCCGCACGACACCGGGCTGCTCCTGTCCGTCACCGCGACCGAGGCCGGGCGTGTCGACGCGTTCTGCCAGTGGGTGCCCGCTCCGGCGATCGGCGGCTGGTCGCTCGACGTCATGCGCCGCCGCCTCGACGTCGAGGGCCTGCCGAACGGCCTCATCGACACGAACATCGTGCACACCGTCGCCGAGCTCAAGGCGCGCGGGCACACCGGCCTCGGCCTCAACTTCGCTGTGCTGCGCGAGGTGCTCGAGGCCGAGGAGGGCGCCGGCACGCGGATCGAGCAGCTCACGCGGCCCGTCCTGCAGCGCCTCTCGCAGGGCACCCAGATGGCGACGCTCGGGCAGTTCAACGAGAAGTTCGACCCGTCCTGGGTGCCGCGGTACACCGTCCTCGACTCCGTCGAGTACGTCGCGACGCAGGCCGTCGTCATGGCCGGCGCCGAAGGGGTCACCGAGATCCCCGTGATCGGCCGGTTCCTCGGGAACGTGGGCCAGCCCTCGTGATCGGCTCGCTGCTCGCCGCCGTCCTGTCGTCGGTCGGCTACGGCGTCAGCACGATCATGCAGGCCGTCGGCGCACGCCGGGCAGGCGGTCTGGGCGCCGTCGCGCAGCCCCTCGTCATCGCCGCGTTCGTCGTCGACGGCCTCGCGTGGCTGCTGTCCCTGCTCGCCCTCGACCACCTGCCGCTCTTCGTGGTGCAGGCGGTCATCGCGTCGTCGCTGGTCGTCGTCGTGCTGCTGGCCCGGCTCGTCCTCGGTGCGACCATGCGCCGCCTCGACGTCCTCGCCGTGGTGGCCGTCGTCGCCGCGCTCGTCGTCATCGCCCTGTCGGGAGGAGAGCAGCCTGCCGTGCACCCGCCCGCCGGGTTCGACGCCGTCATGATCGCCGCAGCCGTCGTCGTGGCCGTCGGCACGCTGCTCGCGTACCGGTCCGGGCCGCCGGTCCTGCTCGCCGTCCTCGGCGGGCTCGGCTACTCGGTCGCGGCGATCGCCGCGCGCGCCGCGCACGCCGACGGGGACCTGCTCGACACGGTCCTGCAACCGCTCGCGATCCCCATCGTCGTCGGTGGCGTCGCCGGGGCGCTCGCCTACCTGCGGGCGCTCGAGCGCGGGTCCGTCGGGACGGCCGCCGCGATGGTCTCGGTCCTGGAGGTCGTCGTGCCCGGCGTCGTCGGGCTCAGCGTCCTCGGCGACTTCGTGCGGTCCGGCTGGGTCCTGCCCGCGGCGCTCGCGCTGCTCGTCGCGCTCGCGGGCTGCGTCGTCCTGGCCCGCAGCCCCGCCAACGCCGCCGCGGAGGCCGGTGACGACGGCGTGCCGGTCGCGGCGCCGACGACCTGACCGACGACCTCACCGACGACCGGACGGCGACCGGACCGACGGCCGGACCGACGACCGGGTCGACGACCAGCGACGAGCAGGCACGAGGAGGGCACCGTGGACGGAGCCGGCGTCGACGCCTGGTCGGCGGTCGCGGACGGCTGGGCCGAGCTGTGGTCGACGATGGCCGACCCCGCGCGACGCGCCCTCCTCGACGCGACCGCGGTCGGCCCGGGAACCCGCGTGCTCGACGTCGGCTGCGGGAGCGGGGAGCTGCTCGACGCGGCCACCCGACGCGGCGCCGTCGTCACGGGCGTCGACCCGGCGCCGGGGATGCGCGCGCTCGCGGCCGCGCGGGTGCCGGACGCCGACGTGCGCGACGGCGACGCCGAGCACCTGCCCTTCGGCCGAGGCGCGTTCGACGTCGTGCTCGCCGTCAACGCGCTGCAGTTCGCCGACGACCTGGACGACGCGCTCGCCGAGGTCGTGCGCGTGACGGTCCCGGGCGGGCTGGTCGGCGTGAGCAACTGGGCCGAGGGGGCGCGCAACGACGTCACCGTCGTCGAGGACGCCGTCGCGCGGTTCCACGACGACGACCCGGTGCCCGACGGTGACCTGCGCCCCGCGGGCGGGCTGGAGCGCGTGCTGCGGGAGGCCGGGCTGGACGTCGTCGAGGCGGGCCTCGTCGACCTGACGTGGGAGGTCCCCGACGACGCGACGCTGGTGCGCGGCATCCTGCTCGGCGAGGACCCGGACACGGTCGCGGAGGCGACCCCCACGGTGCTCGCGGCGGCGTCCCCGTTCCGCACGTCGTCGGGCGGCTACCGCCTCTCGAACGCGTTCCGCTGGGCGGTCGCCCGCACCCCGTCGGACGCGTCGCACGCGCCGCCCCCGCCCA
>PJUA01000181.1_pt1 | contig 54291 bp, 40 predicted proteins | sample 1512151 | NCBI WGS metagenome assembly PJUA01 (sample SAMN08177678, study PRJNA422409) | Soil metagenome, whole genome shotgun sequencing project. | isolation source: Soil enriched on filter paper: beechwood xylan treatment | place: USA: Madison | collected 2015-01-15
AAATAGGATTCGCTTCAACTTTCCCATGTTCTCACTCCTCATTCCCATTATCTCGATTAAAACACAAATGACCCACAAGAGGGTCACTTTTTTCAAAGTGTCCTTCTTATGGGTCACAGTTCAGGTGTCTTGAGGGCGAGTTTTTTTCGACTTTTATCCACTAAAAAACAGGATCAAAATAAAGCCGACAAATAGGTTTGAGCTTCCAAGACACCCTTTTCCAGGAGGTACCGGTTTTGCTGAATATTTATTCACCGAAATAGACTTTTCGGACAGCCCCGTTGATCGGTCGCTACTCCCTTCTATGTGAAATATTCCAGCTTTGCCTGAGGGAAATAGGTTAACATGCTTTCATGCAAAACTTCCTTTAGCTCGTCTTCCTCTTCCTTCTGATAAATGTATTTGCCAATGCCGTATTTGCCCCATTTGTATCGGCGTTTGGCTTCGTCCAGCTCCAGCTTGGTCATAGGGTAATTTTGCTGAATAACCCGTTTGGCCGGTTTGGTGAACCGGTGCTGAATAAACTCGAACGTGATGTCCTCCCTGGCTTCAGGATCAAGCTCTGCATCGAGCCGCTGGAACAGCTCCTTATATCCGCGCTCCCAGCCTTCATGCCGGTAAATGGGGGCAACGATAAAACCTAGAGGATAACCCGCCCTGGCAACCTTGCCGGCTGCCTGAATCCGCTGTTCTAGGGTTGAGGTTCCCGGCTCAAAATGCTTGATGACGTAGTCGGCGTTTACGCTGAAGCGAAAGCGGGTTTTGCCGTTGTGGCGCGCATCCAGCAGATGGTCGACATGATGGAATTTTGTGACGAATCGCAGCTTTCCGTGCTGGCTTTGTCCAAAATGCTCAATGGCTCTTTTAAGCGTATGAGTCAGATGGTCGATGCCTACGATATCGGAGGTGCAAGACGCCTCAAAGCGCGTTATTTCGGGCGCTCGCTCCCCCATGTATTGATCGGCTGCGTCCAATATTTCCTCAACGTTGACATAGGTTCGAATATACGGCTTGCTGCCCATCGTTGTTTGCAGATAGCAATAATGACAATGGCCCATACAGCCCGTTGCAAAAGGGATCGCATATTCCGCAGAAGGCTTGGAGGTATCGAACTTGAGCGTTTTTCTAATGCCGACAACCAGGGTAGCCTTGGCGGTGCGATATTGCTGGCCCGTCGTTTCGCCGGGCAAATTGCGAATCTGGTTGTGGGAGGTCGTATAACGTATTTCCAAACCCATGTCCGTAAACTTTTTGAGCAATTCCTCGCCTAAAGGGTAATTCAGTGCATCCGGTTCAAAATAGACAAGCCGAGGCATAAATGGGCCTCTCATGGCTCATCGTACTCCAAAAAGGAATCGGGTTCGGCATCGTCGGCCTCTGGAAAGCTGTCAGCCTCGTCCCTGCCGCCGAAGCTTTCATAATAAGCCTGCTCGGCTTCATGCTCGGAGGGGAACACGGCAAGCTCGTCGGATAACTCGTAAAAGGTGTCATGCAGAAACAAAGAAAGCTCCTCCGGGCTTTTGGGATTGCTGACAACTGCGGCTGCCTGAACGTTTGCCACATCCTGCGCATGGGGATTGCGGTAAAGCACGTATACTACATCGCCGGGGCGATATGAATTGTTTTGTTGACTCACGGCTATCACTCCTTTTTATCTTTTTGTTATCAACTCCTCTTTAGATTCCCCCAGCCTCTTCCAAGCTATGCCAAACGATGCAGACAGCAAGCAGAATAGAAGATATACTGGATAAAAGAGGAATATAAGAGCGGTACAAGAACGATCAATGAATGGAGTGATCAGGTCTATGCTCGAACTGATAAAGGGGCCTTATTTGCAAAACCCGGGGGAAACATCCATGACTGTGCGGTGGGAAACATCGGGACGAGCTTCAGGGAAAGGAGTGCTTTATGCGGCATCCAGGACCCATAGAGGACCGCTGGAAGCCGGGCAGGAGCCGATGCGGGAAGTTATTGCCGAATCCGTTCCTTTGTTGGAAAACGAAGATGGCATCGTAAGCTCGTTTATTCACTCCGTTACTTTTAATGAGCTTGAGCCCGGAACCGCTTATTTTTACCGCGTTTGTTCGGAGGGCGAAGGAGGAGCTGCTGAGTCCCAATTGCATCCATTAAAAACCTCGCCAGGGGAGGGAACGCCTTTTTCATTTGCCATAACAAGCGAAACGGGCGGCTTTAGCTGGATGGACAAGTCGGGCGGAGCGATCAACAGAAACATTTTTGCGCAGATGAATCGGTTCAGGCCCGATGTGGCCTTGTTTATCGGCGATATTGTGGATGACGGCAACCGGTACGAGGATTGGGGTACCTATTTTTTTGCGCCGGGTAAGGAATTGCTGAGCACCACGCCTTTTTATAGCTGTCTTGGCAATCATGAGGACAATGCCGCCTGGTTCTACCGCCTTTTCGCATATCCGCAGCCCCGGAATTATTACTCCTTTGATTATGGAGATGTTCATTTTACATGTCTGGATTCCACAGATTTTGTCCAGTCGGGAGACTACCCGAACAGCAGCGCTCCCATTGGGCCAGGGCATCCGCAATATGACTTTCTGGAGCAGGACCTGGCATCATCGGACGCTAGATGGAAAATCGTCTTTTTTCATTATTCGCCTTATGTGTCGGGCAGCTATCAGGTGGAAGTTATGCGCGAGCTTTGCCCTGTGCTGGAGAAATACGGCGTTGATGTCGTGCTGAATTCTCATACGATCGTATACGAAAGAAGTTTTCCGTTGAAGGACAACAAAGTTGATTTTGATGAAGGGATAATCTACATTGTCTCAGGAGGCGCCGGGGCCATGCCAGAGTGGCTGCTGCCCAAGCGGGAATGGCATACGGCTCAATCACTTGCGGTTCCGCACTTCATTCAGGCCGTCGCCACGCGCGAGAGGCTGGAGTTCAGAGTGATGGATGACGAAGGACGGCTGTTCGATCTCTACCAGATCAGAAAAGACGCAGATGGGCGAAAGCAGCATTTTTAGACTGAAAGCAAGCCTCTCCTCCGCTTCTCCGTTAGCGAATGCTGTTCGTCTGTCGAAGAAAGCCAGCCCCTGTCAGTCCCAGCAGCTCCAGTATCTTTCCGGCGGATAACGCCAAGCTTTTTCTTCATGCCAAATTAGGGTACAATGTTACACAATACCAATAGAGGAGCTGGCATTGTGGCAAAAGAAGAGTTGTTGCTGACGCAGGAGGGCTTGAATAAAATTGAAGACGAGCTGATGGAGCTGAAAACAGTCAAGCGCAAGGAGCTGGCGGAACGGCTTAAAGTTGCGATTAGCTACGGGGACTTGAAGGAAAATAGCGAATATCATTCCGCCAAGGATGACCAGGCGCATATGGAAACAAGAATTTTGCAGCTGGAGCGCATGCTCAAAGTTGCTCGCGTCGTTGACGCCAGCAGCATTAAAGCCGACGAGGTTGGAGTTGGTTCCGTCGTTATTTTGAACGATGTCGAATTCGACGAAAAGATCGAATACCAGCTAGTTGGTCCTGCAGAGGCCGATGTATCTAGCGGAAAAATATCGTATGAAAGCCCGCTTGGCAAAGAACTGATGGGCAGAAAAAAGGGAGACAAAATAGAAGTGACTGCTCCCGTCGGCATTATTCAATACGAACTGCTTGAGATCAGAACGAACTAGGCTGCCGCTTCATAACGGAAGGCTCCGGCGTAGCTGCTGTACTTTTGTCTTTGAGTTCGTTATGATGAGGTTATCAAGGTTTTGGATCAACGATATACCGGACGAAGCACGTCCTTTCCATTTATGGAAAGGGCGTTTTTTTTGTTTGGACAGAGGGAGGGGGTGGCAGGATGAAGGAATTGCTTGATCCTCGTAATGACTTTGTATTCAAGCGTATTTTTGGAAGCGAGGATAACCGGGACGTGCTGCTGGCATTTTTGAATTGCGTGCTGGCAGCAGGAGAAGGCCCGCTTTTAACGGAGGTTGAGGTGCAAAATCCGTATACAGACAAGGATTCGCCGTCTGACAAGCAGTCTATTTTTGATATTTGGGCCAAAGCGTCCGACGGAAGCTTGATTGATGTTGAGATGCAGTTGTTTAACAAGTATGATATAGAAAAGAGGACTTTATACTATTGGAGCAAACGGTTTAGCAGCCAGCTGCAGGAAGGCGAATCGTATAAAGAGCTCAACAGATGCATTACCATTAACCTGCTTAACTTTTCAATCATCCCGAACGATTTGTATCATAATGTGTTTCATTTGCGGGAGAGAAGCAGCGGCATTATTTTATGCAATGATATAGAAGTGCATATTATGGAGCTGTCCAAGCTGAATCAGTGCGATATGCCTGCGGGAAGCGGGCTGTTGAATTGGCTCCTGTTTTTAAAAAATGATGATTCCTATGATTGGGAGGCGTTGAGATTGAATGAACCTAAATTAGACAAAGCGATGGACACGCTCCAATATTTAAGCCAAGACAAAGAGGCGCGAATTTTATATGAGCAACGGCAAAAATATTTGCATGATCAAGCGTCGATGCTGGATTGGGCAATAGACAATGGCTTGAAAAAAGGATTAAAACAGGGTCTTGAACAAGGACTTGAACAAGGAATAGAACAAGGAAGGCTCGAAGGACAATATAAAAAAGCAGCCGAAATTGCCGGCAACATGCTGGAGCTTGGCATTGACATGGCTACGATTGTGAAAGCAAGCGGGTTATCGCATGCCGAGGTTGAAGAAATCAGAATGAAACGAACGTTATTGGCTAAACAAAAGAATTTCAGCGAAGAGGGCCGGCATTGAAAAGGTTCTTATTTGCGAAGCAGGAAGAGCCGCTGACAGGTTAAACGGCATTCATCCGTTAGACACGACTAACAAGGATGATGCGGTTTAGCCATCAGCGGCTGTTTTTTTATAGGAAAAAATCCAGCATGGTTGCTGTTAAAATAATGACACTGATCACTTGATTCAGATTATAGGAGGCAATCTTCATCAGCCGCGGGCTTCCTGGTTTGACAAGCCCGTGCTCCACCAGCAGAAGGATCAGCGTTAATCCTAACCCTAAGGCATATATCCAGCCCGCGCCGCGTATAAAGCCAAGCCCCGCCAGAAGGAGCAGCATAGTTCCATGAAATAAACGCGATATCCAAAGCGAAGGCGTCATGCCGAAGGTGCCGGGAATGGACCATAGGCCTTGCTTTCGATCAAAATCGATATCCTGTGTAGCATATATAATGTCAAAACCGGCTATCCACAGCATAACCACGGTTCCCAATATAAAGGGAGTTATGGCGAATTGGCCGGTTACGGCAAACCATGCCCCGATGGGGGCGGAGGCAATAACAAAGCCGAGATAAAGGTGGCTGAGCCAAGTAAACCGTTTCGTGTAGGAATACGATGTGATCAGCACAATAGCAACCGGCGATAAAATAAGACATAACGTATTCAGCATGGCTGCGGCGCCGATAAACACGCTATAGTTAATCAACACAAACCATGCTACTTCCCTTGGTTTCAACCTGTTTTGCGGAAGATGGCGGTGGCTGGTGCGGGGATTAAGCCTGTCAAATTCCGCATCCGCCAGCCTATTAAAGGCATTGGCCCCGTTTCGGGCCGCAACGATTGCAACCAGCGACCATATCCAGACTGAAAGGGGCGGCAAGCCTTCAGCCGCCCAAATTAACGATATCAAAGCAAAGGGCAGCGAAAACAATGTATGCGAAAACATAACCAGCTCGCCGAAATGTCTGGTTTTGCGCCAAACTGCAGCGGCTACCGACATCACCATCAACCTCCAATCGCCAGCAGGCAATCCTTCATCGCGGCAGCCATGTCGGCAATATTTTGCTCCGTGATAATGAGCGGGGGCTGGAAGGCAACGACGTTGCGCCCAACTCCGTTTTTACCTAACAAATAGCCGCGATTTTTCATCAATTCCAGTAGCTCATCGCATTTTGCGGCGTTGATTGCAGGATCGTCAAAGTCCAGTTCCATGCCAATCATTAGCCCTAGTCCCCGCACATCTCTAATAAAGGAGAAGGCTTCCTTTAACCCGTTGAGCTCCGCTCGCAGTAAACAACCCAGTTGTTCAGCGCGTTCCACAAGTCCGTGTTCTTGAATGTAATCCAGAACAGCAAGCGCGGTAACGGAAGAAACGGGGTTTCCGCCAAAAGTGGAAGCGGAAGGGCGGTTCAGCGAAGCGGCGATAGAATCGGCGGCGGCAAACGCGGAAATGGGCGTACCGTTGCCAAGAGCCTTCGCCATTGTCAGAATGTCCGGTACAATGCCGTAATGCTGGATCGCAAACAGGCTGCCGGTTCGGCCAAAGCCGCTTTGGATTTCATCGCAAATCAGCAATACCCCATAGTTCTCCAGCAGCACTTTAACCTCTTTGAAATACCAGAGAGGGGGGACGATAATGCCCCCGTTGCCTTGAAGGGGCTCGATAATCATAGCGGCAATTTCATGTCCCTTTTGCTCCAGCAGTGTTTTTAGCGCCACTAAGGAATGCTTCGCTGCCTCATCATGATCGACGTGATTATCGTCAAACGGCCTCGGAATAAAATAAACAGGCTCCTCCTCCAAATAACGATCCGCTCTCCACATGGCAAGCCCCGTTACGCTCATCGTTAAATAAGTGCGTCCGTGCAGCGACTGCGTAAGTGAAATAAACCCCCTCCTGCCGGTATGCAGCCTCGCCAGAAGCAGCGCTCCTTCATTGGCTTCCGACCCGCTGTTGCAGAAAAAAGTCCGGTTCAGATTTCCGGGAAGCAAACCGGCAAGCCGCTCTGCCAGCTTGACATTGGCTTCGGTTAAATAAATGGTGCATGTGTGCTGCAGCTCCTGCAGCTGTTGAATGGTTTTTGCCGTAATTTCGTCATTGCTGTGTCCGCATGACATAACCGATACGCCAGCAAAAAAATCAGTGTATCTTTTGCCCTCGTGGTCAAACAGATATTGTCCCTTCCCCTTGACCAGCAGCGGCGGCTTCTTATAGAAATGTTGGGTGCAGGGATAAAAATAAGACTTTCTAAGCTCAAGCGCCTGTTCCGGCCCCTGTAGGCATGGGTTGCTCTTCATTTCCTTTGGCACCTCCTTCTACAGCAAAATCCAGCGTCCCTAACGTATAGCCGCCATAAAAGGGCTTCATGGCTGACATAATGGCTTCGACGCGTTCCGGCTGCTCCAGGCATTCGCGATAGGCGCGGATGATGCTTTTGAGCTGCTGGGCGGAATAGGTGCATCCCTCGATTCGAAAATGGGTGACGCCGGCCTTTTGCAATGCCGGGATAAGCTGAAGATAACAAAGCTCCTTGGCTAACATAAGATGGTTGCGGCCGTGGTGATCCCGATAGACCGGATTTTCGCCTTTGTCCGTCATTAGCACCAGCACGGAATTGTCGACATATTGATTGTCGGCATCGGCAATTGGCTCCAGGACGACTGTATTTTCGTAGAGATCATGCTCCAGATACATAATGGCCGGCGAGCCATGCACCGTTAATTCTGTTGTAAGCTCCGTATGAGATAGCAGATCTGCCAGCTTGTCGCGATGGAGCTCCATCGAAGCGGTCATTCTTTCCAGGCCAAAATTGGCATAGAGTCCTTCTGCTTCCTGATTATAAATATTGAGATTAAAATCGCCGATCATCCGGTAACCGAGCGGGGCAAACTTATAGGCGGCTCCGATATGCGTAATGAGAATGCCATCCAGTTCCAGATTTCTGGCTGCCAGCAAATGTCCATATTGCTCCATATGAAGGCTCGTCATCATGCGAGGCATTCCCAGCACTATTTTTGTGGAGCCTTTAATCGCCAGCAGCTTCGAGATATCCTCCTTGGAGAAGGGAAGATCGGGAAAAAATACGTCCCCCGACAAATAAACCGTATCGACGCCTTCTGCAATCGCCATTTCGGCCTGCTCCATGTTATTTACTCTGACCGTCAGCCGCGCCGGAGTTTTGGCGGGACGATTAACGGCTTCCAGCAGCTCGAAAACTTCCTTTACTTTGGACTCCGTTAATTCTCTTTCTTCGGTTGGCGTACTAAAGACCTTGCCTGTGCTGTAAAATTTGCCGGTTCCTTCATAACGCCTGTTTATATTGTCCAGACCGGGTTTGCCAAAAGCGTAAGCGGTGGAAAAATCGCGTTTGCGGTTTTCGTAGAGGAGGTCTGCGTCCTTGGTTCGGTTAAAAGCTACCGGATCGTCAAGATAACGGTCGATGGCATCGCCGTAAGCGTTCACGATCATCTGGATAAAAGCAAGATCGCGCATGCGGCCTTCCAGCTTGAAGGAGGTGATATTGGCTTCAATCAGCTCGGGAATATGCTCGTACATATACATGTCCTTGGCGGCCAGCGGATATTCGGTAGGATAGAGCTTGCCGTTTCTTTTGATCCGGTAGTCCCAGCGGCAAGGCTTCATGCACCGTCCGCGATTGCTGCTCATCCCGAACAGGAAGGAGCTGGACAAGCAATTGGCGCCGTGAACGGAGCACATATCGCCATGAACAAAATATTCAAGCTCCATACCGGTACTAGCGTGAAGGAGTTGGGCCGTCTTTAGGTCCATTTCCCGCGAAACGACTGTTCGGGTAACGCCAAGCTCCTTCATAGCCTCCACCATATCGGTATTATGAATATTCATCATGACAGAGGAATGAACAGGAAGACGCAGCCCCAGCCTTTTGATTATAGATACGACGGCAAAATCCTGTACGATAATGGCATCGGTTCCGATTGCAGCAAGGTAAACCAAATAGTCTTCAAGCGGCTTCAGTTCCTCTGGACTGATCAGGTTGTTTACCGTTACATAAACCTGCTTGCCCATGCTGTGGGCGATGTCGACGGCTTCCTTTAATTGCTCTCTTGAGAAGTTGTAGCCCTTGCGTATCATGCGCATGTTAAACATGGAGCCGCCAATGTAGACCGCATCGCAGGGAGTTACAATTACCTCCTTAAAAATCGAAAGCGTCCCCGCCGGAGCAAGAAGCTCGATTTTTTTCCCGTTCAGTGTTCTTTTTCCCATAATTGATGTCTCCTCTGCCCGGTAATAGATGCATATATAAGCTCTATTTTAAAGGAGGAAAAGAACTATTATTGTGAAAGTAATCACATTATCTGAATGCTAATGGTTAAAAGCGGGATGCGTCACATGTGGATGATATGCTGATTATGGTACGATAAAGCAAACAGCGTTTATGGCGGCATAGGCCTTCATGACCTGAAAGGGGATAAAAGCATGAAAACATTAATGTTTGTGGAAATCGGGATGGGCATTGATTTGCATGGTCAAAATGTAACCAAAGCAGCGGTCAGAGCGGTTCAGAATGCCATTCACCACAATTCCATGCCCGGAATTGCATCGGTTTTGCCGGATGGCGATTTGACTAAAATGAAGGTAAATGTCCGACTGGCCATTCCAACGGATCGGGACAAGCTGGAGCTCGAAGAGGTACGAAAGGAACTGCCGTATGGTGAGGTTACGTTCGACGTGGTGGACGGGGGGATGCTGACGACTAGCGGGATTTTGCTCCCGGACAAGGACGACATCAATGAGATGGCCTACATAGTAATAGCCTCCATAGAAGTAGGCCACTAGAAAGGTTGCTTAAAAAGTCCGCTTCCCATTGCGGGTCATGACTGGCGTCATGGCCGGCGGCGAATATGGCATTCAGCCGAAACTTCCGTTGCTCACTTAGCTAACACTAAGCTCCGCTACTCAGTTTCTAGCTTCATGCCATCTTCTTGGCACTGAGAACCGGACTTTTTGAGCTTTTATTTGAAGGGTAGCTCAAAAAGTCCGCTTCCCATTGCGGAACATGACTAGCGTCATGGCCGGCGGCGAATATGAAATTCAACCGAAATCTCCGGTCCTCACGTAGCTTAGACTACGCTCCGGTCCTCGATTTCTAGTTTTATTTCATCTTCTTGGCACTACTAAATATCTATGTAAGTTGAACAATATATACAGGCGGTTAGGCCAGAGTGTGAGGGGTTCTGTAGAAAAGCTTATGCTTACGTTGCAACGTTCTTTCAGAACGTTTTAAGCGTTCGCTTGTGTTCCCGGATTTCACCATTTAAAAAGTATATTCAGGAAATCTGGGAACAATTGCGATCGGAAGAACTTCTCGCATGGCGGCCTTCTTCGCTGAAATGATGTTTTAAACTTACTCCGCTGCGAATCTTGTGAATAGCTGCCAGATTAGTTCTCTGCGGCTGTGGACATTTGTTTTTAGAAAAATGGATTTGAGATGGTCCTGGACGGTATAGGCGGATATAAATAATGTATCCGCAATTTCTTTTGTGGAAGCGCCGCGAAAAACAAGCTCCGCAATATCGCTTTCCCGAGGAGACAAGCCATACGCTTTGGACAATAGCGGGAGCATGTCAGCTGGTTTGGCGGGCTCCACAACGATAGCTGCGCCATAGCCGCCCTTGGCATCTGCCAATTGGCTGCCGCGAATGGTGAGATAGGTGCCGTCCGGCACTCGAATGGTTACGCGGGCAGATTTGCCGTTCCCCTCATTGTTGCTGCTCACCTTGGCGCTGATAGCCAGCAATGGGCGAGGCAAGTAATCCTCCGTTATATTCTCCCATTCTCTGAGCAGATTTAGCCAGCCTTCCGCTGGATGATTCCAGGATATAAGCTTAGCGTCCTCCGACAAGATGATAATGCCGGGTTCATCGCTGCTGCCTGCGGCTTCCGAGGCTGCGGGCAGCGTCAAGGTGAAGGAACGGAGCCCATGCGCTATAACAGGCGATAATGCAGCGACTATAGCCAATTCATCCTCCGTAAAAGGTTCATGGGAAGTACTTCGGAATAACGTCAGATAACCCCAGCAAGCGCTGTCGCATATCAATGCGGCTCTCAGCTCGTCAGAAAAGCCCCCCGGTTCAAGAACCTCAAGGTAGCGCTGGCTCTTTTCCGGTTTTCCTTCAGTAGCCAGAACAAGCGAAGCTATTGGATGCGGAGATGCCGCAAGCTGATCGTAATCGTTAATGTCTTCATTGCCGAATTCAAATTGAAGCAGCCTGGCATGGATGCTGTCCAGCCCTTCTTCTGTCATGGCTCCTGTAGATAGAAGGGTCAGCGGATCGACAGATGTGCAGCAGGCTGCATCAAAGGATAAAACGCTGCGCAGCAGCTCTATGACTTCTTTTCGATAAACGTGTGCCGAAGCCGACTGCTTAAGCAGCTTGCCAAGACGTGTCTGTAGACTTGAAAGTTGCATGGCTGATTCCTTTCTTAATTGTATAGGTGAGCAATAACAAGCGTTATCCCTTGAATGTGGGATAGTGTTCTTCCGGCAACCCTATATAATAAAAGCGATAAGGATGTGTCCAAAAGCCAGGGGAAGAAGGTTGCCCCAAGGACATGCCTTATTATTTAGTTAGTATTCATTGTACCGGACGGGCAGTCTGAGGAGAAGAGGGTGGCGGACATGAAAGAAAAGATTGTAGTTGTTGGCGGATATGGACATGTAGGGAGCGGCATTTGCGACCGTTTGGGGAAGCTTTATCCCGGCAAGGTATATGCGGCAGGCAGAAGTCTGGACAAAAGCGAAGCATATAGCCGTACGACGCAAGGCCGTGTCAAACCAATGAAGCTGGATAGCAGAGCGCTCCCCGATGAGAACTGGTTCCGCGAGGTCGCTGTTGTTGTTATGTGTCTGGATCAGCAGGATACTCTTTTTGCGGAGAGCTGCCTGAAAAACGGCATTCATTATATTGATATTGCTGCTAGCGGAGACTGGTTTGAAAAGGTGGAGCGCTTGGCGGATTCCGCAAATGCCGGGGGAGCTTCGGCTATTTTGAGCGTGGGGCTTGCTCCCGGTTTAACCAATTTGCTTGCAAGGACCGTTGCCGAAGGCAGCCGGGACGAGCTGTCAATCGAAATCGGCATTATGCTTGGACTGGGAGATAGTCATGGCAAAGCGGCAATTGAATGGACGGTAAAGGGATTGTCGGAGCCATTTGAGGTGACGGAGCGGGGCAAAAAAACAATCAAGAAATCCTTTTCCGAGGGCAAAACAGCTTTTTATGGCTCCAGGCTTGGCCGCCATAAGGGCTATCGGTTTCCGTTTTCGGATCAGGCCGCGTTGCCACGCAGCTTGGGGGCGTCCTCGGTGTCTACGCGGCTATGCTTTGATTCTCGTATGGTCACAGCTCTGGTAGCTTTTTTTGCCCCGCTGGGATTACGGCGATTGCTTCAGTTGGGTGCTTTTAGAAAACTTTTTGCAAGCTCTCTGGAAGCCATAAAAATGGGCAGTGATGTGTATGCTCTTTCCATTGAAAGCTTTGATGGAGATCAAGTGTTGCGAAGAGCTCGTCTTAGCGGCCGCAACGAATCGGACATTACAGCGGCGGCGGCGGCGGCAACCGCCAAGCTGGTTTATGAAGGCGCGGCTCCGGCCGGCATTTTTCATTCGGAGGAGCTGTTTGCCCTCCAGACGACAGGGCGGGAGCTGTGGCTTGAGAGCCGCCCGCTAAAGCCGGATGCGGCAAAACCCGGACAGCAGCTCAAGACAAAGACCGGACCGCTGAAGCCTGCAAAAGCCCGGATCGAGGCAAAAAAGCTTTTTGTTGAGATAGAGCAAGTCCTTAAGTGATTATTCCTGCTCTTGGAAATAGGGTTAGGCTCGGGTTCCTCCATACGTTATAATAGGGTCATAGAGTTTTGAACCAAATCGGGAGGGAACTGAACATGCGGCACGAAATTTTGAGTCAGGGTCAATTTGCATTGCTGAAGCTTGAATTGGAGCCGGGAGACCGGGTTAAGGCAGAATCCGGGGCTATGGTATCCATGTCGCCGACGCTGGAGCTTAATGGAACAACGGACGGCGGCATAATGAGAGGCCTGGGCCGAATGCTTAGCGGTGAAAGCTTTTTCTTTCAGGAAGTGACAGCCTCTCGCGGCAGTGGAGTGCTGACGCTGGCATCCAAAACAATCGGCGACGTGCGTGCCGTTCATCTGGACGGGAGTTATTCCCTGCTTGTTCAAAAGGATGGTTTTTTGGCGGCGACAAACGGTATCGAGGTCAGCACCAAAATGCAGAATCTGAGCCGGGGGATTTTTTCGGGAGAAGGGTTTTTCGTCGTTGAAATAAGCGGAAGAGGAACGGTATATCTGTCATCCTTTGGCTCCGTTCACGAAGTTTCGCTGGGGCATGGAGAAGAGATTATAATCGACAACGGCCATCTGGTGGCATGGCCTGCGCATATGTCCTATCAAATTGAAAAATCATCGCGCGGCTGGGTATCCAGCTTCAAAAGCGGCGAGCTTTTGGTTTGCCGGTTCAGAGGACCGGGCACTGTACTCATTCAAAGCCATAATCCCGGAGGCTTCGGCAACTGGCTGCGGCGATTCCTTCCTAAATCCTCCAACTGATCGTTATATGATGAGCAAAAGAACCTTCAAAACCACTTCAAAACTGAAAGTGGATCTGAAGGTTCTTTTTACTAGGGCGTTAGTATTCAATATGGCGATTCATGAAGCTCTAGCGTGATGGGACAATGGTCGCTGCCCAGAATGGACGCTTCAATTCCAGCGGATGCGATTTGATTCTGCAGATCGCCCGATACCAGGAAATAGTCGATGCGCCACCCGATATTCCGCTCTCTTACCTTGGGCATAAACGACCACCAGGTATATGCTCCGGTCGTATCCGGATAAAGCTGGCGAAACGAGTCGGAAAAGCCGCTGTCCAATAGACGGCTCATGCAAGCTCGTTCCTCCTGTGTAAATCCGGAATTTCCATGATTGGATTTGGCGTTTTTAATATCGATTTCCATATGGGCGACATTCAAATCGCCACAAACGACAACCGGCTTCTCAAGCTTCAACTTGTTCAAATAGTTCAAAAAACGATCTTCCCACTCCAAGCGAAAAGGCAGTCTGGACAAGTCCCGCCGGGCGTTGGGCGTATAAACGTTTACCAAATAATAATGGTTGTATTCCAGCGTAATGATGCGGCCTTCGGGCTCGTTGTTTTCCTCCATGCCGTAATGGACGGATAAAGGAAGATGTCTGGTAAATATTGCTGTGCCAGAATACCCTTTTTTCTCTGCGTAATTCCAATACTGATAATAATCTTCGCCCAGCTCCAGCTTGATCTGTCCCTCTTGAAGCTTCGTCTCCTGCAGGCAAAAGAAATCGGCATCGGCTTGTTTAAAATAGTCCAAAAACCCTTTTCCGACACAGGCGCGAAGCCCGTTGACATTCCATGAAATCAATTTTGTCATCGTTGCCCTTTAATAGTAGAAGTTATTGCTGTAATTGGAATAATCCGAATTAAAGGCGACAACAAAAACAATGATAACAAACAGCAAGATGATGCCGTATAGCAACGTACCAATAATGGAACAGATCAAGCCTGCCATTGACATGCCCTTGCCTTGCTCGCCGCGAGCCTTGATTTCCTTAAGCGACATAGTGGATATTATGATGCCGACAATCCCGATTAATAAGCCAACATAGGGAATGACAAGGGAGCAAATGCCGAGTACAAGAGAAGCGATTGATTTGCCGTTTGTTTTGGGAGGCTGTCCATAGGGATTATAGTAGCCTTGTCCATTGTAGCCAGCTTGATAACCTTGCTGATATCCGGACTGTTGATACTGATTGCCATATTGTCCCTGCTGCTGGTATTGATTGCCGTATTGCTGCTGCTGTCCGCCGTATTGGTCCTGCCCGGCATATTGCCCCTGCTGCTGAGAGCCATAATGATCCTGCCCGCCGAATTGTCCTTGTTCATTGGACGGGTCCTGCGGCTGGGAGCCAAATCGGTCCTGCCCGCCGAATCGTTCCTGCTGGGGAGCAAAAGGGTCCTGCTTGTTCTCGTTTTGACTGTCGTTCCAGCTATCGGCGTTGCCGGGATTATTATTGGAATCAGGGTTTGATTTAGGATTCTGGTTGGAATGATCATCCATTTTTATTTTCCTCCTTTGACATGTCGAATCTAGAAGTATTCATACGAATAATATCAAAAAACGTTCCTGCAATGCTGTAAAAATAATAACAGAGATACTCATGGCTTACAACAAAAACCATGTATAAATAGAAGTTTTTCAACTTTCCATTCAATTTGCCAGGCAGCGTAAACAGCTTTGTCGCTTCAAGTGTATGCAGGTTTTAGAGGAGTTATGAAGCCGGCAGCTTTGAACCAATAAACAGCTCTAGTAAATGTATAGAGTTCCCTATTTATTTATTTCTTTGTTTGAGTTAAGATGAATGTTATGGATTGGGCAGGTGCAACTTTAAAATACTATAAACCGCCGAATTTGGGCGGTTATTTTTTACCAATCATTTTAGCGAATCTGCTCCTGACGGAGTTAAAAGATATACCCCAGCTTAAGGGAGAGTGATAAAATTGAATGCTATAATGAACGGATACCGCAAAGCGCCGTTTTGGACGGTTTTTATAGCAGTTATGCTTAAGGTGTGCTTGTTCCGGCAGTTTACATTTGGTGGTATCGACGCTGGAAGACTGCTTGCAGATGCCGCAGCGATTTTAACGTTGCTGTGCGCAGTGGAGCTGGCGACGGCCAAATTGTGGAAAGGCGTGGCGATTACGTTTTTCAACGTGCTGTTATCCTTTTTGCTGTTTGCCTGCTGCGTCTATTTTTCCTTTTTTGGCAGCATACCAACCTATACGGCTTTGTATGGTCTCGACCAGGTTGGCCAAGTGAAGGATAGCGTTAATTCCGCCATTCAGCTTAAATATTATGTCTTGTTTGCCGACCTTGCCGTATTAGCCATCGTTTACCTTGCTTCTTTGATACCTTCTAAAACGCCGAAGGTCCAATACCAGAGGGCGGCAAAGCCGCTTTATGTCGGAATCGGGCTGGCGGTTTCACTCATAGCCTCCGTCCTTTATATCCGCAGCGATCTGGACATTTCCAATGAGCTGGTTCAAGCCGAGCGCTTGGGCGTATTGAATTATCAGGTAGCAACGGCGATTAATGAAAGCAAAGTCAACAGCGCCATCAAGGGCTCTACTGCCGGGGAAACGCAAGCGACGCTGGAAGAGCTGGAGCAAGGCTTGTACGGAGCGGGTGGACCTGTCGAGGCGGGAACCCCGAACTATTTTGGCGTTGCCAAAGGCATGAACGTCATCGTCATTCAAATGGAGTCGTTTCAAAATTTGATGATCGGGCTGAAAGTTGACGGTCAGGAAGTGACGCCTGTGCTGAATGAGCTTATTAATACCGAAGCTTTTTATTTTCCTAAAGTCTTTCAGCAGATCGGTCAAGGCAACACCTCTGACGCGGAATTTATATCCAATACAGGCATTTATCCAACCGGAGCGATTGCCATGTCAAAAGGGTACGGCGACCGCGAAATACCAAGCATGCCTCGCCTTTTGGGAGAGAGGGACTACGTTTCCAATACGTTTCATGTTAACGACGTAACCTTTTGGGATCGCAATAATCTTTACCCTGCTCTTGGCTTTACGAAGTATTATGATCGCCCTTCGTTTAATAACGACAAGTTTAACGGCTTTGGCGCATCCGACGAAGAGATGTATCGCGTAGGTATGGAAAAGCTGGTGGAGCTGAAAAATGAACAAAAACCATTTTACGCGCAATTCGTTACGACCTCCAGCCATCATCCCTTCTGGGTACCGTCCAAGTTTTTGAATATAAAGGTGCCGGCTTCGCTTAGCGGCAAGCAATTGGGACACTATGTGTCAGCTATCAATTATACCGACAAGGCAATTGGAGGTTTGATTGAAGAGTTAAAAGCAAATGGCATGTGGGACAATACGGTGCTGGTTATGTACGGCGACCATTTTGGCATGCAAACGAAAGAAAATGACCCGGAATGGGTCAAGGAAGTTCTGGGCGTCAATTATAATGAACAGATCAGCCGCTTCAACATTCCGTTCATCGTGCGCGTTCCTGGCGTAGACGGGAAAACGATGGAGGGTGTGGGCGGCCAGGTGGATATGATGCCTACGCTTGCGAATCTGCTGGGCATATCGCTCAAGGAAGAAAATCATACTGTGTTTGGCAAGGATCTGCTGAATACAAAGCGTAATGTCATTGGCATGCGGTATTATATGCCGACGGGATCGTTTTTTAACGACGACATTATGTTTGTTCCGGGCAAAGGCTTTGAGGACGGCACGGCAATTGATTTGAAAACGTTCGAGCCTGTCGAAGATTTCAGCCAATATCGGGGCGATTATGATTATGTGCTTGAATTAATGAAGCTGTCCGATGCATACGTCAAGATGCTGCCTGCCCGCACGGTAACGGAAGGGCAATAAGCTCGATAAAATGGTATCGCTGTGGTGGTATGCTGAAAAATAGATAAGAGCGGCGGGAACGCCTCCATCATCGTTTCGCGATGACAGGGAGGCGTTCTTGCATGTATGCGAAGGGGTGTAGGAATGAAGCACGAAGATAGCTGGCAAGGCAGATTGCTGCAGTTCTGCAAAGTATTTTGGCCAATTCTCGTTACTCAGGTTGGATTATGTGCCATGAATCTGGCGGATACTATCATGTCGGGCAGAGCAGGCACGGACGATTTGGCCGGCGTAGCGATCGGATCGGGTCTTTGGATGCCCGTCATTACCGGTTTTACTGGTATTTTGGTTGCTATTATGCCGATTGTTTCACAGCTCACGGGAAGCGGGCGACAGCAAGAAATCCCGCAAAAAATAATGCAGGGCTTGTATGCCTCCATTTTTATTTCCCTGATTATCGGAGTTTTGCTGCTGCTGGTTTTTCCGCCAATATTGGAGCTGATGGGACTTGAAGCCGGAGTTAGTCATATCGCCTATCACTATATGATCGGGCTGCTAACAGGTATTGTTCCTTTATTTGCTTTTACCGTTCTGCGTAACTTCATTGATGCGCAAGGGTATACGTTTATATCCATGCTTGTGACGCTGTTTGCGGTTCCCTTTAATGTTTTGTTGAATTATGGCCTTATTTTTGGGAATCTTGGCATGCCGCGGCTAGGAGGTATCGGAGCTGGTTATGCTACAGCTATTACATATTGGCTTATCCTGATTATTAATATCATATTATGCGTCAAGCTTCCAGCCTTGGCAAAGCATCGTCTGTTTCTAAGCTGGCCCAAACCTTCCCTGAAGGCTTGGAAGGAGCTTTTTAATATCGGTGTACCTATCGGGTTGTCGATTTTTTTTGAGGTCAGCCTATTCTCCGTGGTTACCTTGATTGTGGGCGGCCTATACAACAAAGTAACGGTTGCTGCTCATCAGATAGCCTTAAATTTCTCATCTCTTGTTTTTATGATTCCGCTCAGCATCTCGATGGCATTAACCATTGTGGTTGGTTTTTCGGTTGGTGGCGGGCGGATTGACAATGCAAAACGGTACGCCTTGCTAGGCGCATTGGGAGGCATCGGGTTTATGGCCCTCTGCGCCATTTTTATGTATTTCAATCGTGCGGGCATTGTAGCTATCTATACGAATGACGCAGAGGTAGCGGTGCTTGCATTTCAGTTCCTGCTATTTGCCATTATTTATCAGCTTTCGGATGCCGCGCAGGCGTCTCTGCAAGGCGTGTTGCGGGGATATAAGGATGTTCGGGCAACATTCCTTATTGCTTTAGTATCCTATTGGCTGATCGGCATGCCTAGCGGTTATGTCCTGTCTGTTGCAACCGAAATGGGACCGTTCAGTTATTGGGTTGGAATCATCATTGGATTAACGTGCGCTGCTGTCGGCTTTATGCTGCGGCTTCGAATCGTTCAGCGTCGTGCGGCATTGTCCGGCATAGCGACAGGTTAACTTTTTAGAAATAGCTATTACTTTTGTCTAAAGGATCACCTCTTGGCAATTTAGCCCATATGCTGGTCAAAAAAAGAGGTGTTTTCTATGTACAGCTATTATCCGGTTTATGGCTATTATTCGTCGTACGGCCACTACGCGCCGCGCCAGGACTGGCAATGCATGTGGACCCCGTCCAAAGTAGAGTTAAACCGTTCCTTGCGGTCGCTCTGGGAGCAGCATATTTTCTGGACAAGACTGACAGTCAATAGCATTGTAGACGGCCTTGCCGATACAGAGGCGACAACGGCGAGACTGCTGCGCAATCCAAAGGATTTTGCCGCCGTTCTTGAGCCGGTTTACGGTGCTGCCGCTGCCTCCAGGTTCGAGAAGCTGCTTACCGAGCATCTGACGATTGCCGCCGAGCTGGTTACGGCCTTGCGAAATAATCAAGCCCAGGCGGCGGAAGACGCGAAGAAACGCTGGTATACAAATGCTGATGCCATCGCCGTGTTTTTGGCCTCCATTAATCCGTTCTGGTCTGAAGCGGAGTGGCAGCATATGATGCACGAGCATCTGGATTTGCTGAGCCAGGAGGTTGCGTACCGGTTAAATCGCGAGTATGACAAAAATGTTGCGATTAGCGATGAGATTCAAAAGCAGGCGCTTATGATGGCGGACACCATGACAAACGGGATCATTCGCCAGTTTCCTGGGAGCTTTAATGGCTGATGGCCGGAAATGTCCTTAAAGGAATAACGTAATCGGCAATGGCAGGGTCCCATAGGCTCTAGCTGGGATTAGTAACGGAAAAAGGCCGGTAAGGCGGTTTTTTAACTGCCTTGCCGGCCTTTTTATAGTTATAGTTGTACTCCATGCATCTGAACGATGGAAGCTGCCTCTCCTCAACCTCCGGGCCATATAGGCTGTCTGCCATTTATTATTCGACAAGCTGAAAATACCCGCTATAATGTAAATGTCCGAGCGACAGCAGCCGGCTGTTTATTTTTTGAAAAAGCCGGCGTACATGAAGAAACAGGGTGATCGGAGCTATGCTTAAGTTCAATTTATTCCGTAAAATGATGGCTGTTATTCTTCTTATGCTTATTCCCATAATGGGGTTGTACATTTATTCTAATCAGATCGGAGCTAACGTATTGCGCGCCGAGCTCCATGAATCCAGCCGGAGCCAGCTGCAGTTTTTTCAGCATCAGGTGGATACGACCATTCAATCCATAAGCCTTTGGCCCAACCTGCTGCTGCATGATCCTGATATTTCGGAGCTTAAAGATTATTTTCAGCAGACAAGACCTTATCTGGATCTGGATACCATGGTGCTAGTCAAGCGCATTCAACAAAAGCTGAGCGCCCAGCAAAGCTCGCTGAACTGGATAAGCCGTTTAATCATTTATTCGCCGTCGCTGGGACGGGCCATTACGGCAAGCGACGTATACCCATATGATCATGCCGATGTAAAACAAAGGCTAAAGCAAGGATGGCAGGTTCGTACAGTCGAAAATAACGGCGAGACGAGCCATTATTTTTCGCTTATTACGGTATCGCCGCTATCCTCGTTTCACCAGCCGGAAAAAGCCAATTTGATCATCGAGGTGGAATTCGACAGCAGCAATATTGTTCGTCTGCTGGATACATTTCGCGGAGACGGGCAACGAGACCCCTTTTATTACAAGGAGTCGGAGGGGGTCATTAAAAACGGATTATCGGATTCTGTCCTGATCGGCAAGCTGGCGGATAGCTTGCTGGAGGGAGCGGAGGAGCCGCCGCAGAACGAGGTTGCAAAAATAGACGGACAATCCTATCTGGTCAATGCCCAGCTATCGGATACAACGGGCTGGATGCTGGTGGATTACGTTCCGTTATCCGATGTTACGCTGCCTATGAGAAAATCCAGCTTGCTGTTCTATACCTCCGCCGCAGCGCTGCTATTGATGAGCGGCATTGTAGCTTATTTGCTTTATGCGCAGGTTCAAGTGCCGATTCGCCAGCTTGTGACCAGCTTCCAGAAGCTTAAAAACGAGGACTACACCGTCCGTTTGAAGCCTAAGGGAAACAGCGAGTTCAGCTTTTTGTTTACGCGGTTTAATTCAATGGTTACCCAGATTCAGGATTTGTTTCAGCGGGTTTACCTGGAGAAGCTCCATGTCAAGGAGGCCCGCTTAAAGCAGCTGCAATCACAAATTAATCCCCATTTTATCTATAACTGCTTTTCCTTTATATCCAGCATGGCCAAGCTGCAAAATTACAACGCGATTATCGCGATGTCACAAAATCTGTCGGATTATTATCGGTATGCGACCAGACAGGAGCGGGAGTTTGTTGCGCTGGAGGAGGAATTGGAGCTGGTCGTCAATTACCTGGATATCGGGAAAATGAGGATGAAGCGGCTTCATTACGAGATTACTGTGCCGCCCTGGCTCAAGAAGCAGTCCATACCGCCGCTTGTCATCCAGCCGTTAGTGGAAAACGCGTTGCAGCATGGCATTGAGCCATGTCTGGAGTCAGGCCGTATCATGATTGCAGTTGAAGCGGATGGAGAGGGGCTGTTGTCCGTCACTGTGGATGATGACGGCAGGGGAATGCCGCAGGAAGCATTGCATGAGCTTAGGAAGAAGCTTCGTTATCCGATGGATGGAGAAGCCGGCTACGGACTTTGGAATGTACAGCAGCGGCTGCAGCTGAGATACGGCGCGGAGGCGGGCCTGTCTTTTGCCAAGTCTCCATTGGGCGGGCTACGGGTTGTATTGACCTGGTCGCCGGAAGCGGCAAAGCTTGAGGAGGTGAAACAATGATCGAGGTATTGCTGGTGGATGACGAAAGCTATGTGACGGAAAGCTTGGCCGCAACGATTCCTTGGCGGGAGCTTGGCGTTGCCCGCGTTTATCAGGCGGCTTCTCCCGTCGAAGCGCTGGTTCTTTTGGAGGAACAGGCGATAGATATTCTGGTAACGGATATTCGTATGCCAGAAATGAACGGACTGGAGCTGATCGGACTAGTCAAAGAGCGTTGGCCCCATGTCCGCTCTCTTCTGCTGACAGGTTATTCCGATTTTGAATACGCCAAAAAAGCGATTCAGCTCAAGGCGGTCGATTATTTGCTGAAGCCGGTCAACGACGAGGCATTTATTCGCTGCCTGGTTAGCAGCATCGAAGAGCTGAAGGAGGAATGGGAGAAGGCGGACCGGCATCATCGCCTGATGTATACGATTAAAACCGATCGTTCCGTTTTGCGCCAAAATCTGATGCAGGAGCTGCTGCTTGGACGGCAAATGTCGCTGCCTGTGCTGCGCGAAAAGCTGATGCATTACGAAATAAAGGTGGAGGCGGAAGATTCCGCGCTTCTGATGCTTGTTCAGCTTGGCCGGAGCTTTACTGGAATGGACAGCCGCTCCATCGCGCTGATGGAATATGCGGTTGGTAACATCGCCGAGGAGGTTTTTGGACCGTCCTACCGGATTTGGCACAGCAAGGCGCCGCATGATTGTCTTGCAATTGTGGCCTCGGTTCCTAAGGGCGGAGACCACTCCTTGTTCCGCAAGGAAAACATCGCGCGTCGCTGCCTTGATTTTCAGGAGATGGTAAGCTCCTATTTGAAGGGGGACATCGCTATTGTCGTTTCGGAGTGGTTTACAATGCCGGAGCAGCTGGGAATGATATATCGCACGTCGCTAGCTGTATTTTACCGTCTGGACCGTGGCGGCGCGCTGGTGTTTGTGGAGGAATTGCCCCCGCGCAGTTCCGGGGGCGGCAAAGGAATAGAGGAGCTGTACAAGCCGCCAACATTGATTCATTCTCTTGAATCCGGTCAATGGGAGGCGGCCCGTGGAAAAATAGCGCAGGCTCTTCATCGCGAAAAAGGGGAAGAGGCTTTAACCCGCGAAGAGCTGCACGAGGCTTTTTTGTCGATCTCGAACGCCTTTTTGTACCTCCTTCACAAGCAAGGCATGGCGATGCAGGATGTAGATCCGGAAGGCTTCAATATGCTGCTGGACCGCAGTCTGATCGGCTCAACAGATAAGCTTAAGGCATGGTGCGACGAGATATTGAACAGGTTGGAAGCTCTGCTTGCGGAGAGCGAAACGACCAGCAAACGGCATATGATCAAGCGGGTTCAGGAGCTGGTTACGGGCAATCTGGGAGAGGATACCTCGGTCAAAAGCATAGCGGATAAAGTGTTTTTGCATCCCGTCTACCTGACCAAGCTGTACAAAAACGAAACCGGAGAAAGCCTCGGCGATTATATTATGCGCATGAGAATGGAGCGGGCCGTCGATATGCTGAAGTCGAGCCATAAGAAAATATATGAAATTACAACGGAGCTGGGGTATCAGAATCCGCAATATTTTAGCAAAATATTCAAAAAGCATTACGGCATGACGCCGCAGGAATACCGGGAGAAAATGGTATGAAGACCGCTATCGGGAGAAAGACGCGGCTTGCTTGGCATTTTTTATTGGTGATCCTCCTTGTTTTGCCGGTTGCCGCGTGCAAGGATGAACCTGCCGAGGAAATGAGGGAATCGGCAGAAGGGAAGTTTGATCCCCCTATTGCCATCACAACCGTATGGGGCATCGATCCCGAGCTGAAGTTCAAAAACGGCGAAAGCATCGAAAACAATGTGGCGACGCGTTGGGCGAGAGAGATGTTAGGCATCGACATTAAAACGTTGTGGTCCGTAACGGATTCCAATAACGCTTTTGCTACCAAAATGCGGCTTGCCTTGACCTCCGGGGGGCAGCTTCCTGATGTCGTGACTATCGGGGATGCCCAATTGGCCCATGATCTCATTGATTCCGGTTTATTCCGGGAGGTTGGCTCGCTGTTCGATCAGTACGCGGGAGATACGTGGAAAAAAGCGATGGCAATTGACGACACGGTATGGAACCCCTATATGCGAAACGGTCAAAAAATGGGTCTTCCCGTGCTGGACTATGCTTATAACCATGACTACCTGCTCTGGATCAGACAAGACTGGCTGGAGAAGCTGGGGTTATCGGCGCCAACAACGCTGGCTGAGCTGGAGGAGGTTATGGGGGCGTTTAAGTATAAAAATCCGGACGGACTGGAGCCGGAGGCGGTTATTCCCCTCAGCATCGGCTTTAAGAACACGTTTAGCAAGTGGATGGGCGACCCCTCCTGGATTTTTGGCGCTTACGGCACGCTGCCGGAGCAATGGAACGAGGCAGAGGACGGCAGCCTGGAATACGGCTCGGTTCAGCCTGCAATGAAACAGGGGCTGCAGAAGCTTAAGAGCTGGCTGGCGCAGGGGTTTATTCCACAAGAGGCAGCGTTATGGGACGAAACCAAAACCTCCGAGCCGGCTGTTGCGGGAACAGCAGGCATCATTCCGGGACCTTATTGGATGAGCGGCTGGCCGCTCGCCGATACGATTAAGCATGCCCCGGATGCACTTTGGAAGCCTTATCCCATTCCTGCGGGACCTGATGGGCAAGCTATGAGACACGGATCGTTGTTTACCAATGGGGTAACGCTGATCAGCAAGGATATGGAGCATCCCGAAGCGTTGTTCGCTTATCAGAATTATATGTTCGACCATTACGCCGATCCTAAGCCAGGCACGGTGTTTGACAATGGTTTATTCAAAAACTACGACTATGATATAGCTGATGACGGCTCGCTTCTGCGTTGGGAGAATATTCCCGGCGGTTATGTCAATTCGGGAAGGTATCTGCTTGTCCGCGATGGAGCGCGTATCCCTGATGCCCAGATCAAGGCGCTGCTGAACCTGGCCGAAGGAAAAACGGCGGAGACAAGGCTGGAGAAGGAAGTCAAGACGGCATATGGCCTGGAGACGCCAGCGGCTGCAAAAGTTTTGCTGGAGCAGGAAAACATCTCCTTCAAAAACCGCTTTACGGGCCCCCCCACCGAAACGATGAACATCAGGCAGGATTATTTGAATAAGCTAGAGCTGCGTGTCATGAGCGAAATCATTTATGGCGAGCAGCCCCTTGAAGCCTTCGATGCTTTTGTTCATAAGTGGAAATCCAGCGGAGGCGACGACATCACGAAGGAAGTAAATGTCTGGTACGGTTCTGTCCAATAATCCTTGTTTTTCCAATCATTTGCACCTTGCGGCGGCTTCCATGGAGGAAGCGGCCGCTTTTTTCTTTTTTGGTTTCAAAAAGTGCAGATACCTTGCTTATGTGCCATACCTGTCTTATTCCCGGACAAGTAAAATAAGATAACCAAGCGCTTATATATAAGCACACATCTTGTGAGGAGGTAGAATATGCAACGCAAATGGGTTAAGCATATGGCGGGTTTGCTCGCAGCGGTTATGGTGGTATCACTGTTTCCATGGGGGGGATTAAAGGCGCAGGCCGCTACTAACGATATTGTGCCGACAAGCAATCTCAAGGTCAATGGCAATACCGCCGAGTGGCTGCTGAACGGTGAATGGCCGAACACCCTTTCGGATAATTCGGCAGCGGACGCGGGAGGTTTGGGTTATTGGGACGGTTCGTCCATGGACTTTACTATCACGCACAAGCTGACGGGGCTGGCTCCGGGCACCTACAAGCTGTCGGCCAAAACCTATGGCGACAAAGGTGAGCCGTCGGCAGGGTCGGTCATGTTTGCCCAAACGGAAGCGGGCAGCTTCAGTACGCCCGTCACCTACACAGGCAGCGGGTGGACGTCTCCGCGCGATTTGAGTCTGGGCGGCATTGAAGTTGGCGCAAACGGAGAAGCCGTCATCGGCTTTACTGTTAAAGCATCCGCTGAGCATTACGGTTACTTCAAGGATGTTGCTTTTACTGCCGAGCATGAGCCATCGGTAAAGACGCTGCTCCTTAGTCCGAATGGAATCAATTTGCGTCCGGGAGCAACTCAGCAACTGGCCGTCAGGGTAAAAGGCCAGGTTAACGCGCAGACTGTGACAGATGCGGTGTACAGCAGCAGCGACGAATCCGTTGCAACGGTTAGCGCAGCCGGAGCCGTTACTGCCGCAGGAGACGGGGAAGCGGTCATTACCGTTACGGGAACGATTGACGGAAACCCGGCAAGCGGAAAAACAACTGTGTTTGTATCGGATCAAATGCAGCGGCTGGGAGACAGCAAGCTGTTTGTACAGCCTGTAGCCGAGCTTCAAGATGGCAAGCGGAACGATTTTATTATGGGCGCCGATATTTCCACTATTCTGGCGATCCAGCAGGCGGGGCGCAGCTATTACGACCTGAACGGTTCGGAGAAGCCGTTAATGGATATTTTGAAGGAAAATGGCGTGAACTGGATTCGTCTGCGTCTGTGGAACGATCCCAAGGATGAAAATGGGAACTGGTACGGCGCAGGCAATGTGAACAAGGAAGCTGTTATTGAAATGGCTAAGCAGGCCAAAGCAGCGGGGCTGAAGGTACTGGTTGATTTCCATTACAGCGACTTCTGGGCTGACCCTGCACGGCAAAAAACGCCGAAGGCATGGGCCTCCTTCAATGAAACACAGCTTCAACAGGCTGTTTACAATTACACGCTGGATGTGATTTCATCGCTGGCGGATGCCGGGGCTTACCCCGACATGGTTCAGGTCGGTAATGAAATCAACGACGGCATGTTATGGCCGTTGGGCAAATCGCCTGACGCGGCAGTCAAATACATTAATAGCGGCATTCAGGCCGTTCGCAAGGCCCAAAGCGACAAGGGCGGAGACAGAATCAAGGTGCTGCTGCATCGCGCCAATCCCGATCACGGAACGGAAAGGCTGGAAGCCTTTTATAACAACTACAAGGATCTGGATTATGACGTTATCGGCTTGTCCTATTATCCGTTCTGGCATGGCTCCTTTGACAATATCCGCAAGGTGATGAACGATTTGTCCGCCACCTTCGACAAGGATGTTGTAATCGCGGAAACCTCCTATGCCTATACGCTGGAGGATGTGCCAAACAATGGTCCGACGGGCCACGTCTTCAATCAGTCATCGGAAAAAGCCGGCGGCTACAAAGCTACGGTGTCTGGCCAGGCGTCTGCTATCCGCGACGTAATCGCGGCAGTAGCCGAGGTACCGAATGAGCGCGGCATCGGGGTGTTTTATTGGGAGCCGGCATGGCTGCCGGGCGCAGACACAGGCTGGGGCACCAAATATGCCGCATCGTATCAGGGGGAGGAAATTCCCGAGGACGGCGGAAGCGGCTGGTCTAATCAGGCGATGTTTACCTTTTTCGGAGAAGCGATCCCATCTATAAAAGTGTTTAATCTGGTACGTGGGGATGGCAACGATTATACAGCACCAGATCTGGTAGAGGTAGATCATGTGTCTCTTGTAACAAGCGAAGGCATTAATGTCTCGCTGCCGGGCAAAACAAAAGGTCTTTACGAGGACGGAGCTTATCGCGACATCAATGTATTGTCCTGGACTCCTGCTGCTTACCCTTACGAAAAAGCAGGAACCTACAGCGCTACGGGGACACTGGAGGGAGGAGGCGTCGTGCAGGCGTCCATTATTGTCCGTCCGAAAAACTACGTGGCAAATCCCGGCTTTGAAAGCAGCGATATGTCGGCATGGATATTGAGCAATAGCAGCCGCACCGGCGAAGCGCCTTATTCCGGCTCCTACGCTCTTCATTTCTGGAATCGCAGCTTGATTACAGCGAAGCAAATCGTAACAAACCTGCCAAACGGCGTGTATACGTTGTCGATGATGTCCAGAATTGGAGCTAATGCGGCTCCGATTGGCGAAAGCTATATGTACGCGGGGGCTGGCAATGATGTGCAGAAAACCGCATTGACTGCTTCAGGCTGGAGCAGTTGGAATCGCAATGAAATTGCAGGCATAGCGGTTTCTAACGGAACATTGGAAATCGGCGCCGTGGTAACAGATGCCATAGAAGCGGGCGGAGATTTCGACGATTGGGAGCTAATCCGCACGAGTGATCTGCCGGACAGCGGCAATCCCGGAGGTTGGCCAGTTCTTGCCGTACCGACAGGATTGACAGCAATGGCTGGTAACGGTTATGTCGATTTGAAATGGAATGCCGTTGAAGTCGAAGGCCTTGTTGGTTACAACGTATATATCAACGGCGTGAAGCAAAATCCGGCAGTGGAAGGTGAAACGACGGTAACGGAAAGCGTTTATCGGGCAAGCGGCTTGAGCAATGGAACCTCCTATGGCTTCCAGGTGTCCGCATTTGACAAAAACGGAGTTGAATCCGCATTGTCTCCATCGGTATCCGCGGCTCCACAAGCGCCTTCGGGTGGAAAGCCGCCCATTATTTTGCCGAATGCTCCGACCTTGCCTGTGGGTAAAGTGATCAATAACCCGCAGCGGGACGCGGAGGGCAATATTGAAGCTGGCTTGGAGAGCGGCGAAAGCCGGGTTCTTCTGCCAGCGGGACTGGCAGGGCTTGACGGAAGCCGGAAATTAGTCGTAAAGACCAAGGAGCTAACTGTTGAAATTCCCGGTAAAGTAATAGAGTCACTGAAGCAGACGCTTCAGAACAAGCTTGCCGGAGCTTATATTTCGCTGGAGGCTGCTCCGCTTGAGAAAACGGAGGAAAACAGGCTGCTGACCCTCGCAGAGACCAAGTCCGGTGCGGAGCTTAAACAAGCAGGAGCCGTAATCGAGCTGAGGCTGTCGGTTATTGATCGCGATGGCAAAGAAACCAGGTTAAGCGAGTTCAGCCAGCCTGTCGAGCTGAAATGGACCGTGCCTGCGGATGCCGACATCAGCTCTCTGGGCGTCTATTACATCAGCGAGGACGGTACCCTTCAATATGTAGGAGGTACAATAGCCGATGGCGTAATGACAGCTAAGGCTTCGCATTTCAGCGCATACGGACTGCTGGAGTACAACAAAACCTTCCTTGATGCAGGTGAGAGGCATTGGGCGTTCCGCTACATCAAGGCGTTGGCTGCAAAACATATTATTACAGGAAAAAGCGATACGGAGTTTGCGCCCGGAGCGGCTGTTACCCGTGCAGAATTTGCCGCTATGCTGGTTCGCAGCTTAGGTTTGACAACAAGCACCGAGGGTACATCGTTTAAGGATGTTGACAGCTCGGCCTGGTACGCGTCAGCGGTGTCCGCGGCTTCGGAGGCTGGATTGATTAAGGGACGGAACGGCGAACGTTTTGCTCCGGAGGAGGCCATCAGCCGCCAGGAATTGACGGTTATGGTGATTCGGGCATACGAGCTTCGTGAAGGCCAAGCTCCCAAAGCGGGCAGCACAGCGGTATTCACTGACCGTGCTTCAATTGCAGCTTGGGCGGAAAGCTCGGTTGGAGCTGCAGTCGAGCTGGGCCTTCTGGAGGGTCGAGGCAATGGAGCCTTTGAGCCGGAGGGCAATGCAACCCGCGCCGAAAGCGCCAAGCTGCTTGCATTGCTTATGGGTTTTGAACAAAAATGAGAGCCGCCTAGCTTCACTACAAAGCTTTATCTTAAGCCGGTATCATCATAGCCGGCAGCGGATAACGAAAAAAAGCCGAAATTACTGCATGGCTGTGCAGTGATTTCGGCTTTTTAACATGTTGGAGTTAGACTAAAATATTGAAATTGAACCAAGAGTATTCACGTGTTCTGTTCAAGCTTTTTGCGAGCTATCCTGGTTAAAATGGATGTTCGTTTAGCCCATGAAGATGTAATCCAGTACATATTTTCCGTCCTCTTGAACAGCAAAGCAGAAGGAGATGTACGCTCCACTATTGTCACTCCAATCCTCGGGATAAAAGCTGAAGCTGAAGCATGCGGAGAATTCATCTTTGTCGTTTTCGAATAAGTTAAGGTCAGCCGCGGTTACAGATTTCATCGCTTTGGAATAATCTGCTATCGTTTTTGCATCATTGGCATCAAGTGTATCCTCAATTAATTCCGAGTAGGAATCTATGGAAAACTGATGCCCGGAAAAGAGGCCGTCTTTTGTTTTTGGAGCAGCCTTTTCTTTAATATAGGCATCAAATTTGCTGGTGCTTTTGCTTGCTAGAGATTCGCCGTATAATTTAATCAGCTTAACGGCTTCTTGTCTCAGATCGTTTTCTGCCACTTTTTCGGCATCGAAATTGGCAGGATAGCTCATCAGGCCTTTGGAGACTGGTGCTGTCGCGGAACCGGAACTGCTGCTGCTTCCGCTTGTGCTCCCCCCAGAGGAACTGTCCAAATAGGGAATACCGCTATCGGAGCCATCAATGGATATAACCAACGTTTTGGAGTCGTAGTCAACATTTGCTCCCAGCGCGTTGCCTACTGCTCTAAGCGGTACATAGGTGGATCCCTTGTACACAAGCGCGGAAAGCTCATTTCCGTTTACATCAGCCGGTTTCCATGATTTTCCGTTGAGTAAAAATTTGATGTTGTGATTCAGGGACGCGGAAATTTTCTCTATCCCATTTGAGGCAACTACGCCTACAGAGCCAAAGACAAGGCTGCAAGCCAGAAGCGACGATATAAAAACCGATTTTTTGATTTGCATGAAACGATTCCCTCCAAAAGAATGTGGTATAATGCAGGACTCTTAGCAGGGCGTTTCTGAAGACATGCCCGGTCTTGAATATTATGGAATCCCCATTTTGTAAGAGATACATTCGACAAATAACATCATATTCCTTGTTTTTATAAATACAGATTTTTATAAAATACAGGAAGTTCGACAAATTTGTCGAATGATTAGCGGATATAAAGAAAATGGAGATCAATGATAATGAGAGCAAAAAAAGAGATTACTCTGCTGCTTATGATCGGGATGTTTGTACTCATCACGGTTATTAGCGTCTACCAATGGCTTACCCCTTCAAGCAATGGAGTAAAGGCTCTGAACGGTTTGTTTGATGCAGGGGAGTGGGATTTCAAAACAAACGGTTATTTGCTTTTGCGCGGGGAGTGGGAGTATTATGACAACGAATTGCTGACACCCGCAGACTTTAGAGCACGGGGCGGCGATCCGGTTGAGGGACGAATGCTAAAAAGCGTGCCCACTGATTTGAAAAAAAGCGTCGTATCCGCAAATCCGAAAAAGGAAGGTGCGGCTACCTTTCGCCTGCTGATCAATGTTCCCGAGAGTGGCATATACGGACTTCGCGCCAAAAAGGTACGGATAGCCAGCCGTTTTTTCGTAAATGGGGTTGATTTGGGCGGGAGCGGGAAGCCGGCGCTTTCCGCCGAGGAATTTGTGCCGAGCAATAAGCCGTATTACCAAACCTTTCAGCTCGACAAAGGAATCGCGGAAATCATTGTGCATACGGCAAATTATAATCTGCTGGGCGGAGGGATTGTACAGGCTCCGGAATTCGGGCTGGCCGAGGAATTAGGCAAGCGCATTGACAGCGCAAGACTGGCTGACGTGGCTATAATAGCGATGCTGATTACGTTTGGCCTTTATTTTGCAGGCATGTTCAGGCAGTGGGGTAAGGAACGGTACTTCATGCATTTTTGCCTATTTTGCCTATCTACGGGGTTGTTTGTCAGTATCGACAATGAAATTGTAGCGCTAACCATTTTTCCGCAACTGCCGTTTCCTTATTTGCAGAGGCTGTTATTCGTGCTGCCTTTCCTTTGCTTTTATTTCTTTGCCGCTTATGTCCATACCTATTTGGATGAAGCCGATGCCATCTTGTTCAAGAGGCTGCGGGTTGGAGTGTTTGCGTTTTTGGTTGTGCTGCTTTTTTTGCCTAATGCTTATTTGCCCTCGCTATCGCCGATTGCCCTTGTGATGCAGCTTTTTATATTAATTCTTATTATAAGAGCGATTTTTCGCGGGCGCCAAAAAGACATTCGTGGCAGCCGGCATTTGCTGCTGGGCTTTTTTTTCCTGATGGTGTGGTTTATATTTGGACAATCGAGGTATCTGTTTGCGCTGGATAACCCCTATTTTATGATTGTAACGCCGTTGTTGCTTCTGCTGTCGCAGGCTATGCTGATTTCCGACAGGCTGCAGGACAATTTTTTGCGCAGTGAACAGCTTTCCGAAAAGCTGCTGCAATATGACCGCCAGAAGGATGAGTTTTTGGCCAAAACGTCGCACGAGCTGCGCACGCCGCTGCACGGCATTGTTAATTTATCCCAGTCGCTGCTGGACAACGCGGAGCAGCCCCTGCAGGAGAAGCATCGCGAAAATATTCGTCTTCTCCATCTGATGGGACGAAGATTGTCCGGCCTTGTCAACGATATTCTGGACATGAATCGGATCAGACACGGACAGTTCGTTATTCAACCTTCCTCCGTCAACGTAGGGACATCGCTTCATTTTGTGATGGAGACATTGTCAATTGTGCCGATTAACCGAGAGGTGCGGCTTATCAACGAGCTGCCTTCGGAGCTGCCGCTTGTTTATGCCGACGAAAACCGGCTGAAGCAAATTTTGCACAACCTGATCGAAAACGGCCTGAAATTTACGAAGCAAGGAACGGTCAGCATAACTGCGGAATGCAGAGATGGAAGGGTGGCAATCTCTGTTACGGATACTGGTCCGGGCATACCGGTGGAAGAACTTGAGCACATTCTTCAGCCCTTCGGGCGGCAATACGGGGAAGCAGGGCAGGATGAGGTTCCGGAGGGCCTTGGACTGGGCTTGAGCATTTCCAAGCAGTTGATCGAAATGCAGGGCGGACAACTGGAGGTAGACTCCGAGGTAGGCCGCGGCTCAAGGTTTACGTTTACGCTTCCGCTGGATGCAAAAGCGGAGGTGGCGCCGACCAGGGCGGAGGTGGAGGGAGAAGACTCGCTGGCTGAGCACAGGGATCGGATTTCCGGCAAGCTGCAATCCGCTCCGGGCGGTCTATTCCATATTTTGATTGTGGATGATGAGCTTTCTAACATGAAGGTGCTGATCGACGTTGTGTCCGCAATGGGTTATTCTTATGACGCGGTAGGTTCCGGCGAGGAAGCGCTGGATGTGCTGCAGAGCGGCCGCATGCCGGATCTGGTTTTGCTGGACTTGATGCTGACGGGCATTTCCGGGGTTGAGGTATGCCGCCGGATCCGGCTGACGCAGGGGATGGCGGAGTTGCCCGTGCTAATGCTTACCGCCTCTGGAAGAACCGGCGATATGGTAGCGACATTCGAGGCAGGCGCCAACGATATTTTGCAGAAGCCGTTTGAGCTGGCGGAGTTAAAGGCCAGAATGCAGTCTCTAATCAAGATGAAGGATTCCTCCGAGCAGGCCGTCCGAAAGGAAATGGATTTTTTGCAGGCCCAGATTACTCCTCATTTTCTGTACAACAGCCTGAATAGTCTAGTAGGATTGAGTTATACCGATACAATAAAGCTTAGGGAAACTATTTATCATTTAACGACCTATCTTCGCTCCAAATTCACCTTTGTGTTCCATAGCGAGCGAATAGCCTTTGAGCGCGAGCTGGAGCTGGTTCAGGCTTATGTGGCTATTGAAAGCTTACGTTTTGGAGACAGGTTGCGAATTGTCTACGATCTGGACGACAAAATTGAATGTTTGATTCCTCCGCTGACGCTTCAGCCTATTGTGGAAAACGCTGTGCGGCACGGCATCGGGCCGAAGCCGGAAGGCGGAACGTTGAGGATTACCGCGCGCCGGCATAATGGAGCCGTTCAAATTGTAGTGGAGGACGATGGAGTAGGGATGAGCATGCAGCAGATGGAAACGCTGGAGCAGGATAGGGCTTCGGGTATCGGTTTTCGCAATGTAAACCGGCGTTTGCAAATGCTGTACAACTTGAAGCTTGAAATCAACAGCGTACAAGGGAAAGGCACCCGTGTTATGCTTCTAGTACCGGAGGTAAGCGATGCTGAAAGTCATGCTGATCGACGATGAAAAAATTGCACTGGATGTTATGGAAATTTTGTTGAATGAGATTGGGGGCGTTCAAGTCATAAGCAAATGCCAGCTTGCATCGGAGGCTCTGGCGTCTGCGGAAAAATTGCAGCCGGATATTATTTTTCTGGATATTGAAATGCCGGGTATGAACGGGCTTGATGCGGGCAAACAATTATCCGCTCTTTGTCCGGATGCCGAAATTGTATTCGTAACTGCGTATCATCAATATGCGGTGCAGGCCTTCGACGCTCGCGCGATTGACTATTTGCTAAAGCCGGTCTCCAGGGAAAGGCTGTCGGAAACGCTGCAGCGTTATGCCCGCCTGAGATTAAGACATAACGAGGTTGAGGGGACAATTTCTCGGAAAACGTCAGAGGTGAAAGGCAAGCTCCAATTAAAAGTGCTGGGCAGCCTGGAGCTGTACGACAAAAACGGAAAGCTGATGACCTGGCGAACCAAAAAAACAAAGGAGCTGTTTGCTTATTTGTGGCTGCATAACGGAAAGCCGGTTCATCGTTATCATCTGATGGACGAGCTATGGCCCAATATCGACAGCGAAAAGGCGCAGGCTTTGTTTCATACGACCTTGTATAGCTTGCGGAATATACTGAAGTCGGAAGGTTTTTTTGGCAAAGTGGAATTTGGGGATGAACGCTACTGGATGAACACGGATTGGATCAGCAGCGATTTTGAACGGATTGAGGAACTGCTCGATAGAGCCGGCGATCACGCCGGAGAACAACAGATCGAGGAAATGCTGGCTCTGTACAGGGGAGATTTGCTGGAGATGGAGTATTACCAATGGGCCGATGCCAAAAGGCAGGCGCTTCGGTTTAAATATATTCGTTTTCTGGAAAAGAGGCTGTTGGAGGCCAAGGGTGATAGTAAGCATATTTTGCAAAGCCGGCTGCAGCAGCTGGAGCAGCTATAAAAGTTTTTTATGCAGGCTTTTCGGGCGTGTTCAAATTCTGCTCCACTGGCAGTTTCAAACAGGCCCCAGGCCAAAATGGATTTGGCCTGACCTTATGCCTGCATGCTTGAGGGGAATCAGGGCTGATTTTCAGGTTTATTATGATCTGTTTCCGCAGGGGGCGAGGTTTGATCGGCTGTACCAGGCTGCGCTTCGTTTGTCTGGGGAGCACGCTTCTCCTTGGGAATCGGCTTTTTAGCCATCTCTGCCTCAAAGCAAGTCTGCAATTCTTCCCTTTTTTTGGGGTTTTCGAGTCCTTTGATTTTGTCCTTCAGGACATGTTCGAGGAATGACTCCCAGGTTTGCGGAACCTTCTGCGAACGGAAAAAACGGATATTATTTTTAATGAGCCGCCTCTCCTTGGAATTGGAGAAGGTGTCCTTATATCGCGTGACGTATGAGAAGTCGAGCTGCTGATAGACAGCGCGGAAAATATCCGCCGTCATTCGTGCGTCATCCAGCGCGCGGTGCGCCGAACCGTCGCTGCTTAGTCCAAGATCGGTTAAAGCCGCTTCGACGCTGACGTCGTTTGTCAGCCCCTTGCAGCGCAAAAAACCTTTTAACAAATCGTAATAATCGTTGTTTAGCCAAAAGCTGTCATCCAGCTTGTGCATCCTCGTATCCAGCACAATCCGCTTCAAGTCCTCTCCGCCCCAAGCTACAAGCATCAGCTGTTCGCTCCGTCCGAGCCATTCCAGAAAACGGCCAATGACCTTGGGGAAACGATGGGCAGTATCAATCGACTCCTGGGGGATGCCGGTTTTTTTTTGAATAAAGCTGTTTAGTTTTGCAAAATAAACCGGTTTGACGAACTCCGTAAATTCGTCCACGGGCTCCAAATCCTTGTTTAATCGGACCGCGCCAATTTCGATGACCTCCATCGGCAGCTCGCTGGCAAACTTGCGGCCGTTAAATTCAATGTCCAAAATAATATAATCCAAATGAGCAACCTCCGATTTCGTAAACTCCATTTATTTATTCTATCAGATGTCGACCCGCTTTGCTCATTCTCCACAAAATCGCTATACTATATAAGTTGAACAAAAGAGTCTCAGCGGTGTGGGCCGGCGTGAGGCAACAGCATACCTGGGCAGATTAAGCTTACAAATTTGTAAGATTACCGAAAGGGAAATCGATAGAGGAAATATTCCCCTCTTTTTATACTGACATATGTAGAAGCATAATAGAATAGTTATCGTCTGCAACTTAATACATACGGGAGTGGAAAAATGGAACAGTTTATTTTGATTTTGAAGTATTTGCTATTGGGCATCATTCAGGGCGTTACCGAGCCGATCCCCGTGTCATCAAGCGGCCATTTGATTATTGCGCAGCAATTGATGGGGATTGAGCACAGGGGGCTGGCGTTTGAAGTGTTTTTGAATACCGCCTCTTTGATTGCGATTTTGTTTATTTACAGAGAGATGCTGTTGAAGCTTGCGGTGAACGGCTGCAAATTTATGACAACTCGCAAAAGTGAATACAAGTCGGACTTTATGTTTATCGTTTATATCGTTGTTGGCACGATTCCGGCAGGCATACTCGGGGTTTTGTTCAAGGATCAGATCGAATCTGTTTTTTCATCGGCCAAAATGGTGGGGCTTACGCTTCTGATTACCGGCGCGGCGCTCTGGCTGATTCGCAACCTTAGAGGGGTGAAGAGGGAAGGGGACCTGAAGCTCAAGGACGCCATACTTGTCGGTTTGGCTCAGGCAGTGGCGCTGATTCCGGGCATCAGCCGCTCCGGCGCAACCGTTATTGCTTCGATAGCGGTAGGGATGAAGCAGGAGACCGCATTGCGCTTTTCCTTTATGCTCTACATTCCAATCAGCCTTGGCGGGCTGCTGGTAGGCGCTTCCGACCTTGCGTCCGATCCCGAGATGTCCACGCTTTGGCTGCCTTATGCTATTGCGTTTATCGCTACGCTCATTCTGACTTATTTGTCCATGAAATGGCTGATGAATATTATGGCCAAGGGTAATTTGGGTTATTTCGCTTATTATTGCTTTGCTGCGGGAATTTTGCTGCTGGTATTGCTGTAAGAGTTTTTTGGCCCGGCAAGGTCTTTCCCGTTTCCTATAAAGAGATAAAACCCTTCGAGCTCTTATTTCCATAAGAGCTTGAAGGGTTTTTAGCGTACAGCTTTGCATAAAGCAACATCGCGACAGCGCCTTCATTTTTGTTAACACAAACGGTACAGCATCCTATCTGCCATTGATGAAAAGGTTATGGAGTGCCGCTTACGCTGCTTCCGCTTTTGTTCAGCGTATATTGCAGCACTTCTCCGCTCCAGAAATGGAATTTCAGAATGACGGTGCCGTCATGCACCTCATTAAAAAATTCCTGCTTCAGCAAGATTTGATTGCTGGCGTAAACCGGTTCGAATGTTCTTGCAAATTCCTTATAAGATGTCCAGTTTTGCGGGCCGGCATTGCCTCCGTAGGAGTAGTTGGCCTCCATGGTTGCCAGCTGGTCGCCATTAAAGGATGCCGGTATAGCAAAGCTGCCCGTGCTGCCCCAAGCAGCAGACAAGGTTGGCGTGTTGTACAGGATAACATTGAAGGTCCAGTCTGCCCCTTTGCTGAAGCTGGCTTTGATGGCTGTTTTGCTGCCAAGCGCGGCTGAGGAGGTCAAGCTGCTCAATAACCCGGCTTTAAGCGTCAGCGTACCGGAGCTGAAGGTGTAATCGGTGCCGGCATTCAGATTGACGCCTCCGATGGAGAGATTAAGAAGAGCATTACCCGGCTCGTTAAGCTCCAGCGCGATAGGCTTGTCCGTGACAGGCTGCCCCTGTTTGACAAAAACCAGATCGGTGGCGGCTGTTGCCGAACGCCCGCTCCAGCTGGCCTCCATCATGTCAAACAGCTGCTGATCCTTCCACTGATAAGTCGTCCGGTTAAAATGCTGCCCGTTGTCCCAAAGCATATGGGTCAGCCCCTTGAGCTGGGCGTAATGTATCATATATTCAAAAAACTTAAGCTTTTCGCCTTGCTCAATGGTGCCGGTATGCTGGTCAAAGCCCAGCAGTCCAAATTCCCCGATTACAACGGGAATGCCGCGCGCGGTAAAGGTGTTGTAGATGCGGTCGAAGGAAGAGACGATATCATTGCGGGTTGTCGCGTCAAATTTAGTAAACCCGGCAATATTGACGCTAAACGGCCAAAATCCGTAATAATGGATTGTTGCAATCAGGTTGGGGTCGTTAAGTCCGATGATGGAAGTGTATAAAGCATCGAGATGATGCTGCTCGGAGGAGGTATGCATGGTGGGCAGCACAAGCGGGCGAGTAGCATTGTTTCCGCCGGATGTACGAACAATATCGTAGAAGGATTCGTTCAGCGTATTCAGCATTTCCTGCTCGCCGGCTATGCCGGGACTGCTGAATTGCGGCTCGTTCACACTTTCGAACATAAGCTTGCTGGAGTGGTTTTTGAAGCGGTCGGCCAGCTGCTCCCATATGGCGTTAAACCGCTCAAGCACCTGTGTTCTCTGATAACCCATGTTGTTAACCCATCTCCAGGAGTCATGGTGAATATTGAGCATGACATACAAATCCTCGTCGAGCGCCCAATCAACCACCTCCTGAATCCGGTTCAGATAAGCAGGTGTAATGGTGTAGCTTGGCCCCGCGCCGAGCTTGTGCTCCCAGGTGACGGGGATGCGAATGCTTTTAAACCCTTGGTTCGCAATTTGTTCAATTTGCTGCTTGGTGACAATAGGGTTGCCCCACGCCGTTTCGTTTTCGGCGGATGGATTGGATGTGCCCCCGAGCCCAACAGAATCAAAGCTGTTGCCCAAATTCCAGCCAGGCTGCATGTCATCAACATAGGCTTGCATGCTGCTGGCTGTTTGAACGGCGATGCCATTGTCTCCCTGAGGGGCGGGGGTGCTCCAACCGGATGCCAAGAGCGCTACAATCAGCAAAAACACAACGATGTACATCCTTTTTCTTGTTAGCTTCATCACTTTAACCTCCTTTATGGAATAGGTGTAAAAATAATGAAAGCGCTGTACAACCCAACAATACCATATAATTACAAAATAATCCATGCGATTTTTTATTTTGAATGATTAGTTTACTGGGCAGAATTTGATATTTAGAGCTTGGTAATTAGAGACTGGTATTTAGCTCTTGGTATTTAGAGATTGGTATTTAGAGTTTGTTATTAGAGCATGGTGTTTAAAGCTTGATACTTAGCAAGCATGTATGCCAAGTTCAGGAGCAATGGTTTGGAAATGTAGGAGCGGAGCCATGCTGATTGTAGAATTTATTTGTCGTCTGTTGGTCATTTATGACCGTTAGAGGCTGAAATTGCAGGATTTGCCTAGAGTAACGGTCATCCGCGTCCTTTAGCACTCCAAAGTGGCGAATACAGGCGTAATAATGGGGTTTTACGGACGCCAATGTCCTTTACAAACTGGAAATCCGTTAAAAGCTGCTCCTAAGGGTCAGCGATGTCCTTAGCAATGATTCCACTACAAGAGCCACTACAAAGTCCCCTACTGCACAACAAGCACTGACCTGCACAACAAGCATCGACAAACACTGATAAGCTCTGATTTCCAGTTTGAGTCTTTCTAGAATGGTTCCTTTAGTCGTGAAGCAATTGCCGAAAATAGAAATCGGGTTTACAATTAAGCTTATGTTTTGTAAGCAGCTACTAGAAAGGGAGTAATTATCATCATGAATTCCGCATCTTTATCGCAATCTGCGCCAACGCGCTCGCGCAGGTTGTTCCTTGCCGCTGTGCTGGGGTCGCTTGCGGCGATCGGGCCGCTGAGCATCGATATGTATTTACCGGCGCTGCCTGCGCTTGCAGAGGAGCTGCAAACCTCGGCAAGCTTGACGCAGCTTAGCCTGACCGCATTTTTGCTTGGCATAGCGCTTGGCCAATTAATCGTTGGTCCGATCAGCGATGTGCGCGGCAGACGTTATCCGCTCATTTTTGGCGTTGTAGCTTATACGCTGGTTTCCTTTCTTTGCGTCATTGCCCCTAGCATCTGGACGTTTGTGCTGCTCCGGCTTGGGCAGGGGCTGGCAGGCGCGGCGGCAATTGTGGTGGCCAGAGCCAGCGTCAGAGATTTATATTCCGGCGTAGAGCTGACCCGTTTTTTAGCGCTGCTAATGCTGGTTAACGGCGCGGCGCCGATTTTTGCGCCAATTATCGGCGCAAATATTTTGACCGTGACCTCTTGGCGGGGCGTATTTGCGGTGCTGGGCTTTTTGGGCGTCCTTATGCTTGTTGCCGTAATGTTCGGCTTAAAAGAAACACTGCCCCCGGAGCGACGCTCGAAGGGCGGCATGGGCAATATGCTCATGAGCTACAAAAAACTGCTTGGCAATCGTACATTTGTTGGATATGCGCTAACGCAAGGCTTTATGATGGCGTCGATGTTTGCGTATATATCGGGGTCTACCTTTGTTCTTCAGCAGCTGTTTGGCGTGTCTCCCAAAATGTTTAGCCTTATTTTTGGCCTGAACGGCCTTGGTCTTATTATTGCTACCCAGATAGCAGGCAGATTGGCGGGCCGGATTGAAGCCCGGCGCATGCTCGGCTTTGGCCTTTCGATAGCTGCTGCGGGTGCACTGCTGCTGATGGCTTCCGCTTTGATGAAGCTTGGTCTGGCTTTTGTCATCCCCGCCTTTTTCCTTGTCGTATCCAGTATTGGCGTAATCTCTACAACAACAACCTCGCTATCGCTTCAGGACCAGGGCAAATCGGCGGGAAGCGCATCGGCGCTGCTGGGCATGCTTTCATTTATTTTTGGCGGAGTAGCCGCTCCGCTGGTTGGACTTGGCGGCGAAACAACCGCCGTTCCGCTGGCAGCCGTCATGCTGCTTATGGTCGCCTTGGCTGTTGTCAGCTTTATTTTGCTGACGGGCCAGCGCAAAAAAGCGGCCTGACGTCTGGCATTGGCGCGGTAGCTCAAAAAGTCCGCTTCTCATTACGAAACATGCCTAGCAGCATGGTCAGCGGCGAATATGGGCTTCAGCCGAAATAAGCGTATGCTTCCGAAGTATGTTTCTTCCAGAAACATTTGAGTTGCTCACTTAGCTGCCACTAAGCTCCGCTACTCCGTTTCTAGCTTCATCCCATCTTCTTGGCACTGAAAACCGGACTTTTTGAGCCTATATTGGAAAGGTGACGCGCCAAGCGTGGGCAGCATCGCGCCAATCCCCCGTTTCCAAGTCGAAAAGACAGCCGACTTCTGCTTATGAGGTGAGGCAAGAGGTGAGGCAAGGAGCATATATTCAACGATTCACCGGAACAAAAAAGCAGGCGTTCCCTGAGAGGGGCCGCCTGCTTTTATACTAAAACGTGGTCCTCCTTAACGTGATTCTCCTTCATTTTCATGGATAGCGGCGACCGAAAGTCATGGAGATTTGTACGATGAATCGTACAAACGCATAAGGATCATTATCGGTGCGCGCAGTTTTGGACGAGAATGTACGTCCCCCTCATCTTCATAGATGGCGTTGGGACAGTTATGAGAGATTTGTTTGAAGTACGGGATTAGGCGCAGCGGCATCAAGGCCAAGTGTCAAAGCCGCACACTAAAGCCACACACTAAAACTGAGCACCTAGGCTGCTGGCTTTAACGCTTTATTGGACCGGATTGGCGTAGGCGACGTATACAGTAAATTCATTGCTTTTGTAGACACAATCGCTTTCGCTGAAGCCGGCTTCGTCAAGCCACCTTAGCTGGTCTCGCAAACCGGCGTTAATATCCTGCTTGCGACGCTCCAGGGAAGACACCAGAGCCGATTCCGGCAAGCCGCTCCTGCGGACGGAATCTATCCACGCCCGGCGATAAATTTGATCCCAGCTATCCGATGGCGCTGCCGTCTGGTCGGCATTCATGAACAAACCGCCGGGCGCGAGCCAGCCCCGGATTTTTGCGAACAACGCCCGTTTCTGCTCATGGGACAGATGATGGATGGAAAGGGCGGAGACGACGGCGTCAAAAGGTTCGGCAAAATCATAGTTGGTGTAATCTGCTGCGATATAGGTGACTCGGCTATCGTCCTGAAAGCGGGATTTGGCTTTTTGCAGCATTTCTTCACTGAAGTCGATTAATGTCATTGAAGCGTCAGGATATTTTTCCAGCAGCATGGCGGACAACAGCCCGGTGCCGGCTCCCAGATCCAGCAAACGCGGCTTTTCCTTTTTAATAGCGGTCCAGCCAACCGCCGCTCCATAAAACTCGTCAAAACAGGGAATCAGCCCGCGACGCTCGACATCATAATTTGCAGCAGCCTTATCGAATTGAAATTTAACGCCATGTTCAGACATGAACGACCGCCTCCTTGTTTAAGATACATCAAGCATAAATGTCATTAAGTCTGTATGGAAATATATAAAAAGAATATCATTTATAGTTTTAATCTATAAGAAGGCCGCCGATCTTGCGGGTTGGAAGGTTTCCTTTTTGATTGGAAGGTTTCCTTTTTGTATAGTCGGGAAGTTGATCTCTTCAAGGGTCGCATTGCCTTTCGTCTTGTGTTATGTTGAAGAAAGCAGTGCAAACCATTGAAGGAGTGAGCCCATGAGCAGCGTGAACAAGGAAAACTGGATTCTTCATTCTGTTATTTTCAGCTTGAAGCATGAGAAGGGATCGGAGGCCGAGCAGCGCTTTTTGGCGGATGGCGAGGCGATTCTGACCTCTATACCGGTGGTGAAGGCATTTAAAGTGTACAAGCAGGTCAGCGCAAAAAATGATTACGACTTCGGATTTTCGATGGAATTTGCCAATCAGGACGAATATGAAGCCTACAATGCCCATCCGCTGCATGAGCAGTTTGTGAGCGAGCGCTGGCAGACTGAAGTGGAGAAGTTTCTTGAAATCGATTACCAGCTCCGCTAAGACGTGTTTGCAAACGCATTCGGGGCGATTGCCGGATTCCCCAAAAACGACTATAATGGCAAGAGAATAACATACATTTTCAAACCTAAACGCACCAAAGGGGAGATGGACGCACGTGAAAAAAATAAAGATTTTGCAAAGTATGGCGGAAGCCGGAGTAGTAGCTGTCCTGCGGGCGGACTCGCCTGAGGAAGTAGCGGAAATGGCAAGACGAGCCGTCAAAGGCGGCATTAAGGTTATCGAAATTACGATGACGGTGCCATTTGCCTTGAAGGCGATTGAGCAATTGTCCAGGGAATATTCAAGCGACGCGCCGCCTGAAAGCGACAACTATGCCATTATCGGTGTAGGAACGGTGCTGGACCCTGAAACGGCACGGGCGGCTATTTTGGCTGGCGCTGAGTTTGTTGTGGCTCCTTCCCTGAATCCGGAAACGGTCAAGCTGTGTAACCGCTATGCCGTTCCGATGCTGCCGGGCACGATGACGATTCTGGACATTCAAACCGCGCTGGAGCTGGGCGCAGACATCGTCAAGCTGTTCCCTGGCAATCTTTATTCACCAAGCGTTATTCCATCCATCAAGGGACCGCTCCCCCAAGCCAACATCATGCCGACGGGCGGCGTGTCTCTGGACAATTTGAAGGATTGGATCAAAGCCGGAGCAGTAGCGGTGGGCATTGGCTCCGACCTGACCAAAGACGCTGTAAAAACGGGTGATTTTTCCCTTATCGAGAAAAAGGCGGCAGCGTACATGGCTGCCTATCGCGAAGCCAAAGGTATGTAAATCGTCTGGAATTGAACGGCGCCCCCAAGCGGAGGGCGCTTTTTGTTTAAGGCAGGAAGCTGGCGGGAAGTGCATTGGACTTGGATGAAAGCGTTGCGCAAAGTCTTGATTCCTGCCCCGTTTTCCGTTATAAAGGATAGGGTAAGGGTTGTTGATCTGGATTACTTTTTTGAGGCTAAGTGTACATTTGAAAAAAGGAGTCGTTGCGGCAATGGAATATCGGATCGAAAAGGATACGATGGGTGAAATCAAGGTTCCAGCAGACAAGCTATGGGGCGCTCAAACGCAGCGCAGCCTGCAAAACTTCAAAATCGGCGGCGAACGCATGCCAATCGAAGTTGTATATGGAATGGCTATTATCAAAAAAGCTTCCGCCCTTGCCAACAGCAAGCTTGGCGTGCTTGACGCTGATAAAGCAAGCGTTATTGCCGAAGCGGTCGACGAGATTTTGAGCGGCAAGTGGGACGAGCATTTTCCGCTTGTTGTATGGCAGACAGGCAGCGGCACGCAAACCAACATGAACGTAAACGAAGTGGTGGCCAACCGCGCCAACCAGCTGCTCTCCGAACGCGGCAGCTCCGTTCGTATTCATCCCAATGACGATGTCAATCGCTCGCAAAGCTCCAACGATACCTTTCCTGCAGCCATGCATATCGCGGGCGTTATTGCCGTCGAGGACCGGTTGATTCCGGCGCTGGACGTGCTGAACCGTACCCTGCATGAAAAAGCGGAAAAATTCAATGATCTGGTCAAAATCGGGCGAACTCACCTTCAGGACGCCACTCCCATTACGCTGGGTCAGGAAATTAGCGGCTGGTACTCGATGCTGGACAAAACGCGGGCTATGCTGATTCAAAGCGTAGATACGATGCGCGAGCTGGCGCTGGGCGGCACCGCGGTAGGCACGGGCCTGAACGCCCATCCCGACTATGCGGTGGCGGTAGCGGAGGAAGTAACGGCGCTTACGGGCAAAACCTTCGTAACGGCGGCCAACAAATTCCATTCCTTGACCAGCCACGACCAAATCGTCTACACGCATGGCGCGATCAAAGCGCTGGCGGCGGACCTGATGAAAATCGCAAACGATGTCCGCTGGCTGGCAAGCGGCCCTCGCTGCGGCATTGGCGAAATCGTCATTCCGGAAAATGAGCCGGGCAGCTCCATTATGCCGGGCAAGGTCAACCCGACGCAAAGCGAAGCGCTGACCATGGCGGTTTGCCAGGTCATCGGCAATGATACCGCAATCGGCATTGCGGCGAGCCAGGGCAATTTCGAGCTGAACGTATTTAAGCCGGTCATTATGTATAACTTCCTGCAATCGCTGGCATTGATGGCGGACGCCATGTTATCGTTCAACGACAATTGCGCCGTCGGTATCGAGCCTAATGAAGCCGCGATCAAGCGAAACCTGGACCAGTCTCTCATGCTGGTAACGGCGCTGAATCCGCATATCGGCTACGAAAATGCGGCGGCCATCGCCAAAAACGCCCACAAGCAAGGCCTGACGCTTAAAGAATCTGCAATTGCAAGCGGCCTTCTGACCGCCGAGCAATTCGACGAATACGTTAAGCCTGAAAACATGATCGGCAAACGCAAATAAGCAGCAAAATAGATATGGCAACCGCCTTTGAAAAATGCATTTGCTGCTAGTTTATGCACAGCACCCCCCGTCGCTATGGACGGGGGGTGCTGTTGTATCTGTAGCTGGTACTGCACCTGTTCTTGCAGTTGCTTCTGTTGCGGTTACCGCTGCCATTTCATTACTGTTGCCCGCCGCCATCGTTATTGTTTTACACTAGCGGCTGCCGAGGAAGCTGTCTAATCAGCCCCGAACTGCGCTGTAGTCCCCATGGCATGTGCTTCTCACTCGTTTTCGTTTCATGCATAATAGATGAATAGGTAAGTCAGAGTGTCGATTAGCGACCCGGATCATTCATAACTGCAGGATGATTCTCATGTAGCGATGGGCTTCGGGTTGATGGAGGGATACAGAGCCGTGTCAGACTATACGTATTATTTGCCGGTTGCGGTTCACCAGCTAACAGGAGACAACCTGCCATTGATGGCAGAATACGAAGGGGGCAACAATCAGGTCATCTTGATCGTAACGGATGGCTGGAGCCGAGTTATGTTGCGTGGAGCAGAGCAGAAGCTTGTCAGAAGCAGTGTGTTATGCTGCGACAGATACCAACATCTTTGTTGGCTTGAGGCGAAATCTTTTAGAGCGATTGCAATTGAATATCAGGCAATGACGCTTGATGGGAGGCCGCCTTCTCCGGTGGCAATACCTATTCTGCCGCTGGCAGGTTCGCAGGAAATGATAATGCTTGGCCAGCAGTTGGAGACGGCATGGAAAGAACGGCAGAATAAACCCCTGGATCCACAACGCCTATTGTTGGAGCTGCTGACCAGGCTGCATGAGGAGCGCCAAGATGGAGGCATGCCCAATACCGTGCCCTGGCTGACTCGCGCACTGGATCTATTGCATCGCCGCTGCTTTGAAGAATGGACGCGCGAAAGTTTGGCGGACTATATCGGCGTCAGCCCCGAGCATTTTTCAAGAGTATTCCGCAAGGAAACCGGCAGCACCTTTACCGTTTATCATAACCTGCTCCGCATCAGGGAGGCGCAGCTTAGGCTGCTGATGGGACAAGCCCATAATCTGCATGAGCTTGCCCGCCAGGTCGGTTACAAGGACAGTTATTATTTTAGCAAAAAATTCAAAAGCATCATCGGTTTGGCTCCGTCTCTTTATATGCGAAAGCCTCGTGTTATTGTTTCTTCCAACTATAATTATACGGAAATGCTGATGGAGTTGGGCGTTGCTCCTGTGCTTGGCGCATATGCGCCATGGTCTCGTCACTCCAAATCAGCGGCAAAAAATGAAGAATGGGAGTTGCATTGGTCGGCGGGATGCGGTACTTATGAGCAGCTTGAGCAATGCAAGCCCGATGTCATACTTGGCTATGAGCAATTGGCAGAGGATAAACGTCTATACCGCTACGGAGCTGTTGCGGCTATACCATTGCTTACTCTATCCTGGCGCGAGCAGTTCCGCATCATTGCAAGTATAGCCGACCGAAGGGAGCGGGCGGAAGAGCGGCTAGAAGCTTACAACCGAAGAGCAGCCGAAGCAAATGCTTTATTAGACAAGCAGGGTATCGCCAGAGGCACGGCGGCAGTATGGGAAATCTATTCCGACGTTGCTTATGTATTTGATGAAACCTACGGCCGCGGGGCGCAGGTTTTGTACGGCGATTTGGGATTTTGCAAACCAGCAGAGCTTGTACAGCAAGGCTTGGAGAAAAAGGGCTTTTTGGGTTTTCCGATTTCCGCAGTGGCAGATCTCGACTGCGATTATCTATTTATCGTCGCGATGAAGGATTCCATGGAGGCAACAAAGCTGTTCCAATCCTCTGCCTGGGGTCGGCTGAAGGCGGCTCATCGGGGAAGAGTGTACATCATTAACGATTTTGAACTATTTTATGGATATGATCCTGCATCCACGGAGCTTCAACTGCAACGTTTGCTTGATAGCCTTACATCATAAAAGGACATGCCTGCAAGTCACAGAATGACATTCCCCTGAGCCGGATAAAGCAGTAAAGTAATGTGATGATAATGATTATCATTATAAAAGACGTGAGAGGGGAAGCGGATTATGAAAACTGAACAACCAAAATGGAGGATAATGTCGCTGCTGCTGGCAGTACTGCTTGTAGCCGTTTTGGCTGCAGCCTGCGGCAAAGCCGATCAAAATAAAGACTCAGGGGAAGGAAACCCTGATGAGGCAACGCAAGGAGATGCGGCAGAGACATCCGGCACCAAAATAGTTTCGACCGCATTTGGAGATATTGAAGTGCCAATAGCTGCGAAACGGATCGTAGCCGACGATTATTTGGGCACTCTCATTGCGCTGGATGCTATCCCGGTTGGCACACCGGGCCTTCACCTCAAAAACCCCTACTACATAGAGGCGCTTGAGGGAGTGGAGGATATTGGCGATTACGGCAATGCCTCTTCTGAAAAAATTATCGCTTTGCAGCCTGATTTAATTATTACGGCTACCAATGATGATGCTCGATTTCAGCAAATGAACAAAATTGCTCCAACGATTGCAATTCCATACGGCGAGCTGAAAAATGCCCATGAAGAGCTTTCTTATTTTGGAGAGCTTCTGGGATTGAAAGCTAAGGCCGACGAATGGCTGAGCGATTATGACAAACGGATTGCTGCAGCCAAAGCAAGAGTGGATGCGGCAATTCCAGCCAACGCTTCCTTTACAATCTTTGAGTGGTCGGACAAGGCAGCCTGGGTATATGGCGACAATTTTGGACGCGGCGGCCAGCCTGTTTATCAGGCGTTAGGACGTGCTCCGAAGGCAGAGGTAGCCGACGAAATCATGGAAAAACAATGGAAGGAATTATCAATGGAGATTTTGCCGGAATATGCAGGCGACTACCTTGTTGTGACTGTTAGCTCAACTAGCGAGTGGAATCTGCAGAAATTTAAAGAAAATCCGATTTGGGGCTCTCTTGAGGCTGTTAAACAGGACCGAATCTATATTTGGCCGGAGGAGAGAAGCTGGTACTACGACCCCATCGCTGTGCTTGCCCAGACAGAGGAGCTTGCGAACTGGCTAGCTCCTTGAGCCTAATGCGTATCATGAAAAAATAACCATTTACAAAACTCCGGGCTGCTGCGAAAATGATGGATGGAATAATAACCTGCAGCCGGGAGAGAGCACCATGGTATATGTGGCAAGCCTGTTGTTTTTAATTACGATTATATTTGTCATTTGGCAGCCCAGAGGACTTGGCATCGGCTGGACGGCAGCCGGAGGGGGCCTTCTGGCGCTTGCGTTTCAGGTCGTTTCCCTGCAGGACGTCTGGACGGTGACCGGCATTGTGTGGAATGCCACATTAGTATTTATCGCCGTTGTTTTGATTTCGCTCATCCTGGATGATATCGGCTTTTTCGAATGGGCCGCGCTGCATATGGCAAGATTGGCCGGAGGCAGCGGCAAGCTTATGTTTCTGTATATGATCGTGCTGGGAGCAGCCGTGTCGGCCTTCTTCACCAATGACGGAGGCGCATTGATTCTGACGCCGATCGTGCTGGCGATGGTCCGGGCGCTGAAGTTTCCCCAAGCGATGATATTGCCCTTTATTATGGCATCGGGGTTTATTGCCGATTCCACCTCGCTGCCGCTTGTCGTCAGCAATCTCGTCAATATCGTGTCGGCGGATTATTTTGGCATCAACTTTATTCAATACGGCAGCCGGATGATCGTTATCGGTATCGTTTCCCTGGGGGCGAGCCTGCTGTTTTTGTATCTGTTGTTCCGAAAGGATATCCCTGCCCGCTACGAGCTGGATACGTTGGGCAAACCCGCCGACGCTATCAAGGACAAAAGACTGTTCAAGCTTTCATGGGTTGTGCTTGCTGTTTTGCTGGCTGCCTATCTGATAAGCGGCTTTATTCACATTCCCGTATCGCTTGTAGCTGGCCCGATCGCCTTGATTTTTCTGATGCTGGCCCGCGCTAGCGGCACAATCGACACCGAAAAGCTGGTCAAGGGCGCGCCCTGGTCCATTGTTATTTTTTCCATCGGGATGTACGTAGTCGTTTATGGCCTGAGAAATGCGGGGCTGACGGATGCGCTGGGAACGCTGATTGGCCGGATGGCGGAGCAAGGCTTGTTTGCGGCTACAATCGGCATGGGTTTTCTGGCAGCCTTGTTATCCTCTCTAATGAACAATTTGCCTACCGTTATGATTAACGCGCTTGCCATAGACGGCATTGGAGCGCACGGCGCCATCAAGGAGGCGCTTATTTATGCCAACGTGATTGGCAGCGATCTTGGTCCCAAAATAACGCCAATCGGCTCGCTGGCTACGCTGCTCTGGCTTCATGTTTTGTCGCGGAAGGGCGTCAAAATCGGCTGGGGCTATTATTTCCGCATCGGTATTTTGCTGACCGTGCCGACCTTGCTGGTTACTCTTGTTGGACTTTATTTGTGGCTGCTGCTTATTACGTAAGAGGCAGCCTATTTTTCAGCTTTATATGCTTTTAACATTTGAAAAATGAGGTGTGCGCCTAATGGGGAATCCTGTCCGTATAGAACTGAAGCCGCTGGAGATCAGCGATGCAGAGGCTATGCTGCAAATCAGAGTGGAAAACAAAGACATTATGAAGCCCTTTGAGCCTATTCGGGACGGGCGCTTTTGGACGCTGGAGGGCCAGAGGGAGCATATTGCCGCCGGCCTGGAGGCCATGAGGCTGGGGCAGAGCTTGCCGCTAGGCATATGGTTAACCGGGACGGGGACGCTGATCGGCAGAATCGAATTATCGGGCATTGCCCGCGGCCCTTTTCAAAACGCCAATCTGGGCTATTTCATTCATTACAAACATAGCGGCAAGGGATTAATGACCGAAGCGGTGTCCCGCTGCATTGAAATGGCATTTCGGGAGCTGGGGCTGCACCGCGTTCAAGCATCGGTTATGCCGGTCAACAAAGCCTCTGTCGCTGTTTTGGAAAAATGCGGCTTCAGGCAAGAAGGGCTTGCCCGCCGCTATTTGCATATTAACGGAAGCTGGGAGGATCATATCCTCTATGCCATTACTGATGATGCTTAAATATAATCCTCGACAATTCTTCGGATCTGGGCAACCGTACCTTCAATTTCTACGTTTTCAATGACATGCTCGCAGTTTTTTCGATAGGTGACCTCATCGCCGTAATGGCTTAGGTAGTTGTCGATAACGCCGTAGGACATGCCTTTGCTCTCCAGTCTTTCCTGCACCGTTTTTTTATCCGCGTACAGAAAAATCCGAATGGCTCTATCCCCGTATTTTTTAACAATGGCGTCGCTGCCCTCACGGTTTAATATCAGGTAAACATGATTGCCGGTGTCCAGCGCCGTTTCGAGATATCGTCTGCCGATTCCGTAATAATGACGATCGATGATAACATGCTCCGCAAAATAATCGTTTAGCAGCATAAGCTGGAATTGCTGCGGGCTGACATACCGGTAATCGCTGTCGGGATGCTCGATGCTCCGCGGCGGCCGATCGGTGCAGGAGGGCACATGCTGGATGCCGTCTCTGCCCTTAAGCGCTCTGTGGGCGGTCGTTTTGCGGCCAGAGCCTGCGGTGCCGGTAAAAATAAAGATATAGGGACGTTTGGTTGCCATGTCAGTCACGCTCCTTCCTTATTCTTTATATCGTCACATTACCCCGAATCTGTTAAAAACGGGAAAAGAGAGGAGGAGTGCTTGACGCGGCCTGTTTGTGATATGATGATCAAGGAGATAACATTATTTATAAAGTGGGTTTTTATGCATGCATTTACTGTCAATTGAGAATATAACCAAAAGCTATGGCGAAAAAATATTGTTCCGTGACGTTTCGTTTGGTGTTGAAGAAGGCGACAAAATCGGCATCATCGGCGTAAACGGCACGGGCAAATCTACGTTTCTGAAGGTAATTGCGGGCGTTGAGCCGCCGGATTCCGGCAATATTTCTGTCGCAGGCGGCGCCGTTATCCGGATGTTGTCCCAAGATCCCGTATTTGCGCCCGGCGAAACGGCGCTTCAGCATGTGCTGGGCGGAGACTCCCGGGAGCTGAAGGCGGTCCAGGCTTATTCCGCTGCGCTTGAGGCGCTGGAGCTGAATCCGGGCAGCGAGGAGCTGCAGCGCAGCTTGATTGCCGCTAACGCCAAGATGGACGAGCTTGATGCGTGGGGGCTTGAGAATGAAGCCAAAACCGCCTTGAGCAAGCTTGGCATTTCCGGTCATTACGATCTGGTGGAAACGATGTCCGGCGGACAACGCAAGCGGGTTGCGATGGCTGCGGCGCTTCTGCTGCCGTCCGATGTCCTTATTCTGGACGAGCCGACCAACCACATCGACAATGAGTCCGTTGCCTGGCTGGAAGGCATGCTGCAAAAGCGGCGCGGCGCGTTGCTGATGATTACGCATGACCGTTATTTTCTGGACCGCGTCAGCAACCGGGTTATCGAGCTTGACCGCGGCGAAGCCCATTTCTATCAAGCCAACTACAGCCGCTTTCTGGAGCTGAAGCTGGAGCGCGAAGAACGGGATGCGGCATCCGAAGCCAAACGTCAAAATCTGCTTCGCAACGAGCTGGCCTGGATCAGAAGGGGAGCGAAAGCGCGTACCACCAAACAAAAGGCAAGAATAGACCGCTTCGAGGCCTTGAAGGAAGCTGGTCCCAAAGGGGCTAACGGAAAGCTGGAGCTGTCCGTGGCATCCTCGCGGCTCGGCCGAAAAATTGTCGAAGCCGAAGCGGTGAGCAGAAGCATGGGCGACCGTAAGCTAATCCGGGATTTCAGCTATATTGCCGTGCCGGAGGATCGGGTTGGCATCGTTGGCCGCAACGGAATGGGCAAGTCCACCCTTCTGAAGCTGCTGGCCGGACGGCTTCAGCCGGATAGCGGAACGGTGGAGCTGGGACTCACCGTAAGGCTTGGCTGGTTTTCGCAGGAGCGCGAGGAAATGGATGAAAGCCAGCGGGTCATCGAATATATCCGCGAAGGGGCGGAGCAGGTCAAGACGGCTGACGGCACGACCATTTCCGCTGGACAGATGCTGGAGCGTTTTCTCTTTTCGCCTGCAATGCAGTGGACGCCAATCGGCAAGCTGTCAGGGGGAGAGAAGCGCCGCCTGCAGCTGCTCCGCGTGCTTATGGACGCGCCAAATGTTTTGATGCTGGATGAGCCAACGAATGATCTGGATATCTCTACCTTGACCGTTTTGGAGGACTATCTGGATGATTTCCCGGGCGTTGTATTCGTGGTGTCTCATGACCGTTATTTTCTGGACCGCACCGTGGATAAAATAATCGCATTTGAAGGCAATGGAATGATTGACCTGTATACCGGAAACTACAGCGAATATCAGGAGCAGGCCGCTATGCGCAGCTTGCCTAATTCCGGAGAGAGCCGTTCCGCAGGATCGTCGGCCCAGCCTTCAAAGGCCGGGGCAGCCTCTGGTGCAGGGTCCTCCAGCGTTGCCAAAGCTTCGGGAGACGGAGAAACGCCGGATGGCGGCGGCCGCTCCAGGGGCAAGGAACGGGCGCTAAAGATGTCGTACAAGGATCAAAAGGATTTTGAGTCGATTGACGGATGGATTCAGGCTGCTGAAGAGGAGCTGGCTGCGGTTGCGCGCAGGATGGAGGAAAGCGCCAGTGATTCATCGGCCTTGCAGGAGCTGGCCGGGGAGCAGAGCCGGCTGGAGGAAAAGCTGGAGCTGCTGATGGAGCGGTGGACAGAGCTGAACATGCTGGCTGAAGAAATCGAGGCGCAGCGCAAGGGATAAAGCATGGCGAGAAGCTGCATTTATCAGAAGGTCAGAAGGTTCTATCGCGGTAGCGATGGGGGAGGAGCGACGGTATGAAGCTTATGGACGAGAGGATCGGCAACATTTATTGCATAGGACGCAATTACAGGCTGCATGCGCTGGAATTGGGAAATGAGGTGCCGGATGAGCCGATGGTGTTCACTAAGCCAACTCATTCAGCAGCGGCGATGGATGGCGGAGTGATTCAGCTTCCCGCTCAGTCTGGCGAGGTTCATTTTGAGCTGGAGGTTGTGCTCCGAATGGGCGAAGCATGCGGCAGCGGCATTCCGCTTTTGCAGAGCATCGACGCATTGACGCTGGGCCTTGATCTTACCTTGAGAGATGTTCAGTCCAGATTAAAGGCCAAGGGGCATCCGTGGCTTCCAGCCAAAGGCTTTAAAGGCTCGGCTCCGCTCGGCCAATGGATTCCGTTTCCGGGACTGGAGACTTTGCAGACCCGCCACTTTACGCTGCTGCGCAATGACGAGGTGGCTCAGCGGGGCTGCCCGTCCGACATGCTGTTTGGCGTACAGGAGCTGTTGACGTATATTGACGTCCATTTTGGCCTGGGGCCTGGCGATCTTATTTTTACGGGAACGCCGGCAGGCGTTGCTGCGCTGAAGGACGGCGACCGGCTTGAGGCATTTTGGGGGCAGGACAGGCTGGGACATTGCTCGGTGCGGCTTGCCTAGCTCTTGTGTCCGAAGCAAGGCCCCGCTGGATCGTTTTGGTATACCGGGGATGACCGGCCCGCAGGAGAAAATAGCTCCCTGCGGGCCTTTTTTTGCTACAAAGCAGTGTTTTGGAATAAAGCAGGGAAGGGAGATGGCAATCATTGAAGGTTTTATGGATCGAGGATGAAGCTGCGCTGCTTCGGGAATGCTCCCGCTATTTGTCGGGCGAAGGCATACAGGTGTACGGTACATCGGACCCCGGAGAAGCGGATGCGCTTATCGAAAAGCATCGGCCAGAGCTTCTATTGGTTGACTGGATGCTGCCGGGAGGGGAAAGCGGTCTTGACTTCTGCAAGCGGAACGAGCGGAGCTGGAAACTGCCGCTTATTATGGTGACGGCAAAAGGCGATGAATTCGACAAGGTGCTGGCGCTTGAGCTTGGGGCGGACGATTATTTAACCAAGCCGTTTGGTCTGCGGGAGCTAAGCGCGCGCATCAAGGCGGTGCTAAGGCGTTCCGGCAAAGCCTCCGGCCATAGCGGGGAGAAGCGGGAAGTCCATGAACTGCGCCGGGGCAGGCTTTTTTTGGACAATGAGCGTTTTGCCGCAGAGCTGGATGGAAGGCGGCTGGAGTTAACGAAGACGGAATTTCAGCTCCTTTGGAAGCTGGCAGGCCATCCCGGTAGAGTATTTACCCGGGTGAATTTAATGGATGAAGCGTTAGGGGACGACTACTTGGGTTATGAGCGCACCATGGACTCCCATATTCGCAATCTTCGACGAAAGCTGGGGGACAACGAAGCGGAGCATCAACTCATCGAGACGGTTTATGGCGTCGGCTACCGGTTTGCGGAGGAGCAGGAGGATAACAAATGACAAGGGCCGTTAAAGGGGATGGAACAGGCTCCATTTACCGGCTTCGGCTTGTTTTGGCGTGCCTTGCGGCTGCACTGTTTGTCGGTTTGCTCCTGCGTCCGCTGCTTCTGGATTGGGAACGGGGAGAGCGGCAGAAGACGGAGCTGTTCTGGAACGGCTATGTTCAGATGTATATGGATTTGACGGGCCGTGTGGACGGTTTGAGAGAGCGGATTACCGCCCAAGGGTATTTGCATGCCGGGGATATAGGCCAACTTTCTCTTGTTTGGCTCGATAAGGAGGGAAAGCGGG
>PJUA01000183.1_pt1 | contig 53710 bp, 50 predicted proteins | sample 1512151 | NCBI WGS metagenome assembly PJUA01 (sample SAMN08177678, study PRJNA422409) | Soil metagenome, whole genome shotgun sequencing project. | isolation source: Soil enriched on filter paper: beechwood xylan treatment | place: USA: Madison | collected 2015-01-15
AATACGGGAACGCTATGTCCCAACACAAGCGCCCAAATATTATTGATCAATCCAAGTGATTTAATCGTTTGATACCAGGGAATTAGACCGCCATTAAACAGCATGGTAAACACTAATATCCACATAAAGACATTACGAAAGGGCAGAACTGCCGCGTTTTTGGATAATGGATATCCCAAAAGCAGGATGATGACAAAATTAAGACTGGCCCCTAAGGCAACACGCTGGATCGAAATCCAGAACGAATTAAAAAACTTGCTGTCGCCCATTATTTCCTGATACGCGCTCAAATTAAATCCTACCGGCCACAGCCCCACCCGGCCGGCGGAAGCCGCTGCATTCTCGCTTAACGAGACGGCGAGCGTATACCATAAGGGAAGCACGCACAATAGAGCTGTACCGCCCAAAAACACAACAAGTAAAACATCAAATAATTTGGAGCCGAACGTTTTTTCTAAAACCATAGTAATGCTCCTTTAAAAAATTCGATAATTGGCAAACTTAGCCGCTAGGAAATACGAAGCTGCGATTAGCATAAAGCTAATAACGGATTTTAACAGGCCCATTGCCGTTGCTAATCCATACTGTAAATTCAACAATCCAGTTCGGTACACCCAGGTGTCGATGATATCCCCGGTTGAATAAACAAGAGGATTATAGAGGTTGAAAATTTGTTCAAAGCCGGCATTCAAAACATTGCCCAAACTTAGTACAGAGAGCAAAATAATGGTGGTCATGATGCCCGGGAGTGTAATGTTCCGCAAACGCTGCAGGCGCGACGCGCCGTCGATCGCAGCCGCTTCATATAAAGAGGGATTGATTCCCGTTAGAGCCGCTAAATAAATAATCGTGTTAAATCCAAACTCCTTCCAAACATCGCTGCCAACAATGATAAAGGGAAACAAATCAGCTCTGGCAAAAAATAATGTTGGACTTACGCCAAACATAGATAAAACAGCATTAATTGGCCCATTAAATGAAAAAATATCCAGTAAAATGCCCGAAAGAATAACCCATGATAAAAAATGGGGTAAATAAACGATGGTCTGAATCCATCTTTTTAACACCGATATACGCAATTCATTCAACAGCAATGCAAAAACAAGCGGTACAATCAAATTTGCCACAATTTTCATTACAGCAATAAAAATGGTATTGAAAAATATACTTTTACTATCATTAAGCGTAAACATATACTTGAAGTTTTCTAATCCGATCCACTCGGAACGAAGCATGCCTAAGCCCGGATTAAAATCCTGAAAGGCTATAATGATCCCAAACATGGGAACAATGCTGAAAAGAGTCAACCAAATAAATCCGGGAAGAAGCATGAGATAATAATGCTTGGCATAACCCTTGGTCTTCATATTGCATTTCACTTCCATTCTTCCTTGATAAGAGAAGGGGCTGCCTGAAAAGTTTGTTACGGGGAATCATTATTCATTCCACTTAACTTTTCAGAGAGCCCCTTGCCGGGGTTACGGGTTTATAAGTTCATCAATTTCAGCAAGAATCTCATCTCCGCCTTGCTTCTTCCAATCAATTACAAATTGATCAAAGGAATCTAATGGCGCGGCACCCATAATAATTTTGAGAAAGGTTTCCTTTTCCAGTTTATCTAAGATAGCCCATTTTCTCTCCATTGTTTTGGTCTGTGAGTAGGTAAGGCTGTACGTTCTCTTAAAAGGCTGTTGCAATGGAGCTATGCCGACAAGCGTAGAGTACATCCGTTTCCAAACGCCTATATCCGCATCAGGGTCCCAATACTGAATGTCATTATTATCATAAGGCTCAAACTTAACCTTCTTGACGTTTTCGGCATCTGACTTCAGCAGGTTATATCCGGGGCGGTCTACCTCGTCAGGTTGCTTCGTCCCTGCCAAAATCTCCTTCATCACATTGTAGGTAACATCCATAACATCCATGGGGGCATAGACCAAACGTAATGGATAATTTCCGATCGCAACATTTACATCAAATTTGGATTCATCGCGATATAGCAAATTTTGCATTTTAATCGCTGCCTCCGGATGCTCATAGCCCTTGCGTACAACCAGATATTGGTTTGACGGGTTACCCATATGAGGAGTAAACTCGCCGTTACTATCGAGAGGTACAGCATAAGCCTGCCAATTTGCTTCCGGGTTGTTTTTGATTGCATCGGCTAAAGGTCCATATCCGCCCGACCACCATACACCAAAGTAAATACCAGCGGTACCGTTCTTAACCAGCTCCTGGGCATTTTTGCGAATGCTCATTTCCTTGTCAATTAAACCTTTGGCATAGAAGTCGCGCAGCTTGGAAAGCGCTTCCTTTGTTTCCGGCTGAATGGAGCCATACGTTGTTTTCCCCTCAGAATCCTTTACCCAAAAGCCGGGATAGGCATGAAAAGAAGAGAAGATCGGGTCAAACCCGAAATTATTGTTATTGGGGTTCAAGAAATCCGCATGGATATTCCCACCCAATTGCGGGCCCGAGATCCCGACTGTATCTGCCTTTCCGTTGTCATCGGGGTCCTGCTCGACAAATGCGGTTGCCACCTTTTCCAGCTCATCTATCGTTTTCGGCGGCTCCAGGCCAAGTTTATCTAACCAGTCTTTACGAATCCACATGTAATGAACCATATCGGCTTCAGGCGTTACATTGGGCAAGGCATACATTTTCCCATCGACGGTGACGGATTGAAGCGCAAGCCCCTTTGTTGTTTCAATGATCTCTTTGAGGGTTGGCGAAGCATATTTATTAAATGCCTCAGTTAAATCCTCAAGCTGACCGCTTTTTACCATTTGCCGAAATTGCGTCTCTTTTACGACCATAGCATCCGGCAAGTCATTGCTGGCAATGGATAAATTAATTTTTTGCTCAAAATCTTTACCGGCAGCCGCCTGCCAAACAATCTTTGTATCTATGTTCAATTGCTCTTTAACATGGCGGGTATACTGGTTGTCTTCAGGAGAATCTCCCGCTGGAAGGCTCTTATCCGTCGCATCAATTTCTTTTCCGATTCGAATGGTTACCGGTTCTTGGAATTTGCCGAACGGATCTTCTTGCTTGTAAGTCTCCCCTGGCTTTACTTCTCCCGTTGAAGGATTGGATTCATTGGAAGGTCCCGAATTACTGCATGCAGGTAAGATGACTAACATCGTTGCAAGTAACAGCTGAAATCTCTTTTTTATTCTGCTCATGCGTGTCCCCTCTTTCGCATTTGAATTTGTCCGCAACTAAAAGTTAACACACAAAAGCTTCTTGTTTAGATAGACGGAAGTACCGTAATTAGAGAGATAAATGACCGGGGATTAGCCACGTATTACGCTCCCTTTATGCAGCTTTCGCACAATCCTCTCCTATAGAACGGTCATATCTCTACCTATTCCTGCTCTCTATCGTGCATTTGCCGGTATTTACTCGGAAGCATTCCCGTCTGCTCGCGAAAGGTTCGGCTAAAGTATTTTTCATCCGCATAACCAACGTTTTCTGCGATCCATTGAATTGTTCTGTTGGTATACAGCAAATATTCCTTTGCTTTTTCCATACGCACCTGACGTAAATAATCGCTAAAATTGCTACCGGCAATTTCTTTAAAGCATTGGCTGAAGTAGCTCCGGCTCATATTGACCCTCTTTGCAAGATTAACCGCTGTTATCTGCTGGCTCATCTCGTCATGAGCAATTTGGACAGCTTTAAGAATACATTCCACAACCTCTTGGGAGAATGAAGGTCTGATTATGGCTTTACGGATCGTATTGCGTATAGTGATACACCAGGAATATACATGTTCCCAGGAATCAAATGAATCCGGCAGCTTGATTTTCTCCACACCGACGGAATAAAACAAAAGATTCCATTTATCAATTAACGAATACAACAAGCCTAACAGCATAGCTTGAGGTAAGCGCATCAGCTTCAAAGCATGGAGATGATCATGAAATACGCCATCTTGATAAATCCATTCATTCGATGACCATTGCTCCTTCAAACGATCCATGCTTTCTTCAGACCGTACCTGCTTGTGGCTGTCAGCCTCTTGAAGCGAAAGAGCTCCCACGCCAGAATCCGGCACATAGTCGTAAAAGAAATCCTTGTCTCTATATACTCTTAGCTGCCGATGAACGTCTTTATTAGGCTTGCCCATAAGACCGCTCAGCCTAATCAGGCCCCAGCCCGGCTTTGTTCCCATTTCCTTTAAAAGCCGTTCCAGCCACAATTGATTTGACTGCTCAAACGGCTGCGTCCAAAACCACAGATTAGTATCCGCCTCAATCATGGATACGTCTGATTTATCGTGCCACTCCTTTATCCAGTACTCTCGAATCGTTTTGTTTATGGACAACAAGGCATACCCCGTATCTATTGAAATACTCTCATTTGCATTGTAATCTCGTCTTGGCTCTTCCATCATTCGGTTATAAATTCTTTCAAGCACTTCCTCAAAGCAATCCTTTTCAAGCTGAACTTTAGCAATATAATCAATTGCGCCTAATCGGAGTGCCTCCTGGATATACTCAAAATCTTGATGAAGTGTTAAAACGACCGTATAAACATGCGGGAATTCTTTCCGAACCCTTCTAATTAGTTCAACACCTGACATTACGGGCATAGCTAAATCGGTTAGCATTAAATCAACGTTATGAGATTCTAAAAATTCCAACGCTTTTAATCCATTGCTTGCTTCGCCAACAACCTCCATGCCGAATTTCTTCCAGGGCATTACAGAAATTAACCCTTTGCGGACTAAATTATCATCGTCAACAACCATCACTTTAATCATGATTTGGTTCAACCTCCACGAGGGGAATTCGTAACAAAACACTCGTCCCTTTTCCCAGCACACTGTTAATGTTCAACTCTGCCCGTTCGCCATATTGGGATTCAATGATTCGCTTCACATAGCTCATTCCTATACCCATGCCAACCTTGTTATTTTCAACCTCCGAGCTATTCAGCAACTTATCAATGGTTTCCTCTGACATTCCCGCACCGTTATCATGAATGGAAATATGAATCATTTGCGATAACGTTACATTAACCCTTATGAAGCCATCATCATTTAAACCATGATAAAGCGAGTTTTCTACAATTGGCTGCAAAATGAATCGCGGAATCGGCATCTTCAATACTTCTTCATCAATATGAATCTGTACATCAAACTGAAAATTGTAACGAATTTGCTGCAAAATCAGATATTGCTTCAAGGCTTCGAGCTCTTCCTGAATGGTCGAGGATTTCCCTAGCTTGCCTAAATTATAATGGAGTAACTTATTTAACGATGATACCAACCGGTCAATTTCGTTTTGCCCATTCATGACCGCCAGCCAATGCACGGTATCCAGCGTATTCATCAAAAAATGAGGATTGATTTGGTAAAGCAGCTTTTCAACTTCAAGATTTGCTCTGCTTCTCTCCTTCTGTTCAACCTCCGCAAACAAATCCCAAATTTGTACTTTCATTTGCCGGAATTGATCCAGGAGGAAGTCAAACTCTGGTATTTTTGTTTTTGCTATTCCCGTCTGGGTCCCGTTTTGAGACATCAGCTTAATTTCTTTATTGAAGCCGCTTAATGGCCGATAAACCATTTTCCACAGTAGCCACGCCAAAAATAAACTCATTCCCAAAAAGATAATCGAAAATAATAAGATTTGAACAAACCATTGATTCATCTCTTTGTTATATTCTGCTTTCGGAATCACAGAAACGATACTCCAGCCTTGGCTACCAACCTTCCTGAACCATTTATACCCCTCATATGTTCCAAAATTTCCCTTCTCCTCAAAGCCAGGGAACATTGTATTTAATGCAAATGTCGCCGGCACCTCGCTATACGTTATTTTGCCGTCATTATCAAGAAATATATGGTAGCTCTCTCCCCCGGTTCGATCATTTTTAAGGATGTTTTGCGTTAAACGCAATCCTGTTTCGATATAAACATATACGTCATCCCGAGTGGGTAGCTCGACTTTTCTTAAAGCAGACAATACGTATTGATTATCGAAACGGTTATTGCTTACATGCGGGCCATAATAGGAAATACCTGAGTATTGGGCAAGCAGCGGCAATTTCTCCGGGAAAAAGTTTTCTCTGACTCCAGAGTTTTCAAGATCATAGGAATGGTCATTCTGAAAATAATACAACGTTAATCCAATACTAGGATTTGTAAAAGTGATAAGGCTTAATTGCTCCTTCAGATTGCTTATCATTTTGTAGCGTTCAAAAGGCTTGCGATCCTTACTTGTCAGTAATTCATCTAATTTCTTGCCTACGCTGCCTTCAAAAGCAAGCTGTTGCGATACATGGTTTAAATTGCTGATGGTGTTTTCTAACGACAGCTCAACTTGAGTTAAATTACTTTGAATCCCGCTTTGAATCTTATTGGTCAGAATGGAATAGATTGTGTAATAGGATATGAGGCCAATACTAATAAACGGAACGAGCGTGCTAAGTAAAAAGATATATATAATTCTCTTTTTCAAGGTTAAATAATCATAAAAAAACGATGTTAACCTTTTCTTCATGTCATAAAACATATAAATGCACGCCCCTATAACAAATGGATTGTGAATCAATCCTAACAAAATTGATTTATTAATAACTTTATAGCGCAAATAACTAAAAACGGCAAAGCCTTATTTATGCAGCTTTGCCGTTTTCGATATGGAAAATGGTTATTGTATCAGTCATCAATATTTCACTCTGTTTATTAGCCGCTAAGGCCGAGCGGAAGTGCCGTCGGGAAGACGAGCCAGCGTCCAGGCGGGAAGCACGTTTTTACATGGAAACTTGGCAGCCATTTTTTCATCCATATCAATACCGAGTCCTGGTTTCTCATTGGGATACACATACCCGTTCCTCGCTTCCGGTATTCCGGAGAATACTTCGTAAACCTCGTCCTTAAAGCCATTCCATTCCTGTATGCCGAAATTGATGGCACTGACATCCAGATGAACATTTGCCGCATGTCCAACAGGCGAAACATCGCCAGGGCCATGCCATGCCGTACGAATCCCATAGGCTTCACAAAGCGAAATCATCTTGCGGGCTGGAGTGATTCCGCCAATCTGGCTGACGTGAATGCGAATAAAGTCGATTAAACGTTCCGAGATTAACGGCATCCATTCGTTTGGATTGTTAAAGAGTTCGCCCATCGCGATAGGTGTTGTTGTATGCTGACGAATATGCTTAAACCATTGTATTTGCTCTGGAGGCAGCGCATCCTCCAAATAAAATAGCTGGAATTTCTCTAACTGCTTAGCGAAACCTACCGCATCAATTGGCGTCAGCCGTTCATGGACATCATGAATAAGTTCTGCTTCCCAGCCAATAGTGCTCCTTAAGTGCTCGAACATTTCGATAATGCCTCTCATGTATACCTTGGGGTCATAGTAAACACCGTCCAGCGCATTCTCCGGCTTTACCATTTTATGATTCCGGCCGCCGTATAACCCCATTTGACAACGAATATAACGATAGCCCTCGTCCAGACATATGCGCACATTTTGTTCAACTTCTTCTTTGCTGCCGCCGTCAGCATGCTTATAGATTGCCGCTCCTTCTCGGCACTTCCCGCCAAGCAGCTGATAAACCGGCAGCCCCGCAATCTTGCCCTTAATATCCCATAGGGCCATGTCTACTCCGGACAATGCATTGTTAAATTCCGGTCCGTTTCTCCAATATCCGCTGACCATTGCTGTCTGCCATATATCCTCGATGCGGTGCACATCCTTACCCAGCAAAAACGGCTTCAAGTAATCCTCAATAGCGGAAGCTACGGTCAAATAACGCTGCGTAAATGTAGCACAGCCCAAGCCATACAAACCAGGCTCTGAGGTTTCGATTTTTATGACGACCAGATTAATGCCCTCTGGAGCAGTCAAGATGGCTTTAACATCTCGGATTGTAATCATATATGTTCTCCTTTAATCCTATAGTTCAATTTATCACTATCAAACGATCCATATTAAAAAGGTAACACATAAAAACCTTCTCCGAGGTAGACACAGGTGCCGCGTTTAGAGTGGTAATTGACCGAGAATTGGCACGACTTAGCTGCTTATCTTGTAATGTTCCCTCAATTATCTACCTATCCGCCGGTCATCTTTCTACCTGGTCATAGAATACATTGCTGGAGCTTAGCCAAGGGGCAGAGGAATCGTCGTCGTTTAATCGCTTGCTGTCCGAATTGGCGAAAGAAGGTATATAGCCGATTCAATGGCATCGCTTGGTTGGATAATGAGGGGACTCCTGCTCCCGGTATACCTCAAGATCACAAACATGCTTTTCATGGAGCGCAGAGTATCAAGCAAAAATCTGCTGTTCAAAGCTAATGCAAAGTTGTCCCCGCTTCTATCCGTTAAGCCAACCTCATCCCTGACATCGCCTATTTCCGCCGTTTTGGACAATAAAAAAAGTGCCTTGCCTGCTGTAGACAGCTGTAAAATACCTTCTCCCGCCAAAACCGCCGCTCGTTCCACCGCATGAAGGAAAACGGCCGTTTCCATTATGGCCTCCGAAAGATATCTCTTCGGTATAATAGTTTGAACAACGGGATAGGCGCCTTCAATCAACGCTGACTGAATCAGCAGGTTCTGGGCCAAGAAGCAAATCTCTTTGCCGCTAATTTCGATTGTAACCGCGCTATCTGCATCCTGAAGCAGCCTGGCTGCCTCTGCGGCATTTTTCCCCGGCACAATTGCGCTAAAGCTCTCGCTTCCCTCATGTTCAAGCTGAATGGTTCGGGATGCCAGCCGAACTCCGTCCGTAGCCGTCAGATGAAGCCCTTCATCTCCCCATTCAAAATGAATCCCGCTCAAAACCGGTCTGCTCTCGGAGGTAGAGACAGATGGGAACACCTGCCTGACAGATGCACTCAACAGTTCAGCCGGAATGCTAAACGACGTTAAGAATGGATTGCCTTCTGCACCCCGGATTGAAGGAAACTCCGACGCGTCCATGCCGCTTAACGAAATTTGCGACTTCCCTGACGTAATGGTAAGCTTCAACCCTTCTACCATCTCCAGACGGATCCACTCATCGGTACATCTCCGGATAATATCGTAGAAATAGCGCGCGGGTACAACGATGGCCCCGCTCCTGCGGACCGTCATGACCTTGTCCCCTTGATTTATTTTATATTGGATGCTCATGCTGGAGCTGCTTCCCGTAACAAGCAGCTCCTCCGGCAGCGCCTGAATGCTTATCCCCGTCAGGATAGGGTATGGACTGTTAGCCGACACCGCTCTTAAAACAAGCTGGAGCGCCTTTACAAGGCATTCCTTAACGACATAAACCAACACGGCGTTTACCTACCCTTCAGAGTGGGATGTAGAAAAATAATTCTCCAACATATGACGAAGCGCTTCCGAACGGGATAATTGGCGGCTTGAGCAATGCTCCTCTAGCTTCTCCCATATCTCCTCCGTTAACGTGATGGAAACTTTTTTTGTGACGCCAATGCTTTTTCTGCCGGCGCCCTCCCGAAGGCCTCCTTTTGTTGATAAAAAACCTAATTGTCCTTCTTTATTGGAAACGCCGATTTTTATTTTGTCGTTCACTTTTAATTCACCTCTTCTATTGATTAAAGTTACCCAATTCTATAAATCTATATTAAGTCTAGCACACCTAAACGTACCTTACAATAACTGCCTTTCAGTCAAAAACAAATGTATATGATCAGCAAAAAAGGCCGTCCTGACGGACAAGCCCATTTAATTACCATCTATCAAGCCCCGCGCTTCAGGCTTTCGCTGCTATGAACTCTTCACGTATAAAGCTTTCGTGCCTGCGAAGCTTTCATGCGTGTGAAGCATTAAGAGCATTGCTTAGGTTGCTTTTGCCTGAATGAAATAATAGGAAGCCGTTGTTTTTATGCCCTTGTCGCTTCTGTGCTTTTGGAATTGCGAAACGATGCCATTGTAGCACTGCTCTCTCACATATTGCCTGAACCCGCCGCTTTGCCCGAAGCACACCATTTCGAACACATCCTCCGGCGCCGGAATCCATCCGCTTTCCTTCCAGACCGATTGCTCGATGATGGCGAGGCCGCTATTTTCCAATCTTTCTTCAATCCGATCCAGAATTGGAGTGCCTGCTGCAGGAGGTGAAAATAACCCCGGGAAGCAGCTAGCCAAATTTTCATCTTCATCGCTATTATCCCCGGGATGAAACATAATCAATGTCCCGCCAGGCCGAACCACCCGGTTTCCTTCCCTGTACCAGCTGGTCGGCCCTTTTTTAGTATAAGCGAAGTCAAAATAATGATCAGGGAACGGCAAGCCATCATGCGTATATCCCGCAACAAACCGGGCATTGGCAGGCCGGTTTTTATTGGCGGTAGCAATAAAACCTTCCGTCATATCATAACCTATAATTTCATCTACAGAGGCAGCCCACCGAGCCGCGTATTCTCCATGCCCGCAGCCCATATCCAGCACCTTGCCATGCAGCAGCGAAGCCAATTTTTCCGACAATCGGCTTTCGGCGGATTGCCCCTCATACATGTAATTCCAGCTATACTCATACTTTCCCGTCCTTGCAGCCAGTTGATTACACCAGCTTGCGCTTTGTCCTCTTACATATTCAGGATGCCTAGTCAAATCAGGAAACATATGTCGTAAATACCTCCATCTTGAGATTTTGCCGGCCAGCATTAACAAGATACAGAAATATTAGAAAAAAGTATAGACTTATAATACTCCTGGATATATACTACGATTATAGGGAATCGAAATAGGCGCCCTCTACTTAAAATCACCCAAAAACGCCCAATCGACACGGTATTACGTGTCTTTTTTTGTTTTAGAATCATTGAAAGCAAGACACCTCCCCAAAACAAGCAAAGGGGCTGTTCAAAAAGTCCCTAAAATAAAAGGGCTGGACGAGAAAACATAACGTTTTCCGTCCAGCCCTTTTATATGCCTGCTTTTGCAGGGATATGGTGAGGTGGATCCCCGCTACTTTCAGAAGGTTGTGGGCTAAAGCCACAATCCCAAACTCCGCGTGAACCTTCTCCAGCCCTCGCAAGTAGAAGCGTCGGACATCAATACAACGATAAGCACGGCGACGAAGGGATAGAGAACACCTCCATTTTAAGTAATCACAAAAAGTATATAAAACTTTACATTTCGGTGAATTTAGATTAATATTTATGTACATAAAACTTTACTTTTTAGAGGGTGGCAGTTACCAGTGATTTTAAATAAAGTACAACAATTAAGAAAAGAACACAGCCTTACTCAAGAAGAATTAGCAAAAATTCTCCAAGTTACTAGGCAGACCATTGTTGCAATAGAAAACAACAAATTCAATCCAAGTTTAGAGTTGGCATTTAAAATTTCCGATTTTTTCAGGAAACCGATTGAGAATATATTTTTTAGAGGAGATGATGAATTATGAAAATGGAATACATTCTTATGGCAATTGCTTTTGTCCTTGCAGGAGTTACATTCTTAAGCGTAGGCAGCAAATTAAAACGGGTATACCTGATGCGGACGAACGAGTAAGATTAAGATTTTCAAAAATTTCTTTAAATATTTATAGTGTGATTGGTTCTTTGGGTGTAATTGTACTCGCTATTCTCACACTTATGGGGAGAGAAGTAATAGAAATTAGTTATATCTGGTTTTACCTACTTTTATTTATACTCTCATTGAGTATAGGAGCCATAATTTCAAAAAGATAAAGGGGCTGTCCAATAAGTCCCTAAAACAAAAAAGTTGGGTGGAAAACCATCGTGTTTTCCACCCAACTTTTTTATGTGCTTGTTTACGCAGGTAGGCAGCGAGGCGGATGCCTGCTACCTTCAGTAGATTATGCGCCAAGGCCACAATCCCTCGTAAATACCAGCGTCAACGCTTCTTACTTCACTGCCGTCACTCGCGCAATAATTCGGTTGTTTTCATAAGTGAGGGTTACCTCATATCCGGGGGCCGTTACGGAAGCAAATTGACCTTTAATTTTATCTGCCGTTATCAGAGTAAATTCCGCAGAATCAACAATGTTGAGGTTAGAGAAATCCAGATTCAGATTTCCTCCCTCCAGATACAGGGTTCTGCCCACCTTCACTTGACTGCTGTCCTGGTCCATCTCCAGCGTTAAAGCACCCGCATTCATCGTGAAATGACCGTCAATATTCAAGCTGCCAGCGGTCCGAACCTCAACCGTTCCATTATCTACATAAAGATCGCCTTTGCCAAAAGCAGCGGCAGATTCCGCTACCAGCGTTCCGCCTTCCAGCACGGTTCCTCCCGTGTAGCTGTTGTTTCCTGTCAGGACAAGCGTTCCTGTGCCTTGCTTCGTGAGCATGCCAGTGCCGCCAATATTATTTCTCCACCAGTCCTTGGCATTGAATCTTCCTTTGGATGCGTCCATGTTTACCGTCACATTGTCCAGAAATGCACCGTATCCGTCCGCCGCCATAACCAGATCGATTCTGCCCCAGCCATTGGATTCGTCGATGACCGGGTAACCGGAATCCAGCTCGGTTGTGTACAACACCTCTCTGCGCTGTTCAGCAGTCAAATAAGGCTGGCGCATTTCCAGCAGAACCTCTGCACCTTCCGGCACAACAGGGGCCAGACCTTTTATGCCGGTTTGCGGGATGCCTGACGTCATTTTTTCGCGGTAAAAGGCTTTGTTGGCTTCATGGTTTTCCCATTTCGTTGGACCATACGCGCTTTCAAAGGTATAAGGCTCTGTTACGGTATGGGCATACTCATACAAGCTCATGCCTTTTGCTTCAGCCAAAGCGCCAAACACTTCTCCTGTATTCTTATAAGCATTATCCAGAACTTCCCTGCTTTGCGGAAGATGCAGCGCATAAGCAGCCATCGCCGTAGACATTATTCTTCCGCCAATAACATCAAATGGGGAATGCATGCCGGTTACGATCCGATTTTCGCCATATTGCGCAGAGCGCGTTAAAAATTCAGAATATCGTTCCGGGATAGCGAAGGCAAAAGGGAACGCAGATAGGTAACCCGCATTTGTATGTCCGCTTGGGAAGGCTCCATCTTTCCCGGCCCCTTCCTCCGCCGCTCTTCTTACATATTCAAGGGCAGGAATGATTTTTACATTTGTTTCATATTGCTGGTAATTCTTTTTCCCACTTGTTTTTCTGCCGCCTGTCGGCAGCGCTTCTTCAACTTTGGCGCCGCTGCCGATGGATGTCCAGACGGCAAGGCCGTTTTCATCAACAACTTCCTTAACCTCTCCCTGAGAATTCATTCTCCAAGGTCTTGGCGAAGAATAAAAGTATTTGGCAGGGTTGGAGGAGGCAGGGATTTTGTAACGCACCATATCGACCAGTTTCACCAAATCAGCCAGCTCGGTAGTTTCCCAGTTAGAGCCTAATCCTATTCCTTGATTTTCGTCCTCCGCTGTTTCTTCCTCCAGCACCGTATTCATTTCGCTAATATCCCGTACAACTGCGGTGGTCGCTCCAACTGTGTCGACATACGTATTGGCCAGCGGGCCTAACGCGTCCAAAACGCCGTAAATTTTATCCCGCTGATCATCATAATACGCAGCTAAGGCCTCCTCATCCGTCCGGTTTTGCGTCGCGTTTTCTACATACTTGATATTGGCGACCCAGGCCTCCGGATTTCTGATTTCTGCATTCGCAAATGTTTTTTTGTTGGCGACAATGGCGTTTGGATCATTCTTGTACCCGTCAAAATAAACCTCAGGCCCATCTCCGTATTTTGCCTTTCTTCCGTTTTCTCCAATTGTCCCTGCGGTACCGTCTGTCCATGTCGGCTGATTCAGGGACCATACCTTGTCAAAACCGTAAAGAATATTAATAAAAGGGCTTGTGGCAGCAATATCCTTTGTGGCGCTGTCACCTGCAAGAGCTCCGTTTTTAACGACAGGTAAAGGGAATGAAACCGTTGGCGGAGCAACATTCAGCTCATTGGTTGTTCCAACTGGCTTAGCCGGCTTGGAAATCACGCTGCCGCCGGGAATGGATGGCCCGGGATTAAAGACAGGCGGATTAGCAGTTGCGCCGGGTGCCGGAGATGCCGTTTGGGTTGGCTCTGGCTTCACTTCTTCACTGGGAGCAGGGCTTGGTGTTAACGCCTCCTGGTAATCCAAAGCGTTATTCAAAGCGGCAACGGCTTCTGCGCGCGTCATTTGCTTGAGCGGTCTAAACGTTTGATCCCCGAACCCAACCATAATAGCAGAACCGGCTACCGCCCCGACATAACCTTTGCTCCAGGCTGCAATAGAAGCTGCATCTCTGAAGGCATTAGCCATATCCTCATTCGGCTCCAATTGATTGATCGACGCTATAATTTTGGCAGCTTCCTGACGCGTAATCGGATTTTGCGGCCGCATGGTATCATCGCTATAACCGCTCATATAGCCTGCTGCGCGGGCAATGGATACCGCCTCGTAAAACCACGCATCCTTAGGAACGTCAGTAAAGCTGATGTCGGCTTCTTCCGTAAATTGAAAAGACGCATTAACCAGGCTCATAAATTCCGCTCTAGTCATGTAGTTGTCCGGCTTGAAGGAACCGTCCTGATAACCCCGGACCAAGCCCTCATTAATCCAGTCCTGAATTTTTGCCTCTGCCCAGTGCCCTTTAATGTCAGGAGCCTGGCCTGTTTTATTTGCGGCGAAGCTTTCGCCATGGAATGTCGGGATAACTATAGATAGCGCTACAAGCAATGCCAATGCCCTTTTACCTTTTGAACCTTTAGACAACGTGATCCTCTCCTTGGCCTTTGTTGTTTTTCTGCTGCACCTTGACGATCAGCCTTAACCGATCATCCTTGCAGGTACGCTGTTAATGTAGCATTGGCGAGGTGCATCATCTATAGAACGATTTCCGTTTTATATGAATATTGTACGATCTGCTTGTATTGCGGTAGAAAAATCGTATGCTGCTGGCGGGATTCGGTAAGGTTTTTCTTTTCAAGGAGGGGAAAAGCTGATAGGATAGTGTCTATCTGCTTTTGCAGCCGCGGTTCGAAACTATCCCGCGTTACCAAAACTATAGGAGGCTTTTTTTGTTATGTTTAATTTCGTTTGGGGCATTTGCTTTATGCTCGCCCACTTTGTCCTGTTTCTGCTGTGCTACCGTTTTTTTGGCAAAAAAGGGCTTTACGCCTGGATCGGCTTTGCCACGGTTATCGCCAATATTCAGGTTGCCAAAACGATCGAGATGTCTATCGGCACCTTCGGTATCGTAATGACGCTGGGCAATACCATCTATACCTCTATCTACATGTCCACAGATTTGCTTAATGAAAAATTTGGCCAGAAGGCGGCTAAACAAGCTGTATGGTTCGGATTTTTTACGCTCATTTCCTCCACGATCCTAATGCAAATGACGCTTGGTTTTGTTCCGCAAGCGGAGGATTTTGCCCATGAGCCGATGAAGGCGTTATTCGGGTTTCTCCCTCAGGTTGCGGCGGGAAGCATGTGCGCTTATTTTGTCAGCCAGTTTCTGGACGTGCGCGTTTTCAGCTATCTGAAAAAGAAGTTTCCGGTGCGCAATCAATTCTGGATTCGGATCAACGGCAGCTCGCTTATCAGTCAATTCGTTGATTCGCTTGTGTTTTGCAGCATTGCTTTTTACAAAATCCATTCCTTCGATATCTGGATTCAAATTTTCCTGACGACCTATCTGCTGAAGCTGCTCATTTCGTTCCTGGCTACGCCAGTGCTCTATTGGGCTAGAAATATGAAGGTTTCCGAGGACTAGGGCGTGTCTGAAAACCCGCATGAGGTCATCTTTCACCGCCTTTCGCCCCGTGCTGTGGGGAGCCGCGACCATCCCGAATCCCCACAGCTGATTCAGCAGAGGGAACCGGACGGGAAAGGGTGTCTTGAGGGCGAGTTTTTTTGTCCGCTTTTTCCCACTACAAATAGGATCAAAATAAAGCGGACAAATAGGTTTGAAGCTTCCAAAACCCCCTTTTCCGGGAGGAACCGGTTTTGCGGAATAATGATTCGACCTGCTTACCTCTCTGTCGCGCCTGTTCTGAACATATCGCCTTCTATAATCGGACTTTCTTTTGCCGTGATATGGCGCGGAACAAGCCGGCAAACTTGAACGGGTCCGCCGAATACCGCCGATCTGTACTTGTCGACATGCTGCTTGGACAGAGGCCGGTTATAATAGCCGGGCACGTATTTATTCAGCATTTCCTGAAGGACACCGGTAGCCTCGTCCAAATCCGTGATGGGCTCTGCTTGTCCAAAGAGCATAACGCTCATATAGGCGGTATCCGTTTTAGCGGGTACTGGATCCGCAATGGTGCCATATTCCTCGCAAACCGTAAAACACACCTCGGAATTTTCGTTCATGACCCGATTGCGTCTTCCGTCTCCGGCTCCGTGAAAATAAAGCTTGCCATCCATCCACACATAATTAAGCGGCACAACATAAGGGGCATTTCCGTCAACCAGCCCAAGATAGCCGATTCTTGTCCGCTTCAAAAAAGCATCAATCTTCTCCTGATCCTTACATTCTCTCACCTTATAACGAACGGTATCTATTTTAAACAGCTCCTCTCACCCTACAACCTTCCACTCTCGGCATCATCAATAGTTTTCAAAGCCTGAGTGTTTATTTCGGTAGTATAGCAGTGATTGGCAGTTGCTAAAATATCCAAAGATGATCATTTCAAGCAATCCATAATACTTACGCTTTATTGGTAATCATCGCATGAGCCTTACTCAAATTGGACCTGAAATAGGTCGTAAAGCTCCAGTGCTGATATCGCTGCGGCACCTCTATCTCATCTATGCTATTTTCGCTTTGAACGGCTTCTTGCACAAGCGCCATGATATCGGCTATATACCCCTTAACCTCATAAAGCTCCTGCAGGGAGCATACTTCTCCATGCCCCGGAACTATGGTTTCAATATCCAACTGCTCGACCTGCTCCAAAATATCCAGCCAATCCTGCGGATGGGCATTCGTCAAAACGGGATGGTGCTTGGCGAGAACCAAATCTCCTATGATCAAAATCTTGTCCTGGGGGATGTAGATGATGGTATCGCTTTGCGAATGCCCGCCGCCAAAGGTGAGGAGCTGAGCGCTGCGCTTGCTGCCATAAATCGTCAATTGCCGATCAAAGGTCAAATTCGGTGGAGATAACACTAATGCGGGGAGTGATTTCATATATTCACGGTCGCTGGCATGCTCCCATGTCATTTCCATTTTCAGCTTTTCATTGCTTTCTTTTTGTATATTTCCTTCAAGCTCGTCGATAGCCTGATGCAGCTGCTCCGGATTTTCCTGAAAACGGGCTAACCGCTCTCTGGCAAACGTGTCCATGACCTCGCGGGTAACGGCTGTTGAAATGATTGGCGACGCGGGGGAAAACACCTGATTTCCAGAGGTATGGTCGCTGTGCCAATGCGTGTTGATGACATATGATACCGGCTTTCCCGTTATGTATTCCGCCGCTGCTTTCAAATCCTCCGCTGCCTGGATTGTTGCGAAGATATCCACCACCATTGCAATATCGCCCAAATCAATAATGGACGCGTTCCCCACAGCGCCGCTTCCCGGAACCGCTATAGCCGCAATGACGGAATCAGCGACGTAATGGAGCCGGAAATGATTGGAGCCTTGAAATGATTCAATCCTGTTTTTCATGGTTGCCTCTCCCTTCCAATATGGGAATAAATTATAAGCCAAATGGATAGGGCAGACAATCATTTTTTTATTCATTTTTTTATTCATTCAATCGTCTAAGACTCTCCTGATCAAAAATAGTAATTTGGCGTTGGCCTACGAGCTTGATCCAACCTTGCTCCTGGAAAAAAGCAAGCTTGCGGCTCAGACTCTCCTGCGTCGTGCCGATCATAACCGCCAGGTCCCTTTTACTTACGGGCAGCATGACTACATTATCCCCTGGGCGTTCCTTCTGTTGATCATGCAGCATGTTCAGAAGGTTTTTGGCGATTCGTTGCTCCACATCGTATAGAACAAGCTGCTCCAGCTTATCCTCCGCCATCTCGATGCGTTCCGTATATTTCTCCAGAAACTTGATGGCGATCTGAGGTTTTCCCAGCATGAGATCATTAATAACCTTGCCTCGTATCAGACATATTTCGGTAGGCTCCAATGCTTCGGCCGTATTCGTTAACACCGTATGGCTGAACAGGGACAGCTCCCCCGTGAAATCGCCGGGGCTTAATATGCGCACAATTTGCTCCTTGCCCGAAGAGGAATAACGGGACACCTTCACGCTGCCCCGATGCACGATCCATAAATTTGCCGAGGAATGTCCGGGGGAAAATATAGTTTCGCCTTTTGCATATTGCCTGCTATCAGCAGCATTCATCACCTCTAATTTCTCTTCGGGCGATAGCATATCCAGAATAGGCACATTGTTGATGCATAAGGCCGGAGACTGCTCCGCAGCATTGTGGCTATTTGCCTGATGGTGCTTGCATTCCATGACGAATTCCTCCAATCTACTTGCGGACTTCAGGAAGAGGTGTAGCCGTTCCGCCCCGATAACGTGTTAGGCGCATGGCATTCAATACAACAAACAATACGCTTAATTCATGCACGAGCATGCCGGAGGCCATAAACACCTGTTTAGTCAACACGCCAATCAACAAAATAACGACAACCGCTACAGCAAAATAAATATTTTGCCTCATATTCAACATTGTAGCACGGCTCAGTCCAAGTGCGTATGGAAGGTTAGCCAGACGATCCGACATAAGCACGACGTCGGCCGTTTCGATAGCGGCGTCGGTTCCCGAACCGCCCATCGCTATGCCTGCATCGGCAATCGCTAAAGCGGGAGCGTCATTGACGCCGTCGCCAATCATGGCAACGATCGCATCCTTTTGCAGCTCCTGCAAAACCTTGACCTTTTCCTCGGGCAGCAGCTCCGCGTAATATTCATCTATGCCAAGCGCGCGCGCAATCGCTGCGGCGGCGCGTTTATTATCGCCGGTCAGCATAACAACCTTTTTGACCCCGGACTTTTTCAAAGCATTCACAAGCTCATAGGCATCCTCACGCAAAACATCGGCAATCGAAATCAGCCCCAACAGCTTTTTGTCATCGGCAACAAAAACGACGGTTTGCGCTCGATGCTCCTCGCTGGATACATAATAAGCAACCTCTTCGTGGAATGGAATGCCGCTTTCCTCCATTAATTTGCGGTTTCCGATGTACAGCTTCACTCCGTCAACCGTGGCAGCTATCCCTTTGCCGGGCAAGGCCTGGAACTCTTCTGCAGGAATAAGTGCGGGCACAACGCCCGAGGATGCTTTTGCCAGAATAGCCTTGGCCAAATGATGCTCCGATGCATATTCCGCGCGCGCCGCCATCGTCATAAGCTTATCTTCATCTATGCCAAACGCCCGGATTGCCGTAACCTGTGGTTTGCCGACAGTGAGCGTTCCCGTTTTGTCAAAAGCGGCCACTTGAACCTTCCCCGTCCGCTCTAACGTGTCTCCGCCTTTAAACAAGACTGCCCTTTTAGCGCCGTTGCCGATTCCGGCTACGATTGAGACTGGAGCCGAAATAACCATGGCCCCCGGGCAAGCAATAACGAGCAGGGTCAATGTTAATTCAATATCTTTTGTAATGAGGTATACGGCAATCGCTGCGATAAAAATAACGGGCGTATAGTATTTAGCAAATTTTTCGATAAACTTCTGCGTTGACGCCTTCGCCTCCTGCGCCTCCTCCACCAGGCTCAGAATGCGGGCAAACGTTGTGTCCTCGCCTACCTTCTCCGACCTGATTTCCAAATAACCATGCTCAATGACGGTTCCGCTGAACACTTCCGCGCCCTTCTCCCTGCCGACCGGAACGCTTTCCCCGGTAATCGCCGCCTGATTAATAGTTGCTTTTCCTTTGACAATGACGCCATCCACCGGAATGCTTTCGCCGGGACGGACTAAAACAATGTCGCCCTGCACTACTTCATCCGTTGGCACCTTCGCCTCTATCCCGTTGCGCATAACCGACGTTATGGAGGGCGCCAGATCCATCAGGCTTTTTAACGATGAGCGAGTTTTTTCGAGAGTCCTCGCTTCTAGATAGGAGCCAAAAAGAAAAAGAAAGGTGACGGCTGCCGCCTCCCAATATTCCTGAATCAGGATAGCCCCGATAACGGCTGCCGTAACGAGCGCCTCAATGCCGACGACACGATATCGCAAGCCTTGAAAGGCATTTTTCATGATGGGATACCCTGCATAGAGAGCAGCCATTACCATAGCTATATCAGAAATTAAAGATGCTTCATTCCATAGCTTCAGTAAAAGAGATACTGCGATCAGCAGCCCGGCAATGACGATTATCCGTTCCTTTTTCTTTCTCGGCATAATGTATCCCCCCCTATTTCATGCTTAAAATATGAATGCCCAAACCAGTTATCACTTTACCAACGCCCGAAGCGTCAAGCATTGCGTCTTGATGGCTTACTTTTACCTTGCTTGAGGTAAAAAGCACCTTTACCCCGGATACGCCATCCTTATTGGCTAATGCTGTTTCAATTTTTTTAACGCAGCTAGGGCAAGTCAGCTGCTCTAATTGAAAGGTTGTTGTTGTCATTGTACAAATCCCCCTTAAAGGCGCTTATTGTATGGTTGCTGCCTCCAGTATAGATGGGATTTATTTAAATTTAATTGATCTGGATCAAAATTAAAAAAGGATTCTTTTCTGGCTCAAACCAGAAATCAGTGCTTGACTTGGGCCGAGATGAAACGCTACGGGACAGAGGGTTCTTCCGATCGCTGTTAAAGCCCGCTTCCTTTTATTTTAATGAGGTCGATGGTGGGAATCGGTCTTTAAAGGCGAACACTTCAAATGTTCTGAAAGAACATCGCTTCGTAAGCATATGCCTTCTCCAGAATCCCTCCGCCCCTCCGCTAAACTCTATTTTCTGTCAAGCACTGATTATTAAGTTGAGCCTCTTTTCCTCCAGGATAAGAAAAAGCAATCACAGCAAAGGCAATGCCTAAACCGGATCGCTTTTTTGTGACGGTAAAGGAAATGGGCCGCAATCAGGTAGCCCTTGCACCCAATGAAGAGATGGTTATGAAATCCTGCTACTATCCATCAACCGCCGTACGCCAATTAAAAATACTCGTCGAACAACTGAAAAAGAAAGAATCCGTCCTGCTCCGCGAAGCCTTAAACGACCTTCTTAGGAAATACGACAATTAATAAAGAGGCTATATAATTTGAACAAAAGAATTCAGCGAAGAGGGCCGCCATGTGAAAAGATCTTCCGATCGCAATTGTTCCCGGATTTCCTTAAATCGTATGAGTTAATGGTGAAATCCGGGAACACAAGCGAACGCTTCGCTTCTCCAGAACCCTTCACACTCTGGCCCGCCGCTTGTTTCAATTGTTCAACTTATATAGTATTAAGTAACGACAAAGAAATGGATGTTGCTTTTTTCATATTATTCTGACAAAATGTAAGTAATTGTTCGGTATGCGTAACTGGCGAAACGTGGAGTACCACGGGGGAGCGCATACTTCATATGGCCGGTCGCCTGGGCAGAGGTAAGGAGATATTCTCCTTGCCTCTTTCTGTTTTTTAATAAAGAGAGAGGGATGATGACAATGAACGCTAATTTACTCATTCTGGACGGTAATCAGGTTGCCGCAAAAATCAAGGAGCAGTTAGAAGATCGCATAACAAGGCTTGCTACAAAAGGAGTCGTCCCTTGCCTCGCCACAATCCTGGTAGGCGACGATCCGGCTTCAGCCACTTATGTACGAATGAAAGGCAATGCATGCAAACGGCTTGGCATCAAATCCATTCGCGTAGATTTACCTGCAGATACATCAACAAATGAATTGATAGCGGCTATAAAACAACTGAATGATAATCCAGAGGTTCATGGCATCTTGTTGCAGCATCCTGTTCCCCATCACATTGATGAACGAGCCGCCTTCGACTCCATCTCCATTGACAAGGACGTAGATGGAGTGTCTACACTAAGCTTCGCTCAAAACGCTTTTGGTTTTGCGTCTTTTCCTTCCTGTACGCCGGCAGCTATTATGGCGATTCTGGAGTATTACAAGCTGCCGGTTTCAGGCAAACACGCGGTAGTCATCGGCAGAAGCCCAATACTCGGCAAACCCGTTTCTGCTATGCTGCTGAACAAAGATGCAACGGTAACAACGTGCCATTCAAAGACAACCGAATTGGAGCGTTTCGTTCGATCGGCGGATATTGTTATCGCTGCGGTCGGGAAGCCAAATTTCGTTCAGGGCGACTGGATTAAACCCGGGGCCGTCATCTTGGACGCCGGGTATAATCCCGGCAATATCGGGGATGTGGACTATGAGGCATGCCTCCCTTACGCTTCTGCTATTACTCCTGTCCCTGCTGGCGTTGGTCCTGTCACAATCGCTACATTATTGAAGCATACCGTTGACTCGGCTGAGAAAAAACAGGACCGTTAAGTGTGAGTTCCAAATGTGAAAGAGGAGACGCAAACTCCTCACCATCAAGCGGTTCGCATCCAAAAAATAAGCAAAAAAAGTTGAACGGAAAACATTACGTTTTTCGCTCAACTTTTTTTTATAGAGCTCTTCAGATAACCCCTTAAAAAACGTTAACCCTTATTTTCGACCAGCTTTTTCTCAGCCTCGGGAGCTTCCTCCCCCTGCCACAGAAGCCGCATTTCTTCGCTTGTTGCCAGCAATTCGGACAAGCTGCCTTCCGCCTCGATCCGGCCATCCTTCAGGACGATGATATGATCGGCCTTGGACAGCGCGGCCCTCCGGTGGGAGACGGCGATACAGGTCATATCGCGCTCCTTGAACAGGCCGTCCCATACCCTCTGCTCGGTCTCCACATCAAGCGCGCTGGACAAGTCGTCAAAAATATACAGGTCGGCGCCCGTCATCAGCATGCGGGCAGTCGCAGCCCGCTGAATCTGGCCGCCCGACAGCATAACGCCTCTTGGGCCAACGGCCGTTTCCAGACCATTATCCAGGTCGCCAATATCCTTATCAAGAACGGATAATGCTATCGCGCGCTCAAGATCGGTCTCGCTGTCCTTTTTGCCTACCGTTATATTTTCCCTGAGCGTATCGCTGAACAAGCGCGGAACCTGCGGGGTATATGCAGTATAAGGCGGCATTAGAAAGCTCGACGGGTCAACCTCCCGCCCGTTCCAGGCAATGCTTCCTTGCTGCTTGGGCAACAGCCCGAGCAGCGTCCTAACCAGCGTCGATTTGCCCGAGCCGATACGGCCGGTAATGACGAGGAATTGCCCCCGCTTCAGCTTCAGTTGAATATTTTCGATCCCGTTTTCCGATTGGGGATAGCGGTAGGTCAAACCGCTTACCTCTAATTCCCGCAGCTTTTCACCTTCAGCTCGCGGCGTCTCCGCTTCCACGGGCGGGTCCTTATGCAGATAGGTTTCCCGATACTCCATAATGCGGTCCTCTTCGCCCGCCCGGAACAGCATCCGCATCCGGTCAAATGAAACCTTCAGCCGCTTATGCTGAAACACCATATAGCCGAACAAAGAAATGCTGTAGCCGATATTCATCAGATAGCTTGAAAATAGTGCAAAATCGCCTACCGTAAACTGCCCGGCCTTCATCTCGGATGCGCACATGAGAAGAACAAGCCCGGTGCTGATGCTTAGTACATGCTGGCTGAGCGATTTCATCCATTGCTTGAATAAATCATCCTTAAGCGCCGCCTGACGGCGCGTTTCGTTCAAATGCTGAAAGCGTCTGGAAACATTGTCCACCGCTTGCCCAAGCTTCAACGTTTGCACGGCTCCAAAGGTTTCGGCAATAAAGCTCGTTACCTTCCCTGTCGCTTCGCGATTTTGCTTTCCGTAGCGACGGGCGCGATTTCCCGACAAATTGTTGATCAGCGTCACCAGAGCAAACGGCAGCAGCGCAACAAGCGTGATTTTCCAGTTGATCGAAGCCATAATGCCAACCGATAGAACAGCGAACACGAACATTCCCCAAAAATCAACCCAGGATTCCACATATTCAACTGCTTCGTCAACGTCATCCCGAAACCGGCTCATCGCCTCGCCGGGCGTTGCGGGCAAATTCCTTCCGGGCCAGCGCATAATGCCCGCCAGCATATTCGTGCGCAGAATGGCTTGAATATGATAGATATAAGTAATCCATGCATAAAACGCCCCGAAAAAAACGCCAACCCGTCCCAGCCTGACAATCGCAATCAGCACCAGTGGTGCGGCCAGCCACATAAACTCTGCGCCTTCAACGGCCACCCGATCAAAAAACTGCTGCATTCCGATACCGATCAGCAGCGGAAGTGAATGAAAGGTGCACCATAACAGTCCGTTTACAAGAAACAAGACCAGTCTGAAACGGAAGAGCCGGCCAATAAATCCCGTAATAGTCATGCAAGCTCCTCCTCTCGTCCGCTTTGCAGAAGTCTGGCGTAATGCGATGATGGATTCCCGGCCAGCTCCTTCCGCGATCCAAATTCCAGTAAACGGCCGTCTCCTACCACCATAATTTTATCAACCTGCTCCAGCGTAGCCAGCCGATGGGCAATGATTACGCCCGTGCTGTGCCGGAGCAGCCGATCCACCCCGGATTGCAGCATTGCCTCCGTTGCGGCGTCTAGCCGGGAGGATGGTTCATCCAGAACAATCAGGCTTGGCTTGGCAAGAAACACTCTGGCAAGCGCAAACAGCTGCGCTTCTCCAGCCGATAGCGATGAGCCGCTTGCAGACAAGTGGGTATCCAGCCCTTCCGGCTGCGCCAAAATCCACGGACTGAGACCCAATTGTTCAATCGTCTCCATAATGGCCTCATCGTCCACTTTTTCATTAAACAAGGTCAAATTGTCGCGCAGGGTGCCATCGAACAATTGAACATCCTGCGTCACCATGCCTACCCGGCGGTAAAGAGCTGGTAAAGAGAGCCCTGCGATATCAACCCCGCCGATACGAATAACGCCGCTGTCCAGATTGTACAAGCGAAGCAGCACCCGGCTCAGGCTGGACTTTCCGCTGCCTGTTCGCCCGATAATGCCAAGCCGCTCTCCCGGCTTTAGCGAAAACGATATATTTTGCAGGACAGGCTTATCCTTGTTGTAGCTAAAGCAAACCTGGTCAAATTCCAGACTAAGCGGACCCTCCGGAAGCTGCTTGTCTTCGCCGTCCCGAATTTCCGATTGCTGAGACAGCAATTCCCGGGAACGCAGCATGCCCGACTTTGCTTTTTGAAATTCCTGCACCTGGTCCCCAAGCCTTTCAATGGGATCGTTCAGCATTTGCGTATATTGATAAATCAAATACAGCATGCCCAGGCTGATCTCGCCGAGCATATACGATCGAACGCCCAGCAGCATAACAGCCGTCACCGCCAGCGTAAACAACGAAACGGTCACATTCCAGGGCACAACCCGAAGCATCCAGGCCTTTCTCCCTTTCAAAAAGACGGAGCGCATGGCGCGATAGAAGCGATTCATAACGTAAGGCACATGACCGTTCGCCTGTACATCTTCAATACCGGCAATCCGCTCTTCAATCAAGCCAAAGAGCGTGGCGCTTGCTTCGCGATCTTTTTTGGAGGACTGAACGCCCAGATTTCGGATAATCATCATTCCCAGAATGGATAAAAGCGTAAATGCCGTCATGACAACAGCAATGGGCACATTAACGGTATACATAAACCCGAGAATGCCAGCAAGCAATACAAAGCTGCCAATAACCTGCACGATAAACATGGAAAAAAAGCTGGAAATGCTGGACACGTCGCCGTCAATCCGCTCGATCATCTCGCCCGGCGTCTTCCGGTTGTGAAAGCTCATATCCAGCCGCAGGCAATGCCTCAGCAAATCGCCGCGCAGGCGGTTCGTCGTACGCCAGGATACATCGCTTCCCAGATAAGTGACCGCAACCCCCATGGTCTGATTAACGACAGCAAGCACAAGAAACAAAGCCGCAAGCTCCAGCAGCTCGGCCATTCCCCCGCTTCCCGCCGCCTCATCAATAAACCGTTGAATGACTTGCGGATTTATTAATTGCAGCCCTGTCGTTCCAAGCAGCAATATAAACAACAGGGCGATTCGGCCCTTAACCGGTTTTAAGTAACGCAGCAACCAAAGCATAGATGTTTTCTGCCCATCAGCCATGGCAATTCCCCCTTCATATCGGCAACCACAAAGAATAGTCTATCGCATGCTGGGGCATGCCGCCAGATACAAAACAGTTATAGTTGAATTCACTTGGACGGCAGTCATTGAAAAACCAGATGCTTTTCCCCACGCGGACATTTTCCTGAAGGCAGGTATTGTCCTTAGATCAGAGCCCAAAAAGAACATAAAATTACATTTATCCGTTTACAAAGGTAATTATAGGTGATAATATGTAATCAAACGGACAATGGAGGTGTTTGAAATGGCTGATTTGTTTACGGTTGATCAATTGGCTCAAATGCTCGACATGCATCCTAGAACGATTAGAAGATACATTCGGGAGGAGCAGCTGAAAGCAGCAAAGGTTGGAGGCGAATGGAGAATACGGAAGGAGGACGCCGAAATGTTCATTGGCAGCAAGCTGGACGAAATCAAGTCAGATGCAATGGACGATATTCAGGCTTTTATTGAAGGAAAAGACAGCGTGGTCGAAGGTCAGCTTCAAGTGTGCACGATGCTGGATTGTTACGTTGATACAGAAGAGGCCGTCCACATTTCCGAGATCATCATGCGCCACATGAATCAACCCGACCCTTCCAGAGGAAAAGCGAAGATGCAATATTTTTTCGACGACAATGAACAAAAAGGACGTTATATCATCTGGGGAACGCCAGCCTTTATCGGCAAAGTCCTTTCAGCCGTTGGCGAAGCCGTGAAGAAATAGATACTGAAACAGATACGGGCGGCGGCGAATACGCAACTTACAGCCCAAATCATCGCTATCGGACATAAAAGTCCGCTAGCGGTGATTTTCTAGGCTTTTTGCAGATGCAAGTGACATCCATGTCCGCTACAGCAAAGAAACCACGTAATTATAGCTGTTTTACTTATGTAGCGGACATACATTTCCGTTACAATGACAAAAAGCAGCTTTTTCGCTTCTAACGGACTTTTTTGTCCGGTTGAAAATCAGCAGCACTCAGAACTCCATATGCTACCAAGCAACCAAGTCATTCACACAACCATACCAGACAAGCGCCCAACTCCAACCATTCCGCTAGCAGCCTACCAGACACTCGATTACTCCAACCATCCACTAGCGCTACCATACCACTTGCCCAACCACATCATCCGCTACAACCATTACGCTTGCGCATCATACCACCTGCCCAACCACACCACCGCACTACCGTTCCGCTTACGCAGACCATGCGCCTGTGCAACGTTACCACCTTCTAGTTACTTCTCCCGTCCTGTAATAGAAGAACGCTGCATCAGAACAAATTCGATAACATCCTTTGCGAATCGGTCCGGTTCTTCAAAATGCGGGAGATGTCCGCTCTCCTCATACAGGTTGACCGTTCCGTTCCGGACCTCTTTTACAAAGGCTTCGGTTTTGAGGATTACCATCCGCCGTTCCTAAGCATTCCCACGCCTCTTCCATCTTCCCGATGCTTTCATATAGGCTTGCCGCTTTTCGCAGCCAATTTTTCAAAGACTTGCTGAGGTCAAATGAAGGCCCTTCCAAAACGAGGCATTCAATGGAATCTGGATAACAGCTAGCATAACACTTCTCAATACCTAGCTGTTAGCGAAGCTGCTCACAATCCTCTACCAAATCCTGAAGCCGGAGCGTCTCTTCCTCCCAGCTTTCGATGGACTCTTTTCGCCATAACTGACAAAAAGGACTTGCAGCCTTATAATTGTTTCATACTATCCATATACAGCAATAACCAGGGGGATCTTATGTTATTTCAACCAGTCTACAATAATGGAGAAATGTTTCTTCCAAAAATCGAATTGCCCATGGGAGACAATCAAACCATTGGCGTTATAACGGACTTGAAACGAAGACAATATTTAATGAATCAATTGATGGACCCTTCCCGTTATTATTTATTCCGGGTTCAACAAAATGAATATATGCGTTTAACCGTAGAAGAGCTCCTAACCTTTCTTATTCATGTATCAGAGCGGAATGAAAGCACCGATCGGCTTTTGGATTATTTTTCAATAAAAGAGGACAGGAAAACGAAAGTCGGCAATTTGAGTCCCTCCAAAAAAATGTATGTAACCTTGCTCCGCGTCTATTTTGCCCATCAGCCTACGCTTGTGCTGGAGGAGCCTTATTTTTTTCTGGAGGAAGGAGACCGCCGCAAATTCAAGGTCATTCTGGATGACCTTTCGAGAGAAAAACAAATCCTGATTTTAACCTCGAATTTGGAGGACGCCCTTATTTCCTGCGATGCCATCTTTCGTTTAAATGAGCTTGGCTTTCATCCATTGGATATTCAAGATTCAGACGAGGAGAAACAGGAAACGCCGGAACAGGATTCAGCAAATATCACCCTGCAAAAAATTTATACCAAAAGAAACGGCAAGGTCATTTTATTCAATCCGCCCGAAATTGATTTTATCGAAAGCGTGGAAGGTTCCATTCTTGTTCACGTGGATGGGGAAAATTACGACTGCGCTTTGACGCTGACGGAGCTTGAGCAAAGATTAGCCAATTTCGGTTTTTTCAGATGCCATCGCTCCTATATCGTCAACCTGCAAAAAATAAGAGAGATTATTACCTGGACCAAAAATAGCTACAGCCTCCGGTTGAATACCGGCAAAGATGCCGTAGTTCCGCTATCCCGGTCAAAGCTTCAGGAATTAAAAGCGCTTCTTAACCTTTAAGGCTGCCACAATGGCGAATCAGTCAACCATTTCAGGGTACAATTCAGCTCCAAACAGCTACATTTCGGGGGATTTTGATGGCTGACCTCGCGTAATCCCGGTATAGTTAAGCCATCAACTCGAAGGAAGTGGTGTTCATGGCTGTTATCCAGGTCGATCATATTCGGAAGAGCTTTGGAAAGAAGGATGCGCTGTCCGATGTGTCTTTTTCTATTCCAAAAGGAGAAGTTTTTGGTTTTCTAGGCCCAAGCGGCTCGGGAAAAACAACCTTAATTAAGCTATTAACAGCACAGCTAAATCCAACAAGCGGGCAAGCAAAAGTTTTTAACGAGCCTGCGGAGATGATGCAGAAATCAATTCAGAAAAAACGGTTTGGCATTTTGACAGATAACAGCGGTTTATACGAGCGTTTAACGATAGAGGAAAATCTGGAGCTGTATCGCCAGCTCTACGATCTTCCCGCATCCTCCATTGATAAGGTGCTGCAGTTTGTAAACATGAGCGGAGAGCGCAAAAAGAAATTTAATCAATTGTCCAAAGGAATGCGTCAGCGTATCCAACTGGCAGCCGCCATTATCCATGAGCCGGAGCTGCTTTTTCTGGATGAGCCTACCTCGGCTCTGGACCCCGTCAACTCGGCCCATATCTACAAGGGCTTGCGCTATTTGAACGAAAACGGAACAACGATTTTTCTGACGACCCATGATATGGCCGAGGCAGAATTGTTATGCAATCGGGTGGCTATTCTGTATAAGGGTCAAATCCAGACCATCGGCTCGCCCAAGGAGCTTAAAAAGCAGCATCGCGAAAACGTCGTTTGCGTTGAATTAACGAATGGAGAAGCCTACGAGCTCCCCCTCAATGACGAAACCGCTGATAAAATCAGTCATTGGATGAAGTCAGGATTAATTGACCACTTGGAGACGAAGGAACCTACCCTAGGCGATATTTTTATCAAAATGACAGGAAGTGAGCTGCTATGAACATCTCATTAAAGCGTGCGCGAGCGATTTTTGTGAAGGATTATAAGGAGTTTTCGCGCAATTATGCGGTTTCCATTTGCCTCACCTTCCCGCTTATATTCGCCTTTGTATTCCGCAGCGCCGGTCCGGACATGTCCCATGCTGCTGTAGCCCAGTCAGCGGGATTTCTTTTTAACGTTTCATTTGTCATTGTGACCTGTTTAGTACAGGCATGCCTGATTGCGGAGGAGAAGGAGCGCAATACGCTGCGATCCTTAATGATGACTCCGGCTACGACCACAGATGTTTTAATCGGTAAAAGCTCGCTGGCATTTGTTATGTCCGCCGTTATTCTGGCTATTTCTACGTATATTTTGGGCTATGAGCCTGCAAGCCTGTGGGCGTTTGTTATTGGCATCGTTTTTTCCACTATTTTATACATCGCAGCCGGAACGATCTGCGGTTTATACTCCAAGTCGGTGCTCGAGGCCTCGTTAGCCGTGCTGCCTGTTGGGGTTATATTTACCGGTGCGCCCTGGGGTGCGCTTCTGCAGAGCCGTTATCCAATCTTTAAAGTGCTGGACTACATGCCAAGCAGCCAGTTTAACCACTTGCTCGCGTTATCCTCCGACTTTACAATGAGCGATGTCCTGAAGCCTCTCCTTATTATTTTGGCATGGACAATTGCATTAACGATTGTGGCTGTTGTGTTGTACCAGCGGCGCTTAAAGGATGAGTAAATCTCAAAGTGCTAATACTCAAGCTAGGGCGTGTTTCCAAGCACGCTCTGGGCCAGGGGGTTCAAATTTCCATGAAAACTGCCGTCAAATTCGTTCAGCATCTCAGGGAACGGGACGCCCGCCTCAGACTGCAACGGTATTGGGACAAAGCTAAACTCATCAATCAACGAAATTTAGAGTCTTGGGATAAGGAGCAGCTGCAAGCGGAATCTCTCCGTCTCAAAGGGGAGGTTTTGGCGGGCACGCCCCTTGACGATTTGCTTATAGATGCTTATGCGCTTGTTTGTGAGGTAGCTAAAAGAACACTGGGCTTGCAGCCCTATGATGTTCAACTAATGGCAGCTATCGCGCTGCACGACAGGCATCTGATCGAGCATCATACCGGCGAAGGCAAAACGCTTTCGGCCGTTATGCCCGCTTATCTGCATGCTTTAATCGGCGAAGGCGTTCATGTGTTGACCTTTAACGATTATTTGGCCAAGCGGGATGCAGAGTGGATGGGCCCGATCTATGGCTTCCTTGGCTTAACGGTCGACGCGGTTCAGGCCGGCATGGACAGGCAGCGGAAACGAAAGGCGTATGCTGCAGACATTACCTATGTGACGGCCAAAGAGGCGGGCTTTGATTATTTGCGGGATACAATCGCGCTGGACGAAGCCGATACCGTACACCGCCCCTTCCACTACGTCATCGTCGATGAAGCCGATTCGCTGCTGCTTGACGAAGCGCGGGTGCCGCTTGTTATCGCAGGCGATCCCGGCGCCTCCGGCTACGATCACAATAGCTTTATCAACAGCAAGCCCAACGACCGTAACTTTAACGACAGCAGCTTAAACGCCGACAGTAACTTAAGCAGCAGCATTGAAGGCTATAGAAGCAACGACCACAGCTTAGCCGCCGGAAGCAGCGGCTGCGATGGCGAGCTTTTGGCGGAAATAGCCAGACAGCTTCATGAGGAGCATTACGACTTCGACGAGTTCAAGCGCAACGTTTATTTAAACGAAGCAGGTTCGGCAAAGGCGGAATCGCTGCTGGGCTGCGGCAACTTATACGAAGAACGCAACGATCAGTTATTAATGTCGTTAAACTGTGCGCTGCATGCGGAGCTGTTATTGAAGAGGGACGTTGATTACATCGTCCGGCACGGAAAAATCGAGCTTATCGACGAATATACCGGCCGCGTAGCGGAAAACAGGCATTTGCCGGAGGGTTTGCAAGCGGCCCTCTACGCCAAAGAAGGGCTGCCGCCCAACACCGGGGGAAGGGTTCTTGGCACCATCACCCTCCAACACTTCCTTAGCCTGTATCCAAATATTAGCGGAATGACGGCTACCGCGCATGTCTCCGCCATCGAATTTGAAGAGATTTATGGCCTTGAGGTGGTGCAAATTCCGCCAAACCGGGAAAATCGGCGAATTGATCATCCACACCGGATTTTCACCCATAAGGAAGCTAAATTCAAGGCGCTGGTACAGGAAATTCAGGCCATACATGGGACGGGACGCCCGATACTCATCGGTACATCAAGCGTTGAGGAATCCGACATGCTGGCGGAGGCGCTGGCAATCGCCGGTGTCTCTTGTCAGGTTCTGAATGCCAAAAATGATGCGGAAGAAGCCGAAATTATTGCCAAAGCGGGAGAAATCGGCGCTGTGACGGTATCGACGAATATGGCGGGACGCGGCGTGGATATTCGGCTTGGCGGCGGCAATCCCGAGCAAGGCGAAGTCGTCGCCAAGTTGGGCGGCTTGTACGTGATTGGCACGCATATGCATCAAAGCGTGCGAATAGACAATCAGCTGCGCGGACGGGCTGGCCGCCAGGGTGATCCGGGGGCCTCCGTCTTTTTCGTTAGCCTGGAGGACGAGCTGCTGGTTCAATTCGGTACTGCAATGATGAAGCACAACCACAGGCAGGACGAAGCGCTCAAGGACGCGGCGCTCCAGGACAAAATCGACCATATCCAGCGTACGATTATGGGCCAAAACTTTCATATCCGGCAGGAGCTGAACAGCTATTCGGATGTTTTGGAAAAACAGCGGCGGGAATTGTACGGCGAGCGGCTCCAAATATTAAAGGGAAAAGCTAACATGAGTTCATCACAGCAGCGGGTCCGGCTTTTTTTCATCGACCAGTTTTGGGCCGATCACTTAGCCTACGCTTCCTACATTCGGGAGAGCATCCATCTGACGGGCCTGTTGAAGCATAATCCGATTGATGAATTTCAAGAGCAAATTATGAGGGCCTACGAGCAAATTCCGGCAGGAATACAAAGGGAAACAGCGGATATGCTTGCCAAGCTTGGAGGTTCCAATGATCCTGCCCTGTGGGATCAATTCGGGCTGAAGAATCCTCCCTCCACCTGGACCTACATTATGAATGATCAATATCAGGATCACCTGCTGAACCGCGGTTCATGGAGCTACGGTACAATGCTTGCTTATTTGCTGCGCCGCTTAGCAAGGCCGATTTTTGGGTTGTCGAAGTTTTGAGCTATACGCCGCTCAGCGACTTCAACAGCCTTCCTCAGCGTATCACTAGAAAAAGGATGATTCATCATAATGACAGAACAGCAGCGATTGAATTGCATGAAATGCCGCCATTATTATGTATCCTGGGATCCCAGCGCGCCGAGAGGCTGCAGAGCCTTTGGTTTTAAATCGCAGGCTATGCCAAGCCAGGTCGTATTAGCTTCCTCCGGAAAGCCTTGCATGAACTTTGAAGCCAAGGGCAAAGAATAGAGTAGCACACCGCCATCAAAAGAACCGTGAACTTGTGGATCAAAATAAATTAAACACATACTCAAAAAGGCACTCGCGGCTGAGTGCCTTTTTGAAATTAATGGTATTCTTGCCGCATTGATAGTACAACATTCTTGGGGACTGCTTGTTCCTCATTATTCGCTTTCGATAATAATATCCTTCAGCTTGAGATTAACCGGATTGGCTAGTGTATCCCCAACCGGGCATTTGCTCTCCAGAAATTTGACGAATTCCTCAACCTTTTCTTTTGGCGAATCGGTTTTAATTCTGAATGTATACCGAATGTCGGAATAGCCAGGCCGCACATCGGACTTGTTGAAAAAGCCGTCCAGATCAAGATCGCCTTCTACGTCTACGAAAAAATCTTTGAGCGTGACGCCGAATTTAGGTGCGTACACTCGGGCAACGATTGACTGACAAGCTCCTAATGAAGCCAGCAAAGCCTCGACCGGATTCATGCCCGTATCGGTTCCTCCCAAACTTTTGGGCTCGTCAATAATAAACTCGAAGTTCCGGGATGCTACTTTCACCTGAACTCCTTCTTGCAAATGCGCAGATGCTTTAAAGGTTTGAGGGGTAGCCATTTAGTAGTCTCCTTTTGACGAATCATAATAGTCGTTATATTTCCTAGTTATTCGCTGTGTTTAGTTTAGATTAAATATATTAATCTGTCAATCTATAATTTCCCATCTAGTGATTTACATCATTTTCTAAATATGGTACCATTATTTTGCAAGCGTTTTCATTATTAACGATGGCCATACAATACATGCATTTTACAGCATTGCCGCTGGTCGCGAAAGGGGGAGGCCGCCACAGTATTGAGAGGCGTTACAATCCGATAGTAGCAAGTAGATTAGCTGCTAAGAGAGTAACAGAACTAAGACATTTAGAGTTCACTCCAATCTGCAAGGCCAAAACATCTATTATTAAGGAGGATAAGTGAAATGAAAAAACTTATGATTCTTGTTTTGCTCATTGCGCTGCTCGTCCCATCGATGTCCTACGCCCAATCGTCAACGCAAAATACAAATGGTGTATCCCCGCTGTCTTCTGGCGGAACGATCATTCCGGCACCTCAGGGATACGACGCCTACCGTCCCAATATTGCTCGCGGAAATGTACAACAAATATCCTACTACTCTTCAACCGTAGGTAAAATGCGAAACGCTATGGTTTATACGCCTCCTGGCTATAATCCATCGCAAACCTATAATGTTCTCTACTTGCTGCACGGCATTGGCGGAGATCAATATGAATGGCTTAACGGGATGAATCCTAGAAACATTTTGGACAACCTGTACGCCGACAACAAGCTAGAGCCGATGATTGTTGTTTTCCCGAACGGCCGCGCCATGTGGGATGATCGTCCAATCGGCGATATTTTTGCACCGGACAAGGTAGCCGCCTTTGAAACCTTCGAATTTGATCTGATCAACGACCTCGTTCCTTACATTGACAACAACTTCCCCGTATATGCAAATGCTCAAAATCGTGCTTTGGCCGGTCTGTCGATGGGCGGCGGGCAGTCACTGAACTTCGGGTTAAAGCATCTGGACAAATTCACCTGGATTGGCGCATTTTCTTCTGCTCCCAATACAAAATCGGCGTCGCAGCTTATCCCCAACCCGGCCCAAACGGCCAGTAAGCTAAATCTGCTATGGCTGTCATGCGGAGCTTCCGACTATTTGTTATGGGTAAGCCAAAACTTCCATAACAGCGTGGATGCCATGAATGTTCCCCATATGTGGTATCTGGATGTCGGAGGACATGAAGGCAAGGTATGGAGCAGCGGGCTCTATCAGTTCGCTCAGCGCATTTTCAAATAGATTTATAACGGCATCAAGGGGCTGTCCAAAAGTCTGTTACTAAGAATAATGATCCAGCAAACCGGTCCCTCCCGGAAAAGGGTGTCTTGGAAGCTCAAACATTTTTGTCCGCTTTTTTTGATCCTGTTTTTAGTGGATAAAAGCGGACAAAAAAACTCGCCCTCAAGACACCCTTTCCCGTTCGGTCCTCTCTGCTGAATAATTATTTACAGACTTTTTGGACAGCCCCTGTTGCATAATCCTGCTAGGGTATAAAATGTGATTCGCCCTTAATCTATAATCTTGGCCTGCGGTTCACCGTGAGTAACTGGTATCATCCACTGGTAATGGGACTTGTCGTGAAGCTGATACCGCTCTATATTAGGAGCTGCCGGCTGAAACCCAAATGATTGCAGGATCAGCATCAGACTAAAGCAAGCGTATGGATCGGATGACAAGCAATCCAGTGTTACGAACAAGGTTGGGGGAATGATCTCAAGCTCGGCATCACCCCCCGCTTCATGAATCCATTCGCCAGAGTTGGCGGACTTCATAGCCAAGCGAAATCCTACTTTGCCCACCATCTCATTCCCGATTACCCGCTCGTGACGCACATAGGCCTCCTTTGCCTGCAAGAGTCCCCGCTTTTCCAGGAAAGCCGCGCTTTCATCTATGGCCTGTGCAAAAGGACTCGCCTGACGCTTGACGCGATGCCTGAACCACAGCATTTTTGTAGGCTGTGACCACCGGACTAACTGAATATGCTCGTCCACGGAGTCCACGCCATCCAGATACTGCTTAGCTACATTCAGCGCCAGCAGCTTCGCATCGACGTCCTGTCGCCACTTTCGCAGCCAATCGGCCTGAGCTTCAGCATCCGCAGCAAAATAATGACGTATCTCGCTTAAGCCGATTCCCGCTTGGCGCAATGTATGGATCTTTAAAGCACTCGGAACTTGATCCTCCCGGTAATAGCGATAGCCGTTATCCGCGCGATGACTCGGCTGAAGCAGCCCTTCTTTTTCATAATAACGAAGCGTGCTGGCAGGAAGACCCGTTCGCTCGGAAAAGCTCTGAATCGTCATATTTCCTCTCAACAGCCCCTCCTCCTGACACTTCATTTATTTCTTAGTAATAACTCCACACGTTCAGACGATTGCCGTCCGGATCGTAGAAATGGAAGCCCTTCCAACGCTCTCCGACAATTTCGGATACCTCAATTCCTTGCTCCTTCAGCCATTCGTTTATCTTATACAGGTCCTTCTGCTCTTTAATCTGAAAATACAATCTGGCGCCGGGATTAGCTTTTTTAGATAATAGCTCGCTATCCACCTTTTCCAGCCAAGCAAAATCCCAAGCTTCGCGCATTAATGCAAATCCGCGATCCTGAAAGTTTTTGTTCGAGCTTTCCCAGCCGCATATCCGCGAATACCATTCAATCGAAGCATCCAGATCAGACACGCCCAGCCACAATGGCTTCGCCGCATATTGAATAACTCGCGATTCCGGGAATTTTCCCTCCAGCTTTTTGTCCTCGCTCAAGGTTAGCCGAACATTTCCGAATGCGAAAATATCAGCGGAGCGCGTTTTGTCTGGCATCTTTACCGGCATGCTGCATGTAACGCCTTGACGATCGAAATATTCCAATGTCTGGTCCAGATTAGCCGTACGAAAGCAGAATCTGCAAGTGCCCTCATGATAATCCTCAGACGTAAAGTGGCTTAAATCGCTTTCAAACGATTTTAAATTGGCTTGTCCGGTACCAGGCATTCTGAAAAAGGCCTTCCTGCCAACTGGAGGCCCTTCGCCCCTCCCGATTAACGTCCAGCCCATTTTTTCACCATACCATTCTACTGCCTCATCGAATTGATCCCACGGCACCATAATAAAACCGCCGTCAAATGTCATTCTAGTATTCTCCATTGATACGCCCCACTTTCTGGTAAATTCCCGGGTAAGATCATCATACACCTTAAAGCTGCTTTAAGGTCAAGGGGTATTTTTCCAGAAATTCTACTATTACACTCTCCGATGACACGGCCACTTTCAGGCTATGGGTGTTTTATAAAAAACACCCATAGCCTGTACACCTTTTAAAAGCGTGTAGACTATGGGTGCGTGTTAATTTATTGTTAACCGAGACGGTCGTATAGGGCACTTGCGTCTTTTGGCCGAAGCCACTTCATACGTTATAATTTCGCTATTTAGAATTGGAGATTCTTTAGTTTTCTCCTCTGAACCCGGTTCCGGACGTTTATGCGCTGATTTAAAAGCATCGCTATTTCTCCAAGCCGCAAAGGAATCCATGCTTCTCCAATACATGTTTACATTTAGCTCATCGTATTCCGTTAAGTTTTGTGTTAACAATACTTCTACTTTTACGAAACCCTCGAAAGTGTCAAACAGGCCATGTGACGTAAAATTCGGCGCCATTACCGCAGCCATTCCTTTTTTCACTTTGATTCTGTTCGTAACGACGATCACCTTTACCATCCCCCTATTAATAGTAACGCCTTAATGGATGGACTTCAGTTCGGCCAGAGACAACTTTCCGTCCTCCATCCGATAGACCTTGTCGCAATAGGAAAGCAGCCGCTCATCGTGAGTAACCATAATAGCCGCTTTGCGGCGTAATTTCACCTCATGGGCTATCAATGAAACCACTTCATGGGCACGCTTGGTATCCAGGCTTGCCGTAGGCTCATCCGCCAATATGACAGCAGGATCATTAATCAAAGCCCTGGCAATTGCAGTTCGCTGCTTCTCGCCCCCTGACAGCTCTTCCGGGAAGCTCTTCAGCTTTGCACCAAGGCCAAGCTCTTCAAGCAGCTTTATAGCCGCAGCTTTATCTGCTGCCCGTACCTTACCCGACATCCGCTTCACAACAAGCAATTGATCAAGAACATTCAGGTACGGCACCAAATTCGAAGCCTGCATAATAAAGCCGATCTCATGCAATCTCATTTCCGATAACTGGTCATCCGAAAGCTTGGATAAGTCCTTGCCTTTTACATTCACTTCTCCCTCGGTGACTTTAAGCAACGCCCCCGCAACGGACAAAAAGGTGCTTTTTCCAGAGCCGGACGGCCCTACCACTGCAACAAACTCTCCTGGCTCCACTTTAATGGACACCCGGTCTAATGCCGCAATTCGGTTGGAGCCCTCGTTGTAATATTTGTAAGCTGATGTTATTTGCAATCCTTCATTCATTACTCAACCCTCCCAAGCGCCTTAAGCGGATCAATTTTTGAAATCATGCGAACGGATACCAGCGAACTGAGCAAAGATATCGCCAGCAAAATAATGGAATAGGTGACCACCAGCGTCGGATCCAGCATAAACGGCATACCTTTAGGCATGATTGCCGCAGTTCCATATGTCAGCAGGACGCCAACGATGATGCTGGAAAGCGACAAAACAAATACCTGTGAAACGACGGCTTTGCCTAAAAATCCATTTTTGGCCCCGATGGCCTTCATAATCCCGAATTGATTGGATTTCTGCATCGTGAATACATAGAAGAAAACTCCGATGATGAATGCAGAAATCGCAAGCAGGAACCCAAGCATCATCATGATTGTGCCATTCTCTTCTTTGTATCCCGGCATTCCCTGTACCGCTGCGGCACGAGTAACCGTGTCAATACCCGAAAGCTGTTCATTGATGATGTTGGGATCAATATCTTTACCCTGAAGCATGATTGCATTGACGGGGTCTGCGACTCCTTTATCCGAGCCTGGCGCCGCAAACGCAAGCTTCCGCCACTCTTCAATAGGCAGGAATACCGCTGTTACGTGGTTATAGGTCTGATTTTCGACAAAACCGGCAATCGTCAGCGATACTGGTGAACCATCTAATTGGAAGCTGTCCCCCAGCTTGAAGCCTTCGTCCTTCATGGTCTTATTGACGATAACCATCGTCATCTGATCGGCTGTCAATCCTGTTCCTTCGATCGTCGCAGGCTCAAGAAAGCTTCCCGGTTCAATTCCAATAATCGCTATATCTACTTTATCCTCATTCAGCTTGCTATTCCCTTTAATAGCGGACCCCATAATGGTTCCCATTGGCGACACAGCACCAACACTAGGCATTTTGGCTATTTCTTCAGATAAATCATTAGACAATAAAGACTTACTCATTGAGGCCTTCGACCCTTGTTCAAAAACGACATAATCTGCCTTCATAGTCTTAAACGTCGAAGCCGCAAGCGTAGACAAGCCATTTCCCAATCCCGACAAGATAAATACCAGCCAAGAGATCAGCACAAAAATAATTGCAATCATCAAAAACCTTGTTTTACTGTATCTCAGCTCCTTCAATGCCAAAAACATAAGCCACTCCCTCTCCACATATTTATTTGACACACGTGTCAAATTTCGCGCTTTTTCGCTCGAAACATCATTAGTATAAGTTTTATTCGACACACGTGTCAAATAAAACTTATTTCCTTTATTGTTTACCCGCCCCTCCCAGCCACATTTGGTACAGCATCTTACTCCACTGCGGCGTAGGAATATTCATCATATTAGGAGTATCAATCAGGTTAAAAAAGACGCCTATAATAGCAGGCAATGGCAGGTTTTCATTCAGATGCCCTTCTGCTTGAGCCCGAATAAATAAACGCTCCAGTTGCTTTTTTAAAGTAACGTGAGCCTGCTCGATAAACTCAAGATCATTAGCGGCTGCCTCGGAATTGGCTTTGTTTATTTTAGGAGCATATCCGAGCAATTGATGGAAGCTCGCTTCCTCCATATAGACCTCCAACAAATGCTGAAGGGCATTCATACAATCCGTTTCGTCAATAGCCGATGCCCTCTGAAGCACGTTTTCCATTGTTCGTTTCATACATGCGGCTACAATTTCCTCTTTGTTGGCATAGTATTGGTAAATGGTACTTCTTGCCCCAACCAAATTTTTGGATAACAATTTAAGCTGAAAGCCGTCATAACCGTGCTCCAGAAGCACTTTCTTTGTATGATCAAGCAGCTCCGATTTTGTAAAAGCCTGCTTTCTTCCCATGCTCATCACTTCCCTACTTACTGGCCTTAGTCTACTACATTGTAACAAAAATATTCCCTTTATGTGATAGTTAGTTCATACACCTTGGGATGCAGGCCATGAAGACTAAGACTGTACATTTCGATTAACTGCAATCCGTTTTTTTCGGCTCCCCTAGCTATTTCTTCATGACAATCCGTAAGCAGCACGATCCGCCCCGACGGCTTTAGTATTCGTTTGGCCTCCGACAGAAATCTTATATAAAGCTTTTGAACGTCCCCTACTGCAATTTGCTTATTCCAGGGGGGATTGCATAAAATGATGTCTACGCTTGCAGACTTGGACGGCATTTTTGTTGCATCAGCATGAAATACGATCACTCTGCCCTTTCCATTTTTTTCAGCCGTCCATACCGCATTTTCCTCCATATCGCTCGCCAAAATTCTTCTTGCAGGAAATACAGTCCGTTCATTCGGTATCGTTCCCGAGCCGCAAAACGGGTCATAAAAAACATCGTTTTTGCAAGGTTTGCTTATTCTGACAAGCGCGGCTGCAACTGTTGGTCTGATGCCCCCTTTTAAAAAAATCCGGTCATGGCCTCGAAAACGGAACTCGGCATCCGTCAGCTTAATCGAGATTCTGCAGAATTCCCCATCAATATCGGCACGAATAAATAAAGCATCGGCGTCTTTTGGAGCATGCTTAAATCCGTGCTTCCCCAGTGCTTTTTCAATGGTTTTGATCAGATCAAACCGTGAATAAGCATGTTCCCCTCTTCTGCTGGCGCTTGCACATATTCCACATGATGAAACCGAATATTGAAAGGCGAGCCATTTCCAGTTCAATTTATCAATGGCAGCAGCAAGCTGAGTTAAGTCCGATTTATGCGGTCCAATCCGGAACTCCGCCAGGATCCTGTAAATATTGTCGGCGCAGCGCAGCTTCATCAGTTGTGAGGGATCTCCCGTCGCTTGGAATAAAACTTTGCCTCGTTCACATTTTATCCCACGCGCTTTGATGCCCAGCTCTTCAATTTCATCTGCAAGCACCACTTCCAGCCCGCATGCAACCGTTGCGAAAAAATAAGTATTCATGCCCTTATCATACAAACGAGTATTTATGAAACATATGGCTTGTTTATGTTAAGCTATTTTCGGCATAAATGTTGACTCAGCAGTTGAAGGAACTGGAGTATCACGATATTGTGCATCGCGAAGTGTATCCGCAAATTCCGCCAAAGGTTGAATACTCAATTACGGAGTACGGACAACTCATGAAGCCCGTTCTCCAGATCATGAGTGACTGGGGAGCTGGGCATGTACAACATATGCAGAAGCTATATGGCGAAGCAGAGACAAGTCCAACCGATCTTCAGAAAATGGATTACTTGCGCTAAGCGTTTCTGTACTAAGCGCATGCTAAAAAAGCCCGCAAAGATCGCGGGCTTTCTTTTTTCTATTTGTTTAAAGTGAACGCTTAACCATCTTCCCCGTCGCAACCGAATTCCCCTCATAACTAAAACCCTATCGCTCCACCCTATCCTCCCACGAACCCCTATGCTCGGAGGGTTACAACGGTATTGTTTGCAGCTTGTTGGCGGTTGTTTGCAAAGCAGTCACCGTTAAACTATCGTATCCCGTTAGCATAATCGCGATCTCTTCGGGCGAACCAAGGAGGCGTCAGGCTTCGAAGCGTGAATGAAATTCGTATCTCCTCTAAATAATGTCAATCATTTCATATTAATACCACAATTCTTTAAATGATTTAGTATGTTTTCATATGAATGATCATCCCAAATAATAACATAATATTTTTCCCTGTTTAATTTCTGTAATGCACCAAGTCGATGATTGCCGTCATGTAATCTAAAATCTCCATTTCCAATGTTTGCAATCAAAGGAGGCATGTCCCATCCGGATTCTAATCTACTGCAAATTTGATCAATGTTATAGTTCCACCAATTAATATCCTCTACATATTCCAAATGTTCTTCTGGTCCAACTATTCTCTCCAGATATTTTATGTCAATTTCAATAGGTCCTAACCAATATCGTTTTTCCTTTTTTAATCCTTCTGACATGACTATATTGTTGCCTTCTCCATTTAAAAAAAGATGAACCCACGTTTCAATATCATTGACTTGAGCATATTCATTAGCAGCGCTTAATGTAAAAGCATTCACCTGTCTTCCCCACCTTCAATTTAAGCTTCTATTATGCTAATGATTATGCAATAGAAGCCCAATAAAATGGAAGGTTAGATTTAAGTTAAACCGTTCTTTACTGCTCAATATTCATGCGGAGGCATCAGTCTACCACCACACAATCCTGCCCCGTTAGTTTAGCGTTTTCAAGCAACGCCCATGTGTCACGATCTCCCTTGGCTACGTATCTTGTTCTGTTAGTTTAGCTTCGCATAGGCTAATGACGATAAACATGAATGAATTCCAAATGAGAGAGCAACATTTCAAACGTCACCTTGCAATATAATTAGCCATGAATTCCAAACAAGGAGATGACGGCATGAGTAAGTTGAAGGGAAAAATCGCTTTAGTAACCGGTGCAAGCCGGGGGATTGGTCGTAGCATTGCGTTGCGTCTGGCGCAGGAGGGCGCAGTGGTTGCAGTACACTATGGAAAAAGACAAAACGAAGCAGAGGAAGTTGTTCATCAGATAGAGCAAAATGGAGGTGCCGCATTCGCGATCGGTGCTGACTTAAGTACCCTTGACGGCATTCATTATTTATATGCGACTTTAGATGAAGCCCTTCAGGAACGTTTAGGCGATAATCGTTTTGACATTCTTGTGAATAACGCTGGAATCGGACAAATTGTAACCTTTGAAGAGACGACGGAAGAATCTTTCAACGAGGTCATGAACATTAATGTCAAAGCACCGCTTTTTGTTACCCAACAAGCTTTACCGCGTCTGAGAGATGGAGGCCATATTATCAATATCTCTTCGTTTGTAACACGTGTGGCCTCCCCCAGTGTTTTCGCCTACAGCATATCAAAGGGTGCAGTCGATACGCTTACGCACGTCTTGGCTCAACAGCTTGGGAGCCGTAATATTACGGTGAACGCCATCCAGCCCGGCATCATTAATACAGAGATGAATGCCGGGACGTTGCAAAATCCCAATGGACAGAAATTTGCCGCTGGTCTTTCAACTTTTAAAAGGTGGGGGGAGCCTGAAGATGTTGCAGATATTGCTGCCTTTCTGGCCTCGTCGGACAGCCGTTGGGTCACTGGTCAATTAATTGATGCAAGTGGCGGATCTCATCTGTAAATTAACGTGTTCGAAAACCTGCCAGAAGGACTAGGTTTTTCTGCCTGATGGACGCCTTAAACCGAAAAATCGCATCTTCGCGGCAGTCACTTGGGTACATCTTTGCTCCGGTTAAATGCCGCCTGCCATAGCGATGGCAGCGAACGGAAAACCCAAACAGGGCTCACAGTAGCCTGCCCACCGGCAACCTGTCGAGCCCTCTAACCTGCGTTCGACGCGGTCACTTAGCTCTTACTCCTCGCCCGTCGCAATAGGATTGTCCTCATAAGAAATCCAATCGCTCCAGCTTGTTTGCAAGCTGTTGACAGAAAAGCGCAAAGAGGGCTGCAACAGCCTGCCCCTCAGCATCCTGTCACAGCCCCCAAACCCGCGTCCGACGCGGCCTCTCAGTTCTTACTCTTCTCCCTTCGCCACTGGGTTGACTGCAAAGATGGAATGAATGTTCCCCTCCGGGTCTGCAAAGAACCCCGTTGTGTGCCCCCAAGACATCGACTTAGGCTCTGTAATCCCCGTAGCTCCTTTCGAGACGAAATCATGATAAGTTCCGCGGGCATCTTCAGGTGTATCACATTGAAAATTAAGCTCAAAAGCCTGTCCTTTGCGTTCTTCCGTAAAAGAAGGATGATCGTTCGTGTTGTCCGCCATTAATGGTTTTGAAAAAATCGCTAGGCGAACTCCGCTATTTTCAAATTCAACATAATGATTTTCCTCAATTACTGTATTAAATCCCAGGACATCACGATAAAATCTAGCCAATCGGGGGACATCATTCGCTAAAACTGTAATCCCTTCTAATTGCGCTCTCATGCTTATCAAGCCCACCTTTGCTCAATAATATAACCTTTACTACCATAATATAGCATATAGAACAAATAGGATCAAATGTTCGTTTTTTTTGATAAACGACGTCAACTTTTTCTAGTATGGCATTTTCTGAAGTGGTTCCGCTTCTTGTTTGTAAGCTTGTTTGTAAAAGAGCAAAAGAGGGCTGCAACAGGTCACTTACTCCTAACCTGCCACAGCCCCCAAACCCGCGTCCGACGCGGCCTCTCGGCTCTTACTCTTCTCCCGTAGCCACCGGATTCTCACTATACGAAATCCAATCGCTCCAGCTCCCCGCATACAAACGCACCTTCGTAAAGCCCGCTTCCTGCAGGGCAATCACGTTAGGCGTCGCGGTTACGCCGGAGCCGCAATAAACAACAATTTCGCCATCCTTGTCCAAGTCGGCAAAACGCTCCGCCTGAGCCTCAGCGTCCTTCCAGGAGCCGTCTTCCGTCAAGCCATCCTTCCAGAAACGGTTGATTGCCCCCGGAATATGTCCCGCCACCCTGTCCAGCGGCTCCACCTCGCCGCGATAACGAGGCGCTTCGCGGGAATCAATCAGCGTCAGGCTTTCATCCTTCAGCCGCTCCCGCAGCTCGTCCATTTCCATCAGGATGGAATGCTCAACGACGGCGAGAAATTTAGCAGGCTGAACGGCCTCCACCTCTGACGTAACCGAATATCCCGCCTTAACCCAAGCCGTAAACCCTTCATCAAGCACGGACGCCTCTTTATGTCCCAAATAATTAAGCAGCCACCACAGGCGGGAAGCCATTGCTCCGCCTTGATCATCATAGGCGATAACGCGTGAGTTATTGCTGATGCCAACCCGGCTTAACGCCATCGTTAAATCTACGATATCCGGCAGCGGATGGCGTCCGCCATGCTCATCGACGGGACCAGATAAGTCCTGCTCCAAATCCAGATAAACCGCTCCCGGAATATGCGAAGCTTCGTACTGCTCCCGGCCCGCATTCGGCTGCCCCATCACAAAACGGCAATCTACAACCACCACATCGGGCTTGTCCAACGAGTCAAACAGCTCTTGTAAGGACACGATATTTTTCATAAAAGAAATTCCGCCTTCCTGTAACCTTCATGCCTCCCATTATATCAAACAACTCGCAAAGCTGCTGTAGGGATTGCATCTCATTATGCGGTGAACATACACAATCCCGTCCAGCTTATTGAGGAGGCCATGCATTCACCCACGGACTTTCATAGGCGGCACAGTCCGATACGTAATCGCTCTCCACACCCACTCCAGCGGCCCCATCCTGAACCGGCTAAGCCAGAATCTGCTGATCAGTATTTGAGCTGTAAAAAGACAGATTGAAATGAGCAATCTTCCGGCATTCCCCACTTGACCAAAATAACCAAAACCATAGCCGTAAAAAATCAATGTCCCGATCACGGACTGTAGAATGTAGTTAGTAAAGGCCATTCGTCCGACAAAACGGAACGGGCTGAGCAACTTCTGGCCCAGTGTTGTGCGCCATGCAAGAACAATAACACACATATAAAACATAGCTCCAATCGGCCATCCCAGCAGCATCGCAAGGTCCGACCATGGTTTAACGTTCAAGAACGCTAGCGCGCTTAAGCCTGCGAATAGCAGAAGCATAACGGCACATAACCTCTTTAGCAGGACGACATGATCTTCTGCATGGTGGAACCATTTTTTCCTGGCAAAATAAGCCCCCAGCAAAAACATCCCCAGCAGGTGAGGGTAAAACCCGATTTGCTCTGCAGCCGTGCCCATCCACTCCATTATTCTTTGCTGCAAAATAACATTGTACGAGCCTTCACCATAAATCCTAGTATTGAATTCAAGATAATCGTTAAAATAAGGGGGCGTTTGGAAGGTGCCCGACCCGCCGCTCAGCAAAATCAGAAGCGGCAGCAGGGACAGCAGCAATACCGCGCCGATCATCATCGTCCTGGGCTTGCGGTTGATAAAGAGCAGCAGCAGAAAACCCAACACTGCATAATGCAGCAAAATATCCCCATACCAGATGAGCCAGCCATGAAGCAGGCCAAACAACGCCAGCGCGAGCAGCCGCCTTGTAATAAGCGGAGCAAACCATACCTCTCTCTTTTTTGCGCTTTCAAGCATCAACACCATACCGAAACCAAACAAAAATGAAAAGATAGATATAAATTTGCCAGCCACAAGCGAGGTTTCCACCCCGGCTACAAGCCTGTCCCAAAATCCAGGCCACAACTCGACTTTATAAGCAATCGCCAGATAAGGCGTACTAAAAAATCTCATATTAATAATTAATACACCTAATAAAGCAATCCCGCGTATAACATCAATGACTTCAATTCGCTGCTTTTGTTCTTCAATACCCACTGCAACTGTTCCCCTTTCAAGATTTGTCCTATTCCAATCCTATTAGCCGCCCCAATTATTCACAATTGTTTAACATTACAGTTTCCTTACAACATTGTTAGTTAGGAAAATTAAGGTTGAATGAATCCCTAAAAATTTGAATTGAAGGAAATACAAACTTTCTTCCATTTCCTCCATTACGGCGCCTGAAATCCATCGATACAATAGAGTTAATAAATGAACACATGGAGGAATCAACATTATGGAAATTAAACAAAACTTTACGATCAGGCCCGCTCAAGAAGGGGACCTGCCCCGTTTAAAATCACTGATGCTTGAATATATCGTGGATTTTTATGGTTGCAATCCGCCTGACGATGAGCGGCTGGAGGCTCTGATGACGCAGCTTCTTGAGCAAAAGGAAGGCATTCAATTTGTAGCGGATAACGGAGAAAAACTGGCGGGTTTTGCTACGCTTTATTTTACATTCAGCACCTTAAGGGCGTCGCGGGTTGTCGTTATGAACGATCTTTATGTAGTGGAGGAGCAACGGGGCCGTGATGTTGCAGCCGCGCTTGTTCAAGCCTGCCGGCGTTATACCGCGCAAAACGGCTTTGCCGGCATGAGCTGGGTTACCGCCCATGACAACCATCGCGCCCAGCGTTTTTATGACAAAATTGGCGGAGAACGTGAGGAATGGATCACCTACAACATTAGTCCAGAGTTTTAATGATTCACCTAAAGATTGGGAATTCATTTGCCGATAAAGGAGAGAGCATATATGCAGCATGAAAGGAAATGATGAGAAATGATAGCTAAATATTGCAAAATGGCACTGGCGCTTAGTATGCTGCTCATGATTCTAAGCGGCTGTGGCCAGCAAGCCATCAAGAAGGCAGAAATACTTACTAATGATCAGGGGTTGCCGGAAGCTGAAGAGTTGCTTAAAAAATCCTCAGAGCTAATCAACTCTCTTGAGAGCTACAGCATAAGCAGCAAAGTTGACCTTCAAAATTACGGCGAAACCAAAGAGAAGCTTATTTGGGATGGGGTAGTATCCACAACGGAAATAAAATACATAAAGTCACCCTATTTGCTGTTTAGCGAAACCCATTATAAGGAAAATGATACCACGCGCAAATCCTTTATAACCGATGCCTACGGCATATTAGAGAACTCCGGAAAGCAGTGGGAAGAGATTTCAGATCACTATCAAAAATTATTACCTAGCCAAAAAGAACAATGGAAACTCGCCGTTGACCCCTATGCCGATCTAAAGAACCTGGATGGTCTCACCATGATAATTGGACAAGATGAGGATAGCTACATACTGGATGTTGCAGGAAACATACATAACCAAACGTCGCAGGAAGGGCTATATGACAGCTCTGGCGAAGAGTATACTTTGGTCATTACCACTGACATGCAATATAAAAATCGCTACGTTGTCCATAAAGACACTCTTTTGCCCAAGCAGAAAATCCAGGAAATTGATCAAGCAGCGGATTATTCACCAGGAAAGAAGACCTACAGTCATAGAACCATCACTTACACCTATGAAGATTTCAACAGCATCAATACCAAAAAGCTGGTAAACGAAGCAAAGGAAATAGCAAAATCAGTTAAAGAGGAAATAGAAAAATCAGTTAATGAAGATAACTGAAGCTCTATTATCAAAGGAAAAGGGATATCGGGCCAAATTTCAGGCTCTAGATATCCCTTTTGCATATTGGTCACTTGAACATGGCTTCTTGCAGAAGTAGTGGAAATGGGTTAAAATAGTAGTGAAACGCAAATAGCCCCTTCTGGTAAAAGGGACAAGCAAATCTTTATTCAAGCTGGTAACTTGATTAGATTTGTGCTTTTGTTTCACAACTAATTTCATAAGGAGGTGCCCAAGATGGCTAAAGACGTTCTTTGCGAGGTTGACACTTGTGTCCACTGGCATAACGGCAACAAATGTGCTGCTGAGCAAATCTACATCACATCTCAAGAAAAAGCTCACACATCGGCTGAAACAGACTGCAAAACATTCGAAGTAAAATAATAATCTGGAGAAGGGATACTGGGGTATTCCTTCTTCTTTTTTCATTTTAACAATAACGATAATTGTTATCAAGCTTTTTTTGATTATTTTTTTCAATTAGCCACACAATCAAAAACGCCGCTTGGGGAGAACGTAAACGTTTCCTCAGGCGGCTTACTGCTTACAGAAGACTCTACGCTTGTAGATCGCTTCCGCTCACGGACGGCTTTTCGCTAACGGACATCGCCGACCTTTAGAGGCTTCTTTTTACGAAATGTCAGCTTCTAAGGGACATTGGCGTCCGTAACAGGTAGCTTTTCATCATGAATGCGCCATTTTCCAGCGCTAAAGGACACAGGTGACCGTAACCAGAAACGGACCTGCCCAATTCACTCTCTAACGGTCATAAATGACCGGCCCGGAAATCAATGGCTCGGCTGAGGAGCCGTTTCCCCTTCGCCCGAAGGGCGATTTGCCCGCTTCAGCAGCAGCGTCAGGACCAGCGCCAGCACAACCAGGCCAAAAGCGATCAGAAAAGCGCTTTTCATGCCTGCCATCATGGCCGCTATCGCCATTGCGGGATCGCTGGCCGCATCCCCTCCCGCTTCTGCAAGAAAACTTGCGGAACGATTGCTCATCACCGTCACAAGCAGCGCCGTTCCGATGGCGCCCGATACCTGCTGCAGCGTGCTTAATATCGCCGTGCCATGTGTATAAAGCCTTGGCGGCAAAGCGTTTAGCGCGTTGGTCATAACCGGCATCATCATCATGGAAATGCCCAGCATCAGAAGTGTATTCATGACCATAATGAACGCATACGGCGTTTCAGGCGTCAGGCCGGAGAACTGCCACAGCGTATTGGCAAGCAAGGCGAGGCCGATAATCGACAGCCACTTGGCGCCAAAACGGTCGAACAAACGTCCGTTGATCGGGGACATGATCCCCATCAGAATGCCGCCGGGCAGCATAACAAGCCCCGCTTCGAGCGGCGTATATTGCAGCGCCTCCTGCAGAAACATCGGAAGCAGCAGCATCGCCGAAAACATCGCCATCATCACAATCATCATAATGGGCGTCGACAGGCTGAATATGCGATTCGTGAAGGTTCGCAAATCAAGCAGCGGCTCCTTAAGCGCCAGCTGTCTCCAGACAAACAGCAGCAGGGCGATGCCTCCCGCAATGACAGGAATAAGCACGGTCAAGCTGTTCCAGCTTCCGTGTCCTTCCCCCGCGCTGCTAAAGCCGTATACCAATCCGCCAAAACCGATGGTCGACAGCAGCATGGAGAACAGATCGATGCGCGGCTTGCTCGTTTCCGTTACATTTTGCAGCTTGTAGTAAGCGAATAAAATAACAAACAAAGCAATGGGAAGCACGCTATAGAACAATACCCGCCAGCTGAAATGCTCCACAATGATCCCCGAAAGCGTTGGCCCGATTGCCGGAGCGAACGTAATAACGATACCGATCGTCCCCATCGCGGAGCCCCTTTTTTCCATCGGTACAACCGAAAAAACAACGTTGGTCAGCAGCGGGAACAGAAGCCCCGTACCGGAAGCCTGCAATATGCGTCCCAGCAGGAGAAGCTCGAAGCCGGACGAAAGCGCAGCAACCAGCGTCCCCGCCATAAATAGCGCCATTGCCGACAGAAACAGGCTTCGCGTTGGGAACCGCCTCATCAAATAAGCCGTCATCGGGATCAGCACGCCAATAACAAGCAAATACCCCGTGCTCAGCCATTGCGCCTTGCTTGCGGGAATGTCCAAATCCGCTCTGATCTGCGGCAGCGCCACGTTCAGCAGCGTTTCATTCAGAATGGCGACGAATACGCCAAGAATCATAACCATCACGACAATAAAGTTGCTGCGGCTGCCAAAAGCGCCGCCTGTCTTTTCCTTGCGCATGTCTCCACCCCTCTTCATTCAAGATCTTTTACAACGGAATGCGGTACTCCGAATTCAGCTCCACGATATGCTCGCCCTGATTGTATACCCAGCAAAAATGAAACGTATTGCCCGTATAACGGGTACGCTCGCGGATATCCGGCACAATCGTATCCTCCATATGGGAGATCACGATGTTTTCCATCTCCTCCAGCCTCCGGCCCGTCTCGGCCGTCATGCCTTCAGCCTGCTCTTGAGACATTGTCAGAAGAAAGTAGCTCAGCGCCGTCTCCTCGAAGCCGGCTTCCTCGCTTATATCGCTGCCAGCTCCGCGCAGCACCTCCAGAGCCGTTTTGGCCCAGTCGGTTTTAAGGTCCATCGTAATTTCATACATTGATTTCCGTACCCCCATTCGTATCCTTCGTTGAAGCGCCGCCCTTGATTTTCATCAGAAACGACAGCACAATCGCCGTCAGCAGCAGCAAAAATGGCACGATGCTGATCAGCACGCGGAAGGTGGTCTCGGGATCGGGTCCCGGCTCATCCCCGCTTTTGTACCCGTATATCTGTCCGACAATAAAAAAGGCCAGCACCGAAATCAAGCCGCTGGAGCGCGTAATAAAGCCCGCAACAGCCGTATAAATTCCTTCCCTGCGCCGTCCCGTATCCTCAAAGTCCCGGTCGATGATCAGGCCGCTGACAACAGGCGGCGTAACCAGAAAACCCGCCATGCCAAAGCCAACGATTACCCCTGCCGCAACGCCCGCTCCAAGACCGTTGCCGAACCAGAGCGGCAAAACAGAAAACGCGTAAGCGACAAGCGACAGCCGCCATGCCTTGACGGGGTCCATCCGGCGCACGAGCCAATACCATACGCCAACGAGCGGAATGACCGAAACAAAGATGGCTGCCAGCAGAATGGTCACCTGGCCTTCGGGAATCTTCAACACGTATTTGGCGTAAAAGGGAATGATGGAGCTAAGAAGCCCATTAACCGTTTGAGCAAAAGAATTGGAAATATTAAATACCCAAAACGGCTTATTGGCTAGTGTTGCGCTAAACGCTTCCTTCAATCCCATACGCGGCGTCTTGAGCGCCTCCGGGTCCTCCTGGACATATCTCATACACAACAGCATGAAGAAGGCAAACGCCACCGCGTAAATCATCGACATGGACCCAAAGCCCAGCTTATTGAACAAAATAGGGGTCAAGGCAGTGCCGATGAGAAGCGCCACAATCTGATACCCCTGCTGCACGGCGGATGCCTTGGTGCGGAGCGCACCGCCCCGGAACAGCTCTGGAAACAAAGCGCCATAGTTGACCCACAATATCGTCGCGGCGGCTTCATACAAAATAAGCGCAATGAGGAACCACACGAACAGCCCATAACCCGACAGACCGCCCGGCACCATAAAAACTAGCATAAAGGTCAGCATAAAAAGAGGCACCGCCACATAAATCCACGGTTTGCGGCGGCCGTAACGCGATTGGGTCCGATCGGAGAAATAACCCGCGAGCGGCTGGTTGACTGCATCCCAGACCATAAAGATTACCCGCGCCAAGGTCGCAAGACCCAACGCCAATCCAAGCTTTTCAATATAATAGTACGTATAAAACGTGCTGAACGCCTGACTCGGTATCATCATCGCCAACATCCCGAATGCATACGTCCACGGTGAATTTATTCCTCTACCCCGCCTCATAGTTCCCACCCGTCCCGTTCAATAGGTTGTTCAAAACCAATGGCCAAAATGCTTCCCGAGGTACGCCAGCTTGACCTCCGTATGCTTCGCCCCTCCGCCTTCGTGGCCGTTAAAGGGATAAATATGGATTTCCTTTTCCGCCTGTATCCGGTTATAGGTAGCGAAATACATTAGCGGCGGACAAATTTCATCTTTAAGCGCTACGGAAGCCAGCACCGGACAGGTGATGCGGTCGGCCATGTTCATGGTGTCAAAATAGCTCAGGTTGTCCATCACGAGATCCGTCTGCTCGGGATGCCGCCTCAAATAGTCGGCCACGGCGGCAAATGCTCCGTGATTGCCGCGAACACGCTCAACCAGATCGCTGTTACTCGGCACATCAACCATTGCAAGCTTGGGCCGGTCGTCCAATGCGGCAACCGCCATGCCCAGCGCTCCACCTTGGCTTCCGCCCTCCACGATAATGCGGCCGGCATCAACCTCCGGCTGCCCGCTAGCAAAATCAACGGCTTTCAGACAATCTGTATATACATGGCGAAAATAATATTCGTACCGGTTATGCACGCCCTTGCTGGCTACGTTGCCGGAAAACCCGTGGCTGTAAGGGGCTTGGCTCCCGGTGCGGCCTCCCTGATCGCGGCAATCCACCGACAAAACTGCAAGGCCCATCATGGCCCAATGCATCAGCTCGGACGGCTCGCCCCGGCTGCCGCCGAAGCCATGGTAATGTATTAGGCAAGGATACGTTTCTTTGCCCGCAAACGACGGTACAATAAACCATCCGTGAATCCTTGTTCCGTCAACCCCGCTATACGAAATTTCGTTCACCGTTACCGCCTTGGACGGGTAATCCAGGTTTGTTCTTTCCGGATTGAGCGGAGCCGCCTGCGCTTCTGCTATCGTCTGTTCCCAAAACTCATCAAAATCCTCTTTTTTAGTCAGCAAAGGAAAGTACTGAAACAAATCCTTTGATGCGTCCTCTACATAACCCACAACCCAGCCTCCTATGTAAGCAAAAAATGAAGCCTCATGATTTATAGCTCCGGCAATCAATGCCTTGTTAACGAGCAATGGAGCCAATAAAAGCCCACTTTGTATTATACTTCATTCAACAACGAGAAAAAGAAAAACTTTCGCCTTTTACCAAAAATGTGGACACCAAAAAAAATCGGCATGCAGCAAGCTGCTACGCCGATATCGAATGGTTGCCTGTATGGCGATTACTTTACACCCATGCCGCCCGTCTTTTCATCTTTCATACGCCAGGCATTAATCCACTGGCTTCGCACTGATGCTTCCTCCCGTAATCAGCTTGAGCTTGATATCGAACGAAAACGGAATCTCCGAAAATTGCCGGTCCCAATTATCCTTCATTTGATTCCATGCCTTGGGATTTTTGCGATAAATCGCGTTGCCAATTCCGATTACGTCAAGCTTCTCCTTTTGAATAAAAGCCAGCGCCTCCGTTACCTCCTTCTCCATCTGCCGCTCAATCCCGCTTACAAACCGCTTTTCGTCGGCTTCGTTTTTAATTGAAGTGCATTTAAGCTCCGTTGCTGCAATTTCACCCCGGATTTTCACATCGACAACCAGTCTGCCCTTAACATAATGA
>PJUA01000186.1_pt1 | contig 52615 bp, 58 predicted proteins | sample 1512151 | NCBI WGS metagenome assembly PJUA01 (sample SAMN08177678, study PRJNA422409) | Soil metagenome, whole genome shotgun sequencing project. | isolation source: Soil enriched on filter paper: beechwood xylan treatment | place: USA: Madison | collected 2015-01-15
AATAGCGTTGATCCTAGAAACGGGAGGCTTGTTCAAAAAGGCTAATGGCTTCATCTGAAAAGAAACAGCGGGATTATAATCAGACAGGGAGGCAACACAGATGAAATGGTTTATGAATTTACGCATTAGCGTCAAGCTGATCTCCGCCTTTATCATCATTTCGATTTTAATGGCAGGCGTAGGGGTGTATGGACTTTCTAACCTGAACAACTTGAACGTGACCTTGAAAAAAATGTATCAGGATCAGCTTATTCCAGTGAGGGAAGCCTATCAGGCGAATGTCAGCTACAACCAGCTGCGTACTTATGCACGGGATATGTATATGGCAAAAACGCCGCAGCAAAATGCCGATGCCGAAAAGAGGCTTGAAGAGACGAAACGAGAAGTGATAAATCGGATCGACAGCTACAAGGCTACCAATATAACGGAGGCTGGCCGGGCGATTATCGAGCCTTTCGATAATGCGTGGAATGAATACGATTCTTTGCTTGTGAAAGCAGTCGAGCTTAACAAGCAGGACCGGCTGGGCGAACTGTTTGACTTGATTAATGGCGATTTGGTTTCCACAGGAAACGACCTTGCAAAAATATTGACTGACAGTGCTGACATTAATGTAAAAGAGGCGGAAGTGGCCTACCAAGATGGACAGGCTCTTTATGATTCGGCTCTTATGGGCACCATCATTTTTGTTGTTGTCGCATTTGTGCTCTGCATTTTGTTCGGCGTCATTCTTGCCAAAATTATTTCCAGGCCGCTTGCCCAAATGGTTCAAATTGCAGGGAAAGTGGCAGATGGAGATTTGCGTGAAAAGTCAACTCTTGATACGCATGATGAGGTTGGTCTTCTGGCGTCGTCCTTTAACAGCATGATTGACAAGCTGAACGGGACGGTTGGCAATATCGTGTCATCCTCTCACAGCGTGGCTGCGGCCGCGGAGCAAATCTCGGCAAGCACGCAGGAAATTGCCAGCGGAAGCACCTCGCAGGCGAACGCTGCTCAAACGATCAACGAGCTGTTTAGCGAGCTGACGTCCGCCATTCAGGCTGTTGCGGAAAGCACTGAAGAAGCCTCCGAGCTCTCCGATGCTACGATGAAGCTGGCGGGTGAAGGCAAGGTCATTATTGAATCGTCGCTCATGAGCATGAACGGAGTGCGCGAGCAGATGGCGCAGCTGGAGCGGGATTCGCATCAAATCGGCGATATCATTGAAGTAATTGAAGATATTTCCGATCAAACGAATTTGCTTGCATTGAATGCTGCTATTGAAGCTGCGCGGGCGGGCGAGCAAGGCAGAGGATTTTCGGTTGTAGCCGACGAAGTGCGCAAGCTGGCGGAGCGCAGCGGCGAGGCGACGAAAAAAATTGCGTCGATTATTCAAGGCATGCAGGAAAATACCAAAAGAAGCGTTGCGGCCGTACAGGAAACCGCTCAACTGTCGGAGCAGTCCGGCGAAGCCTTCCAAAAGATCAGCAGCATGGTTAATGATTCCGGTCAACGGGTTTCGGAAATTGCCGCTGCAAGCGAGCAGCAGGCCGCCCAGGCCGCCAACGTGCTGACGGCGGTGGAAAACATCTCTGCGGTGACGGAGGAAGCGGCGGCAGTCAGCGAGGAGTCTGCGTCGACGGCACAATCGCTTGCCCAATTGGCAGAGGATTTGCAGCAAACGGTCTCCGTGTTCAAAACTGTTTAAAGAGAATAGCGGCAGAGAGGCATGGAAAAGAGGGAGGAATGAGCCATATGGCTTGTTCCTCCCTCTTTTTTCAATCAAAGCCGTCCTATTGCGGTATCCGCTCTTGTAAAAAGGATGATGGGGTGCGGAAAATTACCTGCTATACTTCATATGGAAGTTGTGTTCATTGGAGGCCAAATAAATAATACCTTCGATAAAGCCTATAAATGCCGGAATGGAAGTCCAGCAAAACAATAAATAAACAATGCCCCAGCCGATTCTGCCCAGATAAAACTTGTGAATGCCAAATCCGCCCAGGAAAATGCCTAGCAAACCGGCAACAATTTTGTTTTTCTGATTGTAATAGACGGGAGGCTGGGAGTAACCGTATTGCTGATTCCCATAGGGCTGCTGCTGATATTGCTGGTTCCCGTAAGGCTGCTGTTGGGCTTGCTGCTGGCTAAACCATTCCTGAGGCGGAGGCGGCGGTGGCGCAGACGGGTATGAAGACGGATTGCCTGCCAGCTTTGCGCCGCAATTTGAACAATGTGCGGCTTTAGGCGCAACGGGCGCTCCGCAGGAAAAACAATTTTTTGCTGTCATATAAAATCTCCTTTATGTTCTAGTATTCCAATCTCATAGTTTCTATGCTTTCTTATTCTTTATCTTAGTACATTTATCCTATGTCTAGCAATTAATAAAAGATATCGAATGCTGCATAACACTTAAAGCTTTTTCAGGGGATAGCTGCACTTTTGTCCGATTGCCAAACAAGGGTAATGGTTGTGCCTTTAGTTTTGCCGCTTTCTACGGCTATTGCTCCGCCTTGTACCTCGACCAGCGCTTTAGTCACAGCCATGCCAAGCCCGGTGCCCTCAGGCGAGCTTTCTGTGTCCGTCCCTCTGTAATAACGCTCAAACAGCCGCGCCATGGTCTGCTCGTCCATGCCATCTCCGTTATCTGAAAAAATGAGTTGTTTATCGCCTTCTTCCGAAACAGACACAGATACAGTCAGCGTAGTGGAGCTGGAATTATGCAAAAAGGCGTTGGCAGTCAAATTATCAATAATTCTTTGGAACCAGGGCTTGTAAACATGCAGCTTAACAGGCACCTCCGCCGGCAGGAACAGAATTCGGGAGGCTTGATTGTCGGGCGTGATGCCCGCACCGTATAGTGTCTCCGGAATATAGGCGTTTAGCTCCACCTCATCAAGAGATGGAGGAACGGCCCCGCTTTGCAGCTGATAGACCAAGGTCAAATCGCTAATGAGTCCTTCCATGTGAGTGGATTTATCCAGCATGATGCGAGCGAAAGAGCGCATCTCCTCCGCTGACCATTCATAGGCAGGGTTTTCCAGCATATGGGCGTATCCCTTAATGGAAGCAAGCGGCGTTTTTAAATCATGGGATACGCCCGCAATCCATTCGTTTCGGTTTTTTTCCGTCTCTTCCCGTCCCTTCGCATCTCTGATAAGCGTTCGCGTCAACGATTCCAGCGAATCCATAACATCTCCATAAAGACGATAGCGTCTCTTGCGTTTACCGGCAGCGCTGATGCTTCGGGGCCTTCCGTTTGCTCCCGCAGGTTCGGCATAGCTTCCGCTGCCCAGAGCCTTCAGCCAATTCATCATATGAAGAACAGGCACGCCGGAATGCTGCCCGAACCACCAGGCAAATAAGGCGTAAGCAATCATGGAGGATGCAATCAGCATCCCGGTTGTTGCAAGCAAAATAGCAAAATCAGGCTGGATAAGCGGCTTCCGCCCTGGCTCCTTTTTATCCAGCGGCGTGCTTAATACCCAGGTCAAGCCGCTGTCCGGTTCGTATTGCGTCATCAGGCTGCTTCCATAGCGGTCGGGATAGACGGCGCGTAGGGCCATTTCCTGAAGCGAAAATTGGGTCAGAGCTTCTTTCGGCGCATTAAACGATGCAATTTGCTTGCCGTCGTCATCCAGCAGCTGAAGCCATGATTGGCTGTCTGCCAGGGTGCGGGCGAGCTTGGAAGGCAGCTCCAGCCTTTCGTTATTCTGTTTGACTGTTTCCACTATGCTCTTGAGCAGAATGGCATTTTCATTTTTTTTGCCATAAAGCAGAGTATGTGTGACACCGTCTTTATCCTGTATCCATAAGTACAGTTGATAACGAAACGGTGTTCGTCCAAGCCAATACGAGGTTAGCTCGCCCGGGCCGTAGGAGGAAGGCACATCGGGGGGAGCGAGATAGGAGTCGATCACCTTGCCCTCCTCATCAATCCGCTGCAGCCAGCCGTTGGTCTCCCTTACCATTGCCAGCAATCCAGGGTCAAAACGAATTCTTCCCCCATCCTGCTGGAGCGTCTGAATCAGCTGGTACAGGCCAGCGCTCTCGAACTGGCGGGTTGCCTCTAGCCGGCTCAGGCTGTCGGTGCCCCATTTGAGGATAAAGCCGCCCAGCACCAGCAAAATAACTCCGACAACCAAAAGCCCGGCCGCAAGCTTTAGGGCGAGACGCCATTTAATATTCATGGCGCTGTTTTCTCCTCATCACGATGCTCCGTAGTTTTTTTCACCAGCTTGTAGCCCATGCCCCTGACGTTCACTAAAAATTCCGGCCGCGCCGGATCTCGTTCAATTCGTTCCCGAATCCGGTGAATATGCACCATCACCGTATTATCGTCGGATAGGCTGTGATCTCCCCAAACCCGCTCGTATAGCTCGCTTTTCGTAAAAACCCGATTTGGATTTTTGACAAAAAAGAGCAGCAGCTGGAATACAAGAGGAGGGCAAGGCATGTACCGATTTTCTACAATTAGCTCGACCGCATTTTCGTCAACCTGAAACCTGCCGAAGTCGTAGCAGCCGGCTGTTGCCATTGCGGCTTCCTGCTGAATCTGCGTGGAGACGGCTTTGCCGCTGCGGCGGATAAGCGATCTGATCCGGGCTACAATCTCAAGCGGGTTAAAAGGCTTGGTCACATAATCATCGCCTCCTACGGCAAACCCGGAAAGCTTGTCGAAATCGGAGGAGCGCGCGCTGAGGAAAAGGATGGGGGCATCCGTCAAGCTGCGAATAAACGGACATGCCTCTATGCCGCTCATACCAGGCAGCGTTACATCAAGCACAATGACGCCGTAGCTTTTGCGGCGGCAAGCTTCAATCGCTTCTTCGGCTGTTGCCGCATTGTCTATATGTGAAAATCCCTCTTTTCGGAAAACGGTATCCAGTAGTTGAAGTAAAGGTTGTTCATCGTCCACGAGCAAAATGGGGGTGTCGTTCATGGTTAAGCCTCCTGTTGGAGCAAGTCTTATTAGCAGATGCCGTATAAACGGATTATATGTTTATTGTAACATGACGCGTATACGCAGGGACTGCGGCTGTATTAACGGAGTCTTAACTTTTTTGGCAATAAATAAGTTTGCGTTAAGACACTGTTACATTAGCGACAAGGTACGTTTGCTACATTTATGTTGTAAGCAAAGAAAAAGAGATAAGCAATGAAATGGAGGAGCGGAGAAATGGCAGGAGGAAGATTGGCAATAAAGGGAATGATTTTATGTGTTGGCGCAAGTATTTTACTGGCGGGCTGCGGGGGCAATGAACCGGATAAAACAGTCATTATTCCACCCGATGAAATGATCGCCGCGCTTGAAGCGGGAGAATACGACCGGATTTATGATGGCTTAACTGCTGATTTTCGTAAGGATTTTTCAAGGAACGACTTCATTAAAGCCGTAAAAGGCTTTAGCGAAGATGTTAAGGCTTGGCATGATGTGTCAGAGCTGAAGCTGAACAACAGCCACTACAAGACGTGGAGAAATGACGACACGAGCAAAGGCTTAAGCGTCATTTTGACCGAAAACGGGGAAATGATCAGCTTCAAGATGATGCCGCTGCAAACCTATCCTGAAAGTGACCAGGCCTTTACCAAGCTAACTTATTCCTTGCCGCTGACCGAGGACTGGTTTGTATTCTGGGGCGGCGAAAACGTGATGGCGAACTATCATTATGAATATGAAAGCCAGCGTTATGCCTACGATTTGATTCAGGTGAAGGATGGTTTTTCCTACAAGGGCGATCCTACGAAAAACGAAAGCTATTACGCCTTTGGCAAGGACATTACAGCTCCGCATGCAGGAAAGGTCGTGCACGTGGTGAGTGATATTCCGGACAATGAACCGGTAGGCACAATGAATGACAAGCAGCCGGCGGGCAATGTCGTCATCATTGATCACGGGGATGGAGAGTTCAGCTATCTGGCCCATCTCAAAAAAGATTCCGTGACCGTTAAGGTTGGCGATTCGGTGGAAAAAGGTGATATCGTTGGGCTAAGCGGCAATTCCGGAAACTCAAGCGAAGCGCACCTGCATTTCCAGGTCTCAGATGGCGACGATCTGTTTGCAAGCAAATCGCTGCGCATCAAATGGGAAAATGATCTCTATCCCGTGCAGGGCGACACGGTGACACAGCCATAAGGATAATGAGCTTCATAGAATTTCGACTAGAAACAGCTTGCCAGAGATGTCCCAGCGTCATCAATTGACGGGACATCTTTTTTATGTTCTTTATTTTTTATCGTTATGTTTTACAATAGGGGGAAGTAAATCCGCTTAAAGGAGAGCATATAAATGCTAGATTCCAATCCGAATTGGGTTGTACATTGCACTGAAATAAAAGATTTGGCAAAAGCGTTATTTGAGCATTCAAGACTGCAGCTTGATAACGCTACTCTCCTGCTCGTTACGGATGGTGTGGCTGCACTGACTATTAATGGTCATGAAGAGCATGTAAGTTTTGGTCACTTAATGGTTGTTGACAAGGATTCCGTCATCCAGCTAAGCCCTCCCAATCGCCCTGATTTTTCTGCCTATATTATTTGCTTTAATGTATATGACACAGTTATGAGCTCATTGTGCCAGTGGAGTGTAAATACAACAACGGGCTATTACATGCAGAAGGTGTCTGAAATGGCGGTGACAGAAACGGCATTAGCACTCGCCGGGCGTACAGAAGAATGGAAGCCGACCATTAAACAATTTATGCTATACAGTCTTTTAAAAGAATTAAAGCAGGAGCAGCAAAGGGAAGAATATACACTGGAACAAAGAATTGAAAAGACCGTTATTTATATGGGGCAAAAATACAATCAAATGATTACGAGAGAAGACTTGGCGGCAATTGCCGGTTATAGTCCTTCGTATTATTCAAGAACATTTGCGCGGCTGCATCATAAAACCCCGATTGAATATTTGATTTCATACCGGATTTTCCGCGCCCAGGAAATGCTGCTTACTACTGAAGACTTATCAAGGAACATTGCTAAAAAAACAGGCTTTGACGACCCTCACTATTTTAACCGCCAGTTTAGAATAATCGTTGGCAGTCCGCCCAAGCAATACAAAAAAAATATAGCCAACTACCGGATTTGCTTTCTCTCCTCCGCACATGCAGAAATTGCAGTGTCGTTAGGCGTTAGGCCGGATTGTGTTATCGTTAATAAATCGCTAACCCCCGATTATCAGAAGGACATGTTTTTTGAAAATGGCGCGGCTTTGTTGGAAATGCCTCAATACGTCATACATCAAGATACCATTGTTCAACGCCAGCCTGATTTGATTATCGGCGCCGGCATAACGGAAGAAGCGAAACAATATTTTCGATCATTTGCACCAATCATAACGAGGCTGCCTGATGATCTGAATATGCTTATTCTTTATTTTGGCCGCTTGTTTAATAAAGAAAATAAAGCAGCGCAACTGATTCAGGAGCTGACTCAACAGGCGGAGGCCGTTAAAAGCAGCCTGCAATATAATGTACCGCCCGACGCCACTGCCCTTTATCTGCGAGTAGAGGAATCGGGTTATCGCTACATTGGGGAGTCTTCAAGCAGCGCGGCATTGCTTTTGTATAAGGAATTCGGCTTTCAAATGCCGGACATATTCCAGAAAAACGAATTTTTTTTCAATCCGTGTACGTTACAGCAGCTAGAAGAAGCGAATCCTACATATTTATTTGTTGAAAAGCGAATTATGGATTATTACAATGCAGACCGCAGTTTATTTACTTTGCAAACAAGCCGGCAATGGGCAAATCTGGATGCAGTAAAAAACAAGCGGGTTTTATATGTAGATACGGGCTTATGGATTAATAATTGCAGCGTAATTGGCAAAAGAAAAATGATGGAGCAGATTGAACAATTGATTAAGGGAAATGAGTGCCTTAGAATACAATAATCCAACTTTTAAGACACATTACACTATAGCGGGTTTGTCCATTATTCCTTATAATTTGGTAGTGATAATCATTATCAAATAAAAGGGAGATAGAATGTAATGAGAAAAGCCTTGCTGTATTTTCTTTTAACGCTAGTCGTATTGACCATGGCTGCTTGCTCAACAAAAGCTGCAGAAAGCAAAAGCGAGCCCGCAACACGTGTTGTTAAGGACGCTTTCGGCGAAGTTATTATTCCTGCCAAGCCTGAACGTATGCTGGTTCTGACCTCCGCTTATGCCGAGAATTTAATTGAAATTGGCGTAATCCCTCATATGGTTACTCTTGTAGAGGAAATCGAACCGGAATACCGCCCGAAGATGTTTAATGAAAATAAGGTCAAAATGATTCAGGTGCAGCAATATGAAGAAAATTTCGAGCTCCTTCTTGAGGCGGCGCCGGATCTCATTATTGCTCAAGGCGCAGCCATTGATGAAAAAAAATACGAGGCTTTAAGTAAAATTGCCCCAACGGTTGCTGTTGATGCCGGCATTGCTATCCCTGATTTCGTCCCCGTGCTGGGTGAGCTGTTTCATAAAGAAAAAGAAGCCGAGCTTGCGCTTCAGAAATACCAGGAAAAAATAGAGGAAACTAAAGAGAAGCTGCACAATGCTATCGGCGATGAAAAAATTCTCGTTTTGCGCGTAGAACAAAAGCAATATCGCGTTTTGGGCACGGAAAAGGACAGCCCTGGCAGCGACATGCTGTATAGACAGCTTGAACTGAATATACCAACGATGCTGAAGGATAAGGATGACTGGTTTACGCCTATTTCCCTGGAAGTGCTGCCCGAGCTTGATGCGGACCATATCTTTGTGGAGCAGCGCCAAATGCAAAATTACAGCAGCGAACAATCCATGAAGGAATTGGAGAGCAGCCCGCTCTGGAAAGCGATGGAGGCTGTCAAAGAAGGACATGTTTATCCGTTAAAAACAGCAGATTTTGTCGTTGGCGAAGGCTTGGTTGGAACTCCGTTATTTCTTGATTACTTAGTAGAAAAGCTGGTGCGCTAATTATGAAGCGGGATATTTATGATGTTATTATTATTGGCGGCGGCCCTGCCGGAATGTATGCTGCTTTTTATAGCGGAATGCGCGAAATGAAAACCAAATTGATTGAAGCAAAACATGAATTGGGCGGCTTTATGCGAACCTACCCGGAAAAGCTGGTTTGGGATGTTGGCGGAATTGAACCGGTCCGATGCGAGGCTATTATTCATTCCTTGATAAAACAAGCCCAGACCTTTGCTCCCGCCATCGTATTTGGACAAGAAGTAATCGGCATGGAAAAAGGGGAGGACGGACTTTTCACCTTAACGGCTAATACGGGAGAGAAGCATTATACAAAAACGATCATCATCGCTACCGGACGCGGTATTACCCGTATTCAAAAGCTAACCGTTGAAGGAGCTGATCGTTATGAGCTCAACAATCTGCACTACACGGTAACAAGCTTAAACAGGTTTAAGGATAAAGCAGTGCTTATATCCGGCGGAGGCGATTCAGCGGTTGACTGGGCCATCGAAATTGCCCGAATTGCCAAAGCCGTGTACGTTGTTCACAGACGTGACGACTTTAGCGCTTTTGAAGCTTCTGTCACACGCATGAAAGCTGTAGCAACGGCTTATGTGCCCTATATTGTATCCCGCCTGCACGGCAATGAAAATAAAATTCACCATGTCACGTTGCAGCATGTTGATTCCCAGGAAGAGCTAAAGGTTGAAGTGGATGAAGTGCTCGTCAATCATGGATTTGAACGTCATTTTGGCGGAGCCATTGTGGAGTGGGGATTAAACTGCGAGGAGTATGGCGTCTCGGTTACGCCTAACATGTGCACGAGTATGCCGGGCATATTTGGCGCAGGCGATATTGTAACGAATGAAGGCAAAATAAGGCTCATAGCCGGCGCTTTTAATGACGCTGTGCTTGCTGTAAATAGCGCCAAATTATACATCGATCCAACGGAATCCAAGATGGCGGGCGTTTCATCTCATAATGAACGCTTTGCCGAAAAAAACGAGGCTTTAAGACTAAAGAAAATGACAACAAGATAAAACATAACGACAATACAACAATGGCCTCAGACCATGCGGCGAAATAACAATGAACGATTTTGAATGAAAATAAGGAATAGGGACTATCCAGATACAACCGCAGCTACTTGAAAATCCGCGTTTTCTCTTGTACGATTATGACGTTTAATCATATTTGAAGCTGCGGGAGAGTGAGAAATCTTGAAAAAAAGCGTAATTATTGTTGGCATAAGCGCTGCAATGCTGCTCAGTATGGGAACGGGAGCGCTGGCTGCGACCAAGCTGCAGGAAATCAAGGCATTTTTGAATCCTGATATCAAGGTTAAAGTTGACGGCTCGCCGATTCAATTGAAGGATGCCAAGGGCAACGCCATCGTTCCAATTAATTATAAGGACTCCAATTACGTTCCTATTCGAGCCATCTCGGATGCTCTGGGCGTAGCGGTCGATTACGACAATGAAACCAAAACCATCACTCTTGGCGAAAAGGTGGACGGTACGGCAATAGCTCAAGGCTTTGATAATATGTACCATACCAAGGACCCGGATCAGACGACGTACAAAGGCATTGATTATAAAGAGGCTTACTTCGATAACGGAAAGGGAAGCCGCGGCGGCAGCTTTATGCTTTATCCTAAGAAGGAGCATCAAAAGCTCTATCTCCAAATTGCAGCCATAGGCGAAGATATTGAAAAAGTGGAGATAAAGGATAGCGACAACGATATCATCCTGAAGCAGGTGGATGTTGTTAAAGTCGAAGACGGGCTGGTTACCATTGAAGCGGACATCGGAGGCGTAGAGTCGTTGTATGTCCATTACGACATTAAAGATAACAGCTTTGCCTTTGTTCCGTTAACTACGTCCTATTACCGTTAATCCTCCCTTTTATTACAAAGTAGCTTACCTGAAAAGCCAGCCGGTTTTCCGGCTGGCTTTTTGCTGTGCGTCTGCTTATTGGCTAGGCGCTGAAGACAAACACCGGGCTTATGAAGACATTCGCGGCGCTGAAGGCAATCACCGAGCGAATAAAGGCAGTCGCGGCGCATGAAGACATTACTGATCGGCAAAGCCGTCAGTCACAGAATCGGAGGCAGCTTGTCAAAGTCGTCCGCATAATTGGCCGAGTCCCCTCATAGACATGTTATCAGCCAGTTAAAATTATGGGTGCAGAGGGGATGATATCATGCGTCGCATGACATGGACGGCGGCAATTGTGCTGATTTTTTCACTTGTTTTGTCTGCTTGCGGAACGAAGGACGCCGAGTCCGTGGTGAAGGAGCTGGACAAGTTTGTCAGCAGCATGGAAAGCTATCAGGGAAGCGGCACGATGACGCTTCATACAGGCCAGCAGCCGCTGACTTATGGCGTGGAGGTTTCTTACCAAAAGCCGAATCATTACAGAATCAAGCTTACCAACGAAGAAAAGGACATTACCCAAATCGTATTGAGAAATGATGAAGGCGTTTTTGTGCTGACGCCGAAGCTGAACAAGGTTTTCCGCTTCCAAAGCGACTGGCCGCAGAGCCAGGGGCAAGTATACTTGTTCCAGACGCTTGCGAACAGCATCATCGTGGATAACTCCAGGCAATTTGCGACAAACGAAGATGCATACGTGTTTGACGTTATGGCGAATTACAACAGCGGAGCGCTGGCGCGCCAGAAAATCTGGCTGGATAAGGATGATTTAAGTCCTCGCCAGGTGGAAGTCAGCGATACTAATGCTAATGTGATGGTGGATGTAAAGTTCGATAAATTCAGCTTTGGACCCAAATTTGACAAAAGCGTATTTGAGACCGAAGCCAATATGAAGGCGGAAGCCGCCCCATCCGGGGCAGGCGGAGACGCGCCAACTGCGGCAACCCCGGAGCATTCCGGCGAGGGCCACGGGCAGAAGGATGATGATGCATCGGCTCCTGAGAATAGCGGAAGCAAAGAGGGAGAAAATGCAGCTGAAGGCGACGATGAATCTGTAGGAACGCCGGATGACGGAGCCGCTGCCGTGCCGCAGGATGAAGAAACGGACGCGGAACCGGGGCAAGCCGAAAGCACGTTTAAAGCAATGGAGCCTCTGTATATGCCCGAAGGCGTAAGCTGGCAGGACAGCTCCGATATTGAATACGCCGGACAACCGGGACTGTTGACCCGCTTTAACGGAACATACAGCTACTCGCTTATTCAAACGCAGCTTAAGGACGTTGCGACTACGCTTGTGCCGGGAACGCTGGTGGATCTTGGCTATACCATCGGAGAGTTGACGGCGGGCGAAGAGCTCCAGACTCTGACATGGAGCTATCAAGGCAGCCAATTCCGCTTGTCCAGCGGGAATCTGCCGGAATCCGAAATGCTCAAAATAGCCCAGTCCGTGCAGGGAGAAATGGGGAAATAAAGGGTATCAGCATCCATTTCCAATAGGTGTCATCCTGATCTGGCATTCATTTCATTGACAGTCCGAAGTTGCGGGGGTAACATTGATTTTATGTGCAAAAAGTTCGGACTGTCAGATGGGAAGCATGGAGGAGAAGGTGAAGGATTTGAATGCTTATTATCGCCCGACCAGGGTTGAAATATCGCTGGATGCGATGCGGCGCAATCTGGAGGCAGTGAAAGCTTCGCTGCCGGAGGGCTGCCGCATCATGGCATCTGTCAAGGCGAATGCCTATGGACACGGAGCGGTTGGAATAGCGGAGGCGGCGGAGCGGTTTGGCGTGGACTATCTGGGCGTAGCATTTCTGGATGAAGCGCTGCAGCTCCGGCGTGCGGGCATTAAAGCTCCGATTCTTGTGTTGGGTTTTGTTCCGGCCGACGGTCTGGAGATTGCCCGCCGTTACGGGATTACGATCAGCTTGTTCCGGGAGGACATTCTGCACGCAGCGGCGGCTCTGGAGGATGCCGATGGCTTAAAGCTGAAGGTTCACATCAAAATCGATTCCGGCATGGGCAGGTTAGGCGTCATTGGCGTTAAGGCAAGCCTCGATTTTATCCAAAAAGCGCTGAATACGCCGCAGCTTGAGGTTGAAGGCTTGTTCACTCATTACGCCAATGCGGATGAAGCCGACAAAAGCTATACCAGGCTGCAGTATGACCGCTTTTCGGAAATTGCGGCGGCCGTGAAGGAACGGGGCTGGAGTATTCCGCTCATTCATGCTGCCAACAGCGCAGGCGGCATCGACACCCCGGAATGGGCTGGCGGCATGGTGCGGCTGGGCATCGGTCTATACGGCTTGTATCCTTCGCAGGAGGTAAACCGCAGCCGGGTCAAGCTGGAGCCGGTTCTCAGCCTCAAAAGCAAGGTCGTGTTTGTAAAGCATGCTCCAGAGGGTTGGGGAATCAGCTATGGAACACGCTATTTTGCTGGAGAGAATGAAATCATCGGAACGCTGCCGATCGGTTATGCGGATGGCTTCAGCCGCCTGTTGACGGGCAAGGCCCATGCGCTGATTGACGGGGTCAAACGTCCTATTGTCGGAACCATCTGCATGGATCAATGCATGGTGTCTCTGGGAGAGGCGGCCGGCACCGGGGAAATAGAAGCGGGAGCGGAGGCTGTACTGATCGGGCAGCAAGGAGAAGCGTCCATTACTGCGGAGGAAGTAGCCGAGCAGCTCGGAAGTATTCCATACGAGCTGATTTGTATGCTGGCCGCCCGCGTTCCGCGCATATATATCGAGAACGGAACGGTTGTCAGAGTTACAAATCCGCTGGAGTTTTGAACATTTTGAGGCGTAATTCAGCAAGGAAGCTGTTTCCATGAAATTCTTTTTTTGACCCATGAAGGAAATGAGCGAGAAATAGCGAATTAAGAGTATAAAGTCGTATGTCGAGCAATTTTGACAGGCTGAATTCCGGCATTTTTCATGCATACAAGCCATATAGCATAAAAGCTATACGGACGGCATAGACATGTTGAAGTATAGTCGCCGCGATATTTTGTCATAATGTGTAATACGGGGTTGGAAAAGTTTTGGAGGTGCGAGTTCGGTGGCCAATTTGCATAATACGAAAAGGATTATGATCAGCTTACCCGATCAATTGCTTGAGGAGGTGGACGGAATCGTTGCCAAGGAAAATTCGAACCGCAGCGAATTTATTCGTCAAGCCATGAAGCAATATTTGGTGGAACGGAAAAAACGCCAAATTCGCGAATCCATGCAACGCGGCTATATGGAGATGGCGAAAATCAATTTAAATATGGCGTCGGAGGCTTTCCAGGCGGAGGAAGAAGCGAATCATACGCTCGGCCGGCTCGTGAGCGGGGTGTAGAATGTGATCGTAAAACGCGGAGATGTGTTTTTTGCTGATTTGTCGCCCGTGGTAGGTTCGGAGCAAGGCGGGGTGCGCCCAGTGCTCGTTATCCAGAACGATATCGGCAACCGATTTAGCCCAACCGTTATTGTGGCTGCCATAACTGCGCAAATTCAGAAGGCCAAGCTGCCTACCCATGTTGAAATGGATGCGGCAAGCCATGGCTTTGACCGTGATTCCGTTGTACTGCTGGAGCAAATCCGAACGATCGACAAACAACGCTTGACTGACAAAATTACCCATCTGGATGATGAAACGATGCGCAAGGTAGACGATGCCTTGCTGATTAGCGTTGGCTTGATTGATTTTTAATGGCATGATTTTTAAAAAAACGATAGACAATTGCCAGATGACTTTGCTATTATAAGCTCAATTGGAAATTGACTATTGAATATAGGCACATTTATGCGAAGAACGCATTCTTAACGCTGCTGCAGCGGAGAATGCGTTCTTTTTTTGTTGCCTGGAGAGGGAGTTGCAGAAAATGAGAAACAATCGAAGACTTTGGATGGCGCTTGCCGCGGCTTTATTGTCGGCGTGTTTTGTATATGGACTTTACCAGCTTCAACGCCAGCAACTAACCGCCGAGGAAACGATTGGCGTCGTTATTCCCAAACGTTTTATTGCGGCCGGAGAGATGATCAAGGGAGAGGATTTGGAGCTTGCGCGTCTGGCGCGCGACGCTTTTGTGGAAGATATGCTGCTTGATAGGTATGCAGCCATAGGTATGGAGGCAGCGGTGCCGCTGGGCAAGGGCGAGCCGCTGCTGGCATGGAAGCTGAATGAATACGGACTTCAGCCAGGCTTTGAGGAATCCACATTCGGTATTCCTAAGGATTACATCAAGTCGATTTCAAGCGGCATACGGGCCGGCGATCTGGTACAGCTTTACGCTTCGGGAGGCGAGGGAGAATCGCGCAAGCTGTTTCCGAACAGCGTTGTGGTCGCTTCCGTCAAAACCTCCGGCAATGTGGAAATCGACAACGTGGCCCAATCTCATCTGCTTGCATTGGCAGACGGAAATAAGGAAGGGATGTATGCCGCGCGGCGCGATGCCAACGGTCCTATTGATTTCCTCAATCTGAACTTGACCGAGGAGCAGTGGCTGGAGCTGGACAACCTGTGCCGGGATGGAGAAATCAAGCTGGTTGTAGCATACAGCCCGGAATCGTTCCAACGCTTTGGGGGAGCGGGCTCAGGAGAGGAGAAAACGCCGTGAGCAGACGATTATCATCCTCGGCCGTGTTTGTAGGCACAACGCCCAACATCGGCACGACAACAGCGGCGTTTGCAACCGCCTTGCGCATGGCGGAAGCGGGAGGCATTTCAGTCGGCTTCCTATGTCTGCATCTCAAAAGCGCCAAGCTGCATCGTTTTTTGGGAGTGGACAAGCCGCCTGCCACATTGGATCAGCTCAAGCCTGAGCTTCATTCCGCATCGCTATCGCCGGAGCTTTTGGGCAGAGCCATGCTTTCGCTTCCGGGACAAACCAATTTGCATATTTTGTTTGGCAGCTTGAACCGGGAGCAGGCGGAATATTATCAGCCCCTTGAAATCAGCCATTTGATCGAAGTTGCCAAAAGAACGTTTGATTTTGTCGTGCTGGATGTCGGGGCTTATTGGGACAACGCTGCCACGGTTTGCGCCATTCGGGAGGCCGAGACGCGGATTGTTGTAACGACGCCGGCATTATCTCATTTTCAGGAAGACGGAAAACGCTGGATTGGTCAGGTATCGCCGTTATTCGAGATTGATTCAAATCAATATGACTGTGTTGTTGTGCATGGAGCATGGGGAGGAGAAGGGTACAGCATGAAGCAAATTTGCAAGGAGCTTGGAGTCAAGCCGCTTGGTCAACTGCAATTAAACAGCGCGCTTTACAGCTGCTACGACAGGGGGCAGTTTCAGGAATGGCTGTGCAGAGACGGAGAGGGTAAAAAAGCAATGATTAAGCCGGCAAGGGAGCTGTTAAAGCGTCATGGCTTGCAAAGGAGCTTTTCACCCATGCAGAATCAGCCGTGGTTCCGAAAGCTGACCAAGCTGCGAGGCGGCGTTGATTCCGTATAAAGGGGAGGGGAAGCAAATGAGCGAGCAACGATTTTCACCCTCGGAATTTGCCGCAATGGTATCCAGAGGCGGAGAAGAAATTGCGCATGAAGGCATGCCAGAGGCCATGGGCATGGACGCAAGTGCGGGATTGGCGGAGCAGGGCCGGGAGGAGGAGTTTCATAAGCTGGCAGAGGATATGCGTTCCTATTTGAGCGCTCCGCGGGGCATAACGGGTGAAGAACGAAGGCAATATGGGGAAACGCTCAACAAAGCAGTGCTTGGTTTTCCGCATGAGAGGACGCAAGTGCTCGCCGTCATTCAGGATCGGCTGCAATCGCTGCGGATACATGACGATGGCTGGCGGCATCCTTATGCGACGCTCGCGGAAGCGCTTTTTGCGGAGGTTGTAGGGTTGAACGTTCTGGAGCTTGTGCTGGCAGGAAGGTCGGGACTGGAGGAGGTCCAGGTGGTGGGAACGCGTATTTATGAAGTGCGAAGCGGAATAGCCAGGCTGTCTTCCTACAGCTTTGGCAGCATCAGAGAGGTGGAGCGGATTCAGCAAAACCTCGTTTTGTATAATAACGACCGCATCACGCCCCGTAAGCGCTGGGCGGAAGTCATGCTGCGCGACGGGTCGCGCGTAACGATGACCGGCTTTGGATTTACGGCGAGCCCGACGTTGACCATGCGTTTTTATACCGTGCAAAGCTTCAGCCTGAGGGTATTGGCTGGGCCCCTATGCCGTACCTTAAACGAGGAGATGAGCCGCCTGCTTGGCGCGGTGCTCAAGGCCCGGTTTAATCTGGTCATCATCGGTCCAACCAACTCCGGCAAAACCAATCTGATGAAGGCCTTTATCGCGGAGCTGCCAGATACAGAGCGGATTGTAACGATTGAAAACCGGTTCGAGATGATGCTGGGTCGAGATTTTCCGGATAAAAACATCGTGGAATACGAGGCCTCGGAGGAGGATGCCAGCCATTCCGCAGGTCAAGCCTTCCGGCTGGCGCTCCGCCAATCACCGGAAAGAATTATCCATGCCGAGATTCGCGATGACGATGCCAACATTTATGTCAGAGCCTGTACGCGAGGACATTCCGGAAGCATGACGACGGTACATGCGAATCATCTCGAGGATGTGCCGGAGGCAATCACCGACATGTGCATGCTGGATGGCCGCGCGATGAATGCAGAACGCTTAGCCAAGCGGATTACGGAATATGTAACAGAGGTTGGCATTGAAATGAAGCTGTGGAAGGGCCGCAGGGTAGTGGCCCGCATTGGAGAGCTGGTCTGGCATGCCGGCGAGGTTAAAGTAAGGGACTGGTTTACGCTGGATGAAGCCAGTGGGGAATGGAACTCGCCTGATGCTCCCTCGCCAAGGGCTGCGAGCCGTCTGGCGGCAGCGGGGTATGCCGTATGAGCGGGTGGGCATTCTGGGCTGCAGGCTTACTGCTCTTCCTTCTGTTTGGCATCAGCATTTATTCCGGTCTTGCCTTGTGGCTTGGAAAAAAACAATTGACTAGCAGGCTGACCTATGAATCTCCCTACAGCGCAAGAAATTTGCTTCTGCGATATTTTGGGCGGTACAAAAGCATTCAGAATCATGTGTCCGAGCTGCTGGAGACGCTGAGGCTTGATATTAAGCCGGATGCTTTTATTGCTGCAAGCGGGCTCCTGCTTCTTGCTGGCATAACGGGAGGAAGTCTCTTCTTTCAGAGTGCAAAAGGCGCTCTGCTGTTTGGACTGCTGGTTGGCTTTCTTCCTTATACCTCGCTTCGGGCCTTGCTGGTTCATCGCAGAATGGGGGCTCAAATAGACTTTTTGCCGGCAGTGGAGCTGTTTTACCAATGTTACCTTGTAACGGGAGAGCGCCAGGTCAAGGTTGCGCTTCAGCGGGCAGTGGAGGAAAAACGTTTGCTGGGGCCTATGCAGGGCGTATTCGAGCAATTATACCGGAATTTGTCCGTGCGCGGGGATGATGAAGCTAGCCTAAGGCTGCTTGGCTCGTCGTTGGGGCATGTGTGGGGAGATTATTTCGTCAATATTTTGAGGGTTTCGCTTGGGGAGGGCGTCTCCGTGTCGGAAGGCTTGAAGGAGCTGATCTCCGACATGAGGAAAGCGCGCCGCTCCAATGAGCAGGAACGTCACCGCTTGCTGGAGATCAGGCTCGCCAACTTTACGCCTTTGCTGTTTCTTGGCCTGTTTATGGGCATCAATCTTTATTACAACAAGGAAAACTCCTACTATTATTATTTTCTGGACCCTCGGGGCAGGGATATGCTGCTCAATTCATTTTTGTTGATTTTTGCTTCCTTTTTAATGGGCTTATGGTTGTCTCGCAAAAAAATGTAAAGGAGCTTATCCATGCATCAATGGATGATTGGCTTTGTCGGAACGGCCAGCCTGGCGGGGCAATTTCTGTTTGGCGCAGCAGGGTTTTATGCGCTGCTTGCCATGCTCCCCCGCCGTCCTGGACGCTGGAGGCGGCTGGCGCAGTTAAAATGGCGTGCCGCTCCTCCCCCGGAGCGGCTGCTGAAGCTGCTTGGCATCAAGGCAAACAGACCCGATTTTCAGGAGCGCAGCTTGCTGCTGGCGGGCTGCGGGATCACGGATGATCCCGGGTGGTACGCGGCACTGCGCAGATTGGCGATGATCATTTTGATTGTGGCAGCGGCAGCAGCGGGATGGTTTGGACAAGGCAGCTTGTCGATTTTGCAGCTTCAGCTGGTGCTTGGCATCCCTATGCTGCTAGCGGCTGGCTTGAAGGTTGACCGGATGTGGCTGCGGTCTCTGGCCAAAATGCGCAGCTTGCAAATGACCGGAGATATTTACCGGATTAGTAATCAGCTGCTCTATTTATGCGATTCGTCGCTGCATATTCACGCTAAACTGACACGATGCATTCCGCTAACGAGTGCGATCAGGGGCGATCTGGAGCGGCTGCTGGCGGAATGGTATCACGATCCCGCGCTTGCCCTCAAAAGCTTCAAGGAACGTATCGGCAGCGAAGACGGTTTGAGCTTTGCGGAGACGCTTGATGCGCTCCGGCTTCATGAAAGCAGTCACTATTACAGCCTGCTGCGGGCAAGAATCGGCGATTATAAGGAAAAGCTGGAGCTTGCCAAAGAGGGAAGAAAGGAATCGGCGTCTTATTTGCTGTTTGTTGTTGCCGGCTTGCCGATTCTCTATACCTTTCAGGTATTTATTTACCCTTGGGTTATGGAAGGGCAGAAGCTGTTCCAGTCGTTAGGCTAGTCCCTTTTGATGGCGGGATGCGGAGCTTTTGGAAAGGAGGTGAAAAGATGCGCAATATTTTGATGACCGTTATGCTGCTGGTTGTTGTTGTTGTGTTGTTTAATTCCATTATTGCTCAGGATACGACGGGAACAAGAGCTCAAATTCAGTCGCAAGGAAATGCAGCCAATACACGAATCAACACTCTTCTGCCCTAATGATGTGTTGTTGGTATGGTATAAGGAGCACGGGGACGGCGGAAGGAGGAAACAGCTTGCGTTCGCTGCTGATTACTTTGATGCTTATTATTACGGTAGTGCTTGTTTATGCGGCTGCCGCAGAGGGGGACGGCGGGCTGAAAAACGGTGTAAGCCGCAGCGGAGGGGCCATGAGCCAGCATATTAGGGAGATGAGCCCTTGAAGCAGCTTCTCGTTTTTGTATTGTTTTCGGCCATGTTGTGCTGGATTATGTTTTCGCCTATATACAGGCATGTGGCAATCGTGAGACAAGCCGCGCTTCAGCAGGAAGTAGATTTTTTGCTGGAGGTTGGAGCAAGCGGCACATATGGCTACATAGGCAAAGATATGCTGCAGCGCTCCAGAGACCGGCTGTCAAAGCTGGGATTAAACGGGGAAGCGCTGGAATATGAGCTTTCCACAACTAGCGGCGTTTCGGCAGGGGAGCCATCATTGCCTGTGCCAAGAGGTACCGGTATTGCCCTGATCATTAGTTACCCTTATGAAAGACTATTTGTCATTGATTCACTTATCGGTATTGAAGCTATTGCGCCGGATGCCAGGATGCGGGCTTTCGGCATGAAAATGAGCGAATATGTGAACTGAAGCGGACGAAGGTGGAAGGAATGCACAAATTGGTGGCTATTATGGCCATGATGACGATTTGGCTGTTGTGCCATATTATTCAGGTGGATGAAGAAATCGCAATGAAGCATTTGTTCCAGGGGAAGCGCGCCGTTAACCGTGCGGCTCATGCCGCGGCCCAGCAGCTGGATAAGGAAGCGCTTGGAGAAGGCGTGCTTCGTCTTGATGAGAGGGAGGCCGCTGCGGCGGCCATGCAGTACCTGCAAACCAATCTTCTGCTGGATGGCGGCGGTTCTCCGCTTCCGGGCTCCTGGCTGCGGGAGCCAGTTCAGGTGCTGGTGCTGGACATTATTAATTCGGAGCAGCATTTTCCTTATGTTTATGTTAATGAAGCCTATCAATATGAGGTTGTGCTGCAAAAGCCCGGAGTCGTGCTGATTACGGGTATAAAGCATCCTCAAACCTTTCGGGGGCTTGATCCTATAGAGTGGACGATTAAAGGAACAGCGGAGCTGGTCGCGAGTTGACTGGCCTCATTAAAATTGGTGTAATAGGAGGAGGATGGAATAAGGAGGATATTATGAACCGGGCATTAACAAAACGATTGCATCCCGACTATTTAAAGGCCGACCGGTTAAAGGAAAGCATATCCAACGGCGTATTTGCGTTGTTAATTGCCGCTTATTGGATTGTGGCGGAATGGCGGGAATGGACATTGCTTCCTGTCTGGATTTGTTTAGCTCTGCTAGTGCTGAGCCTGATCGTATTTACATGGCTTGTGCCGAAGGTCCATTTTGAGAGATTCCGATATGAGCTGTTTCAGGAGGAGCTGGAAATACAGTCAGGCCTGATTTTTATTAGCAATGTACTTGTGCCTATGGTGAAGGTGCAGCATGTTGAGATGGAGAGCGGTCCTATCTTGCGCAAATTCGGGCTTGCCAAAGTGTTGATTGTAACGGCTGCAACTACGCATAAAATAAGCGGCTTGAAGCTTGAGGATGCGGAGCGGCTGAAGCAGCGCATAGGGGTATTGGCAAGGGTGGATGAAAAAGATGAATGAAGAAAGACGCCTTCATCCGCTATATTTGCTGTATGGCTTATTGAGTGCAGTCAAAGGATTTCTTCCTCTTATCTTTATCGGGATTTTTAATGGCTTCAACTGGTCCAGGCTGCTGGAATGGTATTGGATCGCTGGTATTTCGGGTCTTGTTGTCCTTATTTTATTTTTTAGCTATATGGAATGGAGGACGACCGTTTTCCGGTTGGAGGAGGACCGAATGGTCATAAGGAAAGGATATCTGTTCCGCGAAGAAAAGACCCTTTATTACTCACGGATCCATTCCGTTAATGTGGAGCAGCCCCTTATCCAACGATTGCTTGGCATCGCACAGTTGAAAATCGAAACGCCGGGCGGCGGTAAAAAAGCGGATGCTGTTTTGCAGGCTTTGTCCTTAAAGGAGGCAGGCGCAATTAAGGATCAGCTGCGCCAGTTTGCGGACGAAGTTAAGAGCGCGGGGAGAAAAGAAGCGGCAGATGCTGAACGGATACAACCGCCGTCAGAGGAGAACCCGGCTTTATCCGCTGCAGCTCATGGAACGCAGGAGAAAGCAGCAGGCTCGCCGTTGGCAGCGTGCGAGTCTCAGGAGGGCGCAACCGCATCGCAGTCAGAGTCGTCCGAGCCGCTAAAAGGTGATGCGTCGTTGACATCCGTCCTGCGCAGCGGAGAGGCGAAGCGCCATGGCCAAGGGAATAAACAGAATGAGCGTGTGATCGCTCTAGGGCCGGGAAAGCTCATCCAGGCTGCGGCTACCTCATTAAACTTTGGTCTGGCACTGGCTTTTTTGGCGGGGATCTATTCCTTTGCCGACGATTTTATTAAGCTTTTGCTGCCGGATCATTTTTTTGACCAGGTAATTGAAGATTCCGCCTGGTTAGTATCTGGCGTACTTATGATCATCGTTGTATCGCTGGCTGTTTTGATTTTTGCCTGGGGTTTGTCTGTCGTGCTTTATGTGCTTAAATATAGCGGATTCCAAATTGTCAGGGAACGCGATCAGGTTACGTTGAGCTATGGTCTGCTGGAGAAAAAGATGGTGGTCTTTAATCCTCGCAATGTACAGGCTGTCATTGTTGGCGAAAGCCTGCTTCGGCAATGGATGGGCTATGGCGAGGTCAAGCTGCAGGTGGTAACCTCCGATAAGCAGGAGATGCTGATGCTGCATCCTTACATCAAGCTGTCGGAAATCCAGCAGCTGCTGGATGGTTATATTCCCGGCTTCCACATGAAAAGCGGGCAAAAGCTGCAGCTTCCGCCGCGTAGAGCGTTGCTCTACTACGTGCGTATTCCGCTGCTGGTTGCCGCGGCGGCAAGCATTGCCTGTATTATAATGTTTGGGGCAGCAGGAAGCTGGTCGCTTCTCCTTGTTCCACTGGTGGCGGCATGGAGGTTTTTTTGCCACCGCTCCGCTGGCGTGCTGCTAGAGGATCGTCAGTTGTCGCTTAGACGGCGCTGGCTGAGTCGTAGTACTTATTTGATTGCAAGACCGCGCATCGAAGCGATGAAGGTTTCGCGCTCGCTGGGACAACGCCGAAAAGAGTTGGCTTCGTTGTCGGTTTATGCGCTTGGCAGTTCGATGAATTTTGGCGTGCCCTGCCTGGAGCAAAGCGATGTGGAACACGTTTGGAACTGGTACAGCCGTTCTTAAGAGATAAAAGATAAATGATAAAAGACCAAAGGCTTCATTTACCGTCCGAAGGTAAAGAAGCCTCTTTTTTGGATTGTGCTAGAAAACTAGGGCGTGTCTGAATACTCCGAGAGGAGCAGGTTGTGCCGAATTTTCGTTCCCTACAAGGAAGTTTTGTGTAGGCTTACCGGGGGTAAGTCAAGCAAAACTGACGCAGCAGGGGGCGAAAAGGCGGTGCAAGATGACCTCAAGCGGGTTTTCAGACACGACCTAAAAAAGTGATGGAGGCAAATATTATGCTCTATATATTCAGCGGATTGCCAGGCGCCGGGAAGACTACGTTATCATCAGCTCTAGCTAGGGAGTTGCAGGCAGCGTATCTTCGGGTCGATGTCGTAGAACAGGCTATGCGGGACGCAGGAACATGGGGTGATGGACCTGAGGGATACTTCGTTTGTTATGCAATCGCATCGCAAAATCTCCGATTGGGCCTCGACGTCGTTGCAGACACAGTTAACCCCATCCAGGCGACCCGTCAAGCTTGGCGAAATGTGGCGGATTCTCTTAAAGCTCCATTTGTTGAAATTGAAGTCATTTGCTCTGACGTTTGTGAACATAGACATCGAATTGAAACACGTGCTGCTGATATTCCCGGCTTTGTTCTTCCTACGTGGGAGAAGGTTGAAAACCGATGGTATGAGGTTTGGGATCGAGATCGCATTGTCATTGACACCGCTCACCAAACAGTGAACGAAAGCTTGACGCTGTTGTATGAGCGATTGGGACTGGAATTTAAAAGCTAAGCTGATGGTACTATTGGGAGTTGTCAAATAAAAATGAACGAAACGAGGAAGCCATGCGTCTAAGTAGTTATCAAGCATCATAAGCGAAGGGAGTCGCGGGTTCGTTGGGAAATGAAGCCAAGCTGATTGCTGCCGCAAAGCGCGGCGATGGAACATCGCTGGCGGAATTGCTGCAGCACAATTACAAGCTGTTGTACCAATATGCGCTGAAGCTGACCATGGACCGAAGCAGGGCTGAGGACCTTGTCCAGGAAACGATGCTTAAAGCGATTGAACGGATTTCCACGTTTCAGGAGCGCTCCAAATTTTCAACCTGGCTGATTGCAATTTCCTCCAGATTGGCGATTGATAAGGCCAGACGCCGCAAAAGGGAGGAGCGATGGTTGAAGGAAGAGGTAAATAATCATCGTTTGCGCTTTGATACCTTAAGCCTTATGGAGGAATGGCCTGCCGCCCTGCAGGCGCTTGGCAATCTGGAGGAGCATCATCGGATGCCGGTGCTGCTGAAATATTATTACGGCTATTCCCAGGAGGAAATTGCTGAAATGCTTGAAATCAGGCTTGGGACGGTAAAATCCAGATTAAGCATTGGCATGAAGCTGATCAGAAAGGAGCTTGGCGAGCATGAATAATGGTCATGATTTCGATAAACCTCGTATTAAATCAGTTGGCGGAAAAAATGGAAAAAGCGGAAGAAGCGAAAAATGTGATAAAGGTGATATAGAAGCAATCTGGTTTCAGGAAAACATGATGGAAAAGCTGAAGCAGTTTGATGCTGCCCATACGCCGGAGCCGCCAGCGCTGGGCAAGCTGGAAATACTGGTGGCGGATCACAAACGTAAGCACCAAAAAGCTGTGTGGACCGAGTTGACCCTGTTTTGGCTGGTTGCGGTATGTATTCTATTGGGAATGGTTTGGATGGTTGAAGCCAGCCCGGGATTATTCTGGGGATTTTACGGAACCGTTGGAGCGGTGTTTCTGCTCGTTTTTGGATTTAAATATGTCGGGTGGGCGAAGGACTAATGGAGGAGCTGCTGAGGGAATCGATATGGTTTTGGCTGTTGATTGGTTCGATTTTGGTAGGCCAATCTACCTGGCTGTTTCTGGACTCTGGCAAAAGAGGCGGAATGAAATGGTTTTGGGGGCTGTGGGCGTTGACCCAGTTTCCGACTCCCCTGATTGTGTATTGGGTATTTGTTATCCGGCCTTCGCGCAAGAAGCGGGGACGGAGCGGGCAAGAGCCAAATTGGGACGGAAAAGGAGCGGATGAAGGATGAATATGACCGAGGAGTTTGGACAACTCAAGGAATTGCTGCCCATTATTGCGCCGATTATGGTTTTGCAGCTTATCTTAATGGTGATAGCGTTAGTTCTTTGTATCAAGTCCAGCCAAACACGTGGGCCCAAATGGGTGTGGATATTGGTCATCGTGTTTGCTAATTTGATTGGTCCAATCGCTTTTATGGTGTTCGGAAGGAGAAATGAATAATGAGGCCTTTGCTGGAGGTTGAAGGCCTCGTCAAATCGTTTGGCACAAAAAAGGCCGTTAAGGGGCTGGACTTTACGGTTATGGAAGGCCGCTGCGCCGCTCTGCTGGGACCAAACGGAGCAGGGAAAACAACGACCATTCGTATGCTGACAGGGCTTCTAAAAGCTACGAAAGGCACAGTGCGCATAAACGGCGGCAGCGGAAGCAGCCACCTGGATATGCGGGAGCTGCTTGGTTATGTGCCGCAATCGCCGTCTTTTTACAGCTGGATGACCGGCAAGGAATATGTGGCTTATGCGGGCAAGCTTTGCGGCCTTACGGCACGCCAGGCAGATATTCGGGCGAGCGAGCTTCTGTCCCGCGTTGGGCTGGAGGAAGCCGGCAAGCGGCGTATTCAAGGTTATTCCGGCGGCATGAAGCAGCGGCTTGGACTTGCCCAAAGCCTGGTTCACCGGCCCAAGCTGCTGGTTATGGACGAGCCGGTTTCCGCGCTTGACCCCATTGGTCGGCGCGAGGTGCTGGAGCTGCTTCAGGAGCTGAAGTCCGAAACGACGGTGCTTTTTTCAACTCATGTGCTGCATGACGCGGAAGAGCTGTGCGATGACATTATCATAATGGCCTCTGGCCAAATTGCTCTCCAGGGCTCCCTGCAGGAGGTTCGAAACCATAATCGTCTTCCCGTTATCAGCATCAGGCTGGAGGAAGGCGAGGCATCGCGCGAATGGGCGTTAACTCTCAAAAAGGATGCAGAGTCTTTTGCGAAAAAGTCTGGAGAAACGGAGAACATAGGTTCTATCACGGCGCCCCCTCATATGTCTTCCTCTCATTTGCCGGTCCCTCGCATGTCGCTGCTGCGCCATGTTCGGGAAGTAGAGCAGGAGGGATATCTTGTCCGTCTTGCCGTGGATGATATTGCAGAAGCCAGACGGTCGTTGCTGGAGGAGCTTCTGCGTGAGAATGTAGGGGTAAGCAAGCTGGAGGTTGGTTTCTCCTCGCTTGAGGATCTTTTTATGAAAGTGGTGAGAGGATGAGCGGGTTAGCAGCAAGCGATAGGAGTGTTCAGCCATCCTCCGGTTTATCGCGGTTCGGGGCGATGGTTGGCAAGGAGCTGCTGGAGCTGGTTCGCAGTTTGAAGCTGATTTGGGTGCCGATTGTTTTTATTGCGCTTGGCATCATGCAGCCGGTTACTTCTTATTATATGCCGGTTATATTGGAAAAAGCGGGGAGTTTGCCGGATGGCGCCGTCATTGATATCCCGTTGCCAAGCGGGGCGCAGGTAATGGCCGAAACGCTGGCGCAATTCGGATCGCTTGGAGCCTTGGTCATCGTGCTTGTGTTTATGGGCACGGTTTCGAGCGAGCGAAATAGCGGCGCAGTTTCGATGATTTTGGTAAAACCTGTATCTCCCGCTAGTTATCTGATATCCAAATGGGGGGCTATGCTGCTGCTGTCCTCACTGTCTCTGCTTGCCGGATATAGCGCGGCATGGTATTATACCAGATTTTTAATAGAGGCGGTTGCCTTCAAAGCGGTGTTATCCAGCTTTCTGCTCTACGAGCTATGGCTGCTTGTTCTGCTGACATTGACGCTGCTGCTCAGCACCGCGCTAAGAAGCGCGGCAGGAGCCGCGTTTGCAGCGCTGGGCGCGGGCGCTATATTGTCCTTGCTCTCTAATTTGTTTCCTAAATATGCGGGCTGGCTGCCTGGAGCGCTTCCCGGTTTTGCCCGCCAAGCTGTTATGGGCTCCCTGGAATGGAGCAGCAGGTTCGGAGCTTGCCTTGGCGCAACGGTTTTGCTGCTTGCAGCCCTCGTTCTGCTAGCGAATATCCTGCTTCGCCGCGCAGCCGCCATTGACTAGGGTATCTGTCCGAAAAGTCAAGCGGAACGAATAATGAGTCAGCAGAGAGGACCGGAGGGAAGGGGGGCTGAATCATTATTCTCCGTAACAGACTTTTCGGATCGTCCCTTTAAAAGTTCACAGAAAATATCAATATATAGTGTTTTTGTGAACGAGTAGTCGCATATATTGACTTGTGATAATCATTATCAGTATACTCTGGGTACACGTTAGTGTCAGCTTAAAGTCATGTCTGGCATGGCGTACGGCAGTACATCAGAGGAGGACCGGACATGAGCGAAATCATTAATAATCGTGAACAGGGACAAGAGGCAAGAAGCCGCCGGCAGGAAATGCTGAAGGATATTATAAAAGAGCTTCATCAAGGGAAAAGCGTGGATGAAGTGAAAGCACGTTTTCATGAAGCGGTCGGAAACGTCTCGATCGACGAAATATCGGCAATTGAACATGCGCTAATGACAGAGGAAGGCATTCCTGTGTCGGAGGTGCAGCGGCTTTGTTCCGTTCATACAGCTATTTTCAAAGGCTCGATCGAGGAAATTCACCGCTCGTCAAAGCCTGAGGAGCAGCCGGGGCATCCCGTTCACACGTTCAAGCTGGAGAACCGGGAGCTGGAGAAGCTTGTAAACTTCAAGCTGCGTCTTCATACCGACAAGTTTAAGGAAGGCAATCAGGAAGAAAAGCTTATTTTTAAATTGCTGGAAGACCTGAGCCTGCTGCTGGATATTGACAAGCACTATAGCCGTAAGGAAAATCTGCTGTTCCCTTACCTGGAGAAATACGGCATCTATGGCCCAACCAAAGTAATGTGGGGTGTGGACGATACGATTCGCGCCATGGTCAAAGAGGTTAAAGCGGAGCTAGTTGCCAATCCCGGCAACAAGGATGAAATCGCCGCCGGCCTGGAGCATATCATTCGCGAGGTCAATGAAATGATCTACAAGGAGGAAAATATTCTCCTGCCGATGGCGCTAGGCAAGCTGACTGAAGACGAATGGGTCAAAATAGTGGCGGAAAGCGATCAAATCGGATTTTGTCTGATCGACGGCAGCGAAACGTGGCTACCGGCAAGAGCCCCCGAGCCGGAAGGCGCAGAGGAGGCTGACGAAGGCGATCAAGGACAAGGCGTTCAAAACGGCTTTGTCCGTTTCAGCACCGGTATTTTGTCCGTGGCTCAATTGGAAGGGATCATGAACCACATGCCGGTGGACTTGACCTTCATTGATGAAAATGATGTCGTTCGTTATTTCTCCCACGGCAAGGAACGGATTTTTGCCCGGACAAAAGCAGTCATTGGCCGTACCGTGCAAAATTGCCACCCGCCGCAAAGCGTCCATGTTGTGAATGAGCTGCTGGCCGATTTTAAAGCGGGCAAAAAGGACTCCGAAGATTTCTGGATTCCGTTTAAGGATAAGTTTGTTCTGATTCGTTATTATGCGGTAAGAGCTGAGGATGGAGCCTACCTGGGCACACTGGAGTTTACGCAAAACATTGCTCCGATTAAAGCATTGGAAGGCCAAAAACGGATTTTGTCCGAGGCCTAAGCTTTTTCTGAACTAGAGAATGATGTTTTTGATATCTTTTTCTACTCCCTTAGGCTAATGAATGGTTGCATTTCTTCGGCAAAGTGGGTAAGGTTGAAGAGAAGAATCACAAATTTGCCGGGGGTTGAGCAGGATGAAAATGAACGTGGAGCAGGCTGCGGCATTGTGGTACAAGGAACAAATGGAGCTTGCCGAAGGCGATGCGTTGCGTGTTTTTGTAAGACTTGGCGGCTGCGGCAGCGTACATCCCGGCTTATCGCTTGGCATCACGAAGGAAACGCCGCGAAACGCGGGATTGCAACAGGAAGTGGAAGGCATTACCTTCTTTATGGAGGAAGATAATCTCTGGTACGTTGGAGATAAAGAGCTGCGCATTTCCTTTGACAGCCAATACGAGGAAATTTCGATGCAGGTTGTCTAGGCCCTAGGTAGTCGTTTACTATAATGCCCCACATCCGTTTTTCTGCGGATGCGGGGCGTTTTTTTGTATTAAACGCTGAAATGTTTTAAACGCTGGAATGCTTTAAACGCCGGAATACGCCATGAATCCTCCGTCAACAGGGATGGTTGCGCCGGTAACAAAGCCGGAGACGGTGTCATCAACCAGCCATAGCAGAACTCCCAACAGGTCCTGAGGCTGGCCAAATCGCTTCATCGGCGTTTGCGAAATGATTTTGCGCGAACGCTCCGTTAATGAACCGTCGCTATTCAGCAGCAATGCGCGGTTTTGCTCTGTCAGGAAAAAACCGGGCGCAATTCCGTTGACGCGAATACCGGTTTCGGCCATATGAACCGCTAGCCATTTGGTAAAGTTGTCAATGGCTGCTTTGGCGGCGCTGTAGGCAGGCACCTTTGTCATGGGCGACGGGGCGCTCATGGATGAAATGTTGATAATGACGGGAGCAGGCCGGTCAAGCATTTGCTCCGCAAATATTTGAGACGGGATCAAGGAGCCCATCAGGTTAAGATCCAGAACTTGTCTGAAGCCATCCAGACTCAGATTAAAAAAGGTGGTCAAACCTTCCTTATTAAAATCTTCTCTGCTAAAGGTTTCTTTGGTTGTATTGGCGCTGGCATGATTGCCGCCCGCCCCGTTGATGAGAATATCGCATGGGCCAAGCGCCTCCATAATGGAACGGCTTGCTTCCCGCGTGCTTTCCGCATTCGTAACATCGCATGACGCGGCGAAGGCAATGCCGCCTTGCGCCCTGATTTCCTCTGCCACCGCCTCATTTTTGGAGGCGGTGCGGCCTACAATAGCAACCTTTGCGCCTTGTCTGGCAAGCTCCAACGCCATCGTCCGGCACAAAACGCCTGCCCCGCCGGTTACAACAACAACTTTTCCATCCAGCGCAGGATGCAGAGGTAAGCTGCCGCTGCTCATTAAGCTTCCGCTATTTTCTCCGCTCATTTTGCGTGACCTCCCTGGCCGGCCTCATAGCGGTAAGCGTCCCACAGTCCCCACAGATGCATAATGCCCAAGGCACGGTCGTACAGGCCGTAGCCGGGGCGGCATTTTTCATCCCAAATATGGCGGCCATGATCCGGGCGCGCGTAGCCGGTATAGCCAATATCGTGATAAGCCTTCATAATACCCGCGATATCCACGGTGCCGTCCTGGCTCCGGTGGGATGTCTCGATAAAATCGCCATTATCAAAGACGCGCACGTTGCGGATATGGGCAAACGGAATCCGGTCCTTGAAGTCGTGAATCATGGCAATAATGTCATTTTCGGGATTGGCGCCTAAAGAGCCGCTGCAAAGGGTAATGCCGTTTGCAGGATGATCGTAAAGGGAAAGGAATCTGGAAAAATTGGCATGAGACGTCATAATGCGCGGCAATCCAAAAATGCTCCACGGCGGATCATCGGGATGAATCGCCATTGTAATGCCATTTTCGGCGGCCACCGGAATAATTTCATGCAGGAAGTAGGACAGGTTTGTCCACAGGTCCTCCTCCGTTACGCCCCGGTAAGCCTCAAACAGGGTAGACAGATGCTGCAAGCGCTCCGGCTCCCAGCCTGGCATTGTCAATGCGGAGTTTTCGTTAATGACCCGGACCAGCTCGAAAGGATCGGCGCCGTCGATCCGGCTCTTTTCATAAAAGAGAGCCGTCGAGCCGTCCTCCGTTTCCTTATGGAGATCGGTGCGCAGCCAATCAAAAATCGGCATAAAGTTGTAGCAAATCACTTTAACCCCGACTTGGCCAAGCTTTTTAATCGTTTCCTTGTAGTTATGAATATAACGGTCGCGGGACGGCAGTCCCAGCTTGATATCCTCATGCACGTTAACGCTTTCAACAACATCAATGTGCAGGCCGGCTGCCTCTGCCTGAGTTTTGACCTCCATGATTTTGTCCATCGGCCATTCCTCGCCGGCAGGCACATCATGCAGGGACCAGACAATTCCCTCCGTCCCTGGAATTTGTGTAATATACCGAAGCGGAACGGTATCATTGCCTTCGCCAAACCATCTGAACGTCATGCGCATCGCAATCATAACCTCCTAAATAAAATATTGGGGATATTTTTCCTTCAATAATGCTTGATCGGCCACATTCAAATTCAAGTGATTTTTCATTAGAGCTTTTGCGTGACTGCTGTCCTTTGCCGAAATGGCTTCCGCAATTTGCCGATGCTGCTCATACAGGTGGCCCCAGTTGTGATCGTCAACAAGCCGAAGTCTGCGGCTGCGGTTCAAATGAACGGTCAGCTGTCCGAGCGCCCCCCAGGTATGGCTTTTGCCGGTGCCCTTGAACAGCAGCTCGTGAAACTCCTGATCCAGCTGGAACATGCCCTCCAGATCGACCCGTTCAATACAGCCCCGCTGACGATCCAGATTGGACATCAGCTCCCGAAAGCTTTGATCGTCAAAAGCGGTGCAGGCCAGCTCTACAACAGCGCATTCCAGATGCTCCCGCATAAACCGAGCTTCCTCTACAAGCGAGGTGTCGATGAGCGAAACGAAGGTGCCTCGTTGCGGCAGCACTTGCACCAGTCCCTCCTGGGCAAGCTTCATCAAGCTTTCTCTCACTGGTGTCCGGCTGACCTCAAAGCGCTGCGAAGCTTCGTTTTCCGACAGGGGAGTTCCGGGCGGCAGCTTCAGGCTAAGAATGTCCTCGCGCAGTGCCGCATAAACCTCGTCCCGGGTAGATGCGCTGCGCTGGCGCCGAAGCATGTTCATCATTAATCACCTCTTATCCAACATCCTACCACACTACCATACAAGTATACAAGATATTTTGGAAAGGCTTACAAGTCATTGCTTAAATTTAAAATAGGATTCATAATACATCAAAATAGGTTATAAACAGGTATGAATCTGTGATTAAAGCACTATTATTCATTCGCTATAATGAAGACGAAACAAGCTGAATTACTAAGGAAGTCATCTTTTTTGCATAAAGGGTTGAATAATACTTGTTCAAAAAGCTACAAGGCATGCTTCGAAATGGAAAGTGGGCGTTTTGAATGACCTTTAAAGGAGTGTTGACGCAATGACGAGCGTTCGGCTTGGCCAGGAAGTGCTGGGGGAGTCAGGCAAGGAAAGACTGGAGGCGCTGCGAAGCGCCCCCGTAACGGTTCTGCAGATCGGCGAAGGCAATTTTTTAAGAGGGTTTGTTGATTTGATGCTGTACGAAAGCCGGAAAAAAGGCATCTACAACGGAAGCGTCGCGGTTGTCCAGCCAAGACCCGGAGGGAAGCCAAAAATCGAAGCGCTTGCGGAGCAGGACGGTCTGTATACTGTTGTGGTTCGTGGTCTGGAGGCCGGGAAGCCGGTTGAACGGAAGGAAGTTGTCGAAATATTCGGTCGCGCATTTGATCCCTACAGCAACTGGGAGACATTCCTTGATATTGCGAAGGGGCCGGAGCTGCGGGTTGTCGTGTCCAATACGACGGAAGCCGGCATAACCTATCGGCCCGAGGCGCTGGTGGATGGTCAGCCGGCAGTTTCTTACCCCGGTAAATTGACGCAGCTTCTGTATGCAAGATATTTGGCTTTTGACGGGGATAAAACCCGGGGGTTGTACATTTTCCCTTGCGAGCTGCTGGAGCGCAACGGCGATGCATTGAAGGAATGCGTGCTTCACTATTGCAAGGACTGGGACTTGCCGGAGGCATTCATTCAGTGGGTGCTGGAGCATAACCGCTTTTTGAATTCCTTAGTGGACCGGATAGTGACAGGTTACCCCGATGAGGCCCAAGCGGAGGCCTGGTTTAAGGAATGGGGCTACCGCGATCCTATGCTTACAACGGCCGAGCCTTATCACCTGTGGGTCATTGAAGGCGAGCCTGAGCTGGAAAACGTGCTTCCGCTTGTTAGAAGCGGCTTAAACGTGCATTGGGTGGAGGAGCTGAAGCCATATCAGCAGCGTAAGGTCCGTATTCTTAATGGGGCCCATACGTTGATGGCGCTGGTTGGGCTGGTACATGGTCTTAAGGAAGTAAGGGAGACCATGGAGCATCCAGAGTGGGGCGCGCTGGTAAGAAGGACGATTGGCGAGGAGATTATTCCTTCCCTGCCATACGACAGGCAGGAGCTGGAGAGCTATGCGGAAGAAGTAACGGGCCGTTTTCTGAACCCTTTTATCCGGCACAGGCTTTCCGATATTGCCATGAACAGCTTGAGCAAATTCAAAACCCGTCTGCTCCCGTCCATAGCCTTTTACATTGAAAATGATTTGCCTGACGGGCTGCTTCATGGCCTTGCGGGTTTGCTGCGTTATTACAAAATCGCAAGCGGCGAGGATGGATACGAGGGGCATGACCTGAATGGTGAACGCTACATCGTAAAGGACGACGCTGCTTTACTGGAAACCATCGCCGAGGTATGGGCAACCGCGGAGGGGCAACATCAACCTTTGCAAGAAACGCTTCGTAAGCTATTGGCTTTAGAGCAGCTTTGGGGCGTTGATCTGAACGCATCGGCTCCTGGTCTGGCTGAAGCGGCAGCAAATTTGATTGCTCAATGGGAGGAGACGGGTCATGAACAACGGAGTTAGGCTTCATCGCGATGATATGGTCATTATCGCACTCAAGGATTTGGCCAAGGGGCAGCGCTTGGATGATCCAAATGCCGATAGCGGAATTGTACTGGCCGAGGATGTTCCCCAGGGACATAAGGTAGCGGCGCGCGCAATAACCAAGGGAGAGCATGTGCTTAAGTTTGGTTATTCCATTGGTGTTGCCACGACTGACATTGGACCCGGAGAATGGATTCATACGCATAACCTGTCGACCGGACTAAAAGGGATTCTGGATTATACCTACGAGCCAACAGCCGATAGACCGGGCTCTGGCGAAACGGACGAAGCTGCTGGCACTGGTACTGGTCCTGTTGAAGGCGATGGTGCAGGCCGGACAAATAAGATGCTATCCGAACCCAGCGATAGAGCTAATGGGGCGGAGGAGTCGAAGAAGCCTCTCTATTTTGACGGATATGAACGCGAAAATGGAGATGTTGGCATTCGTAATGAGATTTGGATCATTAATACGGTAGGCTGCATCAACAAAACCTGCGATATTGTTGCTCGCCGCGCATCGGCCGAGTTTGGGGATCGCGTGGACGGCGTTTACCATTACGCACATCCCTACGGCTGCTCTCAGCTAGGCGACGATTTGGCCTTTACGCAAAAGCTGCTGGCTTCGCTGGCCCGCCATCCCAATGCCGCAGGCGTGCTCGTTGTTGGATTGGGCTGCGAAAACAACCAGGTGGAGGCCTTTAAGGAAGCTATCGGCCCTCATGATGAGCGAAGAATAAAATTTTTGAAGGCGCAGCAGGCAGAAGATGAAATAGAAGAAGCGCTGGAGCTGATCCAGGAGCTTGTTGAATACGCCGAAGGCTTCAAAAGAGTGCCAGTTCCTATTTCCCGGCTGAAGATTGGCCTGAAATGCGGCGGCTCTGACGGCTTTTCCGGCATTACCGCCAATCCGCTGGTGGGCAAAATGTCGGATAGGCTGATTGCGGCGGGGGGCAGCGCTATTTTGACCGAGGTGCCTGAAATGTTTGGTGCCGAAAAAATATTAATGGACCGGGCCGTGAACGAAGGGGTTTTCCATCAGATCGTTCATTTGGTCAATGATTTCAAGCAATATTTTATCCGTCATAATCAGGAAATTTATGAAAATCCATCTCCCGGCAACAAGGCGGGCGGCATTACAACGTTAGAGGAAAAGTCGCTGGGCTGCACGCAAAAAGGCGGTCATGCGCTGGTTTCCGACGTTATACCGTACGGACAGCAGGCGCGGAAGCCCGGATTGACGCTGCTTGAGGCTCCGGGCAACGACCAGGTTTCGGTGACGGCGCTGTCTGCGGCCGGCGCGCATATTGTTTTGTTTACCACAGGCAGGGGAACGCCGTTTGGCGGCCCGGTGCCAACAGTCAAAATATCCACTAATAGCGGGCTTGCGGCGCGCAAGAAAAACTGGATTGATTTTGATGCGGGCAGACTGCTGGAGAGCCATTCCATGGAGGAGCTTGGCGACGAGCTGTGGAGCTATTTGATTCAATTGGCCTCCGGAGAGGTTAAAACCTGCAGCGAGCGCAACGGCTTTAAGGAAATTGCTATTTTTAAAGACGGAGTTACTCTGTAAAGCAGCAGGTAAAGCCTTGGTTGACATCCCTATATAGATTGTATAAAATTAAATTATGCAAAATATATATGAGGAGGCAATTAACATGTCCATTTATGATATTGAAGTTAAAAGCATTACGGGCCAGACCGGTACGCTTGCACCCTATAAGGGCAAGGTTATGCTAATCGTAAACACGGCTACAGGCTGCGGCTTTGCTCCCCAATTCAAGGGGCTGCAAAAACTTCATGATGATTACAGCGAGCAGGGCTTTGCAGTGCTTGGGTTTCCGAGCGGTCAATTTGCCAATCAGGAAAAGGAAACGGACAGCGAGGTCGCTCAAGTCTGCGAATTAAATTTTGGCGTAAGCTTCCCGCTTTTTTCTAAAACAGATGTAAACGGCAAAGATGCTCATCCCCTGTTTAAGCTTTTAACCGAGGAAGCGCGCGGAGTGTTGGGTACAAAAGCAATCAAGTGGAACTTCACCAAATTCCTGGTTGATCGTGAAGGGAATGTGGTCAAACGTTTTGGCTCTGCCGATGAGCCAGCAAAAATAGAAAGCCATATTGCAGAGCTTTTGAAAAACTCCTGATTCTAGAGATGCTTGGACCCAAGCTAATAAGCCTTTCAGCGATTTATTTGCTGGAAGGCTTTTGAATTTTATTCCAATGATTACGTATTATAATAAGTTCTAAAGTGAATACTTCGCAGGATTGGATTTATTTTGCATGGATAAGAAAAATTTGAATGGGAAAATGGGACAGAACGTTTTATAATAAAATGCAGGCTTTTTTGAATAAACGGAGGTGCGGCGGGATGCCACATGGGAAAGAACACAGGAAACTTTCTTTGCTTGAAATTGCTAAACGCGTTTTATTTATTACGATCGGTTCCATATTGATGGGCGTTGCCCTTGAAAAGTTTCTTGTACCATTTAATATCATCGACGGGGGGATCGCCGGCATATCCATTATGCTTTCGGCCTTGACCCCGTTGCCGCTCAGCTTGTATTTATTTATTGTAAACGTCCCTTTTCTCATTTGGGGCTACAAGCAATTGGGCAAAACCTTTGCCATTTCAGCCTTATACGGAATTATTATTATGTCGCTGACAACGGCTCTCCTTCATCATAGCGGAGCGTTTCCCGACGACAAGCTGCTGGGTGTTTTGTTCGGAGGTATGATCCTTGGTGCGGGTGTAGGCCTCGTTATCCGGTTTGGCGGAGCGCTGGATGGCATCGAGATTGTATCCATTATGATCTCCAAAAAACTGAGAATGGCTGTAGGCCAGGTTATTATGATTTTTAACGTCATTATTTTTGTTATAGCCGGTTTTGTATTTGAATGGTCCTCTGCTATGTACTCCATGCTTACCTATTATATCGCTATCAAAGTCATTGATATTGTGGTGGAAGGTTTGGATGAATCCAAGTCGGTTACCATCATCTCCAAAGAATACTCCGAAATCTCCCAATCCATCGTGGACAGGCTAGGGCGCAGCACCACTTTGCTGCAGGCTCAAGGCGGCTACTCAGGCGAAGACACGAAGGTGATCTACTGTGTCGTATCCCGCCTGGAGCTTGCCAAATTAAAAGCGATCGTTCAGGAAATCGACGAAAAAGCATTTATTGCAATCGAACACGTCTCAGACGTTCTGGGCGGGAACTTTAGCAAAAGCAGCATTCATTAACTATATTAGTTGAACAAAAGAGTCTCAGCGGTGTGGGCCGGCGTGTGAGAAGTTCTTCCGATCGCAATTGTTCCCAGATTTCTCTGAATCAAATGTTCAAAGGGGGAAATCCGAGAACACAAGCGACCGCTTGAAACGTTCTGAAAGAACGTTGCTTCGTAAGCCTATGCTTTTCTCCAGAACCCCTCACACTCTGGCCTGATGCTACTTTTCTTTTGTTCAACTTATATAGATTGCGGCTGATCAGCCTCATTGCGGCCTTGGTCCCGGATAAAAAGAAGGAAAAGCAAGGCAATAGCCATACCTCCGGCAGCGGCGAAAAATAGAATGCCGTAGCCCCACAGGTCAATCAGCTTTCCCAGAAGCGGGGGAGAGGAGATAGCGGCAAGGGAAGAGGCAAAGTAATAAATGCCTGTTCGGGTTCCGATGCTGCTCTCCTTGCCGAGAGCAACGATAAAGGGATAGGAATTAATATTGATTAAAGCCCAGAAAACGCCGCCGGCAAGCAGAAATAACCGAAGAGTCCATAAATCCTGAACAAATGATATAAGGCCAAAAATAGCGATCAGCCCGATCACGCCTGCCATAATGACTTTTCGTTTGCCCAGACGACTTCCAAGCATACCGCTTGGAAGCGCGGCAAGGACGAATGCGAGAGAGAAAAAGGCAAGTGAAAAGGAGGCTTGGCCCTCGGACAAGCCGATCTGGTTTTTGCCATAAAGGGTAAATAACGCCTCAACGCCTTGATACGAGAAAAACCAGAAAAAGATGGCGCCCAGCAGCAGCAAAGTGGATAAATTCCACTCCCCGCGCAATGAGGCTAGCTTTGGGGCGTTTTCCGTCGGCGCAAAGGTGCTCGAATCTCTGGATTCCGAAATAAAATAAAGCAACGCGCCAAGACAAGCGATTGTAATCAGAGAAGAAGACAGGAAAGGCAAAGATGTATGCTTTTCGAAGAGATAGGAGCCTCCGGCAAAAGCAAGAATAGACCCTATTCCGCCCATCAGATTGATAATGCCGTTCGCTTGGGTCCGCTTGTTGCCGGGAGTGAGGTCAGGCATAAGCGCAACGGTGGGCGAACGGTACAGACTCATTGCCAGATTCATCAATACCATAAAAACAATCAGAACAATAAAGCTCGTATGAAACGGTATCAATGCCCCGAATAAAGCCGCCAGCGGCATGCCAATTATTAAAAAAGGCATACGCTTTCCCCGTTTTGAATGGGTCCGGTCGCTTAACCGGCCAATAATCGGCTGAAGAAAGATGGCAAAATAATTGTCGATCGTCATCATAAAGCCGATTGCCGATACGCTGGACAAATACTTTTCCAGGAAAAAAGGGACAAAAGCATTATAAAGCGCCCACGTGATGCTAATGCTGAAAAAGCCCAATCCCAGCAGCCATATTTTTCTCGCCGAAAACTCCCTCATCGTTAACGCACCATCCCCTTATTTAGTAATGCATGGAGCCGGTCCGGATAATCCGTTATAATTCCAGCAACCCCGGCTTTCAGCATGCGTTCCAGATCACCAGGTTCATTGACAGTAAAGGGATGATAAACAACGCCGGCTTCCCGGGCTTCCTCCACCCATTCCGGCAGCACAGCATAAAAAATGGCATGCAATGCATCAGCGCCAAGGGTATGCGCATAGTCCCATGGACGATAAAGACCTTCCATATATAAAACACCGGTGGCGATTTCCGGCGCCAGCTTTTTGCATAGAGCAAGAGAATAATGATTAAAGCTGGAAATAACAATCTTGTCATTCATGCCGTATTCCGAAACAAGCTTCAGGACCTCCGCTTCCATCCCCTCATATTGAACAAGCCCGTTTTTTAGCTCTAGGTTCAAAATAAGCCCATGCTCTTTGCCAAAGGACAGCAGCTGTTCCAGCGTTGGAATGGTTTCTCCGCTAAAATCAGAGTGAAACCAGCTCCCGGCATCCAAGGTTGATAATTGCTCATACGTGATATCTTTGACAAGCGCCGCAAGTCCCGTTGTCCGCTGCAGCGATTCATCATGAATCAGAACCAGCACCCCGTCCTTCGTGCGCTGGACATCGGTTTCGACTCCAGTAGCGCCGAGCTCTACGGCTTTCACAAAAGCGCTCATTGTATTTTCCGGGCAATAACCGCTGGCTCCCCGATGCGCAAAGTTAATCGTAGTCATAGCATTCATCCCTTTCCCGAATAAGTAAGTACTATATCCATTAAATATAGCTAAACACAGGTTGGATTGCATTTACAATAGCTAAAAAGTTGTTTATTGGAGGGAATGGCGGATCATCTTTACATACCCTGTAGGGGTATGATAGAATGATGACATCAAATGAAGCCAGTGGAGGTAGCATGATGAATTCTGCACATGAAGGACTGGAGGAACAGCACTGCCATAGTCATAGCGGAGATGAACCTCGCAAAAGTCATCATTCCGAGAAGCTGAAGCAAAATCTGTCTTCCCGGCTAAACCGGATTGAGGGCCAAATTCGCGGCGTCAAAGCGATGATTGAAAAGGATACGTATTGCGATGACGTGTTGACGCAAATTGCAGCCGCACAATCTGCTTTGGGCAGTGTAGCCAAGCTGCTGCTGGAGGGACATTTGAAAAGCTGTGTGGTTGAACGTATTCAGGCGGGCGAAGATGAGGTTATTCAGGAATTGCTTGTCACCGTCAATAAATTAATGAAATAAGAGGAAAGAAGGAATGAACATGGAAAACGTTGTATTGAAGGTTTCCGGCATGAGCTGCGGTCATTGCGTAAGCTCCGTACAAAAAGCAGTTGAAGAGGCTGGCGCCAGCGGAAAGGTTGACCTTGCAAGCGGTCAAGTCGAGGTATCCTACGATACGGCCAAGGTGTCGCTGGAGCAAATAAAGACTGCCATAGAAGAACAAGGCTACGACATCCTTTAATAGAGGAAGTTCAAAAAGTCCACTTTTGATCACGAGGCATGCCTGGCGGCATGATCAGCATCGAATATGGGGCTCAGCCGAAACTTCCGTTGCTCACTTAGCTTCCACTAAGCTCCGCTACTCAGTTTCTAGCTTCATCCCATCTTCTTGGTGCTGAAAAGCGGACTTTTTGAACCTGATTTAGATGAGGTTGCTCAAAAAGTCCGCTTCCCAATGCGGAACATGCCTGGAGGCATGGCCGGCGTCGAATATGGAACTCAGCCGAAATCTCCGGTACTCACTTAGCTCACACTAAGCTCCGTTCCTCGATTTCTAGCTTCGTCCCATCTTCTTGGCACTGAAAAGCGGACTTTTTGAACTTGATTTTACCTTTAATAATTGGACAGGGCAGCCCATTCCAGCAACTAGAGTTGAGTTGCCGGATGGCTGCCCTTAAATTATATATATTTAACCTGTAGCGGGTTTAATCCAAATGCCCGGGTGTGTCTCAATGTTTAAAGATACGCCCTAATCACCAATGTCTTCTCATCCCAAAACAACGAAAGCCCTACCTCTCTTCCGTCCTTGCGGCTCCAATGACCGCGCCAGTGTGAATCAGAATTTCCTTAACAAAATCAAAGCTCAATGGGTCAGTTAGAAATCAAAATCAGAGGGTAAATTGAATCTTACTGAGGATTTCATAGGGGTTAAATATATCATTCTTATTATCATAACTCATTGCGTTTCAAAAAGCAACTGCTAATTTTAGCGATTCCATGAATCATCTAACCATTTGTATGACTTTTCTCCTTTTGGACACTATATAAGTTGAAGCTCAAAAGCTTCGCCTCCTTTTTTAATTTGGAATGCGGGCTTTTTGAACAACTGTTTAAAGTGGAAGGGGAGAACAGGACATGCAAGATTGGCTGGAGATTATTATAAGAACCTTGGCTGCTGTTGTCATTTTGTTTTTTTTGACAAAGCTGTTAGGCAAACGGCAAATTTCAGAGTTGTCCCTGTTTGAATACATAACTGGCATTTCGATTGGCAACATCGCTGCCTACATTTCGCTCGACATTGATAATTTGTGGTATTTGGGTATTATTTCACTCTGCGTTTGGGTAAGCGTGTCGGTAGGCATTGAATTCTGGACGCTAAAGAGCAGAAAGGTCAACGATTATATTGACGGCAAAAGCACTGTGCTGATCAAAAACGGAAAGCTTGATAGAAGCAAGCTGGCCAAAGAAAGAGTAACCGTCGAGGAACTGCTGGAACAGTTAAGGCAAAAGGATGTATTCCGTGTTGCCGACGTTGAATTTGCTGTAATGGAGCCAAGCGGCGATCTGGATGTTTTACTGAAAAAGCAATATCAGCCCATCACCCCCGATATGCTGGGATGGAATCCCGGCGAGGAGAAGCAGACGTATTCCGTTATTATGGACGGGAAGCTGGTGAAGGATGAGCTTCAGCAGTCTGGACAAAATGAAGATTTTTTGAATGCCGAGCTGAAACGGCAGTCTTTAAAGCTCGAAGAGGTATTTTTAGCGCAAATCGATGGAAACAATCAAATGACCTTCCATACGATGGACGGCCTGACGCTACCGCAAAACAAGCCGGCCGGCAGCGCTTCCGGCAATGAAGCAATCAGGCAAAGCATCGGACGGCTGAGGGTTGAACTGCAACTGCTGGAAGGCAAGCTGGCCAAAGAGGAGCACTCCAGCTAAGGCATGGTCATTGATGCGCGCTCAAAGGCAACGTTGGATGCCTTTGAGCGCCTGCAGGTTATGAAAATTCGGCAATATCTGCTGCTTGCGGAAGTTCAAGACGCATCTTGATTGGTTAGCTGATTTGCATTCGCATATATATAGGAAGAGATTTTCTCAATGCGGTTTGACCATTTGCCAATCCTGAGGCGATACTCGCCCTGGCTGCGTAATGGGCTTGGGCATAACGCTTCCTCCGTCAAAATAATACTGAACAACCGTGTTAAAGCTGTCAGTCCATGGCGCAAGCGAACGTCCGCCCCAAGCTTCCTTGGCAAATTCGTTGAAATAGTTCACAAACTCCATGTTGGCGGAAATGTGAACCTCCTGCACCATAGGAAGGTCGGCGCGTATCAAATCGGCAATAGTCTGTTTGAGCTCATGGGATAATTGATTATGATCACTGACGGTAAAGAAGGAATTGTAGGGTGAAGCGGCAACGCGGCCATTGCCGTAAGGGGTACCGCTGTCGATGTTGTAGACTCCTTCATTTGTTCCGGTGTTGTTCTGCTCCTTAATTCCGCCGGTACTCTTTGTACCCACCGCCGTCCAATCCAGCATAATCGCCACGTACGCATTTTTGTCCGTCAGCATTACGTTTGCGGCCGCTACGCCGTTTAATGCTGTAACCTTCTTGGAGAGCGCAGAGCTGTATTCAAAAAAAACGTTTTGATGCTGATTGGGATTACTTGAAGCTTTGCCATACGACTGGACTCCGCTATTTTTGGGGTCTCCGTTTTTTCTGCTGCCGTAATCGAAATCGCTCCTTTGGAATTCCTGCTTATAGCTGCAGCCTGCCTGAAAAACGGCAAACAAGGCCAGGAGCAGCAGCAATACTGCTTTTTTCCTCATCACGGATTGCCTCCATTTCAACATGGTATTGCACTTAGTGTGGGTTCGGATGCCTCAAATATACGTTTCCAGACCCGTACATAATTAGCCATTGCTTCGGGCTTTAATGAAAAATAGAGTAATTTTGATTGCAAGGGGAAAATTAGGAATAAAGCAATGTCAAATTGCTGCTGCAGCAACGTTTTTGACAGCTTTGAGAACAATTTGTGAACTCTCTGTGGAGCGTTGACAAAAACAAGACACAACTTTATATTTAATTAAGTGATTTATGTTACAGCATTGTGAAATATCATCAACAGATTACGTAACAGACCGCTTGCCACGGGAAAATTCGGTCTTTGCGAAAAAGTCAAAAATGGGGTTGATTAATGATGAATCGGTGGCAATTTGTAAAACGGCTTGCGCCGCTAATGGCCATGCTGGCGTTACTGCTGACGGCTTGCGGCAGAGAGGATCTGTCGGCGCTGAATCCGCAAGGCCCAGTGGCAGAGGAACAGTTTGGACTAATGAAAATGGCGATTATCATTATGGCAATCGTTGTTATTGTTGTGTTCGGGATCTGTGCCTTTGTCATTATCCGTTTCCGCAGACGCAAGGGAGACAACAGCATTCCCAAGCAAGTGGAAGGCAGTCATAAGCTAGAAATCATCTGGACTGTCATTCCCGTAATATTGCTAATTATTTTGGGCGTGCCTACTGTGCAATCCGTATTCAATCTGTCCAAAGATTACAGCAACGACCCGGAAGCGGTTAAAGTTATCGTGACCTCTCATCAATATTGGTGGGAATTCGAGTATCCGGAGCTCGGTATCAAGACCTCCCAGGAGCTTGTCATCCCTAACAATCGCGTAGTCGCTATTGAAGCCAAATCGGCTGATGTCATTCACTCCTTCTGGATTCCTTCACTCGCAGGCAAAATAGATACAAATCCTGCTGGTAACGTAAATAGAATGTATTTCTCAGCTCCAAAAGAAGGCGTTTACTTGGGCAAATGCGCCGAGCTATGCGGTCCTTCCCACGGTTTGATGGACTTCAAGGTGAAATCCGTTGATTCCGCTTCCTTCGACCGCTGGACAGCTGCGATGCAGGCGCCTGTAGCTCTGCCAAGCGATCCAGCTATTGCAGACGCTTTCGAGAAAAAGTGTCTGGCATGTCATGCCGTTGGCGACATGGGCGGCCCTGCTTTTCCTAACCTGACCGGTATTGGCAGCAGGGAAAGCGTAGCAGGCATTTTGGTTAACGTTGAAGCTGATGATATTAAATACAAGCACGAAGACACGATCTACAACAATCTTTACAAATGGATTAAAAATCCGGAAGCGATCAAGCCAGGAAATGAAATGTCAAATCAATACGATTTGACAGAAGAAGAAATTCAGGGCATCGCCAAGTATTTGTCGGAGTTAACGTTAGATTTTGAATAAATCATCAGTGATTGAAGGGGGTTCCTGCTTTGGCACATGCTCACGCACATGGTCATGCAGTTAAGCGTTACAGTGGGATTATGGACTGGCTGACAACCGTTGACCACAAAAAGATCGGGATTTTGTATTTGATAGCAGGAGGTTTTTTCTTCCTGGTCGGGGGCCTAGAGGCCATCCTGATCCGGGTGCAGCTTTGGCAGCCTCAGAATGATTTTGTAAGCGCAAATACGTATAACGAGCTTATTACGATGCATGGCACTACCATGATTTTCCTAGCGGCGATGCCGCTGCTGTTCGCCTTGATGAATGCGGTTGTACCGCTGCAGATCGGAGCGCGCGATGTTGCGTTTCCGTTTGTCAATTCACTTGGCTTCTGGACATTCCTATTTGGCGGACTGCTGCTGAATGTCAGCTGGATTGTAGGCAGCGTGCCAGATGCGGGCTGGACCTCGTATGCGCCGCTTGCCGGAACAACCTATAGCGGCAACCACGGCGTCGATTATTATGTATTGGGCCTGCAAATCGCGGGCATCGGCACCTTGATCGGAGGCATCAACTTTCTGGTTACGATCATTAATATGCGTGCCCCAGGGATGACCTTTATGCGCATGCCGATGTTTACATGGACGGCTTTTATTACGTCGGCGCTGATCCTGTTTGCGTTCCCTGCATTAACCGTTGGCCTTGCGGCGCTTATGTTCGACCGTTTGTTCGGAGCCAACTTCTTTGATCCTTCCGCAGGGGGCAATGCTGTACTTTGGGAGCATATTTTCTGGATTTTTGGACACCCTGAGGTATATATTTTGATTTTGCCTGCCTTTGGCATTATTTCGGAAGTCATCAGCACCTTCTCGCGAAAACGGCTGTTTGGCTATAGCTCCATGGTGTTTGCAACAATTCTGATTGGCTTCCTTGGCTTCATGGTTTGGGCGCATCATATGTTCACAACCGGGCTAGGTCCCATTGCTAATGCATTGTTTTCAATTGCAACGATGCTGATCGCCGTACCAACTGGCATCAAAATCTTCAACTGGCTGTTTACGATGTGGGGCGGCTCCATTAAATTTACGGCAGCTAATCTCTACGCGGTCGGTTTTATTCCGACCTTCGTTATGGGCGGCGTTACAGGCGTTATGCTTGCGGCTGCGCCAGCCGACTTCCAATATCACGACTCCTATTTTGTTGTCGCGCATTTCCACTACGTAATTGTAGGCGGACTGGTGCTTGGCATTTTTGCGGGCTTGCATTACTGGTGGCCAAAAATGTTCGGGCGCGTATTGAATGAAACGTTGGGAAAATTGACGTTCTGGATGTTTTTTATCGGCTTCCATTTAACGTTTTTCGTCCAGCATTTCCTGGGCTTGCTCGGGATGCCGCGCCGGATCTGGCAATACCTGGACGGACTCGGCTTTAACGAAATGAATATGATCAGTACGGTAGGCGCTATTATGATGGGTATCGGTACCATTATGTTCCTCATCAATGTTGCTGCTTCCTTTGCAAAACCTAAAAATGCACAATACGATCCTTGGGAAGACGGACGTACGCTGGAATGGACGATTCCTTCGCCGGCTCCTGAATACAATTTTGCGCAAACGCCTCTTGTACGCGGCTATGACGCTTACTGGAAAGAAAAAATGGATGGCCGCGGCGGCATGACGCCAGCGGAGCCAATTGGCCCAATTCATATGCCATCCCCGTCTATCCTTCCGTTTTGTATGGGATTGGGACTGTTTATTGCCGGATTTGGCTTTATGTATGCGCCAGATTGGGGTCACTTCCTTGGTACGCCGCTGACGACAGGTCATTTCATCGGTATTGTCGGCTTGCTGGTTACTCTGTTTTCCATGCTGCTTCGTTCCGTAATCGATGATCACGGCTTCCATATTGAAGAGGCTGAAATTCTGAAGGATATGGGGGGAAAAGCATGAGTGCTCATACACACACAGAAGGGCAATTGCCACACGAGCCGGAAAAAGCGACCCTGGAGGGCCGCAATAAGGTTCTTGGCTTCTGGTTGTTCCTTGGTGGAGAAACCGTGCTTTTCGGCACACTCTTTGCGGCATTTCTGGCGCTTCGCGATTCAGTGATGGACGGCCCGACACCAGATCATTTATTTGATCTCGGATTGGTGGCCATCGCAACCGCTATTTTGCTTACGTCCAGCTTGACGAGCGTGTTCGCCATTCAGGCGATGCATAGACACGAAACAAAAGCTTTAATTAACTGGCTGATTATTACTGTTCTTCTTGGCCTTGGTTTCCTTGGCCTGGAAATTTACGAGTTTTACCATTATGTGCATGAAGGTCATGGCTTCACAACCAGCGCGTTCAGCTCATCGTTTTATACCTTGGTCGGCTTCCATGGAGCGCACGTCTTGTTCGGCATTTTGTGGATTACGCTGCTGATCATCCAACTGAAGAGAAAAGGCCTGACCGTTGTTACCGCGCCGAAGGTTTATGTCGCAGGTATGTATTGGCACTTTATCGACGTTGTTTGGGTGTTCATCTTTACAGTCGTATATTTGATGGGAAAGGTGGTTTAACGCATGGCAGCGAATGGTTCCTCCCCGGAGCAAAGCGGAAGGCGGCATAAGGTTGAAGGACCCAAGAAGCATATAGTCGCTTTTGTGTTCTCCATTTTGCTTACGTTTATTGCGTTTGCAACTGTCATCGGCGGCGAAATCAACAAAGACTTCATTTATATTATTTTGCTGGGAACGGCAGTGCTTCAGGTGTTTGTGCAGATGGCCTTCTGGATGCATATGAAGGACCGCGGCCATCGCTACGCCATCATCGGCATCTTGTCCGGCGTTGTTATCGTTTTTACCTGCGTTGTTATGGCGCAATATTGGGTATGGTGGTAACAGCAAACGTTTGGCATAATTGAACAGAGGAGGGTCCCTTGTCGGGTCCCTCTTCTTGCGTAGATTCCGGTTGGCACGAAAGGAGTGCAATTGCTATGTTTGGCATCCTGAGCTATTTCAGCTTTGAGGAATTGTGGACGCCGCTATTTTTGTTTGCTATGGCTGCGATCGTTATCTTATATTTCTATCTGGTTGGCCCATGGCGGGAGAAGCATGCTCCGAAGGAGCAGGGAGCAAGCGGCTGGCAAAAAACTCTGTTTGTGTCTGCTGTTTTTTTGTTCTACCTTTCTCATGGCGGGCCGCTAAACTTCCTTGGTCATTTGATGTTTACTTTTCATATGATCAATATGTCTATCTCTTATTTGATTGTGCCTCTTATGGTTTTATTGGCTACGCCGGCATTTCTGTGGCGCAAGTGGTTTAGCCGTCCGTTCTGGCGCAAGCTGAATTTTATGATGCATCCCGTTATAACGCTTATTCTATTTAATATGTTATTTTCTATCTACCATGTTCCCCTTGTGCATGATTATGTCATGACCAATTTTGCGGTACATCGCCTCTATTATGTTGCCCTGCTGATAACATCCTTTATGATGTGGTGGCAAGTGGCTTCTCCGGTTCCTGAATGGTCAAGGCTGACGGATGTCAAAAGAATGGCGTATGTATTTGCCAACGGGGTGCTGCTGACGCCTGCTTGCGCGCTTATTATTTTTGCAGATACGGGTTTATATGCGACATACAATGATCCGAACGTATGGGCGACCGCGATGGGGTATTGCATTCCTGGCGATACCGCATATTTATTGACGGAATTCGGAGGCCCCGAGTTTTTCAATTTTATGGGCGGCGTGCTGCAGGACCAGCAGCTTGGCGGGATTGTCATGAAGCTGGTGCAGGAGCTGATGTATGGCATCATTTTGGCCTATATTTTCCGGCAATGGTTTAAACGCGAGCATACAGAGGATGATTTACCTAATCCCGGTACGGTACAATAGGGATGAAATGGAGTGATGTGATTGAGTGGTAGCGATTTGAATACGATTATGCCGACGACCAGCACTTTTTTTATTGTAGTTAGCGCCGTGCTGGTCGCTATCGGGTGGCGGCTTGCCATCAAGCGCAAGCTGGAGCAGCATCAGACTGTTATGCTGTGGGCCGCAGTTGCGGCAGTCATCTTTTTTGTCATCTATGCATCACGAACGCTGTTTATTGGCAGTACGCCATATAACGGGCCCGATGGACTTAAGCCTTATTATCTTGTTTTTTTGCTGTTCCATATTGTCCTTGCTACGGTTGCTGCGGTATTTGGTATTACAACCATTGTATTGGGCTATCGCAAAAAAATGGTCAAGCATCGCCGCCTTGGGCGAGTAACCTCCATCATCTGGTTTATTACGGCGATTACCGGCGTTTTTGTTTATCTCATCCTGTACGTAATATACCCTGCTGCTGAGGTTAAACCGCTATTTGATGCGATATTTAGCTGAAAAGAGAAGTTGAATATGGCAAACGGCCGTTCCTGCAGAGTGGAATAAGTCTGCTCGGAACGGCCGTTTTTTTGGCAGCTTTCAAAGCCAACATGCATTAAGAAGGCTTCACGTTTTGTTTGTACAACAGCCTTGCTTTAAGGGATGTCACGAGAGCGATGATGATGAAAAAAGGAAATATTGCCCAACTGATACCGCGCAATAGCGCAAATGGAGTTTCGAAAGCAAAAGCCAGCCAAAAGTCTGATCCGATTTTCCCCCACAACCCTGGAGTCTGATAAAGTGCTGCAGGATCAGTAAAAACCTCTGTCGTTACCGCTCCCTGTATGAGAAAAACGCTGAAGATTGGAATCCAGATTAATGCGAATTGAAACCAAACGTTGCTCATATGAGCGTACCTTCCCGCCTTGGATAAAGTGTCTGAAAAAATGTCTTCGTTATAATCCCCGGCGAGTTTAATAAAATATTGCCGACCAGAAGATTTTTTTCCATAAAGACGATGCCAACCGCTGTCTTCAAATAGGCAGATATAGTTTTCATAATCGCTTGTTTTTGTGAATTTGCGGTAATCGATTCTTATATTGGCCTCACTAGGTTCCGTTTTATGAAAGAAGTAGCTTGCACCGCTTCGATTCTTCAGCATTAATCCTTCTGCAGCCATACTTCGCAGCCAGCTTTCTTCCTTATCCAGATTAAAAAACCACTTTGTTTTTTTAATCATGATGATTGCCCTCCTCAAGTAAATGATCGGCCATTGCGGCCATATGTTTCATGCGCTGTATATCCAGCTTAAGCAGTTGCAGACCGCTAGCAGTGATGTGGTAAACCTTGCGCCGGGGGTCCGGGCTTTCGACATTTGCAATGAATCCTTGCTTAAGCAAATTATCAATTGCTCCATAGAGGGTGCCCGCCGCCATGCGGACCTCGCCGTTGCTTAGTCCCTCGACTTTTTGCATAATCAAGTACCCGTGAGCAGGCCTTATTAAAGCGGACAAAATGTAAAACAGGGTTTCTGTTAAAGGTAAATATTTATTGTTGCGCATCATTTTGCACCTCGCATGAAATGAATAGTTAGTTCCACATTATATCGCCAAACTGTATATAGTTAAACTATATATCGCCCAACTGTATAAGTCAAACTCCATTCCAACAAGAAAGGGGGTTGACAGAGTCATATAGTGTGAATATACTGTGTATATAGATATATACAGTATATAAACAATGTGCGGCATATATAGGAGGCGTAAAGTCATGAACACTTGGCAAGGAGCATGGTATTTTGCTAAGGAAGAGTATAAAAAAGGCGGATGGAGGCATTTATTAGGCGTTTTTTTTATCTTTTACCTGCTGATCTTTTTGGGCAAATACTTCGCGGATGGCATTCGGGATAGTGAAGTTGATCCCTTTATCGGATGGTCGATGGACTTTATTGTTATCGGGATACTTCCGCTGCTTGGCCTGATTTCATCGCAAGTTAAAGGGTTTTATTGGAAATCCGACGATTATACAAACAAGGTTGTAAGTTGGAGAATACTTCCGATTTCGAATCGTCAGATCGCACTAGGGCGCATATTATTGTTATTCATGAACGCTATCCCGACATCAGGTCTCTTTTTTATTCTTTTTTACCTTATGACAACGCAGTTGTTCAGTGTCCCCCTTGATTTAGTGAGCTATCTGTTATTCGTCTTGTACTGGTTCAGCTACGCGATAGCCGCAGGAGTTATGTATACGTATATCGAGATCGGATACTCAGGCAAGTTTTATTTCTGGTTTTGTATATTCATTGTGGTGCTATTCCTGGGTGGAACTATCTTGTTTTCACATCTTATTGAGTATTCCATGCTGGTAAGGATATACGAGTTATGCAGGGATGGAAAGGGTTGGATTAGCCTGGTTCCATTTGGTGTGGCGGTATTAGCCGTATTCGTCAGCTACAGGGCAAAAACAAGCCGGATACTGGAGCGCGATTTGTTTAGATAATCTGGAAAGCGGGTGAAGCGATGCGACTGCCCATTCAAATTAACGAGCAAAGCTCCGAGCCGCTCTATCAGCAAATAGAGGTTCAGCTCAAAGCTTTGATTGTAAGCGGGCAATTGGCCGAGGGCACCTTGCTCCCCTCTATCCGCGAGCTTGCACAAGCTGTTAAATGTAGTGTTATAACGGTGAAACGGGTGTATAGCGATCTGGAAATGGAGGGGCTTGTGCGAACTCGTCAGGGAACAGGTACCTATGTGGCGCGAGTTGGAGAGCAGGAGCGCGATCGGCAGCGTTTGGCGGGAGTGATGGAGGCCATCGATGAAGCCATTGTGGCTGGAACAAGAGTGAAGTGCACCAAGGAAGAACTGAATCAATTGTTTAAAGAGGCAATAGACAGGCACTACGGCGAAGGAGGATGAGACATGGAGGAGCAACAGTCGATTATTTTTGATGGAGTTGTTCAAAACAGAGGCAGCTTCAAGCTTGGACCGATTAAGCTAGGCATTCCTGAAGGATTTATTACCGCGATCGTTGGACCTAATGGAAGCGGGAAAAGCACACTGTTTCGTTTGGCGCTGAATCTCAGCAAGCCTGATTACGGACGAATTACAGTGCTGGGAAACGAAATGGGCGGCGAAGATGAGCACTTGATTAAGCAGCGGATAGGCTATCTGGCGGAAGGACCATTTAAGCTGGACGATAACTTGAAGGCTTGCGATAAGGCTCTTTATTACAGCCGCTGGTATCCAACCTGGAATGTAAACCGGTATCAGGAGCTGCTCCATATTTTTAGCGTAAGCGATAATCAGCGGATGTCCAAAATGTCCAAGGGCATGCGCCGAAAATTCGAGTTTGCGCTTGCCATATCCCATAGCCCGGAGCTGCTGCTGCTGGATGAGCCTTCGTCGGGTCTTGATCCGATCGCCTGGAAAACGATGATTGATGTGCTGCACCGCTATATGGGCCATGGCGGCAAAACGATTTTGATGAACACGCACATTATCGAGGAAGTAAAACGTCTTGCAGATTACATTGTATTTATGGCTCAAGGCCGGGTGCTGGGCATGTATGAAAAGGATGAGTTGTTTGGAAACTGGTTTACGTTGTATGTTTCGGGCGAGGAGTTAACGCGTGAACGTCTGGCCGATATTCCTGGTCAATGCACCATAGAATCTATTGGGGCGTCGTCGTTTCGCGTTATTACGGGTAAAGCCTTGGATGCAGAGGAATGGTGCAAGCTAAACGGCATAGCTATAACCAGCAGGCAAGCCTTGGAATTGGATGATATATTGGCAGCGCATCTTCAGCATGACGGTTTGGGATCAAGAGTACATGAAACGAGGGGATTGTTCACATGAAACCACTAATAGTCGAAAACGTGATGAAGCAATACGCGGACAAAACAGCGGTTAACGGTATCAGCTTTGAGGTCGATAAAGGCGAAATTTATGGTTTGCTGGGCGCTAACGGCGCCGGCAAAACAACAACGATGCGGATGGTACTGGGGTTGATTTATCCGGATTCGGGCACAATTCGTTACAACGGGCAGCCTTACAGCACAAAGCAGCTTGGTCTGCTGGGCTATTTGCCGGAGGAACGCGGGTTATATCCCAAAATCCGAGTTTGTGATCAGATTATTTACCTGTCCCAGCTTCGCGGCATGTCCAAACGGGATGCCGATCAAAACCTGAAGCGCTGGCTGGAGAGATTTGAGGTTCCGGAATATTACGGCAAAAAGGTCGAGGAGCTGTCCAAGGGCAATCAGCAGAAAATCCAGTTTATCGCCGCCGTCAACCATAAACCGCAATTTGTTGTACTTGATGAAGCCTTTAGCGGATTAGACCCCGTTAACGTTGAATTGCTGAAAGCTACTGTAAAAGAGCTGCGCGATTCCGGAAGCAGTATTCTCTTTTCGACGCACCGCATGGAGCATGTTGAGGAGTTGTGCCGCAACATTACGATATTGCATCGGTCCAATACGGTGCTAAGCGGCAATCTGAAGGAGTTAAAAGGCCAATTTCCCCGGGAACGCGTCATCCTCAGCACAAGAACGGAAGTGAAGGGGCTTGAAGCTATCAGCGGAGTTACCTTTGTCAAAAACCATGAATATGGCTATGAAATCGGCATCCAGTCGGAAGCTGTCGGACCGGAAATTTTGCGTCATGCTCTGGAGCAGGCTGAAGTTACACGTTTCGAAATCAAGGAACCAACATTAAACGAAATCTTTATTAAGACGGTAGGTGAGCGTAATGAATAGTTTCTGGACAGTAGTAGGATTTACGGCGAGGAACAAATTCCGCGGCAAAGCCTTTATCATTACAACGCTTATTATTGCACTCATCATCAGTATCGGCAT
>PJUA01000187.1_pt1 | contig 52544 bp, 44 predicted proteins | sample 1512151 | NCBI WGS metagenome assembly PJUA01 (sample SAMN08177678, study PRJNA422409) | Soil metagenome, whole genome shotgun sequencing project. | isolation source: Soil enriched on filter paper: beechwood xylan treatment | place: USA: Madison | collected 2015-01-15
AAACGCTCACCTGTCCACTTTGCAGCTTGGGCCCAAACCCAGCATCCTGAGCAGTTAGAAATGTACTACCGTAAGGTGTAAATCAAGTATATGGGCGCAAATGAGCGATAATCGGTGTAATCCTAAGAGATGCCATCCCCGCAATGCCAAGTCTCCGGAATTAGGGGGTCAGACCGACTTGTACGATAAATCGTATAAACCGAGCAAATTAGCGCTCATGAGGCTTTATTTTGTTCGTAAAATCATACAAAAGAGCTGTTCAAACCGTTCTTCCGAGTTCATTGGACCTATAATAAAGGCCCAAGAGTGCTGTGAAATCAGCATTCTTGGGCTGTTTCTTTCCAACATAGCCGATCCATTGGTCGGAACTATTCAGCAAGCTCCTTGGCTAGGGCTAGTTGCATAAAGCATCGGCCGTGTAGATTAGTGGTGTTCATTATAGGAGTTAGCGTTCATTGCAGGGTTCTCAGACTCACTTTTCTCACTTTATGCCTCCTCGCTCTCCCTTACTCCAATCCTGCGCCTTCATCAAAACCAAGCATAATATTCATATTTTGAATGGCGGCTCCAGACGCGCCTTTTCCAAGGTTGTCGAATCTGGCTATTAGCAGCACTTGATCCTGATGCCCAAATACAAACAAATCCAGATTGTTGGTATGGTTACATTGCTGGAGGTTAAAGAAGCCGTTTTCCAGGTTCGCCTCCGAACGCTCATTTTTATAATAGGAGCCAAGCAGCTCCTGAATTTCTTTAGCTGAAATGTGTTTGTTAAACAATCTTGGCAGGAGCGGAACCGCTACTGCATCGCCCTGATAATAGTTGCCGACAATTGGGGTAAATAAGTGCGCATGCTGCAGTCCAACATGAAATTGCATTTTCCAGTTTCAATTAGTCCATAAAAGCGAGAACTTCTTAATTTGGTATAAAATAAAAACATATTTTTGCAACCTTAAGATTAAATCAAGTGTTATAAAATTGAATGGCTCTCGTTTTAGGCTATTATGCATCGAACCTAATGAGGAGAAAAAAATTAATATTAATATTGTTTATATGAAACAATATGTAAATAAAATAAAAGAGTGAGGTGGTTTAATGAAGAAAATTTATTGTCTTTGTATCGCAATAATTATTATTGTGTTTTCAGCTCCGATGCATTTAACTGCATCTGAGTTAGACTATGAAACTGTAGACACGGAAAAAATTAAGTTGAAATTAACCTACGTTACTGTCCGCATCTCTGATGAAAGGTTTTATATTAGAAGTGAAACTGAAAATTCAGCTAAGGTAGACATAATTGATAAAAAAAAGCGGGCAAATAGTAGAGACTTATGGAGAAATTATTGAAGAGACTGAGTTATTGGCTAAAAGTACAGGTACTAACTCGATTGTTACTACTTACACAGAAAGAACAGATGGACCAAGTATAAACAGAATTGTTAGTAGACTAACAGTAAAAATGAATATCTTTACATCAGGAAGTTTTAGACAGATTAATTCAGTCCTCTCTACCTCATTAGCAACTGTAAATTCTAATTTCTCAACAATAGAAGATATTGATACAGTAGTTATACCATCAAGTAGCGATTTTCCATCTACAGGAATAAGTGCTAATGGTACAGGTGTTGTGACAACTAAAGCTACATTTTCTACAAAATTAGAACTAGAAGCAGCAATAAGCAAATATAAAGAGGTTAACTTTGCAATTACATTGAGCGGCGGAGTTTCTTTTGATTTTTATGCAAGAAAATCCATAGATTTGGCATTAAATTATAGCTTATATTAAGAATCGTAAAGCAAAGTATCAAGAGTAGAATAATTGATAAGAGGAGCGTTAATATTGAAAAAAATTGGACTAATATTTTTAATGGTAATTTGTTTATTAGTTGCAGTCCCAATTCAAGGGTCAGCTACATCGCTAGGCGAAGATTCTGTCCGGTTAGAGAAAATCAAACTTAAGCTTACATTTGTTAGTATTCCTATTGCAGATAATCAATATTTTATTAGAAGTGAATCATTCAATGCTGTTAAAGTGGAGGTATTTGACTCTAACTCCGGAGAATTAGTAAATACATATGGTGAAATTATCGAGAATACAAATACACTATTAAGTAGCAATGGATCATACTCAATTGTTTCTACCTACAAAGAATCAACAGACGGCCCTCCAGGTAATCAATCTATTTCTAGATTAACTGTGAAAATGAATGTATATAGCGCTGGAGGATTCAGACAAATAAATTCAATTCTATCAACTAGTATGTCATTGACCGGGGCATCTGATGCAACACTAGAGTCTATTGATGCCGTTTCCATTTCATCAACCAATGAGTTTCCAACTACAGCTATCAGTGCAACTGCAGTGTTAACAACTAAGCATATCTTTGAAGGAAATATTGAAATGCAATTTGAAGCATCCAAGTGGAGACATGCTGGCTTTTCTGTTACATTTAGTGGAGGAGTTGGTTTTGAATTTTACGCTAGGAAGCAGGTTAATTTAAGTTTAAATTATAGCTTGTACTAGTTTTTAAATAGAAATGATGATGGTGTATTTTTGATAGGCTAGTTAAATTATTTTAAAGAGATGTGACTATTGCACATCTCTTTAAATCTCTTAATAAAAATTATTAGTGTAGTGGCCTCTCCTGTTTGAATTTTGGAATTAAGGGTTTTGTCGATGTTGTAGCTCGTTATGTGACCTGCGAATTTTTTGTTGATTGAATTGGGGAGTTTTCAGAAATTATTAAACTATTTATTTTTTAGATAACCTACACCCATATCGTTAATTTATTAGATTTTTACTTTTAAACTATTTGTATTTCATTAAATTACAGTTGGAAGGGGAAAACATGAAGAAATTAGTGTTAATTTTATTTTTCTTATTTATCCTTGGTTGCTCTAGTGGTCCATCTGAAGTATTGAGAATAGCAGATTCAACTGATTTATCATTGGAATTCAGGGAGATAAGTGACAAAAAAACAATAAATGAGATACAAAAAATAGTGGATGGGTTGGTTTGGGACGACCAAGCCATTGAAACAAAAGGCAATCCTGATTATTCGTTCTGGTTAAAGCGAGAGAATGAAGAGTTACGTTTAACTAACTATGAGGTTTGGTTTAGTGGTGAAGAGTCAGTCGTTATCGATCATATAAAATTAAAATTTGCCTATATATCAGGTTCTGAAAAAGACCAACTAAAGGACTATTTGAAAAAACAACAGGATAAATAACTATGTAGAACGTCAAAAACCTCCAACATCTGCTTATTTTTGCAACATGGAGGCTTTTTCATAATGAATTCTTGTGTAGACAATGACATAGATTGTAAAGCCGCGTCCTAGATTTTCCGCCCGTATTGCTTCAGATACTGTTCGAAATCGTCAAAGATGCCAGATAGGTTAGCGTATTTCACATAGTTTTTGGATGTTTTGAGCCATTCCATGGTGGAAGGGCGAATTTCGTACCAATTCCGCCGCTCGCTCACATAAATTATCGATATCTGCGCCCGAGAAAAATTCAGTACGCTTCGCCAGTTCCTCGCAGTCAATATGATGAATGCAGCGATCCACCAGTTTCAGGTTGAGCAGCTGCTGTTGCGCCTCCGCGTCCGGCGGAGCAACAAACACCATCCGGTCGAACAGCCCCGGACGTTTCAGCGCATTGACTACATCCCATGGCATATTGGTGGTGCCAAGAGCGAGAATTTGATCGGTGCTGGTGTCAATACCTTCCGTTTCCGTCAGAAAAATACCGATTACCCCGAGCATAGATGAAGAGGATTTGGAGCGGCTGTAGCCTATTGGTTGAAAGAGGAAGATGTTTGCTCATCCCGTTCATTCTTTTCTTCTCCATTCTCGTCTCCATCATTGTCTTCCTCGTCAGTTTCATCATTTTCCTCTATATTCTCGAAACCCTTTAAATTCTCGAAGTCCTCAATCTCATCAACTTCAGCAGTACTCTTTGCCGCATTCTCATCGCTGATTTCATTAACGACAGCTTGAGCAGCTAAAGGACTGTTGGCAATATCCCCGCCCCCTTTGCTCTCGACACCCTTGCCTTATATGGCAGGGCTTGCTTCTGCGAACGTCGTAATGAGGTGCTGCCGCAGCTGATCATCACTGCAGACGGCCAGACCTTTTCCGTATTCTGACAAGGCCTCGACGTAACTGTCGTGCGCCTCCAGTTCTTTTGCGATCAAATAGCGGGTTTCTGCATCCTTAGGATGACTGTAAGCCATTTTTTCGAACCACTTTATTTTATTCATGGTGCACTCCTTATTCTCGTTTCTAAATAATGAATAAATCATTATGCAAACAACGATTTCACTGTATGAACCTGTCTGGAAAAATAAATCAGCCAGCCAGCTATCCGGTAGCCTAAGCTTTTCTCAACAAGTTGCACTCCGTCATGGGAACCCAACGTTCCCAATGAACACAGTATATATTTGTCCAAAAAGCTGGCCTTGCGGCATTTCTATACCATTGCTCCGCATAAGGGTTATCGGGATAAAGCTTGGCCAATTTTTTGAAATAAGCTCTGGCATGGAAGTAGCGCCAATCATTGAACAGCGCTTGCCCATAAAGCAGATTGGCATTCAGATCATCGGGCACCTGTTTCATATTCAAATTGATTAAGCTTATTGCGGATGCCCAGAGCTCCTTTGTTTTCCACATCAAGCATAATTGCTTACTCGATATGGTCCCGACACTCTTTGATTTTTCCTTGTGCATAGTAAAGCCGTGCGAAGTTACAGTGGACAGAAGGGGTCATCAATTCCAGCAAAGGCCTTCCCGGAGTTGAATTTCGGCGTCCTCGTCCTTAATGTGGCTGACCAAAATCAGACTGCGCAACAAATGGTAGTCGGCATTTCCAGGCTAGAGCTCAATGGCTTTAAGAATCGCTTTTTCCGCCAATGCCATTTTGCTGAAAAATTTTTTTGTATTTGTATTTGATTGGCCCTACGCCTTTTTTAAATGATAGTTGACATAAAAATAGGCTTCGGCAATGTTATGATGAATGGTTGCATCCGATGGCTCGAGTTCCAGCGTTTGCTCCAGAAAATGCAGTACCTTATCCCATTGGGAAAGCTGGGGATAAATTTTGCCCTTCAGCTGAAATGCGTAGGCATGACGAGGATAATACGACAGCAAGGTTTGGCATGCCTCCAAGCCTTCCTCATGGTTGCTCATCATGTAGAGGGAAACAATCGTATACAATGCATCGTCATCGTTGGGAATATGATGTAAAATACGATAAGAGGTTTCTAGCACGCCTTCATAATCTCTTCTGCTATAAGCAACATCCGTCATTTCTTTCATTTCTTCAATGATGTCAGGGCTTATTATTTCTTGGTTTTGCATAATGACTCCTTTATCCGATTGTTGTTTGACAGGAATTGTTTCGGAGCACACCCTGTCTTGTATCAATAGAAATATTATCAGCAGACAAGGGAAAGATAGGTAGATTTATAGAAAATAAATTGCATCGCAGACCCAAAACATGCGTAATAAAGAAATATAGACTACGATCGTGCGGCAGTTCAGTAAAGTGCCTTTTGGGGCATCGGGGAGTGGGGTCATGAAAATCGGTAATATCGCCAAGCTGCTGGGGCTGGTGGGAGTTATTGCCTTAGTAAATATCGCAGTGCTGTCGCCGGGTCTGCTTGGCATACAGATTATAGGAGGAAGTCCGCTGGAGGCTGCCATGGGCGCAACGGTCATTGCCGCCAGCTTGATGGCCTTCCTATATGGCAGCTATAGCTGGCTGCTGCGTTCTCCGGCGCCGATGCCCTTGAAGGAGGCAAAAACGCATGAGGATTTTGCTCAGGCGCTTGCCTTCTATAGGGATAACAAGCTGCTGAAAAAAGACATCCGACTGGCGATGGATCAACTGGAGCGAATGGTCCGCCGCAAAAGCCTGCTAATGAAAGCGCTTGGCGAGCGGTTTCAGGAGACGGAGCTTAGCTACCGGCGTTTTGCCGGAGTTGTCGAGGAGGTCGAAGGGTTGTTTTATGGCAACATTCGCAGCATTCTGAACAAGCTTTCGGTGTTTGACCCAAGGGAGCTGTCGGATTTATCAGAGCAGAGCTTCAGCAGGCTGTCAGGCAGTCTGGCCCAGCAGAAAAAGGCGCTGCGCGAACAATATATGAACGATGTTGCCCGTTACGTCGGGGCTAACGAAGAAATTTTGCTGAAGCTTGACCAATTGCTGCTGGAGATGGCCCGTCTTGGCGGGACGTACAGCGGCGATATCGAGGATATCAATGGCATTCAGGAGCTAAATGCGCTGATCGTGCAAACGAAGCATTACAAGCAGTAGAATGAACAAACAGAAAACAATCAGCTAAGAGGGGGAGTGCATTTCATGAAAAAGGGGAAAGCGATATTGGTCATGACGCTGATTCTGGCAGCCGTATTCGGGGCTGTTTATTACGGAATCAATCTGACCTCCAACCTGGGTAAGTCCCAGACTCAGGTGTCGACAGAGGATGCCGCCAAAAGACTAGAAAAGCTATACAATAAAATTTCGGTTACGGTTGCCGAACCCATCAAGGGGCAGATTGACCTTGATCCTGTATCGATTGCGGACTCGCTGCCGGACATATCGAAGTTTCCGGTATCCGTTGAAAACTCAACAGGGGATTATGTCGAAATTTTTTCTTCCACTGAAAAATCGGGCACAGGTGTCGACGGCTGGCTGAACGAGGTTGCGGAGGAGTTTAATAAAGCGGGCATTACCGTAGACGGCAAGCCCGTATCCGTCAAAATCCGCAACATCGCTTCAGGCACGGCAGCCGATTTTATCCGCTCTGGCAAATATATTCCAGATGCGTTTACGCCTTCCAACGAGCTATGGGGCGAGATGGTCAAGGCGGAGGGCATTCCGGCGGAGCTTATTTCCAAACGATTAGTCGGCAACGTTACCGGCGTTGTATCCACCAAAGCCAAATATGATGAGCTGATGGACAAATACGGCTCCATGAACATCAAAACCTTGACGGACGCCATTGCGGCAAACGAGCTGGCTATGGGCTACACGGATCCTTTTGCAAGCTCGACCGGTCTAAACTTTCTCGTTACGGCGCTTTCGACCTTCGACAGCTCCGATCTGCTGGGAGAAACGGCAATTGCGGGCTTCGAGAAATTCCAGGCCAACGTGCCGTTTATTGCATCCACGACGCTGCAAATGCGCGATGCCGCCAAAACGGGCATGCTGGACGCATTTGTTCTGGAGTATCAGACCTATGTCAACGCAGCCGATCTTAAAAGCGGCTATGTGTTCACTCCGTTTGGCGTAAGGCATGACAGCCCGCTGTATGCGCTTGGCGATTTGCCGCAGAGCAAGGTCGATATTTTGAAGGAATTTTCGGCTTTTGTTGCGAGCGACAAATATCAGAAGCTGGGAACGGATAAAGGCTTTAACGGGCTGGAGGAATATTCCCCCGAGCTGGAAGCTCCCGACGGCGCCACTTTGGCTTCGGCCCAGAAGCTATGGAAGGAGAAAAAAGACGGCAACAAGCCGATCGCGGCTGTGTTTGTCGCCGATGTCTCCGGCAGCATGGGAGGAGAACCGCTTAACCGATTGAAGGAGTCTCTGCTAAAAGGCCAAAAATATTTGGGGAGAGATAACCGAATCGGGTTTGTGTCATATTCCAGCAATGTCGCCATCAATCTGCCTATCGGCAAATACGACGCTAATCAGCAATCCATGTTTGTTGGAGCGATCAACAGCCTGCAGGCTGGCGGCGGAACCGCAACCTTTGACGGCATTGTTGTTGCCATGAAAATGCTGCAGGATGAATTGGCCGCCGATCCAAGTGTGAGGCCGCTTATCTTCGTGCTGAGCGACGGTGAAACCAACGAAGGAAACTCGCTCAACGATATCCGAAGCCTGATCGAAACCTACAAAATTCCGGTTTATACCATTGGCTACAACGCCAATATCAAAGCGCTGCAAAGCATTTCCAGCATTAACGAAGCGGCAAGCATCAATGCGGACACGGATGACGTCGTTTACAAAATCGGAAATTTGCTGAATGTGCAAATGTAACAAATAAACAAATGTAACTCATGTGCGTAAACAACTAATCAAAGGAGGGGCTGCAATGTCTTTTACAATGGAAGTGGTAAGTCCTGAAATGATCAAAACGGCTATACAGGAAGAGGTAAAGCCGGATACGGAGGAAATGGCCCAGCTTAAAAAGCTTGCGGCGGGCAATGTCGCCTCCATTCTGGAGCTGGATGTGGAATCGCTAGATAAGCGCAGGGAAATTCTGCAATCCATCGACAGCTTCGGCTTAAATACAATGCGATCCTCCTCGGAAAAAAATTCGCTGCTCCAGGTATCTGTAGGCAATTTGTCCAAGACGGGAGACGAAGGCGGGGCCGTGGCAAAAGGCTTGACCGAGCTTAATCTTCAGCTAAAGGATTTGGACCCTAGCGTCATTGATTTTGCAAAAACGGGGTTTCTGGGCAAATTTTTTAATCCGCTTCGCAATTATTTTGCCAAGTATCAGCGTGCGGATTCCGTCATTTCAGATATTATCGTTTCTTTGGATAAAGGGAAAACGGTGCTGCGCAACGATAATACGACGCTGGAGTTCGAGCAGCAGGCGCTGCGCGAGCTGACAAAAAAGCTGGAAAAGGAAATTCAGCTTGGCACGTTGATGGATACGGAGATCGAATCCCAAATCGAAGCGGCCCGGCTGCGCAATGAAACCTCCGACAAAATTCAGTTTATTACGGAGGAGGTGCTGTTCCCGCTGCGCCAGCGCGTCATGGATATGCAGCAGATGATGGTTGTTAATCAGCAGGGCATCATGGCGCTTGAGGTGGTCATGCGCAACAACAAGGAATTAATTCGCGGCGTAGACCGCGCCCGGAACGTAACCGTTTCTGCTCTGCGTATCGCCGTAACGGTAGCAAGCGCCCTATATAATCAGCAAATCGTGCTCAAAAAAATTGAAATGCTCAATAAAACAACGGATGCTCTTATTAGCGGAACCTCCCGCATGCTGAAGGAGCAGGGAGCTGCAATTCATAAGCAGTCCCTGGAATCCAGCATTTCGGTCGACACGCTAAAGCAAGCTTTTACCGATGTACTGTCCGCATTTGAATCCATCAGCACCTACAAGCAGGAGGCTTTGCCGAAAATGCGCGACACCATAACGCAGTTCAGGGAGCTGGCGGACACGGGCGAAGCCCACATTCAACGCCTGGAAAAAGGCAAAAAGCTGGGCCTGTAATTATTCGGGCTTTATGATTTCAAGGAGATGTGAAAAATTACAATTTATTCTTCAGCCGTTACCTATACGGAATCATTTACTCAAAGTGGCGGCAGCATGCTTTATAGCAAATATGTAAAAAAAGGAACGCCAACCATTGTTTTTATAGCTGGATTAGGCGATAGCAGCGATACTTGGGAGGTTGTGCAATCCCGGCTCTCCCAAGAGTTTTCCACCTTTTCCTATGACAGGGCAGGAACGGGTAGGAGCCAATCGGTATCCGGACCGCGAAGCTGCGTTGATTTGGCTGAGGAACTTGCAGAGCTGCTTCGAACGCTTGACGTACCGCATCCCTATATTCTGGCGGGCCATTCGTTTGGCGGGCTCATCGCCAGACTGTATGCCAGCAGGTATCCCCATCTTGTTTCAGGTCTGGTTCTTATTGATGCCGCTGCCGAATACAAGGAGCTTGCATATGAGGAGGTGCTGCCCGATAATTTCCTTGCCCAAAACAAGGAAAACTATTCAAATCCGTTGATGAATCGTGAGAGAATCGACAAGCCGCTAAGCTATAAACAAGCGGCAGAATCCATACTGAAAAGTGATCTGGATATTGTCATCCTCATACGAGGTTTACCGGGTGGCGATAATGGCGAGTGGCCATATGAAGCAATAATGAAAATAGATCAAAAAATGCAAGAGAATTTTCAGCGGCTTTCTACGTCAAGCAAATGCCGAATGGCCGCTGGCAGCGACCATTATATACATCAGGATGAACCGAATATTGTTATTGAAGAAATTGCTGCCTTGATTAAAGGAGAACGGACCGCACAATGAGCGATAGTAGAGTAAAACTTATATCTAATTTGCAAAGAATTGAGAAGGAGGAGTATAGACTTCGTGAAGGCGAGAGTATTCAGGATTATATTACGCTGATGCTGCAATATATCGGTGATTCCCAGCCAGTTCTCAGGGACGAGCTGATTTACTCGACTTTTTATGATTGGATTGAGATAAAGAAGCATTTCACGGCTGTAGAGCTTCGCAAAATGCTAGGGGTGCTGATCGATGAAGAGCATTTGTTTTATCGGATTGGCAGCAGTGAAGACCCAAGTGTTTTTACAAGAGCGTTTACCGTTCTGGTTGTAGCCCTGATTGTGCGTAGGCATAGACAACAGCCTTTTCTGGAGCCTAAGGAGTTTTTTGGCTTGAAACATGCGCTTCTTCGTTATTATCGGGAAGAGAAGGATCTTCGAGGTTACTTGCTTGAAGGCGGATGGGCTCACAGTGCGGCCCATGGCGCTGATGCTCTTGTGGAATTAGTTCAGTGTCAAGAAGCAGATGGCGAGGTGCAGCATGATGTCCTTGATGCCATATATGGGATGCTTTATAACGGAAAACACATCTTCAATGAAGAAGAAGACGAACGAATCGCTACCATTGTGGATGTGATGATAAATAATAACCTTCTTCCTTTACAGGAGCTTACGGCTTGGATAAGCACCCTGGCAGAATGCACATACTGGCCGAAAAGCCGCCAACAAGTGATTGCCCGAGTGAATAGCAAAAACTTTTTACGCAGCCTGTATTTTAGAAGAGGGACAGGCAGGTACAACGAGAACTTCTCAGCCACGCTGCTCGACATTGAAGCTAAATTAAACAAATTTAATCACTAAGAATGAATACATTGCCTTGAAAAAGGAGCGATAAACATGGGACAAAAAGCAGATTTGGTGCTGGACGTTAAATCACAGTTGGGCGAAGGACCTCTTTGGCTGGCAGATCAAGGAATGTTGGCCTGGGTAGATATTGAGGGGCGCTGCATTGAATTTCTTCAGCCCGAAACCGGCGAACGCCGGAGTATTTCGGTTGGCGAGCGGATAGGAGCTGTGGTGGAATCGGAGGATGGGCGGCTGGTTTGCGCCCTGCAGAACGGCTTGCATTATTTGGACACCAAAACGGAACAGCTTGAATTTATTGGAGACCCTGAACAGGACTTAGCGGGCAATCGGTTTAATGACGGCAAATGCGATCCTGCTGGACGTTTCTGGGCGGGTACTATGCCATTAAGCGGACCTGAAGCTTCTGGATCGTTGTACATGCTAGACAGGGACGGGGAAATACATAGGAAGGTGCGGGATATTCGCTGCTCCAACGGCCTGGGATGGAGCCTCGATGGAACCCGGATGTATTATATCGACACGCCAACGAGGCGGATTGATGTTTTTTATTATGACAGCGCTACCGGAGAAATAAGTGAAAGGCAGCCGCTGGTGGAGGTGCCGTCAGAGCTTGGTTCCCCGGATGGCATGACAGTAGATGCGGAGGGCAAAATATGGCTGGCCCACTGGGGCGGCTCCTGCATCACCCGTTGGGACCCTTCAACCGGAAAACAGCTGGACAAGGTTGAGCTCCCGGTTTCGCAGGTCACCTCATGCGCTTTTGGCGGCAAAAATCTGGACGTGCTGTACATTACTTCGGCAAGAGTTGGACTTAGCGAGGAAAAGCTTGCGAAGGAGCCTCTGGCGGGAGGGGTTTTCTCTTATATCCCAGGTGTAAAAGGGCTGCCTGCATCGCGTTATAGCGGCAAATAAAGGCTACGCAGCAGCAATAAGCTATTGCTCATCTTCACAAGGAGCTGACCCGACAGACTAAGGCAGTGCAATAAACAATGTTTACCTCGTCGCGCAAGAAGCCGACCTGATAGAATAAGCCAGTGCGTTGAACAAATCAGCTAAAAGCGTAGTTTAAACCGCGCAACGCAAAAACAAGCGGCCTCCCTCAAGGGTTTGCCGCTTGTTTTTGTTTGCCCATTGCAATGCAATGCGAAAAAGCGTTGCAGTGGGCGTTACTGGAGGGCTTAGTCTTGCTTGCTCTTATTTTTCTCCAATTCCTTGCGTACGATAGGAGCTACCTTAGTTCCCAGCAGTTCGATAGAACGCAATACGTCGCGATGAGGCATTGCTCCTACATCGACATGATGGAAGAAGCGGGTAAGTCCAAGGTTTTTGTGCAGCAAAATAATTTTTTCGGCAACGTATTCGGGATCGCCGAGATACAACGCGCCGCGCAGACTGCGGGAGGAGTCGAATGCCGCCCGGTCATAGTGAGGCCAGCCGCGCTCGCGGCCGATTGTGTTAAGCTGAACCTGATGATACGGGAAATACATGTCTGCCGCTTCCTCTGTCGTGTCGGCGATAAAGCCGTGGGAGTGCGAGGCGATTTGCAGCTTCTCCGGATCATGTCCGGCTTGCTTCGCCGCTCTTTTGTAAAGGTCCACTAATTGGGCGAATCTTTCCGGCATGCCCCCGATGATGGCGAATACGATAGGAAGACCTAGCGTACCGGCGCGAATAGCGGATTCCGGGTTGCCGCCGCTTGCGATCCATACGGGAAGCTGTTCCTGAACAGCCCGTGGATATACGCCCCGATTATTAATGGCAGGGCGGTGTCCACCGCGCCAGGAAACCTTTTCATTATCCCGAACCTTAAGCAGCAGCTCCAGGTTTTGTTCGAATAATTCATCATAATGATCAAGGCTATAGCCAAACAGCGGGAACGACTCGATAAAGGAACCGCGTCCTGCCATAATTTCCGCGCGTCCGTTAGAGATGCCGTCCAAGGTTGCATAGTTTTGATAAACGCGGACAGGGTCGGCCGAAGACAGCACGGTTACCGCGCTGGACAGCTTGATTCTGCTTGTGCGGGCAGCCGCAGCCGCCAACACCATTTCCGGTGAGCTGGCCGCATAATCTTCCCGATGATGCTCGCCTATTCCATAAACGTCAAGACCGGCTTGATCGGCTACAACAATTTCTTCTACGGCGTTGCGCAACCGCTCAGCGTGACTGATGCGCGCCCCGGTAACGGGATGTGGCGTTGTTTCCAAAAACGTGCTAATGCCCAGTTCCATCATGATTGACGCCTCCTTTTAATACATCCATTCTACTATAAAATATAATGTAAATCAACAATAGTAAGTTAATGAGTTTCAATGGACATTTCAGTTCTTTGCCCAGTTCCTGATTCTGAATAGTTTGCCTTGCAAGTCGAGGTATATTCCTATACACTTATACATAGATATTCGATGCATAGAATTGGGATGTAAAAAGAAGGAGAGATTGGTTTTGAAGATTAACAAGGAGTTAATGAAAGGGAGCACCGTTATTTTGATTTTATCACTGCTGGATCGGAAGGATATGTACGGCTACGAGATGACCAAAGAAATCGAGCTGAAATCGAACGGTGTGTTTACGCTCAAGGAAGGCACTCTGTATCCTATCCTGCACATGCTTGAGGCAGAGCGGATGGTGGAGGCGTATTGGAATGAGGAAGGAGCAAGAAAAAGGAAATATTACCGGATTACAAACGAAGGACGCAAAGGACTTAAAGAAAAACAAGCCGAATGGAATTTGTTCAGCTCAACCGTTAATGTGGTGATCGGGGAGGGCGGAGTATGATGGAGCGCCATCTTCACAATCCACTTCAACATTCGCTTCAGAATCCTCTTGTCTCTGAGTTTCTGGATCGCGTATGTCATGAAGTAAGGGCCAAAGAGATGCATACCGACATCAGGGAGGAATTACTGGGCCATCTGGCTGATCGCGTTGAGCACCTTGTTGATGTAGAAGGTAAAAGTCAAGAAAAAGCTATAGCGGAAGCGATCAAACAAATGGGCAATCCGGTTGCCATTGGCGAAGGTTTACATAAGGTTCACCGTCCCAAGACGGATTGGAGTTTGTTGCTGCTTGTAGGGGCTATGGTGATCATTGCGGTTGTATCGCTATTAACGTTATCAGCCTCTTACGCCGACCATCCCTTAGGAGATTTGCTTTTTCCGTTTGCGACAAGAATAATTAGCGGTGCTGCGGGGATATCCGCAATGCTTGTTATTGCTTTTATTAATTACAGGAAGCTGATCCGCTTTTCCTCTGTATTATACATACTCACAATTGGATTGATGTTTATAAGCTTGTTATTCAGTGTGCGGAATGGCAGCAGAGAATGGATCGTTTTTGGATCAGTTGGATTTAATGTGATTGCAGCCGCTCCATATCTTTTAATAATTGCGGCCGCGGGTATGCTTTATCGCCAAAAAAACTTTAGCAACACAAAAAAAGCGACTGTCGGGAAGATGGTTTTGCTCAAGGAACTGATCCTTTTTGTGTTAGTTCCAGGTTATATCTTTTCAGTGGTACCCAGTTTGACCCAGCTTTTGATTTATATATTGGGGTTAGCTATTTTATTGGTCGTTTCAGGAAGGCTCAAGCTGTTTCTTGCGATCGGCGGAAGTATGGTATTGTTAGCCATGCTTTTACTGTGGACTAAAAGCAGTCGCTTTATGTATGTCAGAGCAAGACTATTAGGCTTGTTTAAAGATGACAAAATCCAAATGAAAGAATCCATAGATGCGATTTCAACATCAGGTATGTGGGGAAAGGGCTGGGGCATTCCTGCTGCAAATTTTAAATTGCCTTACAGAACTAGTGAAATGCTTTTTTCCTTTCTGATCCAAAGTTTGGGCTGGGTGTTTGGCGCTGCTCTTGTTGTCATTGTGCTTCTATTTCTAAGTAGAATGATTTCGTTAGGAAGGCTGCTACGGGATAGTTATGCTAAGATGCTGACAATAGGTTTGGCAGGCCTTTTTAGCGTAAAGTTTGTGTGGAATATAGTGATGAGTCTCGGCTTTTTGCCGATTATGGATTTAGGGCTGCCTTTAATTAACTGGAGCTCCGTTTCCATTGTTGAATTTGCGGCAGTTGGCCTGCTATTCTCCATTTACCGCAGAAAGGATATGATTCCTAGTGCCGACTTAACCGGAGGAGTTGGGGCTTTTACAAAACAGCGCCGGTAGGAACCTGGGATATCCTGGCTGAAACGCAAATGGACAACACACCGCAAAACTGGTATAGTTGCCGTGACACACTTATGCTGGCCGAACTTGTGTTTTTATCAGCAAACGGGCAGGCGGAGAAGGGCAGCTATTATTGATTTTAGAGGCGGGAGTGTTGAAGCATCTTGAGAAGATATAATATTTGGCGTCCGATTATGCTGGTGGCAGTAGCTCTGCTGTCAAACAGCCTTGTAACGAATCTGTGTATGCTTTTTGGGATGGAGGCAGCCGCGGCTTCAAACGTTGGCTTTGTAGCCATGATTGCAGCAGCATTTATTATGTACAGCCGTTTTCAAAAGAGGCGTAAATAAGCGGGATGTTGCCTCAAAAGCGCAGCTTTAGGATATTGAATAGAGCTATTTGCTCGTTTCTATCCTCGGCTTGCGCTTTTTTTTTGTAGCAAGTGTCTAAGCCAAATTTCCATGTCGCGCTCCAAAATGGTTCATATGGGCGGGATTTTGAGGTTTTACAGAGTATGTAAAGGTCGGCGATTTCCTTTTGTTGCAAGTCAAGCTATATTCCTATACACTTATACATAGATATTCGATGCATTGATTTAGGATGCAATAAGAGGGAGAGGTTGGTTTTGAAGATCAACAAGGAGTTAATGAAAGGCAGTACCGTTATATTGATTTTGTCACTGCTGGATCGGAAGGACATGTATGGCTACGAGATGACGAAAGAAATCGAGTTGAAATCGAAGGGTGTGTTTACTCTCAAGGAAGGCACTCTGTATCCTATCCTGCACACGCTTGAGGCAGAACGGATGGTGGAGGCTTATTGGAACGAGGAAGGCGCAAGAAAGCGGAAATATTATCGAATTACAGATGCCGGACGCAGAGGACTTAAGGAAAAACGAGCGGAGTGGAACTTGTTCAGCTCAACCATTAATGTCGTAATCGAGAAGGGCGGAGTATGATGGATCGCAATCTTCAAAATCCTCTTATCTCCGAGTTTCTGGATGGCGTATGTCGCGAAGTAAAGGCCAAAGAAATGCATAACGACATCAGAGAGGAATTGCTTGGGCATCTTGATGACCGCATAGAGCAACTTGTTGAGGTCGAGGGTAAAAGCGAGGAGGAGGCGATCGGCGAAGCGATTAAGCAGATGGGGAACCCGGTTGCGATTGGGGAAGGTTTACATAAGGTTCATCGACCCAAAACGGATTGGGGTTTATTGCTTCTTGTTGGAGCTATGGTGGTTATAGCGATTGTATCGTTACTGATGCTCCAGCATACCTATCTGGATACTTATAAGTGGAAGAGCTATCCGGTGGCGGGAAGAATAATAATCGGTGCCATGGGAATTTCAATTATGTTTGCATTAGCATTTCTGAACTACAGGAGGCTCATGCGGTTATCCTCCGCATTGTACATGTTAACAGTTGGCTTGATGCTTGCAAGTTTGGTAAACGGAGCTGAAATTAATGGGATGAAAGGCTGGTTAAGAATAGATGGATTCGGAACTATCTTTGCATTTAATGTGAGATAAATGGTTCCTTATCTTCTTATTGTTGCGGCTGCTGGTATGCTTCATCGTCAAAAAAGCCTCAGTGGCGGCAAAAGCTTTACTACTAACAAAAAGCCGGCTGCGGAAATGATGGTTTTATTTAAGGAGCTAACTCTTTTTGTGCTAGTGCCCGGATTTTTCTTTTTGGCGGCACATTCGTTCGCGCCGATGTTGATTTATGCTATGGGACTAACCATTTTATTGGCAGTCTCAGGCAGGTTCAAACTCATTCTGGCGTTAGCCGGAAGCATGATGTTGTTGACTGTGAATTTGCTGTGGTTCCATGACGGACGGTTCAGTTATATTGGTGGACGGCTAACAAGTTTTCTTCATCATGATACAATTGGCGGTCATGCAACCAAACTTTCCATTGATGCCATTTCGTCAGCGGGATTATGGGGAAAAGGCTGGGGCATTCCATTAGCGGATCTTAACTTTTATGAATTCTCCAGCGAAATGCTTTTTCCTTACCTGATTCAAAACCTGGGCTGGGTGTTTGGCGCAGCCATCGTTAGCGTTATGCTTTTGTTTGTGGCCCGAATGATCAAAACAGGGCTGAAGCTGCGTGATGATTATGCAAAACTGTTGACCATTGGTTTGGCCGGCCTGTTTGGCATACAGTTTGTATGGAACTTCGTCATGTGCCTGGGTCTTTTGCCGATAATGGGTTTTGCGCTGCCCTTAATCAGCTGGGGTTCTCTCTCGCTTGTCGAGTTTGCCGCCGTTGGGCTGTTATTGTCCATATTCCGTAGAAAAGATATGATGCCCAGCAGCCTACAAGGCGAGCAGGCGGTGTGACTAATCGCTATCGTGGATGATGTAGTGTTTACAACGGAGGTCAGTCTGACCGGATGGGAAAGGGTGTCTTGAGGGCGAGTTTTTTTGTCCGCTTTTATCCACTAAAAATAGATCAAAATAAAGCGGACAAATAGGTTTGAAGCTTCCAAGACACCCTTTTCCGGGAGGGACCGGTTTTGCTGAATCATTATTCACCGTAACAGACCTTTCGGTCAGCCCCTTCTCCTTTTTCGGGCGGCACTTAAAAGGGACTTATAAGACAGCCCTGGGATGTTGGCAGGGCTGATTCGAGCGGAACTTGGTTTTTAATAGGAGACGCCTTGACCCGACAAAGCAGCGGGCAGGGTGTTTTTGCCGTTTCTGGCTTCTGCCGATTGCAAATGCGTATCCCTTCCTCGACGCAGAGCAGAGCATTCGCGGAAGGCGTATTGGCTGCAGTTGCGGCAAGCGTCCCTATCTAGCTGCTGCAGCGCGTAATCAATGGCGTCGCCGGTATGCGAAAAGAAATGCTCCTCGCCAATACGCTCCAGCAGTCCCGTGCTGCGCAGCAGCTTGAGCGGTTGTTCCCTGACACGAGACAGCAAAAGCATGCCGCCCTTGTCGGCGAGCCTTTTCGATAAACGTTCAAGATCGGCTTCCCCCGTCATGTCGATAAAAGGAACCTTGCCCATCCGCAGCAGCAAAATTTTCGGCATCGGCTCCATTTTAGAGGAAACGGCTTCTTCAAAGCTGCCCGATGCTCCAAAAAACAAGGGGCCGTCGATCGTAAAAATGCCAATTTGCGGACAATCCTTTTCGCTGCCCACCATACCCGAAAGCACCTGTTTCAGTCTGGAGTCCTGGTCAGGCATAACCTTGTGAATCAATAGCGAGCGGCCCGAACGCCTGACATGCAGCACCAACGCCATTAGTAATCCTGCGGCTACCGCTGTAGTCAATTCCGTGAATACCGTCAGCGCCAGCGTAACGATCAGCACAAGGGAGTCGCTGGAGCGCGCCTTCAATATACGCGCAACCTCCTTGCGCTCCGACATATTCCAGGCAACCAGCATCAGTATAGGAGCCATGCCGGATAGCGGGATATGGGAAGCGAGAGGCGCAAAAAGCACGACTACCAGCAGCACAACAACCCCGTGGATAATGCCGGACAAGGGTGAAACCGCGCCGCTTTTAATATTGGTTGCCGTTCTGGCAATAGCGCCAGTGGCAGGAATTCCGCCAAATAACGGCGTAACCATATTGGCGATTCCTTGACCCACCAGCTCGCGGTTACTGTTGTGGCGTCCCCCTGTCATCCCATCCGCAACAACGGCGGAAAGCAGCGACTCGATGCCTCCCAGCATCGCGATAATAAAAGCAGGCTGAATGAGAGTAATGAGCCGATCTGCCGTAATATCGGGAATTCTGAACTGGGGCAGCGAAGCTGATATTTTTCCAAAAGAAGAGCCAATCGTCGCTACGTCCCCTTTGAAAAAGAGCGCCGCTACAATAGTCGAAGCCGCAAGCCCAACCAGCGAAGCCGGAATTTTCGGCCATATTCGTGGCAAAACGATCACAACCGCAAGACAAACGCCCCCGGTGAGCAGACTATAGAGGTTGAAGGTACCGATATGCTTGCCGATTTCAATCATATTGGGCAGAAAGCGTTCATGCTTTTGTATGCCGCTTAAGCCCAGGAAGTTAGCAATTTGTCCGCTGAAAATTAAAATGGCTATACCCGCCGTAAAGCCGATGGTGACGGGGCGGGGAATATACCGAATCAAGCTGCCAAGCCGCAGCAGCCCGATCACCACAAGGATAAAACCGGCCATAAACCCGGCAATAAGCAGATTCTCATAGCCGTATTGCAAAATAATGCCTAATAAAACGGGAATAAAGGCACCGGTTGGTCCGCCGATTTGAAAGCGGGAGCCTCCGAACAAGGAAATCAGGATACCGGCAATAATTGTTGTATAAAGGCCGTATTCCGGTTTTACTCCTGACGCTATCGCAAAACCCATGCCTAACGGGATCGCGATAATTCCGACAATCAAGCCGGAGATAGCGTCTTTGCGAAACGCGGCTCCGTGATACCCTTGAAATCTTCCGCTCCATTTCATGTTAGCAACCTTCTATCTATCTTAATATTTGATTATTTGAATATATAGACTAAGTTACTCCTAAGACCGGTGAATGTCAAAGACTATACAATGCGGCTTTTGGTCAAAAAGGCTTGAATAAACAAAATAAACAAGGTGTTCCGCAAATTTGCTTACGGAAGCCCTTGTTTGGCGTCGATCACGATTCGTTTCGCATCTCTTCAAGCAAAGAGATGGCGTCAACCAGATGATTGTCGAATATTTGCTTGGCTACGGCAAGCAGGTCCTTGATCAGAGGGTCGCGCAGCGAATAAATGACGTTGGTGCCCTCCTTGATGCCGCTAACTACATTTTTATTGCGAAGCACCGACAACTGCTGGGATACGGCGGAACCTTCCGAACCAAGAATGGCCTGCAGCTCGTTCACGTTCCGGTCGCCCTCGCTAAGCACCTCCAAAATTCGGATGCGCATGGGATGCGCCAGCGCTTTGAAAAAATCGGCTTTGAATTGCTGTATGCTATTGTTTTGTCCCATAACGCTTACTCTCCCGACCTTTAAACTTCTGAATATATGAATATCATAACACAATCAATGGAGGCACGGCATTACAATCGGTTTCCAGCGAGCCGGCCCCCTTAGCTTTTTGCGAATAAACTGATAAAAGTAACGAAGCAGATGGCCAAAAGGAGGTGAAGCAACATCTCCTCATGCGGACGATTCAAAGAGACCCTTGTTGCTTTCTCAGCAAGCCACGTACCTGTGTGAGTGTTTCCGGTACTTCCTGCTCCATATGGGCAATAGAATGAAAACTGAATTTTTGCAAAAGAGAGCTGATATTGGAGCGGACATATTCTTTGTTTGTTTTGTGCTTCTGCAGCAGTCCCTCAAATACGTGGAGCAGTCTGGTTTCCTGTATTCCGTTAAGAGCCTGGAGAGCGCTTAGACGCACCATCATAACAGGGTCCTCCAGCGCTTCGATAAAGGAATCCATAACTTGAGCCTTTTCTTCTCCAGCCGCGCCACCAGCTTTGAATAACGCTTGCTGGCGGATTTCGCTATTGGAGTGAGTGAAGAAGGGAACCATCAGCGAAAGCATGGGTTGACCCATATCGCTAAGGAGCATGGTCAGGAACCGAAAGGATTCCGGGTTGTTTTCATGGTGCAGCAGCGCAAGGAGCTCGTCTTTGAAACGGTGCTTCTCTTGGGCCATATACCATGTCAAACACTTCATCGCGGTTAGCCGGTCCTCTTCATCGGGACTGTGCAGCAGCTCGCGGACAAGTCCCTCTGCCTGTGGCGGACAAAGCTTGGTTAACACCCGAAATGCATTTCGACGAACTTCTCCGGAGCAAACGCTAAATTCCCCGATAAGAAAAATAACCGATTCTTCGGCAAGATGCGGCAGCTTGAGCATGCCTTGCAATGCCTCGGAGCGGGTTTTTTCGTCTGTCGCAGAGCGGTATAGCGCGGTCAACTCCAGATCATTGCCGCTCCGGCTCATGCCAAACCAGGCATCCTCGTAGTTGGCTATCGTCTCGTCCAGCCAGCGTTCGTACCAGTCCAGAAAGTGTTCCTCATAGGTCATAAACGATTGTCCGTCGTCCATATTTATATACAGCACCTTGCCCCGATGCTCGCCCGTCACAACCAGCATCATCTCATAGGAGCAGCCTTGCGTGCCGATGTTGATTAGCCCTGGGTAACTCTCCGTTTCGTCAGTTGCAGAACCTTCGCAGTCTGTTGATTGGGCGTTCTCCTCCATAAGGAATGGTTTGTAGGGCTCGCCGATCAGATCCAGCTCGATGGCTTGCTCCTCCCCAAGCGCATATAGGCCATAATACGGCCCCGCGCCGCCATTTCCCAATTCGGTCAAAAACATCGCATAACCTTCAGGCAAGACGATGCCGTGCTTTCTCTCGAAGGCGTGAAGCTTTTCAACGGACAGCGGGGCATTTAATTGGTACTTGTGCGAGTTGGCTCCAAATACATCCAGCGCGGCATCTCTCTTTTTTGCGCGTTCAAGCTTTTGCCGTATCGTATTTAATTGGTCCTTCAACATACTGCGGTACCTCCGTGTTTCGGCGTTCTTCATTCATTGAACCAAATGGTACCATAATTCCTGGGTTGATTGGAAATGTGTATTATTGGTGAATGCGTGCTTTGGCGGATTAATATGAATTGACGATAATAAGGATGACATTTACAATTATATTAATCTGACTGGTCAAAATAAAACTGGAATAGAGGAGGAAGAGCATGCCAAAGGTTGGTGCAGAGCCTTTCCGAAGAGCAGCTGTTGTGAATGCGGCTCTCGCTTGCATTTGCGAAAAAGGAACGGAACGAATAACGCTGGACATGGTCGCGGAGAAAGCGGGCTGTTCCAAAGGAGTAGTATCGTACTATTTTAAAAGCAAAAAGGGGCTTGTGCTGGAATGCCTAAAGGCGTTTTTTTTATATTATGGAACAAAAATCGGACATGATATTTCTCCGGGGATGAAGCCTGTGGAAATGCTGCGAATCATTGTAGACCACTCCTTGCCGGCTTTAGGGGTTGCGGAAGAACAGCATTGGCCGCTGAATGTCAGCGATCTGGAGGGAGCAGAGAGGATGGTTATGTCGGCAGAGGAGAAGGCGCGTTTGTTTATTCAATTTTTCGGTCTTGCGATGACGGACCAGGATGCCCGGGATGCTATCCGGGACATTTACGGCAAGGACATTGAAGGCATCTCGCAGCTCCTCTTGTACGCAAAACGGGGAGGAGAGCCTGATGTAGACAGTTTGGAGAAATCGCAGGAGTCCGCTTACGGCTTGCTCGCCTTGTTGGTTGGCCTGAGCGTCATGCGCGTAACTGACGTTATGCCTCGAGGCGCTGCCGATAACCGGGCTATCGCGCTGACGTACATCGAAGAACTGCTTCAAGGAGGGAAGTAGACGGAGTGCGGGCGACCCTGCATAGATGGAGGAATAGCATGGAAGGCCAAGAAAAGAAGTCGTTTGCCCTTGAATGGCATGGAATCGTTAAGCGTTACGGCAATTTTGCTGCGGTGAACGACGTCTCGCTTTGCATCGGGGAGCGGCAGCTGTATGCCATATTGGGACCAAACGGAGCGGGCAAAAGCACACTGATATCCATAGCGATGGGACTTGTCAAAGCCGATAGCGGCCATGTCCGCCTCAACGGATCAAGTGTGTCAGCTGGTTTAAGTCAAGTGGGGTTTTGTCCTCAGGAGCTGGTCATTTGGGAGGGATTGACTGTCTGGGAGCAGCTATTGTTTATTGGCTCCATGCACGAGGTATCGCGAACGGTTGCGCGCCGCAGAGCGGATGAGCTTCTGGAGGCGCTTGGGCTAATGGACAAAAAGCGGGTATTGGCCTCCGAATTGTCAGGCGGCATGAAACGCAGGCTGAATATTCTTCTTGCATTGATGCATGACCCGTCGGTAGTTATTTTGGATGAACCTCATGCCGGGCTTGACCCTCAAAGCCGAATATTGGTCAGAGATTTCTTGAAGACTCTTTCTACAAGCAAAACGGTTATTGTGACCACGCATGATATGGAGGAAACGGAGAAAATAGCCGACCGTGTCGTCATTATTGATCGCGGCCGGGTGTTGGCTGAGAATACGCCCCGGAATCTGATTCAGAGCATCTATCTGGGGCAGTTGCTGGAGTTTTCGCTTGATGGATGTGGCTCTCATGCGGAGGAGATAGCCAAGCTTCTTACCACCGGATTTCCGGGGCTGAAGCAACAGGGCAGGATGTTGCGGGCCGAAAGCGACAACCCACTCCGATTGGCGGGGCAAATCAGGGAACGGCTGACATTGGCTGGAATACGGGACGGTAACGGAGAAATTCGGATACGCAATGCCAATCTGGAGGATGTGTTTATTGCCATGACGGGAAGGGGGCTGCGGGAATGAGATTTTTGGCCTATACCCGCAAAACCTTGCTGGAAACGGCGAGGGATTGGAAGCTTCTCGTGTTTACGCTGCTGTTTGCTCCATGCTTTGTGTTTATTTTGTATGGAGCCTACGGGGGCGGGAATCCCGCCTTTAATATTGCTGTATACAATTTGGATCGACAAGCTGGAGGCAGTCATGGAGCCGGGATTGTGCAAGCGCTGAAGGAAGCCGCTTATTCAAACGGCGATCCCCGATTCAGAATTGTTCTGCATGAATCGGGGCCGGAAGCCGACTCGTTATCGCTGGATTCATCTATCAAAAAATTGGAGAAACGCAAGCTGGATGCTGTTCTGGTACTGACAGGCGACACGAGCAAAGCAATTGAAACTGCGGCAGTGGGCGAAAGAGAAGGGGTACTGCAAGCGCCGTACCGTATATATGGCGATCCGCTCAACAGCAGGTACGCGCTGGCGGCTATTTACGCGGCTGCGGAAGTGGACAGGTATGTTCAGAAAATGACCCCTATACGTCTCCCTCTGACATTGGATGAACAATTTGTGGGCTCGGGCGTGTCTCTGAGCGATTTTGACCAGTTGATGCCGGGGCTGCTGGTTTTGTCTCTCCTTAATGTCCTTTTTACTGCCGGCGCGTCATTTATTAAAGAAATCGAAAAAGGCACGATGCTCAGGCTGAATTTGTCGCTGCTTCGGCCCTGGGAGATGATTGGCGGCATAAGCCTGATCCAGCTGCTGCTGGGGCTGGCTTCCTTTGCCTTGACCTTGGGCGCGGCGCGAATTTGCGGCTTCGAGTGGAGGGGGAGCGTTGTTGCTGTACTGCTTGTAGCCGCCGTTTCGTTGCTGGCCGTGCTTGGTCTTGCTTTAATTTCCGTAAGCTTTATGTCTTCCGTTTTCGATGTGATGACGGTGGGGATGGTTCCTTATTTTCTGGTTATGTTTTTTGCAGGCCTATTTTTCCCGTTGACGTCCATCGAGCTATTTTCCGTCGGAGACGCAGCTTTTCGGCTAAACGATATTCTTCCGTTGTCTATATCTGTATCCGCCTTGAATCAGGCTTTATTTTTTGAGAGAGGCGTTTATGAGATCCATATAGAGCTGCTGGGAAATCTGATCGTGGCCTGTCTTTACTTCGGGGCGGGTTTATGGCTGTTCCGCCGAAGGCATATGACATCCCGATAGAAGGACATCTGTGCGGAAAAGAAAAAATCGCAATTCCCAGGTTGGAACAACCCGGTAATTGCGATTTTTGCGGCATGCCTGCTCTCCAAACAAGCGTAAGGTTTGGCTGATGTTTAGAAGTTGAGCTATAGAAACAAGCAGAAGACCGGAATTAACCAATCAAGGCTGCGATGACTTCCGCCAGCGGCTGCTGAGGACGTCCAAGCAGTTTTTCCAGGTCATTGCTTTCAACGGACAAGGCTCCATCGCGCATAGCCGTTTGGAAGCCGGTGACGAATGCTGCGGTGCCTTCGGGCAGGCCCAGCCCAACCAGCATTTTTGCATAGGCTGCGTCATCCACATTTTGAGCTTGAACCTCTTTGCCTAATACGGAAGATACGATTGCGGCCAGCTCCTCGTGGCTGATCAATTTGCCGGAAAGCTCGTATACGGCGTTTTCGTGTCCTTGGCCTGCCAGAACTGCTGCAGCGGCATGCGCGTAATCGCGGCGGGCAGCCCAGCCGATTTTCGCTGCGCCGGAGGCATGGACGATAGGAGCGCCTTGGGCTGTTGCCTTGATGCCGTCGGCTTCATTTTCAATATACCAGTTGTTGCGGAGAAAGGCATAAGGAATGCCGGATACCTGAATGTACGCCTCGGTTGCTTTATGGTCGGCCGCAAGGTTCAGCGAGCTGTTTGGCGCATTGGCGACGCTGGTGTAGGCGATAAAGGCAACGCCTGCTTTTTTGGCGGCATCCACTGCATTTTTGTGCTGCTGCAGGCGCTCGCCATCGTTGCCCGAAACGATCAGGATTCGCTCCGCTCCGGCAAACGCCTTCTCCAATGACTCGGGGCTGCTGTAATCGCCCTGGCGAACGTCTATGCCTTTTGCTTTAAAGTGCGCAGCCTTCTCCGGATTGCGGACGCTAACCGCTACTTGCTCCGAAGGGACCAGCTCAAGCAATCTTTCTACAACCAATGCGCCTAATTGACCTGTTGCTCCAGTTACCAAAATAGTCATTTTAAATGCCTCCCAAAATGTATTTGATTTCTTTATAACCGTTATAACAATATTGATTACAACGATGGCTAAAAAAATGCTCATGGGGATGGGCGATCAAAAGGCCTCGCTTCCTATGAACAAATTTTTTAGGTTTTTAGCTTGCTCGGCTTGCTTCTTATCCAATGCTCTCGTTTTGCGGGTCATCGGCAGAAATTTTAATCTCCGCCTGGGCTGCATCCATCATCTGCTTGATCGTGGTCTGGGCGAGACGCTGCTCCATAGCTTGCTGGGCTTCAGCCAGCTCGCGCCGCAACGAGCTCTCCATCGTTCGGCCGACGGGACAAGCCAGATTGGGTTCCTTATGGAAATTGAATAATTGACTATCCTGGGTGACGCCCACCGCACGATAAACATCCAGCAGCGTAATATCCTCCGGTTCCTTTAGCAAAATAGAACCTCCAACTCCTGGGCGGACCTGAATCAATCCCGCTTTTTTGAGCATGGACATAATGCGCCGGATAATGACGGGATTGGTATTTGCGCTATCGGCAATCATATCTCCAGTGCATTCCGATGGCATGACGGCAATCAGGGAAAGCGTATGGACAGCTAGAGAAAACCGGCTGCTGATTTGTTTCATTGTAATCACCACCGTTGTAATCATTTTAGTTACAATTAAATGATCTGTCAATAAAAAAAATTGCAGCCCCGCTTCTGACCGACGGTCGGAAAAGCGGGGCTGCTGGCTTAGGCAGGCATCTGCGAGGCATTATTCTCTGGCCGCACATTCATCCTGCCTCTTCATTTGTATTTTTCCGTCTGAAGGCGCATGTTGTCAATGCTTTGGCGGCAGTCCGATGCTGATATAGTGTTCCTTGCCGTCATCGGCCAGCGAAATGAAGCTGTCAGGGCCCGCCATAAGAATACTCTCTGTTCCGTCGCGGTGAAAGGAGAGGGAGTAGACGGTTCGCCCAAAACGGTAGGTTGCCTTAAAGCCGGGCCACTCGTCGGGAATGCAAGGATTTACGTAAAGCCGGTCTCCGCGGCGTTTTAATCCCAGAATCCACTCAATGCCGCTCTGGTACATCCAGCCGGAGGCGCCGGTATACCAGGTCCAGCCTGCATGGCCGTGATGGGGGTCTGCTGTATAAACATCCGCCGCCATTACATAAGGCTCCCCGACATATTTGCGCACCTCCAGATCGGTTCGCGTATGGTTGACGGGATTCAGCATGCGGAACAGCTCAAAGGCTTTGTCGCCTCGACCCAGCTTGCTCCAGGCGATGATGCTCCAGATGACCCCGTGCGTATATTGTGCTCCATTCTCGCGGATGCCTGGCGGATAGCCCTGAATATATCCCGGGCTTGGCTCTGTCCGGTCAAAAGGCGGCGTCAGCAGCCGAATGAGGGATAGCTCCCGGTCAACCAGCTCCCGGTCGAACGATTGCATGGCTTGCAGCGCGCGGTCCCGTGGCGCAGCCCCGGATATGACTGACCAGGACTGCGCGATGGCGTCGATGCGGCATTCCTCGTTGTAAACGGAGCCTAGCCAGGCACCGGCGTCAGTGAAGGCCCTGCGGTACCAATTGCCGTCCCAGGCATGCTCCTGCAGCGCTGCGGAGAGATTTTGGCGCGACTGCTCATAGCGCCCGGCAAGCTCATGCTCGCCCCTGCCCCGGCACAGCTCGCCAAAACGCTGCATCACCTCGTACAGGAACCATCCCAGCCATACGCTTTCGCCTCGTCCCGCCGCTCCGGCAAGATTCATGCCGTCATTCCAGTCGCCAACGCCTATAAGCGGCAAGCCGTGTTCGCCCATGCGGCTAAGCGCCATTTCGATAGTGCGTTTGCAATGCTCGAACAACGTGCCTTCCTGCTTGGAGACAACCGTTTCCTCATACCGTTCATGCTCTCCTTCACGCAAGGGAGGGCTGGTCAGGAACGGCACGACCTCATCCAGAATGGCCTCATCCCCGGTTTGCTCGATATACCGGGATGCAGAGTAGGGGAGCCATAACAAATCATCTGAAAACAAAGTGCGGATGCCGCGCTCCGTTTCTTGATGCCACCAATGCTGTACATCGCCTTCCTCGTACTGATGGGCGGCATTGAGCAGAATTTGCCGTCTTGTCAGCTCCGGCCTGCTGTGCAGCAGTGCCAGCGAATCCTGCAGCTGGTCGCGGAACCCGTAGGCTCCGCCCGCTTGATAAAAGGCGGAACGGGCCCACATCCGGCATGCCAGGGACTGATAGAGCAGCCAGCCTCCCAGCAAAATATTGCTTTCCGCCGACGGTGTATCTACGGTGATTTGCTCCAGCGTTTCCTTCCAGTAGGCTTCGGTATCCCTCCAGGCTTCCTTGCAGACGGAGGCGCTGCTATACGTTTTGGCCAATTGTATAGCCTGTTCGTCGGATTCGGCACAACCCAGCAAAATCCGGATTTTGAGCTCCTCGCCCGGCTCCAGCGTCAGCTTGCGCTGAATGGCGCCGCAGCTGGCATGGCACGCGCCGGACCGTTTTTCGAGCCGGCGCCGGCTTAATGCGGCCGGCCGCTCTACGCTGCCGTTTCGTCCGATAAATTCACTCTGATCGCCCGTCCAGGTCAAGTCGTCATCGCTGCTAAAGCCGTGATAGCCGCCAATCGTATTTTCGCTGCGGCTGCGATCTCCGCTAAGGCCGGCATCCTTGTTGTTATCCCCGTCATTTGCGGCTTCCCGGTAAATGCCGAGAAAAGGGGTTGCCTCACGGAACGTCTCCTGATAATGGTTGTGCGCTGTCATAAGCCCAGCTTCCTCATGCCAGCGCGTAGTGATAAACGGCGCATTGCCCTGACGCTTGACCCCGATAACCCATTCCGCGTAATAAGTAACGGATAACCGTTTCACCTCTGACGAGGTATTGAGCAAAGTCAGCGTCATGATTTTGACGGGGGCCTTTAGCGGCACAAACGCGGTCAAGGTGTGGGCGACACCGCTTCTCTCATGTCTGAAGATGCTGTATCCTTGCCCGTGCGTCACACGGTATGGATGGGCATTGCGCCCGGAGCCGGGCGTAATCGTCCAGTATTCGCCCGTATCTTCGTTGCGAAGATAACCCAGCTCCCCCGGAGGGTCCAGCACGGGGTCGTTGCTCCAAGGCGTCAGCTTGCACTCGCGGCTGTTTCTCCAGAACGTATAGCCAGTTCCAAGCTCCGAGATCAGAGTTCCGAAGGATGGATTGGCGAGTACGTTGATCCAAGGAGCGGGCAAGTGCCGGTCTCCCTCGATCAGCATCGTATATTCCTTTCCGTCCCGCGAAAAGCCGCCCCATCCGTTATAGAACTGAACCTCGCCTGGGTCCAGTGAAAGCTGGCTGCGGAATTGCGACACAGCCTTGGCAGCGGAGTCCGCCGAACCGGCCGCATAAGCGCCGTGTTGGCTTGAGCTTGATGCGGCGTTTGTTGGCGTAGTTTCGGCAACGGAGTCCGCGGAATCGGCCGCATAAGCGTTGTGTCGGCTTGAGCTTGATGCGGCGTTTGCTGCCGTAGCCTCGGCAACGGAGTCTGCCGTCAGCCTAAAGTCCTGAAGCGGCATGTCCGCGCCTTGGCCCTGCCGGCGCGGCGTCCGAAGCTGTCCCGCCAGGCTGGGCCCGCCGGCCCGCAGCATGAGGCGCGATACCGCCTTCAGCAGCGTTACATCCTCGGCGCTCATCGTGTCGGCGGGCAGCACGTGAATGCCAGCGGCGCCCGCGCCGAACCGGTCGACGCCATGCTCGACTGCGCGAAGCAGCGCCTCCTGCAAATGGCGGTGGTAGCCGCTCTCCGACAGATTGAGGATGGCGAGATCGAAGGACAAGCCGAGACGGCGCAAATATTCATGGCCCGTCAGCAGCTTAATAATAAACGGCAAATGGCTGCGGTTGTCGATGGTGAAGGCGACAATCGGCCTGTCGCCGGAGATGCCGAACGACCACAGGCCGGGCTGGCCCTTGACGTTGCTTGCGATGGCTCCTCTGCGCCATTTGCCAAGCGGCGGCGTATAGAGCACCTGGGCGGCAAGGCGCTGATAGGCGTACGCATCGGCAAGCTCCAGCCCAAGGCTGCGCAGCTCGATCCGGCTGCGCGTCCAGGCAAGCTGGAAGGTGCGTTCTGCGGATGACCCCTTGGCAAGGCGGGCCGCGCCGTCCACGGCATCCTCGCGGGAGGACGCAACGGAGGTTACCGCGTATAGCGACGCTTTTTCGCCGGGAGAGAGCTGCACCCGACGGCGCATGACAAACGCGGGGTCGGCGACGGAGCCCGTTTTGCCCTTAAGCCGCGAGGCGATGCATTGCGGCGAGCTGAGGCGGAACCCGCGTCCGATAAAGGCCGCGCGATCTGTCTCGAATTCGGCATTGCCGAGCGTCTGTCCCTCCGCAGTCAGCAGATGGGCGGCCCACAGCTCGCGCTCGCCGGCCTCCCGCTTGCGCCTGCTTGCAATCAGACAGCCGCTTGGCTCGTCATAGGCGGTGCGGATAAAAAGCTTGCTGAACGCGGGATGCGCGTCATCCGCTATCGGGTTCGACATAGCCAGCTCGATAAACGTCGTCACCTCAAGCACCTTGGTGTCGGAGCCCTGATTGGTCAGCGTGATCCGTCTGACCTCGGAATTGCATTCCGGGGAGATGCAAATGTCCATAACGCTCTCCACCTCGTTGCAAACCTGTAGGAAGGAGGCTTTGTCCGGCTCGAACGTAATCTTTTGCCCCGGAGACTCCGTTCGGCATGGCTGATAGGACGGCGACCAGAGCTTGCCGGATGAAGGCTCATGAATGTAGACGTAGCTTCCCCAGGAATCCGTTACGGGCTCTTCGCGCCAACGGGAGAGGGACATGCCGTCCCAACTGCTAAAGCCGCTTCCGCTCGCCGTTATGACCGTGCTGAATACCCCGTTTGACAATACGGCGGTTTCCGGCGTGTCCGTATGCGGAGATAAAAATTCGCGCGGCGGCTCCTCGTTCAGCTTCTGCCCCTCCTGTCTTGGAACAGACCGGTACATGGCGGGATGCCGGATCATTCTGGAACGGCGCGGCACGCGCTCCTGAAGCAATAGCTCGGCGGAGCGCACCTCCTTGTTGCGATGAAACCGCTCGATCATCGTATGAGGGAGGAGCAGATTGGCCAGCGTCAGCAGGCTCATGCCTTGATGATGGGCCATGAAGCTGTGGACAACGGAATGGCTGCGGCCATCCCGTAATCTTCGCGGCGTGAAGTCAATCGCTTCATAATAGCCGTATTGCCCCCTTGCGCCAAGCTCCTCCATTCCCTGTAAAGCCGCTAGCCCTTCCCGAGGGGCAAAGGGCAGCGCCATAATCGTTGCATACGGAGCCAGCACTAGATCCTGATCCAGTCCGCGCTTGAAGCCGAGACCCGGAACGCCAAAGGCCTGATATTGATAATTCATGGCGTGGTCAAACGCCGAATAGCCGGATTCCGAAATGCCGAACGGCACATTGCGCTCCGCTGCATATTGAATTTGACGGGAAACAACAGCCCGGTAGGTGACGTCCCAGATGCTTCGCCGATAGGTTTTCATCATCAGCCAAGGCATCAAATATTCAAACATCGTTCCCGACCAGGAGAGCAAAACGGGCTGTCCCGCGGCCTTGGTCAACGTTCTGCCCAGCGCGTTCCAGTGGGCAACCGAAATCTGGCCCAGCGCAATTGCGACAAAGCTGGCTTGCCGGGCCTCGGAGGCCAGCAGATCATATAGCACATCATCCCGCATGCGGCGTTCAACATGATACCCCAGCGAAAACAAATTCGTGGAGGTATCATATAGCGGGCGGAAATCGGTCGATCGAATCAAAGCTTCGATGCGCTCCGCCAAAGCGCTGCCCCTGTTCATGAGAGCCGACTTCCCGCGGGGACCGCTATTAGCTTTTTTTCCGCTCTCAAGACCAAGCTCCGTCGCAAAAGCAACCTCGAACTTTCCGCTTGTCCACCGTTCGCGCGGTTCCTCTCCATGCGAGCGGTCGTCCTCTGTCAAACCCCGCCAATCGTGGCGCAGCCACTCCAGCAAACCTTCTCTGACGGCCATCAGCGAAGCAACAAAATTGCCGGAGTCCACGGTAGAAACATAGACCGGATTCAGGGGCGCCAAGCTTTGAGTATCGTACCAGTTGTACAGGTGGCCTTCCCATTTCTCCATGCGCTCGATCGTTGTTACCGTCCGCTCAAGCCGTTCCACCAAGCCTTCGGTATCAATAAAGCCGAAGTCTCTTGCAGCCAGCGCGCAAGCAGCGTACATGCCGATATTGGTTGGCGACGTGCGGTGCGCGACGCCCCTGTCGGGTTCGATCTGCACATTGTCGGGAGGGAGCCAGTTGTCGCCCGCCGTTACGTAATCCTCGTAGAAGCTCCATATGTCCCGGGACAGCTTGTGCAATTCCTCTCTTTCCTGTCCTTCAAAAACGGGACCTGCTGCTTGAGGAGCCTTGTCCAGCCACATAACCGCATACGGAGCCGCGCACCAGAGCAACACCAATCCAAGCCCCGCGGCTCTGGCATAGGAATCACTGGCTGACAGGGCGCTCCATGCCATAAGGACGCTCAGGGCATACCCTCCGCCCATCCCTGCCAGCGGGGGCAAGCCTTTACTGGCGCTGGCCTGCTCCACCTCCGCCTGACTGGTCCATTCCAGCAGATGCCGTTTGGAAACCGTAAGCCTATACAACGTACGGACAATAGCGTCAAGCGCCAGCGCGCTTTGATAGGGAAGCGTCGCTAATGTCAAAACGGCATGGGCAAGCGTGCGAAGCAGGCCCATTGGATGATGCAGCAGAGTATAGGGATTCAATAGCTGACGTATAAATGGCAGCAGCATGGTCAGCAGCACAACAACAGTCCAGCGCAGGCTATGGCCCGGCAGGAGCGGGGCGGCTAGCAGCAGAGCGAGCAGGACGGGCGGCAGCAAGCTGCGCCGCAAATTGTCAACGATATGCCACCTTGTCAAATGAGACAGATAGGTTGCCGCCTTTTCGCCCTTGCCGTTGCGAGCGGCGAGTCCCAGCCAGGGCAAAAGCTGCCAGTCGCCGCGAATCCAGCGATGCAGCCTTTTCTGATGGGCCAAAAAGGTAGGAGGGTGGTCGTCGATCAGCTCAATATCCGACAACAAGCCCGCACGCAGAAAGCCGCCCTCCAGCAAGTCATGGCTGAGCACCCGGTTTTCAGGGAAACGCCTATCCAGCATATGGCGGAACACGCTGAGGTCGAAAATGCCTTTGCCTGTAAAAATACCTTGTCCCATCGCATCCTGGTAGGGATCGGATACGGAAAAGGCATAAGGGTCTAGCCCGGCCTCATGGGCGTAGAGAGAGGCCAGCCGGGAACGCTCCGCGCTTTCGTAGGTCATGCCGATGCGCGGCTGAAGCACGCCGTATCCCTCTATGACCCTGGTGCCGCTTTTGTTCAGGCGCGGCCGGTTGTAGGGCAGATGGATAGCGCCGATCATCCGCTGCGCGCTCTCCAGCGGCAGCCGGGTATCCGCATCCAGCGTAATAATGTAGCGGATATCGCGGAGAGCGGGGCTGCTTCCGGTTGTCGTAGCAAAGCTGGTTTCACCGTCGCCGTCCAGAAATCTTGCAAATTCCTCCAGCTTGCCTCGCTTGCGCTCCCAGCCCATCCAGACCCGCTCGGCTGCGTTCCACTGTCTGCGGCGGTGAAACAGGTGAAAGACGTCGGCATGCTCGCGGTTCAGACGTTCGATTTCTGTTTTTGCCAGCTTCAGAATTTCACTGTCCTCCGGCGCTGATTCCTGCGGGGCATCCCGAAAGTCGCTAAGTACGGCAAAGCGGATATGGGGATCGCGATTGCCGAGATAATGCTGCTCCAGTCGATCCATCGTAGCCAAAACATGCTCGGGCCGGCTCCAGATAACGGGAATTACGACCATCGTTGCCGCTTCGGGCGGAACGCCTTTGGAAAAATCATAACGCAGAAGGCGAATGGGCTTTGCCAGCTGCTCGATCAGCCAGTGAACAGCGGCGACCCCCCACTCGCTTGCGGGGAGCAAAAGCAGCAGCGCCGACGCCCACAGCAGCGGAGCGCTTGAAGCAGCCGTGCCGATAAATAGAGCAAAGCACACCATGGCGGCCGCCGTGGCGATAACAAGAAGCTGCATATACAGAGCCGAGGCCCTGCTCCTTAGGCCGGCTTCCGGCAGGCTGCGGGTTTTGCCGCATTGCTTCAGCGCCGCTCGAAGCAAGGTCATGCCGCGAGGGTCCAGCAAATAATAGGCCGCATACCCGCTTCTGGGAGGCAAAGCGGAGCCGTTTTCCTCCGCTTCGCTTTCCCTCAAGGAGGCATCGGCCAATTCGACGGCCTTGGTAGCAACCAGATTTTCCGGCACGTTCATCGCAGCTGCCAGCTTTTCGACGCGGCAGCGCAGCGTGTGCCGGCTGGCGCTGTCCAGCTTGGGATAATCGCCCGCCGCTTCTGTTCGCAGCGTATGCTCGATCATGCTGATTTCTTCAAATAGCCCGCTCCATAACCAGCGGGAAAGCTTGCGCAAACTGCCGATGGCATTGCCGACACTGGCCTGATATTCCGCCTGCAGCCGATATTCGTATGACAGGATGGAGTCCAAATTCTCGGTTGCGTTATCCAGCTTGCAGACTAGCCATTCGCCAACATGGGCGGAATCCTCCGCATGCTCGCGCAAATGCCGAACCAGGTGGACAATCATGGCGCCTGACAGCGGCAGCTCGATATGGGCCTCATCCAGCGCTGCCTTCAAGCGCTCCGGCGACAGCTCCGCGCCCGGAATGCCGGCCAGCATCTGTTCAACCTTGCGGTCGATATCCCTTCGTTCCTTAAGAGGCTTAATGAGCATGGTCAAGCGGCTCATTAGCTCCATTTTCAGAAATAGAGGGAGCAGCCACGTTTCCGCGGAGGTTAAAACGGCGATTTCCTGATAATAGCGGACATATGCGGCAAAGCCTTCTTCGGTCAGCTCTCCGTCCGAATAGTCCAGATATTCACGGCATATGGCCGAAATGCGGGGCTCTGCCCCTTTGTTGACGGCAGGCAGCCGTCTCGTCTTGAACTGCTCAAGCTCAAGGTCGATGCCGGCCAGCTCCGATTCCACGAATTCGGCATGATCCAGCAGCCATTCTTCGGCGGGCTGCTGATACAAGCCGCGCTGCTCCTGCAGCTCCGCGATAAAACGCCTGAGCTCGGTTATATCGTTCATCATCATGCGCGCCAGCATTTTGGATGAGGTGCGCTTGCTGCGCGGCTCATGCTCCAGCGCAAGCTTATGGACTTGATTTTGCATTTTGTCCTGATCAAAATCCATTCCTGAATCCCCCATGGATCATAATGTAAAAAACCACTACATTACCATTCCACGTTTTGGAGATTTTTATGAAAAAAGATTAAAACCCCGGATATACCGCCCTCTTCAGAAGGCGGCATATTTCCAGTTTCTTGTCCGCGTGTTGTCATGCTTGCTGTTCGAATAACGCAATAGTCGGGAAAAGTGCGGGATGTTTTACAGCAGATTCATTCGCCGGTGCAGCTCATCGAATCTGAGCTTGGAGATGTGGGCGTATTTGGAGGTCAGAGCAAAATGTGCGATGTATGTTTGATTGGCGGCCGTCACATGGGAAATTTTTTGGGTATTAATGATATAAGAGCGATGGGACAGAAAAAAAGTATCCTCCGGCAGCAGCTTAAGCAGCTCGCTAATATTTTGGGAGGCGGTGTAGCTTTTGGAGGCAGTTGTAATCTCACATTTCCCGCTTATTTTTTCGATCATGATGATGTCTTCGGGATTCAAATAATAATGCTGGTGGTTGTCCCGAATATAAATCCTTTGATTTAGCTTGACCGGAGGGGCCTGCGCCTGCAGCTTCCTTGCTTTTTTGATCTTCGCCAGAGCGGCGGATAAACGCGGCTTTTCAAATGGCTTCAATATATAATCGACAGCCGCAAGCTCAAAGGCTTGTACCGCGTAGTGCTCGTAGCCTGAAATAAAAACAAACAGCAGATCCGGCTTGACCTTCAGTGATTTGTCTATGACCTCCATCCCGCTCATTTTGGGCATATGGATGTCGAGCAGCACCGCGTCGGGTTGCCTGGACATAATAGAGTTCAGCAATTCCTCGCCATCCCTGCAACGATCAAGGATATAAAAATCAGGATGCTGACGCACATAAAACCCTAAAATGTCCAAAGAATCCTCATCGTCATCTGCAATGATTACACGGGTTTTCAACATGTTGTCCAGCCTCTCGATTTTTAGAAGTGTTACTTACATGCGGCTATGGAGCTAGGACATAGTCCTTGGATGTTGAGTTCTTCAGAGGAAGAGCAAACCAAAATGTGCTTCCGTTATGTACAGAGCTTTCGACGCCCACGGTTCCATTAAGGAATGACGCTAGCTCCCGCACGACAGCAAGTCCGATCCCGGACCCTTTATAGTCATCCTTGGCATCTTCGATTCGATAGAAAGGCTTGAAAATATGCGCCAGCTTCTCCTCCGGTATGCCAATTCCGCTATCCTCTACGGTTACGGTAACAACACGCCGATTTTTCTCGCAAGCGATTGTGATTGAACCGTTGTCTCTATTATATTTGACAGCATTGTCCAATAAATTGAGCAGAATGTGGTCAATGGCGGATGCTTTTCCGGCGACAATGATCCTTTCATCAGGGAGGGCATGATGTATTCTTATGTTTTTTTGCCCGGCAGCGGGTCCTATAAGTTCAATGGCACTCCGTATGGAGGTAACAAGGTCGAACTCTTCCTCTTGCGCCTGCAATCCTTTATGCTGCATGGAAAACTCTGGAATAGAGAGTTCCTGTCGTGACACGCTGTTGAGCAACTCTTGCAGGCGGCGGCCAGCTCTTAAAATTGCAGACACACGTGTAAGCTGGACCTCCGGCAACTCATGCTGCGGGTCATCCAGCATCATTTGGGCATAGCCCAATATGGCGTTGAGCGGGGTTCGCATTTCATGGCTGATGAAGCTCCAGGTTTGCTTGATAGGGAGCGAATTTTGCTGTCTCATTATCTATTCCTTAATCTATTGAAGTTGATAACTAAAATATTACCTAAAACACACACTCATTTGCAAAGTAAAAAGTGGAAAAATATGATAGAATGTATCGTTCTGAGAGGAGATTGTGAAGCGAGAGAGTTGAAATGATGATTATTCTCGTTGAAAAGAGCGAAAATACGCATTCAAATGATAAGAATGTAAATTGGGGAACTGCTTTTGTGGTTCGACAAAATACGCGCCACATAGTAATCTTTATGGTGCAAAAGTCGTACATCGTTAGTGCTCGAGATGCTTTGTTTTTGCCATTGATGGCATATTTTCTGGAAAACCTCAAGCTGTGCGGCAGGCGGTATGCCCTGCGGCCCGACATGACAGCAGAAAGCAGGGGCGGTTATGAAGGATGCGCGATTGCGCCAGGTTTCATTTGTTGGGAAAAGAGTGAAAAAAACGATCTACAATCGTTATGACGTTATGCTGATTCCCGCTTTTTCGATTTTGAGCAAACGGGATATTGATCTGCTCTGCGGGCAATCCATCCATTTGTCTGCTTGCGATGTTGAAGACGCCAAAGTTCGCGCCTTGGTGGGCGAGGCTGTGCAGGAAATAAAAGAGGTTTTCGGCGCTGCCCGCCAGAGTGGAAGACTGGGGTTGACAATCATTCGGGACAAGCTGGTCCCGTTGATCGGAGAGCTTAGCCATTGTGCAAAACTGGGGCAGGCATTGGTTTATCTGGAGCAAAATGACGACTATACGTTCCGTCACAGCGTAGGCGTAGCGTTGTTCAGTAGACTGATCGGCCAAAATCAGGGCATGCCGGGCAAGGATTTGGATGAATTGACTACTGCTGCTTTTTTGCATGATATCGGCAAGGTTCGAATCCCCGACAGCATTCTTAACAAAACAGGAGCCTTGAGCAATGAGGAGTTTGCTTGCATCAAAAGGCATCCGGAATACGGGTATGAAATAGTAAAGGAATGTTCCGGCATAACGGAGAGACAGGCGCTCGCGGTGCTGCAGCATCATGAGCGGATGGATGGCAGCGGCTATCCCCACGGGCTTAGGGGCGGCGATATTCACCTTTTTGGCAAAATTGTCGCTATCGCGGATGTATTTCATGCGATGATCTCCAAACGCCCTTATAAAAACGCAGTTCCCTTTTATCAGGTGCTTCAGGAAATGAACAGCGATGCTTATGGCAAGCTCGACCCCGGGTTATCCATTGCTTTTATTGACCGGTTAATGCAAACGTTGATTGGCAACAAGGTCAGCTTGTCCAATGGCGGGGAGGCTAGAATTGTTTTCATCAAACGGGAGGACCCTGTACGCCCTCTTGTGGAGAGCGACGGCTCCTATATGGATCTTTCCACAATCCGCGACTTAAACATGGTAAGCATTCTATAAGCTCGTGCTGCGTATTGAAAAGCATGCTTATGAACAACCTCAAGTAAAAAAAGCAGAAGCAGGGGAAAATCAAACAGAACTTCTTCTGCTTCTCCGTCTTGCGTGGAACCTAAGAACAGGACATCACCTTCTGAGTGGCTCCTTGCCGCGTTTACATTACTGCGCTAAAGGCGGATTTCATATTCGCAGCAGTCGTCTCCGTTTACATTGCACTTTATTTCACGTACAGTTACACGCTTATTGTACAGCTTGCTTAATGCACCCTCCATTATTGCACCTTCCAGGTCGCATACCAGATTGCCGCTTATTTCGGGCAATCCCTCACAGAAGCAATCATTTACGACGATATGCATTTTGTTTCCGTCATTGCTTACCACTTCGGGATCACCGATCTTCAGCTCCCTGAACAAATCCAGCAATTCCTCTGCCGAGCTGATAGGCAGGCTTTCGCCAATTTTCCGCCCCAGCGTCATGGTTGTTGCCCGGCCCTTCATTGGCAGACCTTGATACATGCCGATTAAACGGATTGCCCGATATAGCTCGATCGGTACAGAGTTGCCCAGCTTGCTGCGGGATATTTTTTTCATATCTTCAAACGTAAAGGTTTCCGTCACTGTTTGGTTGGTCGTCATTCTGCCACCGCCTTAATTGTTTATTAGCTTGCAGTCCCTAGTGGGAACTTCATTATATACAAGCTGGAAAAGGCTGTTATGATTTACATCACATTAAACGCTTATAAACGCAAAACATATAAGCTCTATAAACGCATAAGCACTATCAATGCTATAATCGTTGGCGTCCAAGTTTTATGGTAAGCTTACATAATAACGAGATAATGAGATACCGAGCTTTAAGAGACGCCATAACTAATAAACCGGAATTTTTACATATGCTAATCTAAAGGAGGCCGCAAACGGATGGATAAAAAACTGAAGGATATCGCAGCCCGGCTGCTGCTGCGGGAGGAGCCGCCCCGCTTATCGCCGCTTCATGTATGGAATGAGGAGCTTGAGTCTGAAATACGTGAGCTTAATTGGGGAGCAAGAGGAGAGGAAACGGTTATCAAGGCCCTAATGGCGGGACTTTATCTGCTGAATGACAGTCTGGATGCCTCCCATTCCTTTGCACAGCAAATTGAGTTTGATGCGACTGGAGCCTATTGGCATGGCCTGATGCATCGAATGGAGCAGGATTTTGGCAACAGCAAATATTGGTTTATGCAGGCTGGACGCCATCCCGTCAAGGAAAAGGTGAGAAGCGGCGTTTCGTTTTGGCTAAAGGAGAATAGAAGCTTGGGCGCTGAAACCCGTGGAGAAGGCGTTACTCTCTTGCTTGAATACCGGGATGATATCGCATGGACGCCTTCGTCTTTTGTGGATTTAATCACATCACAGCAAAAAAAGGGAGCAAACAACGCTGTCGTTTCCATTGTTGAGCATCTGCAGCATCTTGAATTAAAGGAGCTTTTTAAGCACACGTTGAGCGACGCCGGCTTTGGAGAAAGTCGCATAGCGGAACTGCGTTAAAAAGCATTGCTGCGATGAAATAACTTCGAGTAAACCGCAGATGAGAATACTGTCAGGAAGCGCTTACGGACATCGATGACCTTTAGAAGCCCATTTTACGGAATCTCAGCTTCTAAAGGACATTGGCGCCCGTCACAGCACATTTCACACCCTGAAAAAGCCACTTTTGCCTACTAAAGGACACGGGTGACCGTAAACGTTGGCTAACCAAGCTTTTTTACTCGTTGACGGTCATTAATGACCATTAGGTTTTTTAGATGCTGGCGTTCAACAAGCGTTAAGGCTTGCCTTAAGCTTCAAGTCCGCTGCTCTAGCGATTGCTCCAGCATGGCGCGGATTTGAGGCTGGCTGGAAATCAGGCTGGCAAAGGCTTCTCGTTTGATGGACAGGAGCACGGATGGCGCTGCCGCCATAACAGTTGCCGTTCGCGGGATGTTGCGAAGCAGCGCAATTTCCCCGAAGTGATCGCCGTCCAGCAGTGTGGCCAATCGTATCCTTTCGCCGTCTACATCCTTCAATACATCGAATTTGCCCCGAACGATCAAATAGAACTTGTCGCCCTGCTGGCCTTCCCGCACAACAACCTCGCCTTCGTTAAACGTTTCCGTTGTGAAGGAACGGGCAATATCCTCTAATAGCTCCAACGCCATGCCGGAGAAAAAGCCAAGTTCTGCCAAACGGGCCGCGTCAACGGAAGCGGAGCTGCCGTCCGGCGAAAGATGCAGGCCATGCTGCTTGTCCCATAGACGTTTGTACAGACCGCCAAGAAGCAGCAGCTCCTGATGAGTGCCGGATTCGGCAACGGCTCCATCATGGAATACATGGATGCAATCGGCATGCTGGACGGAGTCCAGGCGGTGAGTAACGGAAACCAGTGTTTGGTTTCCTCTCAGCTGCAGGAGCAAGGCATTGATCTCCGCTTCCGTTGCCGGATCAAGTGCAGCTGTAATTTCGTCAAGCAGCAGCAGCTGAGGCTTTTGCAACAGTGCTCTGGCAAGCGATAGCCTTTGTCTTTCGCCCCCCGACAACGTTCCGCCTTCATGATGAATTTCGGTATTGTAACCATCCGGCCAGCTTGTAATCGTATCGTGGATTTGGGCCTGCTTCGCTGCTTCAATCATCTCTTCATCCGAAATGGCAGCTTCGGAATCCGGCGCGAGATTGTCCCGAATCGTCGTATTGAACAGGAAGGTTTCCTGCGTAACCAATGCGGCATATTTTCGTAAGGAGGTCTCCGTAATTTCCCTGAGATCAAGCCGGTCAAAGGTAATGGACCCTTGCTGAGGATCGTAAAAGCGGGCAAGCAGCTGTAAGGCGGTGCTTTTCCCTGAGCCGCTTGTGCCTACAAAAGCCGTGTAGCTTCCATTCCGGATTTCCAGATTGATGGAGCTCAGCTGGTTCTTTTGTCCGGTGTAGCCGAAGGTCACGTCGTTGAAGGCTATTCGGGAGATTGGCGCGACAAGCTCCTTGGCGTTTTCGGCATCTGAAATAGTAGGCTTCTCCGCCAAAATTTCCAATATTCGCTTGAAGCTGATGTCAGATTCAATCAAAGCGGGCAGCAAATAAGTCAAATTGGCTCCGGATTGTCCCACGCTCATAAAGAGAGTCAAAAAGGCAATAAACTCACCGATGCTCATCTGATCCTGAAAAATCAAATACCCTCCGAACCCGATCATTGTGCCGTTCAGCACAAGCAGCCCCGTCATTGGAATACGCTCCATCAGAGCGTTTGTCATATGCAGCCTGAAGCCTGTATGAAACAGCTCCTGAATTCGTCTGCGGCCCTGCAGCAGGATTCGTTCCCGAAGATTCAGGCTTTTGATTGCTTTGTGGCCTTTAATCAGCTCGTCCACCGTATTTGAAAAATTCGCTTGAGCTTCCTTGTGAGCTATATTAGCCGACTCCGCTTTATTTTGCATAAATCGTGGTCCGGCGATCATAAAGATGGAGCCAGCCATAACTGCTAATGTAAGCTTCCATTCCAGAAGAAACAGCATGGTTAATCCCATCAGCACGCTTAACGCTTCTCTTAGAAAAAAGGGGCTGGTCACCCTTATAACTCCGTCAATGGAGGACATGTCCGAGGAAAACCGAGTGATGAGATCGCCTATTTTATAGTTTTGGAAAAAGGGTAGAGATTGCTTTTGCACATGGGCAAACAGCTCTACCCTCAGATCACGCACCGTTTTTCCGGCCAGCTTGCCCAATGCGTAGTCGCCAAGGACGTTAGCCAGCACGCTGAGCAGTCCCCCGGCTAGCAGCAGCCCGAGAATGAGCAGAAACATTTCCGTGTTTTTTGGAGTGAAGGCTTTGTCCACAAGGAAGCTCAAGCTATAAGGCGCCGCTATTCCGTATGCAACCTCCAATAAAAGAGCAAGCAAAAAGAACAGGGCGAGTATTCTGTATTTCCAAAACTGGCCGGCAACGGCGCGTAAGAGGTTCAGATAAAACACATCCTTCCAAATAAATTAAGAGTAACCCACAATGGTTTGGCTGTAAATCAGATATTGACGGCGTCAATGCTGTCTAATTTGCACATGGGGTACCAAATGCGTTGGTTGGATTGAACAGAATATGGCTGCGCCCTTTTAAAACGAGACTGCGCGATATAAGATGAAAGAAAGATGTCATTAAAGCTGACGCGGGTGATGAGCGTGAGGCGAGGGGGCGGACTAATGGACGGTGCGGAGCATAATGGGCTGGAGGCGCTTGAGGGTGCAGTGAAGCGGGATTTGGCCTATTTGGCGTATAAGGGCGCGGATTGGGTTTTGCCCCGAAGGCATGAGGAGGGCCATGTTTATGACGTTGTTATAATTGGCGGCGGTCAAAGCGGATTAGGTTTGGCTTTTGGGCTGCTGCGGGAGCGGATCGGCAATATTTTGGTCATCGACGAAAATAAAGCAGGCATGGAAGGGCCGTGGGAGAGCTACGCCCGAATGATTACGCTTCGTACGCCAAAGCATTTGACCTCCATTGATCTTGGCGTTCCATCCTTAACCTTCCGGGCCTGGCGGGAGGCTTGCAAGGGCAAGAATTCTTGGGAGCAGCTGGACAAAATACCGCGCGGCGAATGGATGGACTATTTGCGCTGGTACAGAAGGGTGCTGGAGCTGCCTGTATCCAACGAAACCAGACTGACCCTGATTGAGCCGCTTGGTGGAGGTATTCATCGCTTGCATCTGGAAGGAGCAGGCGCTCCCGCAAACGCCATATTGTCGCGAAAGGTTGTTTTGGCGACAGGCATTCAAGGCGGAGGCGAGTGGCATGTGCCGGAGGTGGTTGCAAGGCATATGCCGCGCTATCTGTATGCCCATTCCTCGGAGCCCATTGATTTTGATGGACTGAAGGGCAAACGTATCGCTGTTTTGGGCGGAGGAGCGTCCGCTTTTGATAATGCTAACGCTGCGCTGGCCTCCGGGGCATCGGAGGTTCATGTTTTTGTAAGGCGGGAGAGGCTTCCGCGCGTCAATCCCATCCGTCAAATGGAGGGCTCCGGCATGATCGAGCGGTTTCGAGTCTTAAATGATGCCGATAAATATGCGGTAATGGCTCATTTCTTCAAGTACAATCAACCGCCCACTAATGATACCTTCCAGCGCGCCTCATCCTGGCCCGGCTTCAGGCTGCATCTGGGTTCGCCATGGCTCAAGGCCGAATCAAGAGCGGAGGGGAAAGGTGCGGATACCGTAAATGTCGTGACACCAAAGGGAAGCTTTACCTTTGATTTCCTTATTATTAGCACGGGGCTGGTCTCGGATCCAACGCTCCGGCCGGAGCTGCGGCTGGTGAATGACGATATCGCGAGATGGCGGGACCGATATACGCCTCCTGCTGAAATGGCCAATCCTCTTTTGGATGGACATCCGTACCTGACTCCGGGATTTGGCTTCATTGGGCGAGACGAAGAGGGGCAAGCGCGTTTGTACGGCCTATTCGCTTTTAATTATTCTGTCATGGTCAGCTGCGGCCTGTCCGCCTCTGCTATATCTGGTCTGAGGTTTGCGATTCCGCGCCTGGCTTCCTCTATTGCCGACCAGTTGTTCAACGATGACCGCCAGTCCATATTGAATGCATTCTTCGATTATGCGGAGGAGGAGTTTGCAGGTAGCTGGGATCGTATAGCGCCAGCGCCGGGAGGAAATACTCAAACTGTGTAAATATTTCCACAGGAGGGTTTATAAGTGCCATGGGAAAGAATGCTTGTCCTGGCCTTCGCATTAGGCGGCGTTTGGTTGTACGATGGGATGACGCTGCGTCGTAAAATGTCCAAGCGGGATAAATATGTGTATGGCGCAATTATGGTGCTGTCCTTATATATGGGAATCGATTATGCGGTTAATGCGGATTGGCCTGATCTGTTTGATATTGTGGGGCTGCTAAAGCCGGCAAGCGACGCAATAGACAAAATGCTGCGTGGATAAAGGCTTCTGTACAGGAAGGAGGAGATGGATATTCGCAAACAAACGATTAGTTCTTTTCAAATGAGCGTACTGTTTTTTGTGTTTATGACCGGCTCCTCCATTATTTTTGTACCCGGCCCGTTAATTGAACGGGCAGGGAATTCGGCCTGGCTATCGCTGTTGCTATCGGGGGGAATCGGTTTTTCCATATTGGGCATGCTTTTATTTCTGAATCGGCGCTTCCCGTCAATGACTTATGTAGATATTAGCCGGAAAATGCTAGGCAGCACGATTACCTTGCTATTCGGCCTGTTGACGATGTCGTATCTTTTCCATATGCAGGCGGCCATTGTGGTTGGCGTCGGCCAGTTTATGATCAGCTCCATGCTCCGTGAAACTCCCATGTATGTCTTTACCTTTCTCATTTTTTTGATCTCGTCTTTGACGGCCCGCGCGGGAATTGAGGTCATGGCCCGGATGTTTATGCTGATTATGGTGATAACCGCCGTATCGGTCATGATTGTACTGACACTGGCTCTGCCTGATTATCATCCCTCCATGCTTTTGCCGATTATGCCAAAAGGGATAGTTCCGGTTTTTTATGGGGCTTATTATACCTTTGGTTTTCCTTTTGTTGAAATCTTCCTGTTTGGCATGCTGCTGCCTTTTACGGTCAGAAAAAAAAGACGGCTTTTGCCCAAACACATGTTGATTTCCCTTGGCATCAGCACTATTCTGCTATGTACAGTTACGCTTTGCTCCATTATGGTGTTTGGAGCTTACGCTGCGGAAAATCCTTACCTGTTGTTCTCTATAGCCAGGCTGGTGGAGTTCCAGGAAATTATCCAGCGAATCGAATCCATCATCGGTATGGCGTTAATTCTGGGCTCATATATGAAAACAACCATTACTCTATTTGTGCTTAGTTTATTTATTGCGCGACTGTTTAGGATAAAGGATTCCAGCGTATTGGTTACGCCGGTTGCGTTAAGCGGTTTCTTGCTGGGACTAGTATCATATGATAGCGCCACCCAATGGTTTGGCATTATTACGACTGTTCATCCGCTCTGGACAGCGCTTGTTCTATTTTGTCCGCTGCTTGTTGTGACCTTGACTGCTGCAATTCGCCAGCCCTCCATCCAAGGAGCAGGCCCCGATACGGAGCCTGCACAGCAAGACGTAACCAAGGAAAACGCTGACGGTAGCACAGGCCAAAGCCCGGGTGCTGACGGTGAAAGCCCGGGTGATCTCAGAAGCACAGACCAAAGCCCGGGTGCTGACGGTGAAAGCCCGGGTGATGCCGGCAGCGCAAGCGAAATAAACGGCGCAACCGGGAAAAAGTTGAGCCGCGAACAAGGAAGCGCCGCAGGCGGGCCAAAGCAGAGCGGCTCTAGCGCTAGCTAAGGCAATGGCAGAGGATGACCTGCGGCATCAGGCTTTGCTTAACGAATCTGACCGCGAATTTCGCCGTTTGGATGTTCGCGCGTATGAACGTTGACATAAGCGTTGCCGCGTTCGATTTCGCGGATAAGCGCCTCAATGGAGCGGCCGGCAAGCGGGCCAACGAGGTCGCCGCGCCTCAGCGTGCCTGTTATAACGCCTCGTCTGAAGGATACGCCTTGAGCAGAAGGACCGAACAGGGTAGCGACAACCGGGCCATTTTGTCCGCGGCGGCCCAAGTGGATATGGGCTTCCGTGACGCGCCGGATGTTGCGCAAGGAAAGGCGGAAGCGAAGCTGCGCATTGCGGCGTCTTCTGCGATTCCGGTTATTTTCGTTTTCCATGTTGCGGCCATTGTCCATGTTGTTATCATTTTCAAAATGGCGCCTTCTCCTGATTTCCTGGAAAACGGCAAACCCTGTTGCGTTTGTACGGACTGGCGGAACTTCGTTTCTGCCTCTTAATCTAGCTGTAAATGTAGCCATTAAAGCATCACTCCTCCATGTTTGATGCTCTATTCTATTCATTGCTGGCAATGTAGATTGTTCGGCTGTCCTTGCAATAGTGCGGAAATTGCAGCCCGTTTGGACAGGCGGAGGAGGAGAGTTATAATAGATGATAGCGGCATAAGGCCGGAAATTTAGCAGAGAAGGAGCTGACAGCATGAAATATAGAGTATTGGGAAAAACGGGATTAAACGTATCCGTTATTGGGCTCGGAACGTGGCAATTTGGCGGCGAATGGGGAAAAAGCTATACCCAGGCGGAAGCGGACGCTATTTTGGACAAAGGGCATGAGCTTGGCATCAACCTTATCGATACTGCGGAATGCTACGGCTACCATCTCTCGGAATCGCTGATCGGCGATTACATAAGCCGCAGGAAACGGGAGGACTGGGTTATCGCCACCAAATTCGGCCATCATTTTCACGATTTGTTCTCCCGCACGGATGTTTTTGATCCCGAGCTTGTTCTGGCCCAGCTGGACCGTTCATTAAAAGCGCTCAAGGTGGAGTACATCGATCTGTATCAGTTCCATTCCGGTCCGGATTCCGTATTCGACAACGACAAGCTCTGGACGATGCTGGATAAGCAGATTCAGGCGGGTAAAATTCGCCATTTGGGCATTTCCATTGGCAAAAACGCCAATATCCATCAGACGGCCGCATCCTCGCGCGTGGGAGCGGAGGTGATCCAGGCAGTGTATAACCGGCTTGACCGCAAAGCGGAAGCGGAGGTTTTCCCGTCCTGCCAGGCCCAGAACCTCGGCGTATTGGCGCGAGTGCCGTTAGCCAGCGGGTATCTTAGCGGCAAATACAAGCCTGGAGCCGTTTTTGAAGGCAATGACGTCCGCCACCGCCACGATGCGGAGGAAACGAGGAGCAAGCTGGAGGAGGTGCAGGCCATCGCTCGCGAGGAGGTGCCTGCCGGAGTAGATATGGCAAGCTGGGCGCTAGCCTGGTGCTTGAAGCATCCCGCCGTTACGGCGGTGATACCGGGCTGCAAAAATCCGGAGCAGGTCATTGGCAATGCCAAAGCGGCCGAGCTGGTTGTTGATCCGCATCCGCAGGATGTAAATCGTTGATCCAGATAGACTCATAATCAGCGTTTGATCTATGAGATACGCTTTCAACTCCCGCAAGGGAGTTTTTTCTTTCTTTCGAAAAGGAAATGAAATATAATACTGCTGAATGTATTTCGCGACATAAATCGACATCGGGTAAGGGAAAGGAACTTCCATTGCGGCTGACAACCTATTTTTCACTCATATTTGCCGTGCTTGTTATTGTAGTAATTGGATCAGCAACTTTGCTAATCGGACAACGCATTAATGATGACTTCAAATCGGAGATAGGTGCCGGCCTTGCTTCTACTGCCTATCAAATTGCGGACAAACAGGATTATTATATGTATTCCCGCTATAACGAAATATTAGTGCTTAGCAAGCTGAGTTCCCTTCGCCTGCAAAGCAATCTGCAGGAAACGGAAATTGTGCTGGATGAGCTGGTCAAAAATATCCCGTCCTTTGCGTGGATCGGGGTTGTTGATATTATGGGTGTTGTTGTTGCGGCTACGGGTGGAAATCTGGCCGGGGTCAATATTGCGGAGCGTCCTGTTTATAAGGAAGGCATGAAGGGGCCTTTTGTTGGCGATGTACATGAAGCGGTGCTGCTTAACGACTTGCTGAACAAGGGGAACGAGGAGCCGCTTAAATTCGTGGATATCAGTATGCCGCTCTATGATGACAATGGAAATCAGACGGGCGTATTGGCTTCCCATCTGAGCTCAAAGTGGTCGGTAGAGCTGCGTGATTCTGTTCTGGAAGGATTAAAAGGCAGCACCTATGATGAAATCGAGGTGTTTATTGTCAGCCGGATGGACAATACGGTATTGTCCGGACCGGATGCCTGGACAGGACAGCAATTGGTTCTGGAGGGCATGGAGGAACGTGCCGAAAACAACGAATGGGCCATTGTGAAGTGGCCGGACGGCCATCAATACCTGACGGGGTATTCAAAAAGCGGCGGGCATCTCAATTATCCGGGTCTCGGCTGGAAAATTATTGTCCGGCAGCCGGAGTCCGTCGCCTTTTTGCCTGTCAGTTCCCTTATGAATCATATGATTAACATTACCTTTTTGCTTATTTTCATATTTGTCATATTGGCTCCGCTGTTGTCCAAGCAGGTAGCCAAGCCGATTTCGCGCATATCGGAAGCCGCTAACCGCCTTCGCTTTGGCGAGCAGGTCGCGATTCCCTATACAAAAGGAATCAAGGAGCTTCAAATCCTGTCATCTTCATTACGCGCGCTTATTGCAGAGCTGACCAAAACCGAAACGGAGCTTGAGCGGATGGAGGATGTGGCCCGGCGCGATAAATTAACGGGCTTGTTAAATCGCGGCGGTCTGGATACGGTGCTTCATAAGGCAATGCGCCGTACGGAGATTTGGGGCGGCGAGCTGGCTTTTTTCTATATGGATCTTGACGGCTTTAAGGGCGTTAATGATACATACGGCCATGGAGCAGGCGATATGCTGCTGCAGATTGTGGCCGAACGTCTGCGAGATATTGCCCGGAATGACGACTATCTCTTCCGCATCGGGGGGGATGAGTTCCTTATCGTATTAACTGTGGCGGGAGATGACGCCGTCCATGAGGCCGAGGAAGTGGCTTTCTCTATCTTGCGGGCGATGCGCAAGCCGTTTCAGCTGGATGGTTCAATCGTCACCATTAGCTGCAGTCTTGGCGGCGCAATGTGGCCGGCAGTGAGTCCGAATCCTGAGGAACTAATGAAGGCGGCCGACCAGGCTCTTTACGAATCCAAGGATAAAGGGAAAAACCAGCTGACTTTATACGAAAGCCCTGTTGAGTAATAAATATTATTCAAGCTATTGACGGATTTCTTTAAATCCGATAGGATTGCTTGTATTAATGATATTTATCACACTAAGGGGAGACACAAAATGAAGAGCATGAAGCTTCAATCCATCGTTGTATTTTTGCTGGCTATCGCCATTGTTGCAACGGGCTGTGGCGGCGGAAACGCAAAAAGCGTCAATGTAAACGACATTGAGGGCGTACCAGCAGCTATCAAAGAAAAAGGCGGTATCCATATTAAAGTCATTCGCAAAATCGGCGGAGATGAACATACGGCTCAATTTCTGGCCGGCGCTCAGCAGGAGGCAGAAGCACTGGGCTTTAAGGTAGACACTTTTGCCGCCAACGACGATACGGTCAAGTTCTTGGACGCAATCGAGCAAGCCGGCGAAAGCGATGTGGATGCGGTTATCCTGTCGCATGCCAACGTTGAAGGAGCCGTAGAAGCGGTTCAGAAGCTGCGCGATAAAGGCATTGAGGTTGTAGCGTTTGATTCCGTCGATGAATTGTCCGCGATCGAAGGCGTTACGCTGACTTCGCAAAACGACGAATCTCTGGCGCAATTTGCACTGGATCAACTGGTTAAAGAGCAGGGCGAGGACGCCAAAATCGTGTACCTGTGGGTAGACGGCTTCCCGCCGATGGTGCGCCGTAATAAAATTTATGAGGAAACGCTGGCTAAATATCCCGGCATCGTTGAGCTGGACCGTTTTGGCGTAGCGAATGCCAACACTTCGGTCGACACGCAAAACGCCGTAGCGGCGATTTTGGCCAAATATCCGAAGGGCGAGCTGGATGCAATTTTTGCAACATGGGACGCTTTTGCGATTGGAGCAACGCGCGCGCTGGTGGAGGCTGGCCGCACTGAGGTGAAAATCTACGGCATTGACGTAGCGAATGCCGACCTGCAGGCTATGCAGGAAGAGAATAGCCCGTGGGTAGCGACAGCGGCTGTTGATGCCAAAATGATCGGCGCCGTTAACGTAAGGCTTGCCGCCAAAAAGCTGGCCGGCGAAGATACGCCGGGCACGTACAGTCTGGATGCAGCGCTAATTACGCAGGACGATTTGAAAAAATCCGCCGAGCCCGTCAATGTTCAAACGTTGTCGGACGTTGTCCCAGGCTGGGGCGCATCGGATACGTTTAATGAAGAGTGGATTAAGGCCTTGAAGGAAGCTCACGGCAAATAACGGAAAATAAATGCAACGGCTGGCGCCCTTATCGCAAAGATAAGGGCGCTGCATTATAGAGAGGGGGAGCCTCATGTCTGCCAAAGCAGCGGGTCAACTGGCAATGAAGGACATATCCATCGCGTTCCCTGGCGTTCAGGCGTTAAGCCATGTCGATTTTGAGGCTGCGGCAGGACGCGCGCATGCGCTAATCGGGGCGAACGGAGCCGGGAAATCAACACTGATGAAGGTGCTTTCGGGAGCGCATGACCACTACAGCGGAGAGATTTTTTTGGCTGGACAAGCCGTATCCATCCGCAACCCCAAAAACGCCAAGGATAACGGCATCGGGATAGTTTATCAGGAAGTGGATACGGCGCTGATCCCAAGCTTGAGCGTAGGCGAAAATATTATGCTGGAGCAAACTGTTCACGGCATGAAGGGCAAACATCTGATGAACTGGAGGAAGCTTCATCGGGAGGCGGAAGCCGTATTGTCCAGAATGAAGGTGTCCATTTCAACCCGCAGGCTGGTGCAGGAGCTTACACTTGCGGAGAAGCAGCTTGTTCTGATTGCGCGCTCCATTACAAGGGAATGCCGCTTTCTGGTGCTTGACGAACCAACTGCTCCACTTAGCCGCACAGAGACTCAGAGATTGTTCGATCTGGTGACATTGTTGAAATCAGAGGGCGTGGGCATTATTTTTATCTCCCACAGGCTGCCTGAGCTGTACGCAATTTGCGAGGATATTACGATAATGCGTGATGGCAAGGTGGTGCTCAGCGACCGGATTGCTAATGTTGAGCAGCATGAGGTAGTTGAGTATATGTTAGGGACCAAGCTGGATGGGCAGTTCCCTGAACGAAGCGGCAGCATTGGAAAAATTACATTTGAAGCAAGGGGAATGAAGGACCCCGGAAAAATAGACGATGTAACGCTGAATATACGGCGAGGAGAAATTGTTGGTATCGGCGGGCTTGTCGGAGCGGGCAAAACGGAGCTTTGCCGCGCTTTATTCGGCGCATCGGAAAGTGCAACAGGGGAGCGTTTTCTCGATGGGAAGCTATTGGATTGCCGCACGCCCTATCATGCGGTTCGCAGCGGAATTGCACTGGTGCCCGAGGAACGCCGGCGTGAGGGGATTCTGGTTGAGGAATCGGTAGCCGCTAACCTGACCGCAGCCAGCCTGAAGCAATATACCCGCTTTGGCTTATGGATAAGCCGGCGCAAGGAGTATGCCGCTGCGACTGAGCGAATCGCAGCTCTCGGCATCAAAGCGCCGGGACCTGACACCAAGGTCAATCATCTGTCCGGCGGCAACCAGCAGAAGGTGGCGATTGGCAAATGGCTGCTGGTCGATGCTGAGGTTTATATATTTGACGAGCCGACAAAAGGTGTGGACGTAGGCGCCAAACGCGATATTTATGAACTGGTTGCGGAGCTTGCGGCAAGAGGCAAATGCGTGCTGTACGCTTCCAGCGAATTCCCCGAGCTGATGGGACTGACGAATCGTATTTATGTCATGTACGATGGGAAAATCGCCAAGGAGCTGCTTACGGAGCAGACGAATGAAGAAGAAATTTTGCTGTATAGTACGGGAGGTTTGGTTAAGTCATGAAGGCAGCAGGCGCAAAACGGACAGCCACGGGCATTTTTGAATTTATGTACAAATACGGCACCTTGATTACGATCTTGCTGCTTGTTGTTTTTTTTAGTTTTGCCACGGACAATTTTTTGAGTCAAAGTAACATTATCAGCATTTTTCGTTCGATTTCCATTGTCACCATCATCGCTATCGGCTTGACCGTTTCGCTTGCGATAGGGGGCTTTGACCTGTCTGTGGGATCAACAGCCACGCTGGCAAATTCCATTGTCATTTCGATGTTTGTCTGGCATGGCCTCAATATGGGGCTGGGCATCGCTTTTGCCTTGATTGCCTGCCTGATTGTTGGTTTGGTGAATGCTTTTCTCGTCATCAATTTTAAAATTCAGGACATGCTGATGACGCTGGCGACGATGTTTGTATTCCAGGGTATCGCGATGACCTATACCCGAGGGGCTACGGTTTCCCAAAACATGATTATGCCAAACGGAGATTTTGCGACCGGCAAAATACCGGCTGCCTTTAAAAGCCTGGGCTTGGTACCCGGCATTATTATCGTTATGATCATCGTGGTGCTGGTCGTCCATGTCTTCCTGACCTACAGCAAGCATGGCCGTTATATGTATATGATCGGCGGCAATCCGGAGGCTGCCCAGCTGTCCGGCATTGCGGTGGGCAGATACCGGCTGGCCGCATATTTGATCTCCGCCTTGTTTGCGGGAATCGGCGGCATTATTCTGGGCGCTCGCGTTATGACGGCCGAGGTGAATTCCGGCGGAGGATATCTGATGGAGGCTGTTGCGGCCGCCTTTATCGGGTATTCTGTTTTTGGGGCAGGAAAGCCCAATGCATTCGGTACGCTTGCTGGAGCGGTGCTAATTGGTATTTTGACCAATGGGCTGGTCATGCTGGCCGTTCCTTATTACGCGATGGATATCGTCAAAGGTGCGGTGCTGGCCTTGGCCCTGGCTATCACGTATTACAAAAGGAAGCATTAATGAGCCGGTTTCTAGCGGAATGATAGGAAGCG
>PJUA01000188.1_pt1 | contig 52480 bp, 48 predicted proteins | sample 1512151 | NCBI WGS metagenome assembly PJUA01 (sample SAMN08177678, study PRJNA422409) | Soil metagenome, whole genome shotgun sequencing project. | isolation source: Soil enriched on filter paper: beechwood xylan treatment | place: USA: Madison | collected 2015-01-15
CCACGCATTTGGCGGCACGGTCGATCTCGACGCGGCGGCCCTGCACCGTCAGGTGGCAGGGCTCGCCAGCCGCACCGCCGGTCAGGTCGGAGAAGGCCTTGGCAAGGGCGGCATCCGATGCGGCGCCCAGCGGGTGGTGGTAGATCGGCACGCCCTTCAGCCGGTCCAGCCGGTAGTCGGTCGGGCCGTCCAGCGACAGGATGTCGAGCTTGTCCTTGAGGAGCGCGATGAAGGGCAGGAACAGCTCGCGCTGGAGCCCGTCCTTGTACAACATGTCCGGCGGCCAGTTGGAGGTCGCCACCACCACCACGCCCAAATCGAACAGGTTGGTGAACAGCCGGCCCAGGATCATCGCATCGACGATGTTGGTGACGTGGAACTCGTCGAAGCAGAGCAGCCACGCCTCGTCGGCGAGCGCGCGGGCCAGTTCGGGCAGCGCCTCGTCCGGGCCGTCTCCCCTGCCCTTGCCGGACTGGCGGTGGTCGTGGATGCGCTGGTGGATCTCCAGCATGAATTCGTGGAAATGGACGCGCCGCTTCTTGTCGACCGGGGCGGTCTCATAGAACAGGTCCATCAGCATCGACTTGCCGCGCCCGACGCTGCCGTAGATGTACAGCCCCTGCGGCGCGGTGGAGGCGATGTCCGGCGGCGGCGGCGTGGCGCGGCGGCGGCCCAGGCCGAACCGTTCCAGCCACCCTCCCCCGGCCGGCCTGTCGTCGCCGGCGGGCTGCGGCTGATAGCCCTTCAGCGCCTGATACAGGCTTTGGAACTTCTCCGCCGCCAGTTCCTGGTCGGGATCGGGGCGAAGCGTGCCGCTGCCGCGGCGGGCGCGGTAGAGCGAAAGCGGTCCGTCGGTCATGGGACTATGGGCAATCCGGCTGCCAAGATGGTCCCTTACCTAGCGGATGGAGCCGCTCCCGGCAACCGCCGACGGGACGGTGACGGGGAATGGCAGGGTGGCGCAAGGCGCGATGTTGGCTCCCAGGACGGGAACACGGCGGCGCGGCATCTGCGCGCATCGGCAATCCCCATGTTTCAGTCCAATTACACTTTCTTTAGGGTGCCGGTTCATCTAGTCAACACGGGCCGTCCGGCCGCAAGCCCCACTGGAAGCCGAAACGCCGATGCCCGTCCCCGGGTCAGCCTCCCCCCCGCTGTCCTGCCCCGCCAATCTGGCGCGGGCGTTGCGCGGCCGCCTGGGATCGGTGCGGTTCCTGATGACCGCGTCCGGCCTTGCCTTCATCCTGGTGGTGAACGCGCTGATCGGCTACGGCATCGTCCAGGGCCGGCGCGAGGCGCTGGATGCCGGCGAGCGCGCCACCCGCGATCTTGCACGCATGCTGGAATCGCAGACGCTGCGGACGGCCTTCGCGGTGGACCAGCTTCTGCGCGACCTGTCCTTCGCACTCGACACGCTTCCCGAGGGCACGCGCCGCGGCAGCACGGCCATTCACGACCATTTGCGCCAGCGGCGCGATTCCTTTGCCGAACTGGCCGATCTGGTGGTGGTCGACAGTGACGGCTTCGCCCTGCATCATTCGGCCGACGTGCCTCTTCCGAAGATTCCGCTGTCCGACCGCGCCTATTTCACCGGGCCGCTCACGGGTGCCGGAGAGGGGCTGTATGTCGGTGCCGCCATCAACAGCCGGGTGAGGCCCGGCACCCAGGTCATCCCCTTCAGCCGGCGCTGGCTGGACCGGGACGGCGGCTTCCGCGGCGTGATGGTCGCCATGGTCGATCCGACGCGCCTGGCGGCGACGCTGGAATCGCGGGACATCGACCGCAAGGGCAGCGTGTTCCTGGCGCTGGAGGACGGCACCGTCCTGCTGGACCGGCCGCCGGGCCGCAACGGACCGGACCGGCTGACCGACTGGCCGGCGGTGTGGACTGCGCTTGCCGCGCACGACGAGACCACCATCCGCGGCATGGCACCCGGCCCGGGGGCCGGAATCGACAGTCTGGTCAGCGTGCGGCGGGTGCAGGGCTATCCCTTCGTCATCGTGGCGACCCTGCCGGTGGCGGTGGCGCTGGCCGAATGGCGGCGCGACACGGCGGCCTGGACCGCCATCGGCACGGCGATGACGATCGCCATCGCCCTGCTGACCGCCTTCGTCGTCCGCCAGCATGCCCGTCGCGAGGAGGATCAGGCCCGGCTGGCCCGCGCCTCGCGCCGGATCCGCGGCATCCTCGATTCCATGCTGGATGCCGTGGTCACCTTCGACACCGCCGGGCGCATCGTCACCTTCAACCGGGCGGCCGAGATGATGTTCGGCGTGCCGGAGCGCGAGATGATCGGCCAGCCGATCGAGGCGCTGATCCCCGACGCCCGCGGCGGCGCCAACGACCGCGACCTGACCGCCCTGCGCCGCGACGGCCGTGCTTTTCCGGTCGGCTTCACCGTCAGCGATCTGCGTTTGGGCGGCGGCCCCTGCGCCGCGGACTCCTACCCGGCTTCCGTCGGCGCGCTGCGTCCGGACGAACCCCGCATCTATGTCGGCGTCATCCGCGACATGACCCGCCGCAAGCAGCAGGAGGCGGAACTGATCGCCTCGAAGACGCAGGCGGAACTGGCGAACCGGGCGAAGAGCGAGTTCCTGGCCAACATGAGCCACGAGCTGCGCACCCCGCTGAACGCCATCATCGGCTTCGCCGAGGTGCTGGACAGCGAGTTCTTCGGCGCCGTCAACGAACGGCAGAAGTCCTGCATCGCCGACATCCACGACAGCGGCCGCCATCTGCTCGACATCGTCAACGCCGTGCTGGACATGTCGAAACTGGAATCCGGCCAGTTCGAGCTTTGCGAAGAGGCGGTCGAGGCGCATGAAGCGGTCGGGCAATGCCTGATGATGGTGCGCGACCGCGCCGCCGCCGGCGGGGTCGCCATCCACAACGAGGCGACCGCCGCCGTCGCCACCCTGTGGGTCGACCGCCGGGCCTTCAAGCAGGTGATCCTGAACCTGCTGTCCAACGCCGTGAAGTTCACGCCCAACGGCGGAAGCATCACCATCACCGCCGGGCTGGACGAGGATGGCGGCTTCGCGTTGACGGTGGCCGATACCGGGATCGGCATCCCGCCCGACTTCATGGCCGACCTGTTCCAGCCCTTCCGTCAGGCGGAGAATGCCGCGAACCGCAGGTACGAGGGCACCGGGCTGGGCCTGTCGATCTCGAAGAACTTCATCGACCTGCATGGCGGAACGCTGACCTGCCGCAGCACGCCAGGGGCCGGGACCGCGATGACGGTGCGGCTGCCGGCGGAACGGGTGGTGGATCGTCCCATGAAAATGGGCAGCCACGCCGCGCCTGCAGCCTGAGACCGCCTCAGCGAATCCGCGTTGCGGTGAAACGGCGGGGCGGGTTGACGAAATCGTCCTGGGCGGCAATCAGCTGAAGCTCGCGCGTGCCGATGCGCTTGGTCGCCTCGAAGATGGCGAAGATCGCCGCCGCCGCCTTTTCCAGCGCGTCGGCCGGGTGGAAGGCGGTCAGGTAATGGGCGAGGAACAGCGCGGCCACCGCGTCGCCCGACCCGTTGGGCGGCGGGTCGAAGGTCAGGCGCGGCGTGGACACCAGCCAGGAGCCGTCGGCGCCGTCCGCCAGCATCTCGATGCTGTCGGGATCGGCATCGCTGCGGGTCAGGCTGGTGACCAGGACCAGCCGTGGCCCGCGCGCACGCAACGCCGCGGTGGCGGCCAGCGCGTCGTCCAGAGTTTCCACCTTGCGGTCGGTCAGATACTCCAGTTCGAACTGGTTCGGCGTCATCAGGTCGGCGGCCGGCACCGCATGGTCGCGGATGAATTCCGGCAGGCCGGGCCGCACGAAGAAGCCGCGGCCGACATCGCCCATCACCGGATCGCAACAATAGATCGCATTCGGATTGACGCCCTTCACCCGCGCCGCGGTCTCCACGATCACCTGCCCCAGTTCGACGGCGCCCATATAGCCGGACAGCACCGCGTCCTGAGCCGGCAGCACGCCGCGGGCGGCGATGCCGTCGACGATGTCGGCGATATGCTCCGCCGTGAAGACCTGTCCGGTCCAGGCGCCATAGCCGGTGTGGTTGGAGAACTGGACGGTGTTCACCGCCGTGGCGTCGATCCCCAACCGCTGCAGCGGAAACACCGCGGCCCGGTTGCCGACATAGCCATAGGCGACGTGCGATTGGATGGTGAGGACGCTTTTCATGCGGGAAAGCGTATGCGACCGTCCGCCGGGCGTAAAGCCGCCGACTCCGGGACGATGGCCGGGGCTTGCGGCATGGCTGCCATGCGCCGGCCCGTGCGGGCACTGTGACGGCCTGGCCCATGGACAGGGCGGCGCCCCGCGGCTAAAGCTGCCGTCTCCAACCATCCGCATTTCCGGGAAACCGTCATGGCCACGACCGTCCGCCCCCGCCGCAGCGTGCTCTACATGCCGGGTTCGAACGCCCGAGCCCTGGAGAAGGGACGCAGCCTGCCCGCCGACGGGCTGATCCTCGACCTGGAGGATGCGGTCGCCCCCGACGCCAAGGCGATGGCGCGCGACACCATCGCGGCCGCGCTGTCGGCCGGCGGCTATGGCGGGCGGGAACTGATCGTCCGCGTCAACGGGCTGAACACCCCCTGGGGCTATGACGATCTGCGCATGGCCGCGGCCAGCGGCGCCGATGCCGTGCTGCTGCCGAAGGTGGAGAGCGCCGACGCGGTGCGGCAGGCCGAGGCGGTGCTGCGCGCCGCAGGCGCACCGGCCGGCCAGACCATCTGGTGCATGATGGAGACGCCGCTGGGCATCCTGAACGCCAAGGAGATCGCCGGGGCCTCCCCCACCGTCGGCGCGCTGGTGCTCGGGACCTCCGACCTTGCCAAGGACCTGCACGCCGCCCACACGGCGCAGCGGCTGCCGATGATCACCAGCCTGGGGCTGTGCCTGCTGGCGGCACGGGCCTATGGGCTGGCGGTGCTGGACGGCGTGCATCTGGACCTGAACGACGACGAGGGCTTCGCCGCCTCCTGCCTCCAAGGGCGCGAGTTGGGCTTCGACGGCAAGACGCTGATCCATCCCAAGACGATTGCCGCCTGCAACGCCGCCTTCGCCCCGGATGACGAGGAGATCGCCCAGGCCCACCGCATCATCGCCGCCCACGCGGAGGCAGCCGCCGCCGGCAAGGGCGTGGTTCTGGTCGACGGCAAGCTGGTGGAGAACCTGCATGTCGAGAACGCCCGGAGGCTGGTGACCCTGGCCGAAGCGATCGCCAAGCTGCAAGCCCCAGGATGAGCAACGGGGGTGATCGGCGAAATGAGCAACGGTCGCGACAAGACCGTTCCCAAAACGAAATGATCGCCGCACCGACAATTCCGGTTGCAGAATTTATCGGTGATTTGGAACCAACCCCCCGGCTGTCCGGTTGTCAAGTCAACAAGGCACAGTCGGAGGTTGGTTATGGCCTCGAAAGAGAGCAATCGCACGTCGGGCCGCGGCTTTGCGTCGATGGACCCTGATCGGCAACGCCAAATCGCCAGCAAGGGCGGCGAAAGCGTGCCGGCCGACAAACGCAGCTTTTCAAAGAACCCGGAACTCGCGGCGGAAGCCGGGCGCAAGGGTGGGCGCAGTGTCCCCGCCTCTTCGCGCAGCTTCTCCAAGAACCCCTCGCTGGCGGCGGAAGCCGGCCGCAAGGGTGGACAGGCGAGCCATGGCGGACGGTCGGGCGACCGGCCGGCAGGCGGCGACTGACGCGGCGACCGACCGGGGCGATTGAAACGCTATGGATCGTGCAGACGAAAAAGCCCCCGTCCTTGCGGACGGGGGCTTTTTCTTAAGGCGCTGCCGAATGGGAGATCAGGACGCCAGCTTGTCCAGCTCGCGCAGGATCGAATCGCCCATGACGGTGGTGGAGCAGCGCGCCATGCCCGGGGCCATGATGTCGGCCGTGCGCATGCCGCCGCCCAGCACGTTCTGAATGGCCCGCTCGATCAGCTTGGCGTCCTCGTCCAGGTTGAACGAGTAGCGCAGGCACATCGCGAAGGACAGCAGGGTGGCGCAGGGATTGGCCAGATCGCGGCCGGCGATGTCCGGGGCGGAGCCGTGCACCGGCTCGTACAGCGCCTTGCGGTTGCCGTTGGCATCCGGGGCGCCCAGCGAGGCCGACGGCAGCATGCCGAGCGAGCCGGTCATCATCGCCGCCTCATCCGACAGGATGTCGCCGAACAGGTTGTCGGTGACGATCACGTCGAACTGCTTCGGGTTCTTCAGCAGCTGCATGGCGCCGTTGTCGGCGTACATGTGGCTCAGCTCGACGTCCTGGAACTCTTCCTGGTGCAGCTTGGTCACTTCCTGCCGCCACAGCAGGCCGGATTCCATGACGTTCGCCTTTTCCATCGAGCAGAGCTTGTTGCCGCGCTTGCGGGCCAGCTCGAACGCGACGCGGGCGACACGGCGGATTTCCGACGTGGTGTAGACCTGGGTGTTGACGCCGCGGCGCTCGCCGTTGCCGATGTCGGTGATGCCGCGCGGCTCACCGAAATAGACACCGCCGGTCAGCTCGCGGACGATCAGGATGTCCAGCCCGCGGATGACGTCGGCCTTCAGGGTCGAGGCGTCGACCAGCGCATCGAACACCACGGCCGGGCGGAGGTTGGCGAACAGGCCCAGTTCCTTGCGCAGGGTCAGCAGGCCGGCTTCCGGACGCTTGGTGTAGTCGCTGGGGTTGTCCCACTTCGGGCCGCCGACGGCACCCAGCATCACCGCGTCCACCGCCAGCGCCTCGGCCAGCGTGGCGTCGGACAGCGGAACGCCGTGGGCCTCGATGGCCGCGCCGCCGACCAGACCTTCGGACACGTCGAAGGTGATCTTGCGCTTGCGATCCATCCAGTCGATGACCCGGCGAACCTGGCGCATCACCTCCGGGCCGATACCGTCACCGGGGAGGAACAGAAGCTTCTTATTGGCGGCCATGGCGGGCGCACTCCCAAATATCAGACGTCAAGAAGACAGAAGTTGAGGAGATCGGGGGAGGACGGGGGGGTCAGCCCCACATCCACGGCTGGCCGGCGCGCTGCTTGCCCTCGTACCCGTCGATATGGGCCGCCTGCTGCAGCGTCAGGCCGATATCGTCCAGGCCGTTCAGCAGGCAATGCTTGCGGAAGGGGTCCAGCTCGAAGGAGATGGTGCCGCCGTCCGGGCCGGTGATGGTCTGCTTCTCAAGGTCGACCGAGATGACGGCGTTCGACCCGCGCGACGCGTCGTCGAGCAGCAGGTCCACCTGCTCCTTCGGCAACTTGATCGGCAGGATGCCGTTCTTGAAACAGTTGTTGTAGAAGATGTCGGCGAAGCTGGGGGCGATGATGCAGCGGATCCCGAAGTCGGCCAGCGCCCACGGCGCATGCTCACGCGAGGAGCCGCAGCCGAAATTGTCGCCGGAAACCAGGATGCTGGCCTTGCGGTAGGCCGGCTTGTTCAGGACGAAGTCCGGGATCTCCTGCCCGTCGGGGGTGTAACGCATCTCGTCGAACAGATGCTTGCCAAGCCCCGTCCGCTTGATGGTCTTCAGGAACTGCTTCGGGATGATCATGTCGGTATCGACGTTGATCATCGGCAGCGGCGCCGCAACGCCGGTGAGAACCGTGAACTTTTCCATCGCCAGAAATCCTGTCGCGCAAGAAGGCGCAAGCGTGCGCATGCAGAGCGTGGTGAATAGCAGACCAAACAAGCCATTGCCAGAGGAAGCTTGCCCTTTTCCCGGCACGCAATGAGCGAACAGGCATGCGCGAATGCACTGCCGCGCATCTTTGTTGCGCGATTTGCTGCGCATCGTCGCGGTCCGGCCCGATTGCCGACCCCGAAACGCAGCGCCGGAACCGGCATTCCCCTTGCGGAGAGCGCGACCGCCACCTAAGGACAATACCGCGCAACAGCAAGGTTGTCCCGTTCCGATGCCGATAGCCGCCTCCCGCGAAGACCGCCCGTCAGACCGCCCATCGGATCGCCCATTGGATCGCCGTGCCCGCCTGATCGGCATCGCCTTCCTGCTGCTGGCCCCGCCGGCCTATGGTCTGCTGACGCTGGCCTTCGGCATGGACGCGAACTGGGACCTGCGGAATTACCATTGGTACAACGGCTATGCGATGCTGACCGGGCGGATCGGACGCGATCTGCTCGCGGCGCAGATGCCGAGCTTCTACAGCCCCTTCCTCGACGTGCCCTTCTATTGGCTGGCCACCCACCTGCCGGCAAGGGTGGCCGGCTTCCTGTGGGGGACGCTGCAGGGGGTCAACCTGTCGCTGCTGTATCTGCTGGCATCATTTTGCCTACGGAACGTTCCGGATCTGAAACGGACGTTGGTTGCCGTGGCGCTAGCGGTGATGGGCGGGCTGGGCGGTGGGACGCTGGGGCTGATCGGCACCACCTTTCAGGACAATGTGGTCAGCCTGGGCGTTCTGGGCGCGGCAGCGGTCGTCGCCGCCAGCCTTCCCGGCATCCTGGACGGACGGCCGCTGCCCAGCTTCGCCCCGCGTCGCGGCGGCCGGTCTGCTGGCCGGGGCGGCGATGGGGCTGAAAAATCCGACGGTGATCTATGCGGTCGGGCTGTGCCTGGGCTTCCTGGCCCTGCCGGCGCGGCCGTGGCGGCGGCTGTGGCTCGCCTTCTTCTTCGGCATCGGCGTGCTGGTCGGGCTGGCGCTGGGCGGCGGCCTGTGGATGGCGCATCTGTGGCACGATTACGGGAACCCGGTCTTCCCGCACATGAACCACATCTTCCGGTCGCCCTTCGCCGCCATCTCCGACTACGTCAATGTGAGCTTCTTCCCGCCCGGCCTGTGGCAGCGGCTGTTCTTCCCCTTCGTCTTCACCTTTTCCCCCCTGACGGTGGGCGAGGTGCCGTGGTTCGACCTGCGGGTGCTGGCGCTGTTCGTTCTGGTGCCGGTCGGGTTCGTCTGTGCGGTTGCCAGCTGGTCGATGGGGAAGCGGAACGATTGGCTGACCGAGGGACCGGCGACGCGCTTCCTGCTGGCGGCGCTGAGCGTCACCTACGCGCTGTGGGTGGTGATGTTCTGCATCTACCGCTATCTGGTGCCGCTGGAGATGCTGGCGCCGCTGGGGCTGGTGATGGCCGTCGGGCTGCTGCCGCTGGCGCGTCGGCTGCGCATTGGGCTGGCGGTGGCGCTGCTGGCGCTGGTGCAGGTGACGGTGCAGCCGGCCGATTGGGGGCGGGTACCCTGGGCGGACAACTGGGTGACGGCGGAGGTGCCCCCCATCGAGGATCCGGACGACACCATGGTGCTGATGGGCGGCTACTGGGCCATCTCGCACGTCATTCCGTCCTTCCCGCCGCGCGTCACCTTCGTACGCATCCAGTCGAACTTCCTGCAGCCGGATTCGGTCGGCAACGGCTATCTCGCCATCATGACGGACAAGGTTGCGTCCCACCGCGGCCCCTTCCTGATGCTGAGCACCATCCCCGACACGGCCGGCGCGGCGAAGGCGGCGGAGTTGCTCGGCCTGCGGCTCGACCCACAGCGCTGCCGTCCGATTCCCAACAATCTGGGCGAGACGCTGAACCTCTGCGCCGTTGACCGGGCGGGTGGGAATCGGGAGACAGTGGAATAATCGGCGGGTTTGTGCTGTTTATCGTCGCTGACAGCCGTGCCTGTCCCGTCCCCAGCCAGAAGCCAGCGCCATGACCGTATCGACCCTCGACCGCCCTGCCGACCGCCCCGCCCTCCCCCCGGCCGCCGACGCTTCCGGAACGCCGGCGGCGGCTGTGCAGGCAGGCCCGGTCCCCACCGTCGCGGTGCTGATCCCCTGCTACAACGAGGAGGCGGCGATCGGCAAAGTGGTGCAGGACTTCCGCGCTGCCCTGCCCGACGCCACCGTCTATGTCTACGACAACAACTCGAAGGACCGGACGGTGGAGGTCGCGCGCGCCGCAGGCGCCGTCGTCCGCAGCGAGCCGCTGCAGGGCAAGGGCAACGTCATGCGCCGCATGTTCGCCGACATCGAGGCGGACGTGTATGTGCTGGTCGACGGCGACGACACCTATCACGCCCCCAGCGCCCCGGAACTGGTCAAGCGGCTGTGGGACGAGCAGCTGGACATGGTCAACGGCGCGCGGGTGACGGAGATTGTCGCCGCCTATCGTCCCGGCCACCGTTTCGGCAACCTCGTGCTGACCGGCATGGTCGCCAAGATCTTCGGCAGCCGCATCGGCGACATGCTGTCGGGCTACCGGGTGTTCTCCCGCCGCTTCGTGAAGTCGTTCCCGGCGCTGGCCAGCGGTTTCGAAACCGAAACGGAGCTGACCGTCCATGCGCTGGAGCTGCGCATGCCGATCGCCGAGGTGAAGACCCCCTACAAGGACCGTCCGCCCGGATCGCACAGCAAGCTGAACACCATCCGCGACGGCATCCGCATCCTGCGCACCATCATCATCCTGGTGAAGGAGGAGCGGCCGCTGCCCTTCTTCTCCGCCGCCTTCGGGCTGCTGGCCCTGCTGTCGGTGATCCTGGGCCTGCCGGTGATCGCGACCTATTTCCAGACCGGGCTGGTGCCGCGTTTCCCCACCGCCCTGCTCGCCACCGGATTGATGCTGCTGGCCTTCCTCAGCCTGACCTGCGGCCTGATCCTGGACACCGTCACCCATGGCCGCCGCGAGGCCAAGCGCATGAGCTACCTGTCGCTGCGCGCGCCGGGCAACCACCCGCCGCTGGCCGGCGCACGCGGGGACGAGCGCCGGTGATGGCATCGGTCGCAAGCCTGCTGGACAGCCGGCTCGGCCGGCTGGGCGTGCAATTCACCAAGTTCGGCGTCGTCGGCGTCGTCGGGCTGGTGGTGGACACGATCGTGCTCTACGCCGGCCTGGCGCTGGGGCTGCAGTTCTTCGCCGCCCGCGTGCCGTCCTTCTTCGCGGCGGCGACCGCCACCTGGGCGTTGAACCGCGCCTTCACCTTCCGTGGCGCCGTGAGCGAGCCGCTGCACCGCCAGTGGGCCAAGTTCATCGCCGCCAACGCCATCGGCGGCGTGGTGAATTACGGCGTGTCGGTGGGATTGGAATCGAGCGTGCAGATGGTCGCCGAGCACCCGTTCCTGGCGGTGGCCGCCGGGTCGATCGCCGGCATGTTCTTCAACTTCGCGGCGTCGAAGCATCTGGTGTTCAAGGGGGCATAACGGGGGGCCCAGCCATCTGGAGGCGCCCGCGAATCTGCGTTGCGCGGCGCCTTATGGACTTATCCCTGCGGCTCGCCATATAACGGCGGCCATGACCCGCGAATTTCTGAAGATGCACGGCCTCGGCAACGACTTCGTCGTGATCGACGCCCGTTCCGAACCCTACCGCCCCTCAGGCGCGGAGGTGCGCGCCATCGCCGACCGCAAGACCGGCGTGGGATGCGACCAGTTCATCATTCTGGAACGCACGGACGCACCTGGGGCCGACGCCTTCATGCGCATCCACAACGCGGACGGTAGCGAAGCGGCGGCCTGCGGCAATGCGTCGCGCTGCGTCGGCTGGCTGCTGATGGAGGAGAGCGGGCGCGACCGCGCCAGCTTCCAGACCGCCGCGGGTCTGCTGCACGCCTATCGCGCCGACAACGGCCGCATCACGGTCGACATGGGTCCGCCCCGCTTGGATTGGAGCGCCATCCCGCTGGCCGCCCCCACCGACACGCTGCGGGTCGAATCGGTGGAGCATGGCGGCTTCGCGGCTCCGGTCGCGGTCAACATGGGCAACCCGCACGCCGTTTTCTTCGTCGACGATGCCGAGGCGGTGCCGCTGGCCGAGGTCGGCCCGGTGTTCGAGAACCACCCGAGCTTCCCGGAGCGCTCCAACATCGAGTTCGCTCAGGTCCTGTCGCCCAGCGCCATCCGAATGCGGGTGTGGGAGCGCGGCGCCGGCATCACCCAGGCCTGCGGCACCGGCGCCTGCGCCACGCTGGTGGCCGCCGCCCGCCGCGGCCTGACCGGGCGCAAGGCCGACATCCTGCTGGACGGCGGCACCCTGACAATCGAGTGGACCGAAGACGACCGCGTCCTGATGACCGGCCCGGTGGCGCTCGCCTTCAGTGGCCGGCTTTCGGCTGAACTGGTTTCAGGCGGACAGGTCGATGCCTGAAATCTGCCGATTTTTCGGCATCATCATAGCCATGTATTACAACGATCACTCGCCTCCGCATTTCCATGTGCGGTATGGCAACCAGAAAGCCGCGATCGACATCACAACGCTCGGGATCATGGAAGGCGAACTTTCCCCGAGAGCCTTGGGGCTTGTCATGGAGTGGGCTGCCCTACATAGGGAAGAGTTGAAGAACGACTGGGAACTGGCACGAATGCACGCGCCTCTGACTCAGATTGCTCCGCTGGAATGAACCGATGCTGAAGGATATTGTCGCCGCCAAGCCGCTCGATGGCTACCGCCTGCACCTCCGATTCGAGGATGGTGCGGAGGGGAATGTCGACGTGTCCGCCCTGGTTCCTTTCACCGGAGTGTTTGCCGTGCTGCGCGAACCGGAAACCTTCGCCGCGGTTCGCGTCGACCCGGAGCTTGGGACTGTGGTCTGGCCGAACGGGGCCGATCTTGATCCCGCCGTTCTCTATTCTTCGATCACCGGCGCCCCCTTGCCCGGTATGGGAGGGGCTGACCATGCCCGATGATGTCGTGCTGAAGACCGATGGCCCCGAGATCGTCACCTTCGGCTGCCGCCTCAACACCTACGAGTCCGAGGTGATGCGCAACCATGCGCGTAGCGCCGGGCTGGACGACGTGGTGATCGTCAACACCTGCGCCGTGACCTCGGAAGCCGAGCGGCAGGCGCGGCAGACCATCCGCAAGCTGCGGCGCGAGCGGCCGGACGCCCGCATCGTCGTCACCGGCTGTGCCGCGCAGATCGACCCGCAGCGCTTCGCCGCGATGCCGGAGGTCGATCAGGTGCTGGGCAACCAGGAAAAGCTTCAGCCGGAAAGCTGGGGCCTGCCGCCGGCCGAGAAGGTTCTGGTCAACGACATCATGTCGGTGAAGGAGACCGCCGGTCACCTGATCGGCGGGTTCGAGGACCGCGCCCGCGCCTTCGTTCAGGTTCAGCAGGGCTGCGACCACCGCTGCACCTTCTGCATCATCCCCTATGGCCGCGGTCCGTCGCGCTCCGTCCCGATCGGCGGCATCGTCGAACAGGTCCAGGCGCTGGTAAAGGCCGGCTACAACGAGGTGGTGCTGTCCGGCGTCGACATCACCAGCTACGGCCCCGACCTGCCGGGCTCGCCGTCGCTGGGGCAGATGGTGCGCCGGTTGCTGGCCCTGGTGCCGGAACTGCCGCGGCTGCGCCTGTCCTCCATCGACTGCATCGAGATGGACGACGACCTCTGGCGCCTGATCGAGAACGAGCCGCGCCTGATGCCGCACCTGCACCTGTCGCTCCAGGCCGGCGACGACATGGTGCTGAAGCGGATGAAGCGCCGCCATGGCCGCGCCGATTCCATCGCGTTTTGCGAGCGGGTGCGCTCGATCCGGCCCGACGTGGTGTTCGGCGCCGACTTCATCGCCGGTTTCCCGACGGAGACCGAGGAGATGTTCCAGAACACCATGCGGCTGGTGGAGGAGTGCGGCCTGACCTGGCTGCATGTCTTCCCCTACAGCCCGCGCCCCGGGACGCCGGCCGCCCGCATGCCGCAGGTCGACGGCGCCGTCCGCAAGGAGCGCGCCGCCCGCCTGCGCGCCGTCGGCGAAGCGGCGGAGGCCCGCACGCTGGCGAGCCTCGTCGGCCGCACTGCCACGGTGCTGGTCGAGAAGGACGACCTGGGCCGCACCGAGCATTTCGCCGCGATCCGCCTGGGTCAAACCTTCGCGCCCGGCTCGCTGGTGCCCGCCGCCATCACCGGCATCAAGGACGGCGTGCTGACCGGCACCCCGCTCTGACCTCTCTTATAGTGGACACTCCATGATTTTCCGCTGGTTCGGCCGCAAGAAGCCCGAAGAGACCGCTCCCAAGGAAGAGGCGGCGAAGAACGGATCGGTGAATCTGGACACCGCCACGCCGGCGCCAGAACCGGAAGCGGAAAAGACGCACGCGCCGCCGGCCGCTCCGCCGCCGCCGATGCCGGAAGTCGAGCCGGTGCCGGAAATGGCGCCCGCGCCGCCGAGCGCCGAGCCGCCGCCCGCTCCGATCACGCAGCCTCCGGTCGCGCCGATCCCGGTCACGCCTCCTGCCGTTGCCGCTCCGGTCGAGCCGCCGCCCGCCCCGGTACCGGTGGCTCCGCCTCCGGCGCCGGAGCCGGAACCCGTTCCCGAGTTGCCGCCGGCGCCCGCCCCGGCACCGGTCGCGGCTGCCCCTGCTGCTGCCGAAGAAGCGCCGCCGACCAAGAAAGGCTGGTTCGCCAAGCTGAAGGAAGGGCTGTCGAAGTCCTCGTCCAAGCTGACCGACGGCATCACCAGCATCTTCACCAAGCGCAAGCTGGACGATGAGGCGTTGGAGGAACTGGAGGAGCTGCTGATCACAGCCGATCTCGGCCCGGCCACCGCGGCGAAGGTCACGGCGGAACTGGCACGCACCCGCTTCGGCAAGGAGGTCTCGCCGGAGGAGGTCAAGTCGACGCTCGCCGCCGAGGTGTCGAAGATCGTCGCGCCGGTTGCCAAGCCGCTGGTGCTGGACCCGGCGCTGAAGCCGCATGTCATCCTGGTCGTCGGCGTCAACGGCACCGGCAAGACCACCACCATCGGCAAGCTGGCCCGCCAGTTCAAGGCGGAGGGCAAGAGCGTGATGCTGGCCGCCGGCGACACCTTCCGCGCCGCCGCCGTCAGCCAGCTGAAGATCTGGGGTGAGCGCACGGGCTGCCCGGTCGTTGCCCGCGACACCGGGGCGGACGCCGCAGGGCTGGCCTATGACGCGCTGGAACGCGCCCGGGCCGAGAAGGTCGACGTGCTGCTGATCGACACCGCCGGCCGGCTGCAGAACAAGACCGGCCTGATGGAGGAACTGCGCAAGATCGTCCGCGTCATCAAGAAGCTGGACGAGACGGCGCCGCACACCACCCTGCTGACGCTGGACGCCACCACCGGCCAGAACGCGCACAGTCAGGTCGAGATCTTCCGCGACATGGTCAACGTCAACGGCCTGATCCTGACCAAGCTGGACGGCTCCGCCCGCGGCGGCGTGCTGGTCTCGCTGGCGGAGAAGTTCAAGATCCCGGTCCACGCCATCGGCGTCGGCGAGGGCGTCTATGACCTGCGCCCGTTCGATGCGGATGCCTTCGCCAAGTCGCTGATGGGACTGAACGCGGACTGACCGGCCGGGGAACGGTCATCGCCGATTGGGTAAGCACCGGAGGTTGGCCGAAATTCGGCCTTCCCAGCTTGTCGTTCGTACCCCATCTTTGATGACATGAATGACAAAGCCCCGCTCCAGCCCGGGTCGGCCGGGCGCTTCACCGATGCCAAAGCCGCACTGGCCTGCGTGCGGGACATTTATGACCGCAACACCGCATACTTGCGCGACCGCTTCGCCGCCTATACCCAGGGCGAAGAGGAAGGCGGACGAAACCGGGCCTATTACCCCTATGTGCGGCTGACCGCCGTGTCGGGGGCCGGGGTCGACACCCGGCTGTCCTATGGCTTCGTCGAGGGGGTCGGCGTCCATTCCACCACGGTGACGCGGCCCGACCTGTTCGAACGCTATCTGCTGGAACAGTTCACGCTTCTGCTGCGCAACCATGGCGTCCCGCTGGAGGTCGGTGTCAGCGAGGAAGCCATCCCGATCCATTTCGCCTTTCCCAACGGCATGTATGTGGAAGGCGATCTGCCGCCGGACCGGCTGACCAAGCTGCCGGACTTGTTCGACCTGCCCGATCTGGCGCGGATGGACGACACCATCGTCAACGGCACCTGCGACGGCGGGCCGGATGCGGTGAAGCCGCTGGCCCTGTTCACCGCTCCCCGGGTGGATTTCTCGCTGCACCGGCTGCGCCATTACACGGCCACAGCGCCGGAGCATTTCCAGAACTTCGTCCTGTTCACCAACTACCAATTCTATGTGGACGAGTTCATCCGGCTGTCGCGCGAGATCATGGAGCCGACCGGCGATGCCGAACTGGCGGCCTATCGCTGCCAATATGACAGCTTCGTCGAGCCGGGCGACATCGTCACCACCAACCAGAATCTCGGCGGGACCGTGGATGCCGTCTCGGCCAAGCTGACGCGCATGCCGCAGATGCCGGCCTATCACCTGAAACGTCCGGACGGCAACGGCATCACGCTGGTGAACATCGGCGTCGGCCCGTCGAACGCCAAGACGATCACCGACCATATCGCGGTTCTGCGCCCGCATGCGTGGTTGATGCTGGGCCATTGCGCCGGGCTGCGGCATACGCAGCGGCTGGGCGACTATGTGCTGGCCCACGGCTATGTCCGCGAGGACCATGTGCTGGACGCCGACCTGCCGCTGTGGGTGCCGGTGCCGGCGCTGGCCGAGGTTCAGCGGGCGCTGGAGACGGCGGTGGAGCGGGTGACCGGGCTGTCGGGTTTCGACCTGAAGAGCATCATGCGCACCGGCACGGTGGCGACCATCGACAACCGGAACTGGGAGCTGCGCGACCACCGCGAGCCGCTGATGCGCTTCAGCCAGAGCCGCGCGATCGCGCTGGACATGGAAAGCGCCACGATCGCCGCCAACGGCTTCCGCTTCCGCGTGCCGTACGGGACGTTGCTGTGCGTGTCGGACAAGCCGATGCATGGTCAGCTGAAGCTGCCCGGCATGGCCGACCGCTTCTATCGCGAGCGGGTCGACCAGCATCTGAAGATCGGCGTGCTGGCGATGGAACTGCTGCGCGAGCACGGGATGGAGACACTGCACTCCCGCAAGTTGCGCAGCCTGGCGGAGGTGGCGTTTCAGTAGGGGTGTCGGCTGGGGTTTGACGTTAGACCCCCACCTAACCTCCCCCGCTCTCAGCGGACCTACGGTCCGCCTGCCGCGTCAGCACAAAGCATAGCTTTGTGCGAGAGCTGGGCGGGGGAGGGACTGCCGCCGCTCTCCCGAACAAGCACTGGTCCCCTCCCCCGCCCAGCGGGGGAGGGTTAGGGTGGGGGCAAGTGCAGCACCCGCCCTTAACAACTCAAGCCGCCACCAGCAGCCCTTCGATCTCCTTCGCCGCACCGGCCAGCGCCTTCGCCTTGGCTTCCGGACCCATGCCGATGCCCTCGGCGCGGATGAAGGTCACGTCGGTGATGCCGAAGAAGCCGAGCACCGTGCGCAGATAGGCCTCCTGGTGGTCCAGGCCGGCCAGCGCCGGGTTGGTCGAATAGACGCCGCCGCGGCCCGACGCCACGATCACGCGCTTGCCGCCGGCCAGCCCCTCGGGCCCCTTCTCGGTGTAGCGGAAGGTGCGGCCGGCCTGGGCAAGGCGGTCGATCCAGGCCTTCAACTGGGTCGGGATCGAGAAATTGTACATCGGCGCGCCGATCACGACGACGTCGGCGGCCAAGAACTCATCGACCAGGGCGTCGGTCAGGGCCAGTTCTTCACGCTGGCGCTCGCTGAGGCCTTCCAGATTGCGGAACTTCACGACCTGCATCAGTTCGCCGTTCAGGTGGTCCGGCGGGTTGGCGGCGACGTCGCGGGTGACGACGGTGGCCGACGGTTCGGCCTTCACCAGAGCGTCGACAATGGAGGCGGTCAGCTGGCGGGTGACGGAGGCGGCGCCGAGCGGGCTGGAGTCGACATGCAGGATCGTGGTCATGGCGGAAGGAGCCTCTTGGTTGTTGCGGCCGTCAGGTCCGGCCGGTTTCTGACACCCAAGATGCCCCTTTGTTTTCCAGCGGTTAAGCCGGGCTGTGCGCGAAAGATCGTCTCTGGAGAAGCAACAATCGGCGGCCAAGCGACCATCGGCCCGGCGGAATCAGCGCGTCACCAGAAGCCCGCTGCGGAAGACCGCCATCTGACCCGGCTGCATCACCGTCCACGCCTCGTCCCTGGTCAGCGGGCGGGTGGCGATGACGGTGACGATGTCGTTGGGCGTGGTCTCCTTGGAGAAATCGACGCTCATGTCGGCATCGACCAGGGTGGCGGCGCCGAACGGCGCCTTGCGGGTCAGCCAGGCGAGGTTGGTGGCGCAATGGCACCACAGATAGCGCCCGTCGCTGAGCAGCATGTTGAAGACGCCCAGCGTGCCCAGATCGGCGGCCAGATGGCGGATCAGCTTCATCAGGCCGGAGGTGGTCTTCGGCGGCTCCGGATACTGCATGCGGATCTGGTCGAGCAGCCAGCAGAAGGCATGTTCGCTGTCGGTGCTGCCGACCGGCTCGTAGAAGGTCAGGATTCGGTCCTTGATGCCCTTCAATTGGCCATTATGGGCGAAGGTCCACACCCGGCCCCACAGCTCGCGGGTGAAGGGGTGGGTGTTCTCCAGCGACACCCGGCCGCGGTTGGCGCGGCGGATGTGCGAGATCACGGTGCAGGACTTGATCGAATATTGGCTGACCAGCCGGGCGATCTCCGACTCCGAACTGGGGGCCGGGTCGTGGAAGGTGCGGCAGCCCTTCCCCTCGTAAAAGGCGATGCCCCAACCGTCGCGGTGCGGGCCGGTCTGTCCGCCGCGGCGCATCAGGCCGGCGAAGCTGAAACAGATGTCCGTGGGCACGTTGGCGCTCATGCCCAGGAGTTCGCACATGATGTCCTCGTCTGCCGCTGGCCGTCGCCCTTGGGAGCGACAAGCTACGACAGGTGGTGCGCAAGGTCACGCGCTGACATTGTGGAGCACCACGCGCACGCGCAGCCGGGCTTTCCGAACAAAATCACGTCGGCCATCGTCATGTCTCCCGGAACAGCGGCGCGCGCGCCAGCAGCGCGTCGGTCTGCTGACAAATCTCGTCGTAGACCTTGCGGTCCAGTTTGCGCAGCCAGCGCGGCGGGATCGACTCGACGCCATAGGTAGCGCCGGCCAGCATGCCGGCGATGGCGCCGGTGGTGTCGGCGTCGCCGCCCTGGTTCACCGTCTCCACCACGCAGGATTCGACCGAATCGGTCTGGAAGTAATAGTGGAAGACGGTCTGCACCGTATCGACGATGAAGGCGGTGGACAGGCCGCGATAGGGTTCGAACTTGAACTGGCGGTGTTTGGCGATCAGGGCGTTCGCCTCCTCCCGCGCAGCGACGATGCCGCCGCCCAGCACCAGACGCCGCACCATCCGGCCCAGCGCGATCACCGCGGAATCGGACAGCTGGTTGCAGTGGGTGATGTGCGACTGCTCCACCGACCAGCGTTCGAACGCCGCGTCGTCGCCCAGCGTCGCCAGCGCCACCGGCAGGTTGCGCATCGCAGCGCCGTTGCCGGCGTGGTATTCCGACTCCGGCTCCTCCAGCGTGCCATGCATGATGAAGCGGCGGATGCCGCGCCGTGTCGTGTCGCCGACATCGACCGGCACCGATTTCAGCCAGATCACGAACTCCTCGGCGGCGCGGCGGGCCTCCCACTCCGGCCCCGAGAGGATGGCGCGACCGAGATGCAGCGACATTTCGGTGTCGTCAGTCACCTGCCCCGCCGACAGCTTCAGCCAGCCGCCGCCCTTGATGTGCTTGTGGACGCCATATTGGTGAGCAATCTCCCCCTTGGTCAGGAATTCCACCGTCGCTCCCAGCGCGTCGCCACAAGCGAGGCCGAGATAGGCGCCAAGCGCCCTGGATCTGATCCCAGGCGTCAGAATCGTCGGATCGGTCATGCCATCGGGCAAAGCGCCCGCCCTTTCCTGGTGCGCCCGGCAAACGGCCCACAAGCCGACGCCCGGCGTGAGGTTGTCAAAGAAGCGACACACCCACCCGGTAATCCCCGCCGATGACCAGATATTCTCCTTCGCCCTGGAACGGGTAGCGCGGCAGGATGTCGCGGAAGAAGACCACCTTGGGCAGCGGCACCCAGGCATCGAGGATGTAGTCGCCGAATTGGCCGGCGATGTCGCGGTTGATGGAAAAGGAACACAGGTTGTTCAGCCGCAGCACCGCCGTACGCTTGTCCGGCCGGGCGACGATGTGGTGTTCCTCGAAATCGTTGACGCCGCGGTACAGCCGGATGTGCGAGGCCCAGTTGGGCATCGGCGCGTCCGGCCAGCCGCGGCGGATCGTCCATTGGCAGAACTCGTACAGAAGGTCGAGCTGCAGATGGATGTTGTTGTTGTGGAAGCGGGTCGATTGTTTCTGCTCGCCATAGGCCGCCCAGGCGTCGGAGGCGAAGCGGTGGATCGGTTCGCCATGGAAGGTCGGCAGCAGACCGAAACGGCTCTCCACCCACCCCTTCAGCACCGCCCCTTCCGCGCGGTTGCTGTCGAACATCCAGCCTTTCAGCAGGCGCAGGTAGCTGGCGCGGAACCGGCGCTTGCCGTCCGGCCCTTCCGTTCCGGAGAAGTCGGGATTCACCCCGAACACCTCGGCCATATGGCGCTGGAAGATATCCGACGCGGTCAGTGCGTCGGGGCATTCGTCCAGCGCCTCGAACAAGGCCGCGTGTTCGCTGCGGGTGGCGCCGATGCGCAGGCGCCGCGGCTCGTCATTGTAGGCTTCGCTGCACAGCAGGGCGGCCGGGACGTTGACGAGGTTGGTGCGGTGAGCACGCAGCGCCAGCGGAGAATCGGGCGGCGAGTCGGCCTCCGGCGTCCGTCCACTCGCATCGCGCATCAGCCCCCCATCCGTCACGCCAAGCCGCTCCGTCCAAATATCATTATTTCTTATATGGATATTGCATAAGCCGGCGCGTGCCAAGCCTTCACCGCTGCAACCGGCGGGGGGCGTGTCGCCGCATGTCGCAATATTGTCCATTTGAAGCCGAACCTTCCGTCCCCATACTCAATACAGCGACGCTTACGATCCGGCGGCACCCGCATGGCCTTCTGGCCGACCAAGTATGACGACAGCCGGCGCCGGCGCACTCCGCCCGTGCCCACGCAGGCGCTTGTCCGGCCCTCGCCTCCCGCCGAACCCGCGACCCCCACGCCCGGCGCTCCCGACAGCCGCCCGCCGCGGGGCATGGCGGAGGCGCGCACCACCCTGCGGCTCGCCCAGCTCCTGCGCGGCTCGATCACGCCCCTGCGCGGCGATGCCGTGCTGGAGCTGCTGGAGCCGCACCGGCCGCGGCTGGTGCCCAAGCCGATCAACCCACTGCCGGGACTGGTCGGGCAGCCGCCCGGCCGCCTGATGGAAGCGCTGCTGCGGCCGATCGGGCAGATCATCACCGACGTGCTGCTGCCGGGGGTCCGCGACCATCTGATCGACCGGCTGGTGACCGGCCGCACCGACCATGAGGAAAGCCTTCCGGGCGCCGTCGATCTCGCCGAGGCGATGCGGACGCTGGTCAGCCGGATGCGCGGCGGCGGCAAGGGCCATCTCCAGGCGGTGATCGCCGCCATCGAAGCCGATGCCCGCGCCACCGCCGACAGGCTGACCAAGGACAGCCGCCCCATCGATGTCGGCGGCATCGACCAGCTTGCCCGCGCTCTGCTGCGCTTCGAAGTGCGGCGGATGGCGCTGGAGGCGCTGGGCGGCGGCAGCGCGTTGCAGGACGTCGTTTATCAGTCGCGGCGGCTCGCCCGCTATTCGCTCCGCCGGGCGACGGAGGCTATCGAGGGCTTCGTCGCCGACCGCGGGCTGAAGACGCTGCACGCCAGCCTCGCCACGCTGGCCCAGGCCGACGGGCTGATCGTCATCGCGCTGCGCAACCTGGACGACCAGGAGGAGACGAAGGAGGAATCCGGCCCCTTCGTCGAGCCGGCAGACCGCAAGGCGATGAACGACTGGCTGTCGGCGGCATGGCGGCTTTCCGACACATTGTTCGATCTGATCGGCAAGGCTGCGGCCGGCGGCGAGTTGGACGACCTGCTGTTCGCTGCCCTGCTGCGGCAACTGCGCAGCCTGCACCATTTCTGCGCCGACCTCAGCCATGCCGGCCGCCCCGCCGCCGTGGACACGCTGAAGCAGCGGCTGGTCGACCGCTGCGACGCGCTGGCCCGCCTGACCGGCGAACGTCTGGTCGAGGCGCTGCTGGCCAAGCCCGCCGATCCGGCGCTCGCCCGCCGCCTGATGGCGCGCGGCCGGCTGCTGGCGCAACTGCTCTACGACATGGACCGCGACGAGGCGGTGGAGGAGCTGGCGCTACGCATCGTCGTCGCGGCGGAGGCGCTGGGCGAGGAGCGGTAAGGTTCTCCTGTAGGTGCTCCCTCCCCACAAACCCTCCGCCGCCATAAAGACCAGACAAAATGTCGGGCTTTGTCGTGTGTGTCGGGACCCCGACAAAGGGGCCAAAAGCACTTCCGTTCGAAATAATATCGTTATTTCAATAACTTAACATCATTCTCCGCTCTGGCACGGGTCGTGCAATCCATGAAATCCGAAGCGGCCACGAACCGGCCGCACCGGATCGAAGCACAGTCCCCACGACCCAAGCACAGGAGCGACCCACATGGCCAAAGCGCCTCTGCGTCAGATCGCCTTTTACGGCAAGGGCGGTATCGGTAAGTCCACCACCTCTCAGAACACGCTGGCCGCGCTGGTCGAGCTGAATCAGAAGATCCTGATCGTCGGCTGCGATCCGAAGGCCGACTCGACCCGCCTGATCCTGCACGCCAAGGCCCAGGACACCGTGCTGCACCTCGCCGCCGAGGCCGGCTCGGTGGAGGACCTGGAACTCGAAGACGTCGTCAAGATCGGCTACAAGGGCATCAAGTGCGTCGAGTCCGGCGGTCCGGAGCCGGGCGTCGGCTGCGCCGGCCGCGGCGTCATCACCTCGATCAACTTCCTGGAAGAGAACGGCGCCTATGACGACGTGGACTATGTGTCCTACGACGTGCTGGGCGACGTGGTCTGCGGCGGCTTCGCCATGCCGATCCGCGAGAACAAGGCCCAGGAAATCTACATCGTCATGTCGGGCGAGATGATGGCGCTCTACGCCGCCAACAACATCGCCAAGGGCATCCTGAAATACGCCCACAGCGGCGGCGTGCGCCTGGGCGGCCTGATCTGCAACGAGCGTCAGACCGACAAGGAGATCGATCTGGCCGAGGCCCTGGCCAAGCGCCTGGGCTCCAAGCTGATCCACTTCGTGCCGCGCGACAACATCGTGCAGCATGCCGAGCTGCGCCGCATGACCGTCATCGAGTACGCGCCGGAGAGCAAGCAGGCGGAAGAGTACCGCCAACTCGCCAGCAAGGTGCACAACAACTCCGGCCAGGGTTGCATCCCGACCCCGATCACGATGGAAGAGCTGGAAGAGATGCTGATGGACTTCGGCATCATGAAGACCGAGGAGCAGCAGCTCGCCGAGCTGGCTGCCAAGGAAGCGGCGAAGGCCGGCGCCTGATCCCGGGCGTAGCGACGGTTGCCTACCGGCCCCCCTGCCCCATCCGCGCAGGGGGGACCGCCTGAACACTGGCCCTTTTCCCCAGCCCCGCACGACGTCGACCCAACGACCGCCCACCGGTTCCGGCCGGGCGACGTCGGCGTGGGAGGGAGGGGCTCGGTCACGCGCTGCAGTGGCGCGGAATATTCAAGCAGGAGGCCGGCTATGAGCCTGTCCGAGAACACCCAGACCACCACCGCGGTCGACGTCAAGACCCTCGTCAACGAAGTCCTCGAAGCCTATCCCGAAAAGTCCCGCAAGCGCCGCGCCAAGCACCTGAACGTGCTGGAGGCCGAGGCCAAGGACTGCGGCGTCAAGTCGAACGTCAAGTCCATCCCCGGCGTCATGACGATCCGCGGCTGCGCCTATGCCGGCTCGAAGGGCGTGGTGTGGGGTCCGATCAAGGACATGATCCACATCTCCCACGGGCCCGTGGGCTGCGGCTATTACTCCTGGTCCGGCCGCCGCAACTACTACATCGGCGACACCGGTGTGGACAGCTGGGGCACGATGCACTTCACCTCCGACTTCCAGGAGAAGGACATCGTCTTTGGCGGCGACAAGAAGCTGCACAAGGTCATCGAGGAAATCAACGAGCTGTTCCCGCTGGTGAACGGCATCTCGATCCAGTCGGAATGCCCGATCGGCCTGATCGGCGACGACATCGAGGCGGTCGCCCGCGCCAAGTCGGCGGAAATCGGCAAGCCGGTCATCCCCGTGCGCTGCGAAGGCTTCCGCGGCGTGTCCCAGTCGCTGGGCCACCACATCGCCAACGACGCCATCCGCGACTGGGTGTTCGAGAAGACGGAACCCAAGGCCGACTTCGTCTCCACCCCCTATGACGTCACCATCATCGGCGACTACAACATCGGCGGCGACGCCTGGTCGTCCCGCATCCTGCTGGAGGAGATCGGCCTGCGCGTGATCGCCCAATGGTCGGGCGACGGCACCATGGCGGAGCTGGAGAACACGCCGAAGGCCAAGGTCAACCTGATCCACTGCTACCGCTCGATGAACTACATCGCGCGCCACATGGAGGAGAAGTACAATATTCCTTGGATGGAATACAACTTCTTCGGCCCGAGCCAGATCGCCGAGTCCCTGCGCAAGATCGCCGCTCTCTTCGACGACAAGATCAAGGAGAACGCCGAGAAGGTCATCGCCCGCTACCAGCCGATGGTCGATGCGGTCATCGCCAAGTACAAGCCGCGGCTGGACGGCAAGAAGGTCATGATCTACGTCGGCGGCCTGCGTCCCCGCCACGTCGTCGATGCCTACCATGACCTGGGCATGGAGATCATCGGCACCGGTTACGAGTTCGCCCACAACGACGACTATCAGCGCACGCCGCACTATGTGAAGGAAGGCACGCTGATCTACGACGACGTCACCGCGTTCGAACTGGAGAAGTTCGTCGAGGCGATGCGTCCCGACCTCGTCGCGTCGGGCATCAAGGAAAAGTACGTGTTCCAGAAGATGGGCCTGCCGTTCCGCCAGATGCACAGCTGGGATTATTCCGGCCCGTACCACGGCTATGACGGCTTCGCGATCTTCGCCCGCGACATGGACCTGGCCATCAACAACCCCGTCTGGGGCGTGATGAAGGCCCCGTTCTGACCATCGGCCTCTGGAACAGGAGAATTTGAGAATGACCGACAAGCTTTCGCAGAGCGCCGACAAGGTCCTCGACCACTACACCCTCTTCCGGCAGCCCGAATATGCGGCGATGTTCGAGAAGAAGAAGACCGAGTTCGAGTACGGCCATTCGGACGAGGAAGTCGCCCGCGTGTCCGAATGGACCAAGTCCGAGGAATACAAGGCGAAGAACTTCGCCCGTGAAGCAGTCGTCATCAACCCGACCAAGGCCTGCCAGCCGATCGGCGCGATGTTCGCCGCCCAGGGCTTCGAAGGCACCCTGCCCTTCGTCCATGGCTCCCAGGGCTGCGTCGCCTATTACCGTACCCACCTGACCCGCCACTTCAAGGAGCCGAACAGCGCGGTCTCCTCATCGATGACGGAGGACGCGGCGGTGTTCGGCGGGCTGAACAACATGATCGACGGCCTTGCGAACGCCTACGCGCTCTACAAGCCGAAGATGATCGCGGTGATGACCACCTGCATGGCCGAGGTCATCGGCGACGACCTTCAGGGCTTCATCGCCAACGCGAAGAACAAGGAAAGCGTCCCGGCGGACTTCCCGGTGCCGTTCGCCCACACCCCGGCCTTCGTCGGCAGCCACATCGTCGGCTACGACAACATGATCAAGGGGATCCTGTCCAACTTCTGGGGCACGTCGGAGAATTTCGACACGCCCAAGACCGAGCAGATCAACCTGATCCCGGGCTTCGACGGCTTCGCCGTCGGCAACAACCGCGAACTGAAGCGCATCGCCGGCGAGTTCGGCCTGAAGCTGCAGATCCTGTCCGACGTGTCCGACAATTTCGACACGCCGATGGATGGCGAGTACCGCATGTATGACGGCGGCACCACCATCGAGGAGACCAAGGAGGCCCTGCACGCCAAGGCCACCATCTCCATGCAGGAGTACAACACGACCCAGACCCTGCAGCTCTGCAAGGAGAAGGGCCAGGAGGTCGCCAAGTTCAACTACCCGATGGGCGTCACCGCCACCGACGAACTGCTTCTGAAGCTGGCGGAACTGTCGGGCAAGCCGGTGCCGGCCAGCCTGAAGCTGGAGCGCGGCCGTCTGGTCGACGCCATCGCCGACAGCCACACCCACCTGCACGGCAAGCGCTTCGCCGTCTACGGCGACCCGGACTTCTGCCTGGGCATGACCAAGTTCCTGCTGGAGCTGGGTGCGGAGCCGGTGCACATCCTGTCGACCTCCGGCTCCAAGAAGTGGGAGAAGCAGGTCCAGAAGGTGCTGGACGGCTCGCCCTTCGGCAAGTCGGGTACGGCCTATGGCGGCAAGGATCTGTGGCACCTGCGCTCGCTGATCTTCACCGACAAGGTCGACTACATCATCGGCAACAGCTACGGCAAGTATCTGGAGCGCGACACCAAGGTTCCGCTGATCCGCCTGACCTACCCGATCTTCGACCGCCACCACCACCACCGCTACCCGACCTGGGGCTACCAGGGCGCGCTGAACGTGCTGGTGCGGATCCTGGACCGGATCTTCGAGGACATCGACGCCAACACCAACATCGTCGGCCAGACCGACTACTCGTTCGACCTGATCCGCTGATCGGCGGCAACCCAGGCTTCACTTCATAAGCATCAGTTCAGCCCAACCGTCGCGCCGGGGCCTCCATCCCCCCGGCCCGGCGGCAACCTCCCCAGCCCGGAGAGCGTCGGCGATGGCGCCCTCCGGGTTTCTTTGCATTGAAGGCAGGCCAACGGCCGGAGTTGGCGGGAAACCAAAATGCCGGGCAAAATTCGACATTTCGTTTCTCCCAAACATACATTTTGTTGCTTACTTTGACGTCGCAAATTTACTCGCGAGAAACCGAAAACGACAACATTCACGCACTTCTTAAACACAGAAAGAAAAATCAACGATTTCTATCATTAGTTCGCTCTTATGTTTATAATTTATCCAAGAAATTCATGGGACTTTAGTGCCAACACTTATTGACCGATCGCCTCACTCGGGCTTTCATGATGCATGCGGAACAAATGCGCAGGCACAGGAAGGGGAAGGCAGAGATGTTTGGCTTTATTCGGCCGATGAATGGAAAGGCATCCGACAGCCAAGCGATTCTGTCCGCCCTGGACCGTTCGCAGGCGGTGATCGAATTCTCGCTGGACGGAACGATCCTGACCGCCAACGCCAATTTCCTTGCAGTGATGGGCTATTCCTTGCCGGAGATCGTCGGACAGCATCACCGGATGTTCATCGATCCGGCCGAACATGGCAGTCCGGCCTATCGGGAGTTCTGGGATCGGCTGAAGCGCGGCGAGTTCCAGCGGGCTTTGTACCGGCGCATTGGCAAAAACGGTCGGGAGGTCTGGATCGAGGCGACCTACAATCCGGTACTCGATGGGTCCAGCCGTCCTTGCAAAATCGTCAAGGTCGCCACCGACGTCACGGAAAGACAGGCCATCAACGCCGACATGCGCGGCAAGATCGATGCGATTTCGCGCTCGCAGGCCGTGATCGAATTCAATCCCGACGGCACCGTCATCACCGCCAACGAGAATTTTCTCAAGGTGCTCGGCTACAGTCTGGACGAGATTCGCGGACGCCATCACAGCATGTTCGTCGATGCGCAGGAGCGCGAGAGTTCCGCCTATCGCGATTTCTGGTCCAGGCTGAACAAGGGGCAGTTCGAAGCCGCCCAATACCGGCGCATCGGCAAGGGCGGTCGCGTCGTCTGGATCCAGGCATCCTACAACCCGGTTTTCGACGGTGCCGGCCGCCTGTGCAAGGTCGTGAAGTTCGCGACCGACATCACCGACCAGATCAGTTTGCTGGAGCGCCTGAAATCCCTGATCGACACCAATTTCACCGAGATCGAACAGGCGATGAGCGTCGCCCACCAACAGGCCGACACCGCCGCGGCCGCATCGTCGGAGACGCGAGGGACGGTGCAGACCATTGCGGCCGGGGCGGAGGAACTGGCCGCCGCCGCCCGTGAGATCGCCGACAGCATGTCGCGGTCGCAGCAGGCTGCGGATGCCGCCGTGAGCGAGGCCGACAACGCCGACCGCGCTGCGACCCGCTTGACGGAAGTGGCGAAGGCGATGGGTGGCATCGTCGAACTGATCCGCTCCATCGCCGGACAGATCAACATGCTGGCCCTGAACGCGACCATCGAGGCGGCGCGCGCGGGTGAGGCCGGCAGGGGCTTCGCCGTGGTTGCCAACGAGGTCAAGAACCTGGCCAACCAGTCGGCCAACGCGACCGCCCAGATTTCCCGCGAAATCGAGGGAATGCGGTCCGTTTCCGGCGATGTCGTGTCTTCCCTGTCGGCAATTCGCACGGCGATGACCAATCTGCGCGAATTCGTCGTCATGTCCGCCGGCGCGGTCGAGGAACAGACCACCGTCACCGCCAGCATCTCCGCCAACATGCAGGGAGCATCGACCTCGGTGGCGGTGGTGGACCGGAACATCACCGCGATCTCCACCGCCTTCGCGCAGGTCGGAACCGCCATCGCCTCGACCAAGGAAGCGGCACAGGTGCTCGCCCGCTGACCGGGTCCGGCGGACTTCGGCCAACCCGCCTCAACTGCCCCGAATGGCAAAGCTGACCACACGCTCCAGCGCAAGGTCGGCAGCCGCCCGCCAGTTCTCTCCACCCAGTTCGACCGAGACCGGCGGCAGGCCGACCGACGGAGCGGCCATGCCGTCACGGACCGGACGGGCCCGCAGAAGCAGGCGGGGATGGGCCGTGCCGCTCCAATCCTGACGACCTTCCAGGACCAGCAACAGGATCGGGCCGTCGACCGCCGGCGGCTTCTCCTCCGGCTCCCCGTCGTCAGCCGGCACGGCACGCAGGCCGAGACGCACCACCGCCTTGCCATGACCGGCGGTCTTGCCCGCGACGAGATCGGCGGCGGCTGCACACAGTGTCTCGGCCTCCGGTGGAACGGGGCGCTGGTCGGGGTCAAGGAAACGGCAGGCGATGCCGATCTCATGACCCGGCTCCGTCGCCAACCGAATCATCGCGTCATTCTGCGCGGCCATGGTCGGCATTGCCGCCAGCGCCAGCAGCAGTCCGCTCATTACCTCACGGCCGCCGCGCCGCCCGAACCATACCATCATGACCTTCCATTCCCGCGAACCGTCCTGATACGGCAGTCCCCACCCCTTCCCTGCGCGTGCCTCCCGCCCAGTGCTGTGCGACACCCGACAAGCCGCGGTCGGCCAGGGGAGATTGTCAGCTATCGGACAGCGACAGGAAAGATGACAATCCTTCTTTATCAGTAGCTTACCCGCTGGCACGCCCCCTGCATCAGCCGGACGCAGAGCCATTTCCGGCGCCAGGATGGGAGAGCGGGCATGCTCCAGGACAAGATCCAGGACGTCTTCAACGAACCGGGCTGCGCGGCCAACCAGGCCAAGTCGGCCAAGGAGAAGAAGAAGGGCTGCACCAAGTCGCTGAAGCCGGGGGCCGCAGCCGGCGGCTGCGCCTATGACGGGGCGATGATCGTGCTGCAGCCGATCACCGACGCCGCCCATCTGGTCCATGGCCCCATCGCCTGCCTGGGCAACAGCTGGGACAATCGCGGCTCGCAATCCTCCGGCCCGCAGCTCTACCGCACCGGCTTCACCACCGACCTGTCGGAGCTGGACGTCATCGGCGGCGGCGAGAAAAAGCTCTACCGCGCCATCAAGGAGATCGTTCAGCAATACGACCCGCCGGCCGTCTTCGTCTATCAGACCTGCGTGCCCGCCATGACCGGCGACGACATCGCCGCCGTCTGCAAATTCGCGACGCAGAAGCTGGGCAAGCCGGTGATCCCGGTGGAGGCGCCGGGCTTTGTCGGGTCGAAGAATCTCGGCAACAAGCTGGCCGGCGAAGCCCTGCTGGAGCATGTCATCGGCACGGTCGAACCCGAGCACACCACCCCGACCGACGTCTGCATCATCGGCGAATACAACCTCGCCGGCGAACTGTGGCTGGTCAAGCCGTTGCTGGACGAGATCGGCATCCGCCTGCTGTCCTGCATCTCCGGTGACGGCCGCTACCACGAGGTCGCCCAGGCCCACCGCGCCCGCGTCACCATGATGGTGTGCAGCCAGGCGCTGGTGAATGTCGGCCGCAAGATGCAGGAGCGCTACGGCATCCCCTATTTCGAGGGCTCCTTCTACGGCGTTTCCGACATGTCGGACACCCTGCGCACCATGGCCCGCATGCTGGTGGAGCGCGGCGCCAACAAGGGGCTGATCGACCGGGCGGAGGGCGTGATCGCGCGGGAGGAAAGCCGGGTCTGGCGCCGGCTGGAACCCTACAAGCCGCGGTTCGAGGGCAGGCGGGTCCTGCTGTTCACCGGCGGGGTCAAGAGCTGGTCGATGGTCAGCGCGCTGGAAGGCGCCGGGCTGACCATCCTCGGCACCTCCACCAAGAAATCGACCAAGGAGGACAAGGAGCGCATCAAAAAGATGAAGGGCGAGGAGTTCCACCAGTGGGACGACCTGAAGCCGCGCGACATCTACAGGATGCTGGCCGACAACCAAGCCGACATCATGATGTCCGGCGGCCGGTCGCAGTTCATCTCGCTGAAGGCCAAGGTACCCTGGCTCGACATCAACCAGGAGCGCCACCACGCCTATGCCGGCTATGACGGCATCGTCAATCTCTGCGAGGAGATCGACAAGACGCTGTCGAATCCGATCTGGCGTCAGGTCCGCCAGCCGGCGCCGTGGGAATCCGGCCCGTCCTCCACGCTCCTGGCTGCGGAGTGAGGCCGATGTCGCACATCCAGCGCTTCCCCTCCGCCGCCAAGGCCGCCTCGACCAACCCGCTGAAGATGAGCCAGCCGCTGGGCGCGGCGCTGGCATATCTCGGGGTCGACCGCTGCCTGCCGCTGTTCCACGGATCGCAGGGCTGCACCGCCTTCGGGCTGGTCCTGCTGGTCCGCCACTTCCGCGAGGCGATCCCGCTGCAGACCACGGCGATGGATCAGGTCTCCACCATCCTCGGCGGTTACGAGAATCTGGAACAGGCGATCCGCACCATCGTCGAGCGCAACAAGCCCGCCATGATCGGCGTCGCCACCACCGGCGTCACCGAGACCAAGGGCGAGGATATGGGCGGACAGTACACGCTGTTCCGCCAGCGCAACCCCGACATGGCCGACACCGCCCTGGTCTTCGCCAACACCCCCGACTTCGCCGGCGGCTTCGAGGACGGCTTCGCCGCCGCCGTCACCGCCGTCGTGGAGCGGCTGGTCGAACCCTCGCCGGTGCGCATCCCGACCCAGGTCAATGTGCTGGCCGGCAGCCACCTGTCGCCCGGCGATGTCGAGGAGCTGCGCGACATCATCGAGGGCTTCGGCCTGTCGCCGATCTTCCTGCCCGACCTGTCGCTGTCGATGTCCGGCCGCCAGCCCACCGACTTCACCGCCACCTCGCTGGGCGGCGTGACGGTGGAGCAGATCCGTGCCATGGGCGCCTCGGCCGCCACCATCGTGGTCGGCGAGCATATGCGGGTGGCCGGCAACGCGCTGGAGCTGAAGACCGACGTGCCGAGCCACTTCTTCAGCCGCCTGACCGGCCTGGAGGCGACGGACAAGCTGGTCCGGCTGCTGATGGAGCTGTCGGGCAAGCCGGCGCCGGCCCGGCTGCGGCGCCAGCGTGAAGCCCTGGTCGACGCCATGCTGGACGGGCATTTCTTCTACAGCCGCAAGCGCATCGCCGTCGCGCTGGAGCCCGACCTGCTCTACGCCGTCACCGGCTTCCTGGCCGACATGGGGGCGGAGGTCGTCGCCGCGGTGTCGCCGACGCAAAGCCCGGTGCTGGAGCGGCTGAAGGCCGCCACCATCATGGTTGGCGACCATTCCGACGTCGAGACGCTGGCCCGCGACGCCGACCTGATCGTCTCGAACTCGCACGGGCGGCAGGGTGCGGCGAGGATCGGCGTGCCGCTGCACCGCATGGGCCTGCCGATGTTCGACCGGCTCGGGGCCGGCTTGCGCGTCCAGGTCGGCTACCGCGGCACGCGGGAGCTGCTGTGCGATATCGGCAACCTGTTCCTCGCCCGCGAGATGGACCACGCGACTCACGAAGCCGACGAATCCCACGGCTGCGGAGGCGGATCATGCGGATGCAACGCCGTCTGAGCGTGGTGCAGGACCCCCGCCCGACCAAAGGAGGATCAATGAAGGTCGCTTTCTGCACCCAGGACATGCAGCACGTCGATGCGCATTTCGGCTGGGCCAAGAACATCGCCGTCTATCAGGTCGACCGTCAGGGCCATGCCTTTCTGGAGACCTTCCAGTTCGGCGGTTCGATGTTCGAGGACGGCAACGAGGACAAGCTGGTGCCCAAGCTGGAGGCGCTGGCCGATGTCGCCATCCTCTACCTGTCGGCCATCGGCGCCTCGGCCGCCGCCCGCGTGGTGGCGAAGAAGATCCATCCGGTGAAGGTCGAGGCAACCGAGACCATCCCGGCCCTGCTCGACAAGCTGGTCCAGACGCTGAACGGCAATCCGCCGCCCTGGCTGCGCAAGGCGATGGGCGAGACGCCGCAATTCCATTTCGACGAGGAGGAGGTCTGAGTATGGCTGCAGAGAGCGCCGATATGGCTGAAGTGTCCGTCGCCGACCAGTTCGTAAAGACGCTGGTCCTGCTGTTCCGTGCCGAGGACAGCTATGGCGCCTGGGAAGGCAAGCCGGACGAGGCCCTGCTCGCCCCCTTCATTCTGGACAAGGAGGCCCGCGCCGCCATCCCGATCATCGGCGATCCCGACCCGGACACGCTGTGGCGGCTGGAGCTGTTCTACAAGGCGGTCGGCGTCACGGTCGAAAAGCAGACCGGCATGATGGCCTCGCCGATGATGAAGATGAGCCACGAGGGCTTCGGCCGCATGATCCTGATCACCGGCCGGCTGGTGGTGGTGTCGAAGACTCTGCGCGACGTCCATCGCTTCGGCTTCCCCAGCCTGGAGAAGCTGGCCGCCGACGGCGCCAAGCTGGTCGAGAACGCCGTGGCGCTGATCCGGGAGTACCCCGAGGTCGCGAACCTCTGACCCTGCCGGGAGCATGACCATGAGCGACATCGACGCGCTGAAGGACGAGATCAAGAAGCTGAACGCCCGTGCCACCCAGAAGAAGATGGATTTGCACGATCTGTCGGAAGAGCTTCCGCAGAACTGGCAGAGCATCCTGTCGGTGGCGCAGGAAACCTATGACGTCTTCAAGACCCTGACGGAGAAGCGGGCGGCGCTGAAGGCACTGGAGACGGCATAACCCCTCCCTTTTTCAAGAAGAGCTTAGGCGCACCCTTTCCCGAGAGGAGCATTCCCATGGCTGAATTCCTGACCGGCACCACCCGCGGTGGTCAGAGCTGGACCCCGAAATTCGTCCAATCCATCGACCGGAAGCAGTGCATCGGCTGTGGCCGCTGCTTCAAGGTGTGCGGGCGCGGCGTGCTCGACATGATCGGCCTGACCGAGGACGGCGACATCGTCGACGCCTTCGACGACGAGGCCGAGAAGAAGATTATGACGGTCAAGGAAGCAGCCAACTGCATCGGCTGCGAAAGCTGCTCCAAGGTGTGTTCCAAGAGCTGCATCACCCATGCGCCGGTGGCGGCTTAAGCGGGAAAGTTAGACCCCCACCTAACCTCCCCCGCTGGGCGGGGGAGGGACTGCCGCCACTCTCCCGCATAAGCACTTGCCCCCTCCCCCGCCCAGCGGGGGAGGGTTGGGGTGGGGGTCTAACCTACCCCCTCAATACGCGTACTCCTTGAACACCGGATCGACGCTGCCGCCCCAGGGGCCGTTGAACTTCTCCAGAAGTTCGTCGGCCGGGCTGCGGCCGGTCTCGGCGATGACCTGCAGCGTGTCGAGGAAGTGGGTCTCGTCATCGCCCCAATTGTCGTTGCGGGCGCGGCGGGCCAGACCGTCGCGGGCGATCGCCAGCATCTCCAGCGCCACGTCGCGCACCGTCCCACTGCGGAACGTCGTGCGCAGGCCCGAGCGTGGCACTTCAGCCCGCAGGTGCGCGCGTTCGGCGGTCGTCCAGTCCTTCACCAGATCCCACGCCGCATCCAGCGCCACCTGATCGTAGAGCAGCCCGACCCACAGGGCCGGCAAGGCGCACAGGCTGCGCCACGGGCCGCCATCGGCGCCGCGCATCTCCAGATACTTCTTCAGACGCGCTTCCGGGAAGGCGGTGGTGGTGTGGTCGGCCCAGTCGGTGATCAGCGGCAGTTCACCCGGCAGCGCCGGCAGCTTGCCATCGAGGAAATCGCGGAAGGACTGGCCGGCCGCGTCGATGTAGGTGCCGTCGCGGTAGACGAAGTACATCGGCGTGTCGAGCAGATAGTCGACATAGCGTTCGAAGCCGAAGCCGTCCTCGAACACGAAGGGGATGTCGCCGGTGCGGTCCGGATCGGTGTCGGTCCAGATGTGGCTGCGGAAGCTCTGGAAGCCGTTCGGCTTGCCTTCCGTGAAGGGAGACATGGCGAACAGCGCGGTCGCGATCGGCTGCAAGGCCAGCGACACGCGGAACTTCTTCACCATGTCGGCTTCGGACGCGAAGTCCAGATTGACCTGCACGGTACAGGTCCGCGTCATCATGTCGAGGCCGAGCGAGCCGACCTTCGGCATGTAGTCGCGCATGATCTTATAACGGCCCTTGGGCATCCAGGGGATGTCGTCGCGCGTCCATTTCGGCTGGAAGCCCAGCCCCATCATGGCGATGCCCAGTTCGGCCCCGACCTCCTTCACCTGGCGCAGGTGGCGGTGCACCTCGGCACAGGTCTGGTGCAGGGTCTCCAGCGGGGCGCCGGACAGCTCGACCTGCCCGCCGGGCTCCAGCGTGATGTTGGCCATGTCCTGGACCAACGCGATGATGTTGCCCTTCTCCTCCACCGGCTGCCAGCCGAAGCGGGTCATGCGGGTCAGCAGCTCGCGGATGCCGTCCGGCCCGTCATAGGGCAGCGGCCGCAGGTCGGAGGTGCGGTAGGCGAATTTCTCGTGCTCGGTTCCGATGCGCCAGTCGGGCGCCGGCTTGCAGCCGGATTCGAGATAGGCCGCAAGCTGGCGGCGGTCGGTGATGGGTTCGCCGCGCGTGGTCGGGGGTGCGGACATGAAGTCTCTCGCGGGAAGTGGACGGAGGATCGGCCGGGTGACGGCCGGTTACGGGATCGGCGCGCGGAAAGGCGGACGCCGGTCGCTTCCCCCGGCAGTCCAGTCCCCGGCCAAGGACTGCCAGCAAGCCAGCGCCGCCACCACCGCCGTGTCGGCCCGCAGGATGCGCGGACCCAATCCCACCGGTACAACAAAGGGAAGTTTGACGAGTTCGTCAAGTTCCGACTGGTCGAAACCGCCCTCCGGCCCGATCAGCAGGGCTGCAGGTCCCGCAGGGGCGTCGCGCAGAACCTCGGCGATGGGGCGGGCGGAACCGGCCTCGGCACACAGGTAAAGCCGGCGGTCCGCCGGCCAGCCGGCCAGCGCGCGGTCCAGCGGCAGAGCCTCCCCCATCTCCGGCACGCTCAGGCGCTCGCACTGTTCGGCCGCCTCGACCGCGTTGGCGCGCAGCCGGTCGCTGTTGACGCGGTTGGGATCGGTGCGGCGGGTGAAGACCGGCCAAAGCCGGGAAACTCCCATCTCGGTCGCCTTCTCGGCGACGAAATCGATGCGGCCCTTCTTCAGCGGGGCGAAGAGAAGCCAGAGGTCAGGGGTCGTATCCTGCTGCCGCCGCTGCTCCGCCACGGTCAGCGAGCACCAGCCCTTGCCGAAGCCGTCGATCACCGCCCGCCATTCGCCGTCGCGGCCGTTGAACACCGCGACGGAGTCGCCGCGGTCCAGCCGCAGGACATGGCGCAGAAAATGGGCGCGCTCATGGTCCAGCCCGACCGACTGGCCTTCGGCCAGCGGGCTGTCGACAAACAGGCGGGTCTTGATCGGGTCGGCCATGGTTTTCGTCTCCGCGGGGCGGCGCCGACTATAGCCGGCCGCGGGCGTGCAAGTCAGCAGGTCAGAAGCCAGACATGCGGGTACGCGAGGCCGCTCAGGCTGCGGCTATCAGGGCGTCGATCTGGCGGCGCAGGTCGTTGGGCTGGACAGGCTTGTGCAGGATGCGGATCTGATCCGCCTTGGCCGCAGCCATCAGTTCGGCCCCGGTGTCGCCGGTCAGGATGATGGCGGGCACGGTGGCGCCGCAGGCCTCGCGCACCGCCCGCACGGCGGTGATGCCGGACCAGCCGTCGCGCAGCCGGTAATCGGACAGGATCACGTCCGGCGCCGGACAGCCGGGCAGCTTCGCCAGGACGGTTTCGACATCCTCCGCGGCAAGCACCTGATAGCCCCAGGTGTCCAGCATGATCTCCATCCCGGCCAAGATGATCGACTCGTCATCGATGACGACGGCGAAACGGTCCGGTTTCGTGCTCATGTCCATTTCAGATTGCAAGCCGCTGAGGTTCTGATAAAGAAACAGTATTGGCACGATTTTGGCGCGCGCAAGTCCTGGAACTGCAATTTTTCATAGCTTGAACCCGGCTGTTTCGCCGCATCCTTTCCGGACTTCAGTCCGGTCGCAAGCGGTGCGCCGCACTTGCCGCACGGACGGCAGCCCGATACCTTCGCCATGATTGCTGTTCCGACATCTCCATAGCACAGCGGAAACACCGCCGTCATGCCCACTGCTTCCACCGGCCCAACTCTTCCCGACTCCGGTTTCACCGACATCCGCAGGGACGGCTGGGTCACCCGCCGGATTCCCGCCCGGCTGCGCCCTTATGTCACGCTGGCGCGTCTCGACCGCCCGATCGGGACATGGCTGCTGCTGTTCCCTTGCTGGTGGAGCGTGGCGCTGGCCATGCCGCAGCCCTTCCGGGACTGGCCGTCGCTGCTCTGGCTGATGGCGCTGTTCGGGATCGGCGCGGTGCTGATGCGCGGCGCCGGCTGCACCGTCAACGACATCCTGGACCGCAAGTTCGACGCGATGGTGGAGCGCACCCGCTCCCGCCCGATCCCGTCGGGGCAGGTGTCGGTGCGTCAGGCGCTGGCCTTCCTGGTGGCCCAGCTTCTGGTGTCGCTGCTGATTCTGGTGCAGTTGGGAACGACCGCCATCGGTCTGGGCGTGCTGTCGCTGCTGCTGGTCTTCACCTATCCGCTGATGAAGCGGATCACATGGTGGCCGCAGGCCTTTCTCGGGCTGACCCTCAACTGGGGCGTCCTGATGGGCTGGGCGGCGGTGCAGAACGATGTCGGCTGGCCGGCGGTGGCGCTCTATGTGACGGGCATCGCCTGGACGCTGGGCTATGACACCATCTACGCCCATCAGGACAAGGAGGACGACGCCCGCATCGGCGTGAAGTCCACCGCGCTGCGCCTGGGCGACCAGAGCAAGATCTGGATCTACGGCTTCTACACTCTGACATATGTCGGCATCGGCATCGCCGGCCGTCTGGCCGGGCTGGGCGGACTGTTCCTGCCGGTGCTGTCGCTGGCCGCCCTGCAACTGGCCTGGCAGGTCGCGACATGGCGGCCGGATGACCAGGGCGACTGCCTGGACAAGTTCAAGTCAAACCGCTGGTTCGGCTGGCTGGTGCTGGCGGCGATCCTGGCGGGGAAGATTTAGGGCGGTTCCTGTGTGATTGCCCCCACCTAACCTCCCCCGCTGGGCGGGGAGGGACTGCCGCCGCTCTCTTGAACAAGCACTTGTCCCCTCCCCTGCCCAGCTCCCGCACAAACAAAAAGGGCGGAGCAAAGCCCCGCCCTTCCTGAAAACCTGAAATCCGTTCCGATCAGCGCCCGCTGGTCTCGGCCAGCTGGGCGACGGAGTTGCCGGAACCGGGCTTGCGGCCGGGAGCGACGGTGCGGCGGCTGCCGGGCGAGGAGACCTCGGCGACCGTCACCGGCGCGGCATGCACCGCACCCGCCGGCTTGCGCGACGGCAGCACGGCGACATCCATGCGCTGCGGCTTCTGCGGAGCGTGCGAGGCGACGGCGGTGGTCGGCAGGCTCTGCGGCTTGCGGCCGGGAACCGAGACGCTGAGCCCCTTCTGCGGGTGCAGCGACGCTTCCAGCATGCGCGGGCCGGTGGCCTTGCTGCGGCCGCGCGGGCTGCTGGCGAAGCCCTGGTCCATGCCGCGGTCGCCGGCATCCAGCATCCGGCCGCTACGCGGCGCCTCTTCGCCTTCCGGCATGATGAAGCCGTAGGCGGCATAGACGCGCAGGCCGAGCTGGTCGGTCGGCTCGTGCCAGACGCGGACGGAGGACCAGTCGTTGTTGCGGGACACATCGACCACCCGCATGCCGCGGCGAAGCCCATCGCCATCCAGCCAGCTGTGGTCGACCTCGATGGTGCGGCGGTCGATCACCGCGCTGACCAGCGAGACGTGGCCTCGGCGCATGTGGCCGGTGCGCTTGAAGACGAGGACGGAGCCGACGGCGGGGCGGTGTTCGCGGTCATACTGGCCGGCGGCATGGTCCCACCAGGTCCAGGCGTCGCCGCGAATGGTGAAATCGGAGATGGAGCGGACCGTGCGCACGCAATCGCCGTCTTGTGCGGCAGCCGTCGACACGGTAAGGGGGCTGAGCGCGATCAAAGCCGCAAACGAAAGGCCGATGGCGGTTCCCCTCTGCCGCATGACTCCCCCAATCCCTCTGTTTTCCCCTTGGCAGAACGGGTAACACGGGTTCGCAGCTGTGTCTACACCGTTTGAATTATGTAACATTCAAAAGCCATCGACCGCCCTCCCCCCAACAGCGGAGTCCCTTGGGAATCCTCGTATGAACAATGCATCCCCGCCAGATTTCGTCCGCGACAACACGGCGCTGACGACCACCCCGCTGTTGCCGGAAATCCAGCTTCATCTTGCCACCGAGGTCACGCCACTCTGGCAGGCGACCGAGGAGACCTTGGCCGCCACGAATTTGCCACCGCCATACTGGGCTTTCGCTTGGCCGGGCGGACAAGCTGTGGCGCGGCTGTTGCTTGACCGGCCGGAGCTGGTGGCCGGCAAGTCCGTGCTCGATTTTGCCGCAGGCACCGGGCTGGTCGGCATCGCCGCGATGAAGGCCGGGGCGGCGCGGGTGCAGTCCTGCGACATCGACCGCTTCTCGCTCGCCGCCATCGCGCTGAACGCCGAGGCCAACGGGGTGGAGGTCAAGCCGGTCAGCGCCGACCTGGTCGGCCGCCCCCTGCCGGGCATCGACGTGGTTCTGGCCGGCGACGTCTGCTACGAGCGGCCGATGGCGGAGCGGGTGACGGCATGGCTGCGCGAGGTCGCCGCCACCGGCACGCTGGTGCTGCTGGGCGACCCCGGCCGCGCCTATGCCCCCGACGGCGGCATCGAGAAGGTAGCGACCTACACCGTCCCGACCTCGCTGGAGTTGGAAGACCGCGAGGCGCGGGAAACGACGATCTGGCGGCTGCTTCCTAACGGCTGAGTCGGGAGACGGCCAGCCGCAGGTCGGCCAGGAAGGTCGGCTGCTCCACCAGCTGGCCGCGCAGCAGGTAGCTGGGGTGGAAGGTCGGCACCACCTCCACCCCGTCCAGCAGGCGGCAGGGCAGCACCTTGCCGCGCAGCTGCAGGATGCCGTTCTCCCCGGTCAGCGCCCAGGTCGGGGTGCGGCCCAGCGCGACGATCACCGACGGGCGGTAGTCGGCCAGGGTGGCGCGCAGATGCTCGATCTCGCCGGCGAATTCGGCCAGCAGCCGGTCCGACGTGCCGAAGGCGCCCCAGCTCTCGTCGATCTCCCGCCCCTCCTTGCGGGCGCGGGCGCGCGAGGAGAAGAAATGCCCGACCTTGTTGCCGGGCGGCTGGTAACGGAAGACGTTGGCGACGAGGCATTCCGCCCGCTCGATGCCGACGGCGGCCAGCGATTCGTCCAGCAGCTTGCCGCTGCGGCCGACGAAGGGGGTGCCCTGCCGCGCCTCCTCAGCCCCCGGCGCCTCGCCGACGATGGCGAGCCGCGGCCCGTCCACCGGCTTGGTCGGGTACTGGTAGTCGGCGAAGGGCATGTCGGTGCGCAGCTCTGTCATCGGATCGCTTCCCAAATTCCCGGCAATGGGTGCAGTCGAGGAACCGGGCTTGCCGAAGCATCGGCCCGACCCCAAGCTTGTAGGCGGTGAGGTTCTAGCCCAGACCGTCCAGCCTACCAACAAGGGAGAGATCGGGATGACACCGCAAGCACCGACGACGCAGGAACTGGCGGGCAAGACCTGCGAGCCCTGCCGCGGCGGAATACCGCCGATGGACCGGGCGATGGCCGCCTCCTATCTGGTGCAGGTGCCGGGATGGGACCTGAAGGAGAACCCGGACCGCATCGAACGCGATTTCAAGTTCCCCGACTTCGCCCAAGCCCAGGCCTTCGCCGTTCAGGTCGGCAACCTCTGCGAAGCGGAAGGCCATCACGCGGAGATCCGCTACGGCTGGGGCCACTGCTCGGTCGCCTTCTGGACCCACAAGATCAGGGGGCTGCACGAGAACGACTTCGTGATGGCGGCGAAGGTCAATGGGCTGGCCGATGCGCCCTATGTGCCGGCATCGGTGGGGACTCCGCCGCCGCCTTATGTGCAGGGGGCGTGAGGGAATGTTTCTGGATTGGTGAAGTTAGACCCCCACCTATCCTCCCCCGCTGGGCGGGGGAGGGACTGCCGCTGAACGCCGACAAAGGTCCAATCCCCTCCCCCGCCCAGCGGGGGAGGGTCAGGGTGGGGGCATCGTCAGCCGACACCTCCCCGCGCCCTACCCCCACAGTTCCGCGACCGGTGGCTGGACCACCGCGCCGTCATAGACCAGCCCCGGTTCGCGGTCGCGGGCCAGCAGCAGCGGGCCGTCCAGATCGACGTAGCGCGCGCCCTGCCCCACCAGCATCGCCGGCGCCATGGCGAGCGAGGTCGCCACCATGCAGCCGACCATCACCTCGAAGCCCATGGCGTGGGCGGCGCGGGTCATCACCAGCGCCTCGGTCAGCCCGCCGGTCTTGTCGAGCTTGACGTTCACCACCCGATAGAGCCCGCGCAGACGGTCGAGCGACTCCAGCCCATGGCAGGATTCGTCGGCGCCGAGCGGCACCGGACAGTCGACTCCGCGCAACGCCTCGTCCTGGCCGGCGGGCAGCGGCTGTTCGATCATCTCCACGCCCAGCCCGGCGAGAACCGGGGCGAACTGGTGGAGCTGGTCCAGCGTCCAGCCCTCGTTGGCATCGACCACCAGCCGGGCGGACGGCGCGGCGGCGCGGACGGCGCGCACGCGGTCGAGGTCGCCCTCCCCTGTCAGCTTCATCTTCAGCAGTGGATGGCGCGGCGCCCGGTCGCGGGCGGCGGCGGCCATCGCGTCGGGTTCGTCGACGCTCAGCGTGTAGCAGGTGACCAGCGGCCCCGGCGGCTCGGCCAGCCCGGCAAGCTTCCAGGCCGGCACGCCGCTGCGCTTGGCCTCCAGGTCCCATAGGGCGCAGTCCAGCGCATTGCGGGCGGCGCCCGGCGACATCTGCCGGGCCAGCGAGTCGCGGTCGAGCCCGCCGGCCACCGCGTCGGCCATCGCCTCCAGCGCGGCGACGACCCCGTCGACGCTCTCGCCATAGCGGGCATAAGGCACGCATTCGCCACGGCCGCGGTGGGGACCGTCGGTCACCTCCGCCACCACAACCGCGGCTTCGGTCTTGGCCCCGCGCGAGATGCGGAAGGCGCCGCGGATGGGAAAGGTCTCCCGACGGACGGTCAGCTGCTGGGCAGACATTGCGAACCCCGAAATGGAACAGGGCCGGGAGTGTATCCCGGCCCCGTTCCCGAAGGCGACAGTCAAGTCGGCGGGATCACCGGTCCTGAATGATGACTCCGTACCAACCGAGCCCCTTGTAGGTCTCGTAGCCGGGGGTCAGGGCGTAGCCGACCAGCCGGTTCTTGTCGTCGATGTAATGGCCCATGGTGGTGGCACTGCGGCGCAGCGGCACCGTCTCGGTCAGAAGGCCGCGGCCGTCGGACGAGGCGATCACCCGGTGGCGGGCGTCGAGCAGCAGGCAGCGCGACTTTTCCCGTTCCCCGGCTTCCAGCCGCACGCCCTCGACCACCGCGGCGGCCTGGGGCTCCCAGTCGAAGAAGATGCCGAGCACGCCGATGGCGTCGCCGTCCGCCTCGCCGTCGCGGCGGATCGCGGTGGCATATGTGGCGACGACGCGGTCGTCCAGGCTGCGGTTGCGGGCGACGTCGCCGACGGTGAACTCGCCGCCGTTGCGGGTGGCCAGCGCCTGCCGGAACCACGGCTCGTCCGACACGTTGGCGCCGCGCGCGCCGGGATAGCGGTCCGGCCGGCCATTGGCGATCACGGTGCCGTTGCGGTCGGCGATCCACAGGTCGAGATAGACGGTGTAGGATTCCAGGATCACGCCCAGCCGGCGCGAGGCATGGCGGCGCGCCTCCTCCGTCGGGTCGGCGGCGCAATCGACCACCGCGCTGTCGGTCGCCCACCAGCGCACGTCGCAGGACCGCTCATACAGGTTGCGGTCGATGATCTCGATCATGTTGAGCGACAGGTCGGCCAGCCGCTTGCCGTGCATCTCCTGCACCATGGCGCTGCCGGTGGTGGTCAGATGGTCGACGCGGGCGACGATCTCCGACCGCAGCTCCTTGGTGATGCTGTTGACCTGGGTCGAGATCTCCGACACCTCGTTGGCGACGACGGCGAAGCCGCGCCCGGCGTCGCCGGCCCGCGCCGCTTCGATCAGGGCGTTCATGGCCAGCATCTTGGTGCGCCGGGTGATGTCCTCGATCAAGGACACCTTCTTCGACGCAACATCCAGCACGCCCCGCGACAGCTCGAAAAGATCGGTGCCCGCCATGCTCATCGTCTTGTCCCCCGTCATGACCGTCCCTGCATTCTCCAAATCAAAAGCCGTGCCAACGGTCACCGGCGCCCCGTGAACGGCCCGCCCTCCCGGTTTCCGCGGCGCTTGGCCGCAGATGACAGGGAGCCATCCGGCATTTCGGGGGAGTTGTACGGTTAAGCTGCTGAAACAGCGGGCATGCTGGCGACGGGTTGCTCAACAGGTTGCGAACTTGCCATGGGCGCGGCTTCCATGTTGCGGACACGTAACACGGATTCTCCGCAAATTCGCAATAAAAATTCCTATCTGAGAAGCAACACGCCAGATCAATTCCGCATTGCAAAATCCCATGCGCATGCTGTGCACATTCGCCGGGCAGTTGATGCGGAGCGCGTCACTGCACCACGGAAAATGCACCACGGAAAAGCCGTCAGGCCACGCGGTGCATTTCATCCAGGAACCGCTGGACCTCGCGGGTCAGGCGGTCGGCCTCGGCGGCCATGCGTTCGGACGCGGCGAACACCTCGTGCGCGGTGCCGCTGGTGCGGCCGGCGGCGTCGGTGACCTCGCGGATGTCGTCGGACACCGCGCGGGTGCCGGCGGCGGCCTGTTCCATGTTGACGACGATCTCGCGCACGGCGGAGCCCTGCTGCTCGATCCCGGCGCTGATGCCGGAAGCGATCTGGTTGATCGACTGGATGGTGCGGCCGATGCCGACGATGGCGCCCACCGCCTCCTCGGTCGAGGACTGGATGCCGGCGATCTGGGCGGCGATGTCGCCGGTGGCCTTGGCGGTCTGATCGGCCAGCCGCTTCACCTCCTGCGCCACGACGGCGAAGCCCTTCCCCGCCTCGCCGGCGCGGGCCGCCTCGATGGTGGCGTTCAGCGCCAGAAGATTGGTCTGGCTGGCGATGTCGTTGATGAGGGTGATGACGTCGCCCACCGTCCGCGCCGCGCCGGACAGGTTGCCGACCAGCGCGTTGGAGCGCTCGGCTTCGCCCGCCGCGTTTTCGGCGACCTGGGCGACCTCGCCGATCTGGCGCGCGATCTCGGCGATGGAGGCGGACAGTTCCTCCGTCGCGGCGGCGACGCTGCCGACATTGCTGCCGGTCTGGGCGGCGGAGGCCGCGACCGACGACGCCTTGCCGGTGGCCTGGGTCGCGTCCGTCTCCATGGTGCGGGCGGAGACCTCCAGCTGGTGGGCGGTGTCGGCCACCTCGCTGCACACGCTCTGGATCTGGCCTTCGAAGCGCTGGGTCACGCCGGCGAAGCCCGCCACCTTCTGCGAAATGCTTTCCGTCGCCGCGTTGATGGTGCGGCTGGCGTGCAGGAAGCCGCCCTGCATGCCGCGCAAAACGATCCGGCGGAAATATTTGTGCTCTGACACCGCATGCATGGAGGCTGTCGCCTCGCGCACGAAGGCGTCGGTGCGGTCGATGGCGTCGTTGGTGGCGTGCATCAGCTCGCCCAGCGCCCCGCCCTCGCGGATGCCGATCACCCGCGCCTCGAAATCGCCGGCGGAGACCGCACGGTTCACCCGGGTCAGCTGGTCCACCACCGCACAGGCGCGGCGCAGGAACAGCACCGCCCCGCCGATCGCCGCCAACCCGGCCACGGCCAGTCCGGCGCGCAGGGCGATGCCGCCGATCCCCAGCAGGTCGACCGTCAGCAACGCCGCCAGCGCCACCCCGCCCAGCATCGCCAAGCCGCCGGCCCGCGTCAGCGAGGACGCCTTCGGGGAGGACGCCTTCGGGGAGGACGCCTTCGGAGAGGACGACTTAGAGGGAGAAGACGAATTCGTCATACCCGATCCCCTTCTCCGCCAGCAGGGCGAGGACGGCGGCGAAGCCCGCCTCCATCCCCTTCTTGCGGTCGGCATGGCTGTTCTCGATGTCCAGAAGCTGGCGGTAGAGCGGGATCACCTTGTCCAGCGCCGACCGTTCCGGCACCCGGCGGGAGGAGTGATAGCCGATCACCCGCCCTTCGGCGTCGAAGCTGGGCGTGACATGGGCGAAGACCCAGTAATGGTCGCCGTTGCGGGCACGGTTGACCACATAGGCGAAGATTTCCTTCCCCGCCGCCAGCGTGTCCCACAGCAGCTTGAAGACGCAGCGCGGCATGTCGGGATGGCGGACGATGGAATGGGGGGCGCCCATCAGGTCGGCCTCCTCATAGCCGGCGACCTGCTGGAACACCCGATTCGCGTAGGTGATCCGCCCCTTCAGATCGGTCTTGGAAACGATGACTTCATCCGGGTCGAAGAAGCGTTCCACCCCCGTCAGGGGGACGTCGCGTCGTGCCATGTGCCTTCCGGTCTCCCGCTTCCCAGACCTGCCCAGACCCGTGCGGTCCTGCCTGCGCTACTTCCCGGCGAGAATCGGGCGGCAGGAACGGATTATTTCCGGATCGACATGCCACGCGATGCCCCGCACCGCGGGAGCTGTAACGAAAAGCACTTTAATGTGACGGAAGCTATCAGGAAAGACCCTACCCATTGCGGTGCCGAAATATTTGGGTATCCATCATCCAGTCGGATGAAATCCGCCTACTCCGGCGGATAGGGAATGGTCAGCAGCCGGCCGGCCGGCGGGTTGTCCACCGTGACCACCGTGCCGTCGGGCCAGCGCACCTCGACCTGCTCCACCTCATGCAGCGCGCCGAGCCCGAAATGCGCCACCGGCTCGCCCTGGCAGAGATAGCCTGACCCGGCATTGACGATCCGGCGCTGCCGGCGCCCGCCCGCGGTCAGGCTGACGACGGCGCCGCGCGCCGGCGCACCGTAGGGGGTCAGCGGCTGCACGCGCAGCCAGCCATTGTGCGAGGCGGCCGGACGGTAGATGGACAGCGGCTGCGCCACGGCGTCCGGTCCGTCATGGGCGGTGCCATGCGCCAGCACCAGCTCCAGCCGGCCGTCGCCGTCGATGTCGGCCGCGACCGCGCCGGTGCCCAGCCCCTTCGGCTCCGCCGCGTCGCCCAACTCCAGCTCCTGCCACTGGTCGTTGCGCCAGCCGAACAGGCGGTTGGGCTCGCCGTGGGCGTGGAAGAACAGCTCCTCATAGCCGTCATTGTCGAAATCGGCGGCGACGACGGTGAAGATGCGGCCGGGCATCGACAGGTCGGCGTCGGCCGATTCGATGAAGGCGCCGCCCATGCGCTGGTGGAACAGGCGCTGCGCCCCGTCCCAGGTGCCGACCACCAGATCGAACAGCCCGTCGCCGTCGACATCCAGCGCCGCGACCGCACGTCCGGACGGGCGCGAATCGGCGATGCCGCGCTCCTCGGCGATCTCCTCGAAATTGCCGTCGCCCAGGTTGCGGAACAGCTGGTTGGGACCGCCGTCGTTGACCGTCACCACATCCATATGGTCGGAGACGATCGGCAGGGTGACGACGCCGCGCGCCGCCCCGATGGAGTCCAAACCGGCCTCCTCCGCCCCATCCTCCAGCCGGCCGCGCCGGGTCAGCTCATACAGGCGCAGCGGCCCGCCGTCGGTCGCCACCAGAAAGCCGTAGCGGCCATGGCCCCAGCGGTCGAGCGCCGCCACCGCGCCGGCGGCGGTGTGGTTGGCCGCCCCGGCATTCTCCGCCTGCGCGAACAGGTCGAGCCAATGCTTGCCGAAACAGGCGAAGAGCCGATCGGCCATGTCCTTGGCACCGGTGACCCGGTCGCAATTGACGACGTAAAGCTCCTCCCGCCCGTCGCCGTCGATGTCGGCGGCAGCCAGCCCCATGGCGGGACTGGAGGGATCGGCGATCAGCGGGGTGGCGATATCGACCAGACGTCCGTCGACCCATTTCAGGACAAGGTTGGCGGTGCGGTAGCCGGCCACGACCAGCTCGAAGGCGCCGTCGCCGTCGATGTCCGTGACCGCAATCCCGTTCGACGGCCGCGGCGGGTTCTCGGCGAGCAGCGACGAGCAATCGAGGAACATATGCACCCTCTTGTCCCGTGGTCGGTCCACCCTCGCCGCCCTCAACAGGCCTTTGGAGCCATTGGGCTTTCGAGCGGTGTATCCCTGTTGATACCCCGTCCCCGCCCGGCCGTAAACCCGGACGGAGGATCAGGGACGGCCTATGCCCGATGCCGCAGCCCGGATCCAGGCCGGGCGGCCGTTTCCCCTGAAAGCAAAATCCCCCCGGCGCGGTTACGCCGGAGGGATTTCGCCAGAAGGATTTCGAATGGTCGAACGACGGGGTCGTTCAGAGCCGCTTCTTCGCGCCGGTATTGCCGGTGGCACGCTTGGCCGCCGCATCGTCGTTGCCGGCCGGCTTTTCACCCGCCTTGGCCGCGGCGGCGGCCTTGGCCTGCTCGCGGGCCGGCAGTTCGATGTTGACCTCCAGCGTCGAGCAGTCGCCGCCGCGGTCGAGCTTCACCTCGACCTTGTTCTCGTCGATGTTGACGTATTTGGCGATGACCGCCAGCAGCTCCTGCTGGAGCATCGGCAGATAGTCGGGCCCGCTGCGTCCGGCGCGCTCGTGCGCCATGACGATCTGCAGACGCTCCTTGGCCTGGACGGCCGACGCGCGCGGGGCCGCGCGGAAGAAGTTGAAAATGCTCATGCGCTCCTCCGCAGGAGCCGGCTGAACAGGCCCTTCTTCTGGGGGGTGACGAAGCGGTGCTCGATGTCCTCGCCCAGGAAGCGGCCGACCGCGTCCGAATAGGCCAGTCCGGCGTTGGAGACCTCATCCAGGATCACCGGCATGCCGACGTTGGAGGCGCGCAGCACCGCCTGGCTTTCCGGAATGACGCCGAGCAGCGGGATCGCCAGGATCTCCAGCACGTCGTCGACCTTCAGCATCTCGCCCCGCTCGACGCGCTCCGGGTCGTAGCGGGTCAGCAGCAGCTGCTGCGTCACCGGCTCCAGCCCCTGCTCCGCCCGGCGGGACCGCGAGTTCAGCACGCCCAGGATGCGGTCGCTGTCGCGCACCGACGAGACTTCCGGGTTGGTGACGATGATCGCGTGGTCGGCGAAATAGAGCGACATCAGGGCGCCACGCTCGATACCGGCCGGGCTGTCGCACAGGATGTAGTCGAATTCCTTCGACAGCTCGTTCAGCACCTTCTCCACCCCCTCGCGGGTCAGCGCGTCCTTGTCGCGCGTCTGCGAGGTCGGGAGGATGTACAGGTTCTCGATCCGCTTGTCCTTGATCAGCGCCTGGTTCAGCTTCGCTTCGCCATTGATGACGTTGATGAAGTCGAAGACCACCCGGCGCTCGCAACCCATCACCAGGTCAAGGTTGCGCAGGCCAACGTCGAAATCGATGACGACCGTCTTGAAGCCGCGAAGCGCCAGCCCGGTCGCAAAGGCCGCGGACGAGGTCGTCTTGCCGACACCGCCCTTGCCGGAGGTCATGACGATGATCTTGCTCAACGGAGCCTCTCCCATAATCCCAAAGTTGCCGTCACCGATACCAAACACCGTCCGAAGATTGCCGCCTTCGGACAAGATTCCGTCGCTTCAACTCTCAGGCGGTCTTCAGCAGGTCCATGCTGAGGACGCCGTCGCGCAGGAAAACCTGCACGGCTTTCTTATAAAAGTCACTGCCGATGTCTTCGCTGACGCGATAATTGCCTGCGACCGATAGCACCTCCGCCTCCAGGCTGTGGCAGAAGATGCGGGCGTTGCTGTCGCCGGAGAAGCCGGCCAGCGCCCGGCCGCGCAGCGCGCCGTAGACATGGATGTTTCCGTCGGCCAGCAGCTCCGCTCCGGGGGAGACGGAGCAGATGACGATCAGGTCGGTCTTCTCGGCATAGACCCGCATGCCGGAGCGCACCGGCTCGGTCACCACCACGGTCGGGCGGTGAACGACCTCGATCAGCACCTGCGGCGCCGGAATCGGGGTTTGCTGATCCTGCTGCCGCGGATCGGGGGCCTTCACCACCTCCTCCAGCTTGGCGGCGCGGCCCGACGGCATCGGCGTCAGCCCGACCGTCATCGCCGCCTCGCGCACCGGCTGCGGCCCGCCCTGAAAGCCGACTGGCAGCAGTTGCAGCGCCTGCACCTGGGCCACGAAGGCGCCAAGATCGAAGACGATGCTCTCCGGCAGGTCGTCGAAATCCAGCACGACCGGCGCGTTGCGGAAGAAGTTGGGTGCCTGCCGCACCTTGACGTTCAGCTGGGTGAAGAAATCCGGCGATGTCGGGGCGAAAACCTTCAGCACCATCATGGTGAAGGAGTTGCCCCGCAACTGGAACGGCGCATCCCGTTCGGCGACCTGACTGGCGCTGCTCACCGTAGCCTTCCCGTTCGTTCCTGCCGCCCCGTGCCGTGCTTCCGGTTCACTCATGCGCCCGGAACCGCCCCGGAACTGCCGTTGCGCAGCCCCGGCATCGAGCCAGCCAATCAGCGCCTTCTAGCCGTCCACACCGGTCGGATTCAAGAGTTTCCCCGTCCGCCGGGGTGACAATCGAAAGCCGCGCCGCCGCCTGCCGCCCTCAAGCGAACGCCAGGCAAACACCAACCCTCCCCGGCCACCGCCGGATGCGGCGACCTGAGATCGCAGCCCGCCACCGCGGTGGACAGGCCAGGGTTGCAACATGACTTTCGATTTCCCCCGTGACCGACCATAGTAATGAAAGCCCGCGACAGCGGCAAAGCCTTTCGGCCGCCTCCGCCGGAAGGCTATCCCGCGGCCGGTCCGGCTCGGCGGAAAGGGTTACCAAGCCCGCTCTGGCGGCTTTCCTGCGGCACCCACACCACATCTGGTATGAATATTTTGCGTCGGCCGCAATTTTGCCTGACGCCGCGCGTTATGACCGGTACAGTCAGGTTGCGTGGCTTTCAACGACGACGAGGTTCTCTTGCACCTTGTTTCGCCCATAGAGCACCTCCCCCGTCGGCCCGCACCGGCATGTCCGGACCCGGCACGGCAACCGGCCGCAGTGCCCGGCGAAGCACTCATCACCGCGCATCCATGCGACCGATCGAGCCTCCCCCCTGCGGGAGGCTTTTTTGTGCCCAAATCCGGCGCCACCCCCACCATTCGAGGAGATGCGACATGGCCAAGCGTTCGAGCAAAGGCATCGCCGCGGCGGGCGACTCCACCGTCCACCCGCTTTTCCCCGGTATGAACGCCCCCGCCGCTTTCGGCTGGGATCCGCTCGGTGGGAGCGAGGATCGCCGGGACCAGAGCTATCTCCGCAAGGTGAAGCCGCAGAACCCCAACCAGAAGCTTCTGATGGACGCCATCAAGACTCACAATCTGGTGGTGGCGCTTGGGCCGGCCGGCACCGGCAAGACCTACATCGCCATCTCGTCGGCGGTGGAGGCGCTGGAATCGGGCAGCGTCGACCGCATCGTCCTGTCCCGCCCGGCCATCGAAGCGGGCGAGAGCATCGGTTACCTTCCCGGCGACATGCATGAGAAGATGGCGCCCTTCCTGCGCCCGCTCTACGACGCGCTGACCGACCGGCTGGGATCCAAGCGGCTGCGCACCATGATGGCCGACGGCACCATCGAGATCGCCCCGGTCGGCTTCATGCGCGGCCGCACCCTGAACAACGCCTTCGTGGTGATCGACGAGGCGCAGAACTGCACCTATGCCCAGATCAAGATGCTGCTGACCCGGCTGGGCTGGCATTCCACCATGGTGCTGACCGGCGATCCCGACCAGACCGACCTGCTGGACAACCTGTCGGGCTTGGCCGACATCGCCCGCCGGCTGGAGGCGGTGGAGGGGATCGCCGTCGCCCGCCTGACGGAGAAGGACATCGTCCGCCACCCGCTGGTCGCCAGCATGCTGACGGTCCTCTGACATCGCAGAATCGCCCCACGGTTGCGCGGGAGGTGCGGCCTCGGCATCTCCCGCCCCTCCGCGGATCGGATTTCGCGCAGCACACTCCATTATGGTTGCAATTATGACATTCCGTTGAACGAAACGTAAGATACACGAACATTGCCGCTTGACGAGCAGCCCCGGTCCGGCAAAAGTCCCGAAAATTTTATGGACATCGCCGTTTCGTTGCCGAAGGGGTTGCCGCCGTGACCGTTGCCTTGTTCGAACGCATCAGCATCAAGGGCAAGATCGCAATGATCCTGGCCGCGGCCTGCCTTGGGCTGATCCTGGTGGCCGTGGTCAGCCTGATCGGCCTGCGCGCGGAGATGATGGCCGACCGCCAGGACAAGACCCGCAACGTCGTCGAGGTCGCCCACAGCCTGATCTCCCATTTCGAGGCGCAGGAGCGCGCCGGCACCCTCCCCCGCGCCGAGGCGCAGGACAAGGCCAAGACCGCGCTGAAGGCCCTGCGCCACGATGGCGACGAGTATTTCTTCATCACCGACCTCGCCCCGCGCATGATCATGCATCCGATCAAGCCGGAGCTGGACAGCACCGACGTGTCGCGCAACGCCGATCCCAACGGCAAGCTGCTGTTCCAGGAGTTCGTCCGGGTGGTGAAGACCGACGGCGCCGGCTTCGTCGACTATCTCTGGCCCAAGCCGGGATCGGCGCAGCCGGTGGCGAAGCTGTCCTATGTCAAGGGCTTCGCCCCCTGGGGCTGGCTGATCGGGTCCGGCATCTACATCGACGACGTCGACGTCGCCTTCCGTCAGGCCGCGCTGCGGCTGGCCGGCACCGGGCTGCTGATTGCGCTGGCGGCGGTGCTGCTGGCGCTGCTGGTCAGCCGGGCCATCGTCCGGCCGCTGGACGGTCTGGGCCGCGTCATGCAGGATCTGGCCGGCGGCAACAGCGCGGTCGCCGTGCCCGGCCTGGACCGCGGCGACGAGATCGGCGCCATGGCCCGCACGGTCGAAATCTTCCGCGTCCAGCAGATCGACCTCGCCGGCCATTGGGAGCGGCAGAAGATCGAGCATCGCGTGACCGAACAGCGCGCCCAGGCGCTGAAACGGCTGACCGACCGTTTCGACGCCACCATCGCCGAGACGATCCGCACCGTCGGCAGCGCCGTCGGCACCTTGGAGACCACCGCCCGCGCCCTGTCCGCCACCGCCGACCGCAACCGGCGCGAGGCGACCTCCGTAGCCAGCGCCTCGCAGCAGGCCTCCAGCAGCGTGCAGACCGTCGCCTCGGCGGCGGAGCAGCTGACCGGCTCGATCGCCGTGATCGGCGAACAGGTGGTGACCTCCTCGGCCATCTCCACTCAGGCGGTGGAGGCGTCGCAGAAGGCGGGCGAGCGGATCGACGGGCTGGGCCAGGCCGCCCAGAAGATCGGCGAGGTGGCCGACCTGATCGCCGGCATCGCCGGGCAGACCAACCTGCTGGCGCTGAACGCCACCATCGAGGCGGCGCGCGCCGGCGAGATGGGCAAGGGCTTCGCCGTGGTCGCCGGCGAGGTGAAGACGCTGGCCAACCAGACCGCCAAGGCCACCGAGGAGATCGCCCGCCATATCGCCGACGTGCAGGAGGCGACGCGTGCCGCCGTTGCCGCCATCCGCGAGATCGGCACCATCGTCGCCCGCAGCGACGAGATCGGCACCTCGATCGCCACCGCCGTCCAGCAGCAGGGCGCCGCCACCGGCGAGATCGCCCGCAGCGCCGGCGAGGCGGCGGAGGGCACGCGGCAGGTCTCCACCAGCATCGACGCGGTGTCCGGCGCCGCCCTGGAGACCGAACGGTCGGCCGACGCCCTGCTGGAAGCCGCCGGCGGTCTGTCGCAGCAGGCACAGGGGCTGCGTGGCATGGTCGATGCCTTCCTGGTCAATGTCGGGGCGATCAACTCCGCGCCGCTCACCGCCCTGCATGATGCGCCGTCGGAAGGGTCGGAGCTGTTCATGCCCTGGACC